>Ga0099364_10002577_pt1 | contig 28783 bp, 26 predicted proteins | sample TergutTh196P3_FD_73070 | JGI IMG/M metagenome (GOLD analysis project Ga0099364, IMG submission 73070) | Microcerotermes parvus P3 segment gut microbial communities from Pointe-Noire, Republic of the Congo - Th196 P3 | ecosystem: Host-associated > Arthropoda: Insects > Digestive system > Gut ...
CGGCTTTCGTATCCTGCCGCCGTAACCTCGGCTCACAATTCCAACGGAAAACCCGTCATCAGACAATCTTCTCGCAAGCATGTCGACCATCGGGGTCTTGTTCGTCCCGCCGCTGCACAGATTGCCGACGCTTATCACCGGCACGGGCGGATCCATGCTGCAAAAAACGCCCCTGTCATACAAAGCGTTCCGCGCTGCGATAAATGGCTCGATAATAACTCCCGTAATATTAAGAAGGGACCAGACGGAGAAGCTACCCGATTCACCCTTCGCGTATTTCAGGTAACTGCCTAGAATATCAGGCAACTTTACTACCCGCTTGAAGCGAATGCATTTCGAAATAATGCCCGCGCAGTTTCAAAAGTTCCTCGTGGCTCCCCTCCTCGACTATTCTGCCCCTGGAAATGACCAATATCCTGTCTGACTCCCTGATAGTCGAGAGTCTGTGAGCGACTATCACGGAAGTCCGGCCTTTCATAGCGTTGTTCATCGCGACCTGAATCTGCGACTCAACCAGCGAGTCAAGCGATGAAGTCGCTTCGTCCATGAGAAGAATGGCTGGGTTCCTCACTATAGCGCGCGCGATTGCGACTCGCTGGCGCTGCCCGCCGGAGAGAGTGACACCGCGCTCTCCTACTTCGGACTCGTACTGTTTCGGCAACGAGCAGATAAAGTCGTGTATTCCGGCTGTTTTTGCAGCTTCTGTTATCGCTTCCTCAGGACAGGCGTCCAGCCCATAGCAGATATTTGCCGCAATGGAGCCTTTCATGAGCACCGGATCCTGCGGAACGAAACCCACTCTCCTCCTGAAATCATATATATCGAGTTCTCTTAAGTCCACGCCGTCTATAAGTATTCTTCCGGACGCGGGATCATAAAAACGCAGCGTCATGTCAACAATTGTAGATTTACCGGCCCCCGTCACCCCTACTATGGCAACCCTTTCACCCGGTCTGACCCTGAAGTTCAGATCGGCGAGAACCGGAATGCCCTTCTCGTATTCGAAACCGACATTCTCAAATATGATCTCGCCCCGCATATCGCCCAGCACGACAGGCGTCTCGGGCATCGGTAATTCGTCAGGCTCGTCCAATATCTCGAACACCCTGTCGGCTGCGGATATACCGACCCTCATTTGGGCGATGGTGCGGGATATTGATTTAAGAGGCATCGCCAGTACCCCTATTGACAGACAGAACGCCACCAGGTCGCCCGAGGTTAATTCCCCCGTCGTGACGTAGTATCCCCCCACCATGAGGACTATCACCAGAGCCGCATACTGAACAAGTTCGAGAATCCCGTCGAGAATCCCGCGAGTCTTAACTCCCTTTATGGCTGCCTTGAAAAAACCCGTGTTCCGCTCTGAGAAACGTGTCAGTTCCGCGCGCTCGGTGGCAAAGGCGCGGACTATTCGAATGGCGGACATAGCCTCCATGGCAATTGCGGAGAGCTGCGCGATCTGTTCCTGGATTTCCGCCCCTATGGATCGAAGTTTGGAACCTACCCTGTCCATCACGAAAAAAGCCACGGGAATTATCATGAAGGATATGACGGTGAGTTTCCAATTGAGGTACAACATGTAAAACAACACGGTTATAATTTTGGCGACATTTATGAACAGATCCATAGCCGCCTGCGCCAGAATACCCTGCAGCGTGGAAACGTCGCCTGTGATGCGGGAGATGAATTCGCCCATCCTGCGCTTGTATAGAACTCGGAATGACAATTTCTGAGTCTTGTCATACAATTGAAGACGGATATCAATGATGACCTTATTACCGACCCAGGTCATCAGGTAGGAGTTCACATATACAAAAACCACTTTAATCACGGTCGCGACGAGTACTCCGCCTACTATTATGTACATTACGGCGAAATTTCTCTCGATCAGCACCCTGTCCACAACAAATTTGACCGCCGCCATGGGAATAACCTCAATCACGGACGCTATCCACATACAGATGAAAGCCGGAACAAGCCTGTAAACATAAGGACGGCAGTATCTCAGAACCCTGAGATAAGACTTGAAGTCAATCAGATACTGCCTCACCTTTCTATCAAAAAAATTTTTAAATAATCTCACTGCATCGCCCCCAAAATATCCCCCGCCCAAAATTCATAAACGCCGGAGCTTCCCATCTTTTGAATCAGCTCATCCATGCGTGTCATGGCGTTCTCCCGAGCGCGCGAGTCCATATCAAGCCAGCCGCGAACCTCGGCATACGCGTTCCGCGGAGTCGCCATCCCCTGAATAAGCTCGGGGAAAAAATATTCCTCCGCCAACAGGTTCGGTATGGCAAATTTTACGCCTCTCAGGAGCAATCGTCCAATAACGCATGACAACGGTCTTACCTTATACATAACAATCATGAAACGACGCAATAAAAGGGCCTCGGCGGTAGCTGTTCCGCTCGCGCCGGCAACGATGTCCGCCGCGCCCATTATTTCCCTGCCCAGCCCTTCGTAGTAACGTTCGCCGGCTTTATCCAGCGCGCGCGTGAGAAAATCCCTTGTACGCCCGCTCAGTCCGGGGGCAACTGAAAACACGGCCTTCACGCCGTTTTTTTCGAGCAGAGTATAAAGCCCGGACAGAACAGGATACAAGGGCTCTATTTCACTTCGCCTGCTTCCGGGAAGGAGGGCCGCGACGACGTCGCTCTCGCCCGGAGGTTCGCCCTTTATTTTTTTTATCACGCCGCTGCGAGACACGCTGAAATCGGCGAATTCCTCCGCGAGCGGATGCCCCGCCCACCGCGAAACTACTCCGGCGTTCGTCAAATATTCATGCTCGAAGGCGAACAGCGGAAAACAAACATCGACGAAACGAAGAAGATCGCGCGCCCGGTATCGCCTCCATGCCCACACGGAGGGCGGGGAAACGTAAAAAATTTTTCCCTTGTAACCTCGCCGCCTTACGGATCGTATCAACGGCAGATGAAAATCGGGACTGTCCGCCACAAGCAAGGCATCCGGCATGGTATCAATTATATGGCGCCGCATTTCTCCCATAAGCCGCAGCACAGATCCAACGGAACGGACGACCTCCGATATCCCCATGAGATGCAGCGCCTCGTTCCCCCACATCTCTTTTATGCCCGCGGATCTGCTTTCGGCGCCGCACAATCCGACTATCCCGCCGTCAAACCCTCTTTGCCGGAGAGCGCGAGCCGTACACGCAATATAATGATCGCCGGAGATCTCTCCGGCGCTTACCAATATCGTTTTCAAAAATCCGTTCCGGTCACCGCTATGCCATTTTCGTCCGCCACGGCCGCGAACTCATCCCGCGAAAGGATGAGAACCTGTCCTGAGTGTATCGCAAGACAAGTCAGGCCGGCGCGCTTCATCAGCCGCAGTGTGTCGGGGCCGACGACGGGAATGTCAAACCGCCGATCCTGATCGGGTCTGATCATCTTGACCAGCACGCCCTTTCTGCACAAACCGCCTGAGCGCAGTATCGCGGCGTCCGTACCTTCCATCGCTTCCACCGCTACCACTGACCGTCTGTTCACGATTATGCTCTGTCCGAAAGAAAGCGGCACTGTTACGCGCGCAACGTCTAAACCGTAAGAAATATCGTCAAGTTCGCTCTCGCTCGGATTTCTGCCCGCCACGAAACCCATGGGAGCCAGCAGATCGCTCAAAAGCTCAAAATATCCGACTACCTCGAAGCCGAACTTCTCGAAAACCGCTGCAATTCCCCCCAGCAAAGAGTGATCGTCTCTGTTCTCAAGCCCGTTCACAAGCTGCTTCGACATATCGTCGAGCATCTCGGAACGATACATCAGCGTTTTGGGAACAAAGCCTGCAAACATTACTCTCTTTATGCCGCGAAATGCCATATCCTTCAAGGAAGAAGCCAGCTCCGTTTTGTAAACGGGGACAATCGCCTCCGCATATTCGGACAACGGTTCGCATCCGTCGCGGAGCGCGTACACCACAATCCGCTCCCCTTTCTTTGACAATCGCGCGGCTATCTCCTCGGGCAGCAATCCCTCTCCGGCTATCAACGCAACAGCCATTACGCAATCCCCCCTATCCCAGCTTATTTGCTCTCCTTATCAGAAACAAGCCGACCGATAGAAAAACCACATTAGGAATCCATGCCGCCAGCAGTCCGGGTATAAAATTACTTTCCCCAAGCGACCTGCAAAGAGACATGATGACATAATAACAAAACACTATAACTACCGACAGCCCCAATCCCATGCCGGAACTTGATCTCTGAGGCCGGCTTCCGACGGAGGCCCCCACCAGGGCAAGAACCACGCTCGCCCACGGCACCGCAATTCTGAGGTAGAAGAACATTTCGTACCTGCTGGAGTCGTTTCCATGTAATTCGGCATTTTTCATTGCCGAATAAAGTTCTTCCAGGTTCATCTCATCGGGATTGGTGGTCTCGGAAGCAAGAGCCGACGGATTCATGTCGAGATTGAGCCTCTGCCTCTCGAACCTGAACAACAACTCCACCAGACCGTCATCCCGCACGCCAAACACCTGCCCGTCGCTGAGCCACCATATACCGTCGGACCAAAAACCCGTTGGAGCCGAAATCACGCGGCGCACATCGCCGTTCTCAAACTCCTGAAGCATAATGTCTTTCATCTCTCCCGATCTTGGCATGACTTCCCTGACATAGATTATTCTATTTAATATTCCGCCGGATATGTCCCTGATAAACACGTTATTCCTCGATATTGGGGGAACTCGCTGGTATATCTGGCGCATAAGGCCCGCCGCCGCCTTCTGGCTGAGCGGCACTACCGTCTCGTTAACGGCGAACGAGAATATCGAAATGAAAACGCAAACTAAAACCACCGGCCTCACGATACGGCCGAAGGATATTCCGGCGGATTTAAGGGCGACGAGTTCCGAATTTGCCGACATGTTGCCGAACCCAAGCAACGTTCCCAGAAGACAGCTCATCGGAATAGTCAGCACAACAACGGCCGGCAGCGAATACAGGAACAACCGAAAGACCTGCGCCATTGATACGCCGCGGTTTATCAGAAGATCCGCCAGCGTAAACAGCAGACTGCCGGACACAATGATGACCGTAAAACTCATAATGCCGAACAAAAACGGCGACGTCAACTGTCCCAATATAAAACGATCCAGTATGAATCCGCCGCTTTTTTGCTTTTTCATATGCTTTCAGCTTCTCCGTGAACCGGGCGGCGGCTTAAATGGTACACCCCGCGTTTTGTGCCGCGCATGAATGAAATTATCTCGCCCGCGGACTCGTCATTTGGAAAAGTTCTCTCCGCGTCCGCCAGAGAATCGCGAAAATTTCGAGAACCTCCGAATATTAATTTATATATTTTTTTAATATTTGCGCGCCGTTCCGAGGAGAATCCATGCCGCTTGAGACCGATAGTATTGAGCCCTGTCATAGCGGCCGGATTGCCCGCCACGAGCGAATAAGGAGGGATGTCCATAGTGAGCCTCGCCATTCCTCCAATCATTGCGTAGGAGCCAACCCTGACAAACTGATGAAATCCTGAAAAACCTCCCACAACAACATGATCTCCCATCTTAACGTATCCCGACAGGCCGACTTTATTCGTGAGGTTACAGTATTCTCCCACATGTACGTTGTGCCCAAGATGACAGCCTTCCATCAACATCGTTCCTCGTCCCACCGAGGTCTCCAGTCCTTCTCCGGACGCCCGGTGAATCGTTACGTTTTCTCTTATTATCACGTCGTCCGCTATGCGAACATATGTCTTTTCACCCCTGAAATCGTAATCCTGAGGGGGAGCGCCCAGAACCGCATGCTGATATATATGGCAATTGCGCCCGATATCCACCCACGAGGTAAGATGAACGAAAGCTTCTATCCTGGTGCCGTCTCCGACGCGCGCTCCTTCGTCTATTATGGAGTATGGACCTATCGATACGCCCTCGCCCAGTTCGGCCCCGGGGGATACTATTGCCGTGGGATGAATTTCAACGCCGGGCATATTGTTAATTTCCCCCTCCGTCGCCTGTGAGGCCCGAGGCGCTCACAAAGCCCATCAATGCCTCTGCGACAACCCCTCCGTCGACAGTTCCCATACATTTAATTTTCCCGACTTTTCCTCTGAAACGTATGAGCGTCGCCTCCGTCCTGAGTTGATCGCCGGGAACCACGGGCCGCCTGAACTTCGCCTCGTAAATCGTCGTGAGGAAAGCCGATCTGCGCGCCGAGGGGTCAACGCCGATCCGTTCCTGTTCGACAGCCATCATAACACATCCGACCTGCCCCATTGCCTCAAGTATCAGCATACCGGGCATAACGGGCTCGCCGGGGAAATGTCCCTGAAAGAACGGTTCGTTGACCGTCACGTTTTTAATACCGACGATCCTCTTTATTTCGCCCTTGATATCCATTTCTATTATTCTGTCAACCAACAGGAATGGATAACGGTGCAGCAAATATTTCTTTATTTCGTTGATGTTGTATATACACTTTTCGTTCTTTTCCATTAACACTGTCATTACCTCCCCGAAATTTTCAGGATAATTCTTTTCAGCCGGTCGACAAGTTTCAAATGAATGGGATGTCCTCCCCGCACGCATATATAGTGAGCCTGTGGCACAAAACCCAGGAGCGCTATATCTCCGAGCAGATCCGCCACCTTATGCGCGGCGCATTCACGAACCACCCTGTAACCGCCCCGAGGACAGTCGTCACTGATTACAAGCACATTATCAGGACTACCGCCCAAGCCAAAACCGGACGCCTGCAATTGCTCCGCCTCACGCGCCAGACAAAACGTACGGGCGGGAGCAACCTGAGACATAAAATTTTCCGGCGTTACGACAATATCCGCCATCTCAGTCCCAATTGAGGAATCCGGAAAATCAATCACATAAGTTATCTTCAGCTCTTCCGATGGAAGCGCGACAATCTGGGATTTTTTCAAATCCACGCAAACTGGAGCATCAACAAAATACGCCTCATAATCGGAATCGAATTCACGCAGCCCGCGTGAATTTATCGCCTCCGCAAAAGGAAGAGGGCTTCCATCCATAATGGGCATTTCTTCTCCGTATGGAGTTATCAGAACGTCATCCAATCCCAAACCCGCTATGGCGGACAATATATGCTCGACGGTTCCGACGCGTTCGCCTCCCGGAAATATCAGGGATGTACTGCGCATGGAACCGTCGGCGTCAGCCTCTGCAATCGCATACCGCTTTGAATCAAAAGCAAACGTTATACCCTCTCCTTCAATGTGAGGCGAAATTTTGACGGAAGATGCGCGTCCGGAATGAATCCCTTTTCCCTCGAAGCTTATTTCACCAAGCAAGGTTGTTCTGCCGCGTAACATAGCTACTTACCGTATATATCTTCCAGTTTTTTAAGGCGATCCCCGAATTTGCGTATCATTCGAAGCGAAGCCTGAAAACGTTTTTCGTCGGAGTGTTTCTGAGCGGGGAATCCCGATACCGTTTCCCCATCCCCCACGTTCTTTGTTACGCCTGAACGTCCGGCTATCGTAACTCGTTCGCCTATGGTCACATGATCCGCGACGCCGGACATTCCCGCCACAAGAAGACGCCTTCCTGTCTTAACGCTTCCGCCGAACGCCACGTACCCCACTATCATTGAATGCGGCCCAATTTCGCAGTTGTGGGCCACATGCACGCCGGCGCCCATTTTTGTGCCGCGTCCTATCCGGGTCGCTCCGAATGTCGCCCGGTCGACACTGCAATTCGGGCCAATCTCGACGTCATCCTCAATAATAACCGTACCTATCTGAGGTATCTTCCTCCATTCTTCGCCTTCCGGTATAAACCGGAAACCGCAGCAACCTATTGACGCGCCGGAATGTATGATCACCCGGTTTCCAATTTCCACGAAATCCTGTATTGATACCAATGCTTCTACGCGCGTATCGTTTCCGACTATGACGTTTTTTCCGATAAAAACATTAGCCTGGAGAAAAACTCTATCCCCGAGTATCGCTCCTTTGGAAATCACGCAACCCGGCCCGATGCCGCAGTTTTTTCCCAGGCTTGCATCCTCGTGAATATAAGCCGCCGGATGTATCGCGGGGGGATCGGCGATCCTTCTGTCGAACAGCGGAAGCAGTTTAACGAGCGAAGCTCTGGGATCGGAGACTTTTATGCCGTCGCGGCCCGAAATAGCGTCAACTCCCCCCAAAACCGGGATTTCCGGAGGCAATGAGGATAAAAGAGTTTTATCCCAGACAACGCACAACATATCTTCGCAAGCATCATCAGTCGAGCATACTCCGCGCACTCTCCTGCCTGCGTCTCCTGTTACTGTCCCGCCTGTCTCGCGGGCTATTTCGTCAAGGGTCATTATAATCATTTAAAAAACTCCCCTTTCATCAGGGGAATTACTAAAGATTGAGCACGGCGCGCAAATTCCATTTGTCCTCGAACCTCGAATCGTAGTGAATTTCTATTGATACGTAGTCGCTGATGTTGTATCCCAAAGCCGCGCTCACGTCGTTTTCCTCGCTGTAACGCAGCCAGGCATACGGCCTGCGCGCCCAGGATTCGAAATCAAGTCTGCCCCACCATATATCCTCGCGGTTACTCCATTCACCGCCTATCCAAATGTTGCGCCAGACAGGCCACCGCAAACCCAGCCGCGTTTCAAGACCCCAGTTGTCGAGCTGCAGTATCATCTCTCCGTAAAGTTCCATATCCAGGCGATCCAAAGGCCGAAACAACTGAAGCCTTCTGCCCAGGCGGACGCCGACTTCCGGGTAACGATCCTCCGCCCCGGCATAGACGGCCATCCACAATCGCCCGGCATAGCTCCTGCTCTCCAACTCCACATCCACGTTCGAGACAACTCCCGTGTCGGCGGTTATTACCGGGTTGGCTTTCAATATCCTTATCAGGTTTTCTTCACTCAATAAATCCCTGCCAAGCGACTCAAAATTAACCGCGTGCTTTTCGAGCCACGGAACAGGCATGCCTATCACCGGGGCGTAACCCATCAGGAGTTCTTTTTGCAGATTCGAATGAAAAACCGCCGGTATGGAAGATGAATTTATCCTCGTGGTCACGGCAAGCGCGAGCGGCTGTTCCGGGATGAACGATACGTCGAGTATGACCCCGCCCTCAAGTTTATGCCGCGCCATGAGAGTGATCCTCCATCCCGGTATTCTCTCCGCCAAGAGAAGCTCGACAGCTTTTTTGAGGTCCAGATCACCCCAGGACAGAACCTCCAATGGCACGCCTTTAATCAATGACAGTATCTCGTCCGATATCCCGGCAATATCGGAGGCGAACCATTCGTCAACCGGCGGACTCAAAACCGGAGGGGTGACGCTGACCTCCCATTCGGGCGCCGCATTTGTCGGTCTGAGGTTTACCGCCACGTCGTCACGCCCGGTAAATGTCACTCTTTCGACCGAGTATCCCAAAAGGAGCCTGTCAGCCACCACCCTCAGGAGTTCCTCTTTTATATCCCTGGGTTCCGCCGCCGGAATATGATCGTAAACCGCCTCCAGGCTTCTTTCGGTACTTTCCGTGAGCCACCCGGGTATTCCGTCAATTTTGACCGATGCATCCGCTTTATGCCCGCAGGCGCATACGGAAAGCAGAACAAACAAAATTGCGGCGGTTTTAACCACCGCAATTATAAATTCTTCGATGTTGCGCCGGGAAATCTTAGAACATCTCCCCGAAACCAAAATGGAATCTGGACTCATCTCTTCCGTTCGCGAAATCAAATCTCAAGTTTCCGAGAGGCGTTCGAACTCTGAGTCCCAACCCGTACCCCTCGGCCAAATCACCGAAGTCAAATCTCTCGCCGGGCAATCTGGTATCCCAAGCCATCCCCCAATCGTAGAAAAAAACCACCCCCGCGTTGCTGTGAACAGGTAGACGCAATTCGGCGTTCGCAAGGAACATCTGATCGCCCCTGTAACGCTTGTCTTCATATCCCCTTAGAGTGGTATCCCCTCCCACGCTGTATTCAGCCGCCCACGGCAGAAATCCGCTTGAATCCCCCGCAATGACGCGCAGGGCAAAAACCGGCGGTATGTCGTTCACGGTGAAATTTCGCTCAAACATATTGGTAAGGAAGTTCAGCGACGTGTAATATCTGCCTTCAATCCAGTATTTCCAGTAATCCCAATCTCCGCCGAGGGCTTCAATCCCCTTTTCGACAAAGACCGACTCTATGTCTCCTTTGACGTATTCCGCGTACTCGTCAATGTTATCGCGTGTTAATCTGCCTGTCACAGTGAAGTTGGTGCCGCTCTCCAGTCTTGCCATTTGTTCAAGAGTCGGCGTGGCGTCGTAAATATTCAGGTCAATTTTTTGCCACTCGCTCGTGAGGAACCAGTTTAACTTTGAACGTTCGGAGAACTTACGTCCGATTCCCACATAACCTCCAAGCCGTTCCTCATCGTAATCGAACACAAACGCGCCGCTCTCGTAGTATTTGAGTTCATCCCAGTTTCTCAGATAAACGCCCGCCCTCCAGGAAAAAGTTCTCTGATCCATATAAGGCTGATCCAAAGTCAGCCAATATTGCTGGCGCTTCCCCAGGTCAAATCCCACGCCGAAGTTTTCTCCCCTGCCGCGAAAATTACTGTCGCTGTAAGAGAGGCCTCCGCCGAAACCGCTCTCCGTTCCGTAACCCACGGAAATACCTATTCGTCCTGTTTTAGCCTCGGTAACCGTCAGTATAAGATTGATGAGGTCGTCTGTCTCCCCTTGCTCAAAACCTACGCTGACGTCGCTGAAATAACCCAGTCCCTGGAGTTTGGTCAGCGAAAAACGCAGTCTCGAAGCGTTGAACAAATCCCCCGCTTTAAGCCTGAGCTGCCTTTCGATAACGTAAGTTCTGGTTCGGTTGTTGCCTTGTATCACTATGTTGCCGAGCATCGGCTCGGTTATAAATACGTTGACATAAGCGTCTTCAATCCTGACGTCGCTCACACGCGTCATGACGTAACCGTCCTGCTGGTATTTTTCTCTGATTCTCTGGAGGTCGTTGCGGAAAAACACTCTGTTGAAGATCATGCCCGGCTTTGTAAAACACAAGTCCTTGAGTACTTCTTCGGAGTAGGTTGTGTTACCGAAAAAGTAAATATCGTCTATTATCGGGTTTTCGGTAACTATAAATATTATGTTGACGCCGTCAAGTTCGTCGGTGATTCTGTAGTCCACGTTGGAAAAGAATCCCAGCTCGTATATCGAGTCCGCGTCTCTGGCCAGCCTGTTCTGATCCAGGGGAGTGTCAACCCTGGAAGTAACGACCGACAGGATATGTTCCGACACAACTTCCGAGTTGCCCTCGACGGAAACCGACAGTATCGGGAAAGTCTGGATTCTGGGCCTCTCTCTCCTCGGAGTATCCTGCGACGGTCTGGCGCCGGGCGCGGGTTCTTCTTCGTCGTCAATATGAAGACCCGACATATCGACTTCCAGAGTGGTGTTATCGCCTTCTCCTATTGATATAGGAGTCCCCCATATGTCTACGGCTGCGTATGCCGGCATGTACGCTGAACATAAATACGCTCCCATAAAGCCGAAAAATAAAAAAATCGTCGCCTTACGAATGTGTGGGGCTGATACCCCGAGAATTTTTGAAAACAAACCCAATCAACCCCTTAAATCAGTTATTACAGCTTTAAACCAAAATATCCCTTTACGGGACTACAATCACGCCGGGCTCGGAGTAGCGGAGCGCCCTCTGCCCAACTTGTATCAGAGAGATAACCTCGTCCGCCGACGGCCGACGAACTGCCGGCGTCTGTTCTTTTACTTCAACCGGCGTTTGCGGAGTCTCCTCAATTACGGCTTTCTCGGCCGCCATCGCCATCCCTCTGCCTGATTCCGCGACCGCCGCTTCCTTCGGTCTTTCGACCGAGATAATCACGCTGCCGCTGTTTCCGCTTGAAAGACTCTCTCTGAGAGCATTTATTATATCGCTTTCGGTACTCGAAAGAAGCACCACGGAATCTCTTTGCCGCGCAAATTCCAGGACGCCTGATTCGGAATCGAAAGCGATTGGAATTACGGCCGACAGCACAACAGCCATAGCCAAAACCCCTATCTTCAGCACGGAAACCAGGAAATTCGCCATGCCGCGATTCGGAACGCTCAATACGTCATCCTCAGCCGCTATCCACAATTTTTCCCTGAGACCCTTTGTTTCAGCTTCGAGACATTCAGCCTCCGCAAGCGCGTCGCTCCACGACCCGCATTTGCAGGCTATTACGCAACGCTTCAGCCACCTTTCAACTCTTTTGAGTTGGCGTTCCATTAAAGCGCTTTTAGAATTTTTCATAATTTTGCACCCCCGCGCACTGAAGACGATATCATAAAATTATCACACATCCAGCGTCGGAAATGGCGCGTTTTTCAGGAAAAAATCCTTTTAAGCTGAGATATTGCCCTTCGCCGCAACCTGTAGATATGGCTCACGCCAACCCCGTGACTATCGGCAACTTCCGCCGCGTCGCGGCCTTCGATTATCATTGATCGCACAATATCGCGCTCTCGCTCCGGGAGGCGGCTTAATCCCTCGCTCAATGATATGTGCCACTCCATATTGTCTACGTCGGCTTCAATATCAAACGATGACCTCTCCAGCGCTTCGTCCTCGATCGGTATCGGCGCTTTTGCCTCGCCGCGCTGAAGGAAATTCACCATACGACCTTTAACTTTATAGTAAGCGTAAGTAGTAAACTTGTTGCTTCGCTCAGGCTCGAAATTGTCCACCGCGGTAATCAGGCCCACCATCCCTTCCTGCAGCAGGTCGGGGAAACAATTATAAGGGATTCTGAATTTTCTGGCGAGCCAGAAAACCATCGGCCTGTACGCGAGGATCAGCCGCTCCCTGCTATCCTCGTCGCCTGACTTAACTTTTTCCCACAGATGCGCTTCTTCCGAGGGATCCAGGGACGACGCGCCCGATGATTCTTTCAATGGAGCACCTCCCATCCCGCCTGTCGTTTTTTAAATTTTACCACATTCCCGAAAAAAACTAATCGGGAAACGTAAGAATTTTTATTTCTTCCTCCGCAAGCCTGATATGATGCGTGTCGTTGGACAACAGCAGCGACGGGCGGGCGCCCCACATGTCGAGAACGGTTATCGAGCAATTATCAAGCCGCATTCGCCAAAAAATATCCATTTCCCCGGTGTTCAGGAAAGCGGCTATAAGCGCGCGCAAAACCGCGCCATGACTCACCACGAAACTCACGTCGCCGGGATTCCCCGCTTCCTTCAAAATTCGGGCGGCGTTTTGCGAGCGCGCGGCAACCTTATCGAAGGATTCGCCTCCTTTCGGCGCGGCGGAAAAAGGAGCTTTTCTCCAAGCCGCCAGCGTTTCCGCGTCGCGAGCCATTATCTCGGACGCGGTAAACCCCTCCCATGAGCCAAAAGATATTTCGCGAAGATCGTCGCGCAGATCTATCGCCACGTCTCCCGAGTTGTTCTCCATAATTATCTCCGCTGTGCGGCGGGCTCTTTTCAGCGGGCTGGTATATACCCTCGCGGGAACGATCCCGGACAGCCGAAGTCCCGTCCGCCTGGCCTGTTCGGCTCCTTCGGCGTTCAGTTCGGTGTCCGAGCTTCCCTGGTATCTGAACTCCCTGTTCCAGTCCGTCTCGCCATGCCGGATAAAAAATAATCTGTGCGGCGCGTTTGGATTAATCTTTTCGGTTACCGTCGATTTTTTCTCATCGCTGTACATATTTTCGCGATAATCTCCCTTTGAAAAAACTTGTGCAAAATTTTTTATTAATTTTTTATTTATTATAAATGATAGTATCATCAACGTGATTTCAAAACAACGCGCGAGTTCGAAAATAATCCGGCGGTTTGTTCGGCGGTTCTATAAGGCTCGATTTCAGCTTTCAGCGCGAATGTCCGATACTGAAATCAGGTGTTCTTTGTTTGAGGAGGTTTGATTTGAAATGTCGGATTTATTTGGAGTCTCGGGCGTAAGCAGCGGCATTCCGTGGGACGAACTCATCAGCAGAATGCTCAGCAGGGCCAGAAAGCCCGCGGAGCAGTGGCAAAATCAGATAGATACGCTGGAAGTAAAAAAGACGCTATACCAGCAATTGCAGAGCAATTTCAACAAACTGCGCAATACCCTCATTCCGCTCCGGCTCGCTAACGCCTACAATGCCAAGACGGTTGAGTACACGAACTTCTCCGACAACAACGTAAAGCCCGAGAACATCGTGACCGCGAAGGTGGGAGCCGACGCCGAGTTGACTTGGTGGGACATCGAGGTCGAGAAACTGGCTGCCGCACAGCGGCATATATCCAGGAGATTCGACTCCGTCGCCGATTCGCTGGGAATTTCGGGCAAATTCGATATAAGGGTCGGCAGGCAGATCGCAACCATTGAGATAGAATCAGGGGACAGCCTCAGGATTATAAATCAAAAGTTATACAGCGCCGTCGACCAGAACGGCCACCCACTTGCCGTGACGGCGAAACTCCTCGACAACAGGCTCGTGGTTGAGAGCGCGCAGCAGGGAAAGAACAGCAGCGGCGACGTGGCCGGGTTATCCTTTATCATGGGCAGCGGCAATGAATACTACCTGCCTCACTCGTCGGTTCGCGAAGGACACTTGAACGTACCCCCCACAGAGACGGGCAAGTACATATACCCCCCGCAGATATTACGGTTAAGTTATGTGGAACCGACAGTTGTGGCTAACCAGACGTACACATATGATTATATCGAAGGTGACGACTTCGAGTACGACGCGAATACCGGAAAGATTACCTGGCTCGAAGGAACGGGGGCAAGAAGACCCCCGATCGGCGCGGAATTCACGGCGACTTTTACGGAGTGGAGGGATCGTTTGACCCAACCTTTCAAAGACCCGGACGACCCACCGACAGCCCCACCGAGATCGATTATTCAGCCACCTTCGGATCCTCGGGATCCTTTGAATCCTTATGCGCGCTATGACATACTTCCTTTCCTGCGAACCGGTGGGAAGTACCTGGACGACGAAGGCGATCCAAAACTGACGATTGAAATATTGGGAACTGACGGTCAAGATTACGTACAAGATCGCGACTTTGATATTATCAAAACAATAGACAGTGAAGGAAAGCTTCAGGAAGTCATTGCGTGGCGTCTTCCCGTCCCCGGCGAAGACTACCCCAAACAAACGCCGCATGACTCTTTGACATATGGCATCCACATCGGCTTTGATCACAACTACGCCTTCGATGAAAACGTATTCTATTTCAGTGAACCCGTTACATTGAGCAACTGGGAAGTGTTGGATAGGCGGGTAAGCACTACTGACCCGAATTTAGACTATTTGCCCAAGAGTCTTGAGGATAGTGCGTCATCCGGCGCGAAATTCGAAATTGTGGGCCTCAATGGTACGATTTATACAGAGGGTAAAGATTTTATCGTCCGAGAAGGGAGGATTGGCCTGACGGGTGAATTTGGCTGGGTTATTGATTGGTCTGACACTCTCCCAACCAACCAACCGGCCACTTACGAAATCCGCTCGGCCCTCGAGGGCGATTACGGCAAAGACTCAATCCTGGCCAGGCTCGGCTTTATCACCCCCAGCACTAATCCAGCCCGGCCTCATGACTGGACATTCGCCGAGGAGAGTTACGCCGAGGCATCCGACGCGATTTTCAAGGTTGACGGCGTGCTGGTGACGCGTTCCTCCAACACGGTGGAAGACCTGATCGCGCACGTAACGCTCGAACTGAGGGGCACCGGCAAGGTCAGGATCAACATCGTGCGCGACCTCGATGATACCGTCGAGAACATTAATACAATGATCGAAGAATACAACGCCGTGATGGACTGGATCAACCACTACCTGAGCCAGAAGCAGGACGGCGCCAATCCCGTCAACGAGGACGACTTCCTGTCGTCAATAATACAGCAGAACATGGGTAACACCGTATACGGAGTGCTGCACGGCGACCAGTTGCTGTGGAGCATAAAAAACCAGATGCGCGCGCGGCTGTCGGATCCCATTTCAATGGTCTCATCCTCCCTTACGTCAAGAAAAGTCCTGCACACCGACAGCGCGATGAACGTTCGGAGTTCGTTTTACATATACTGCGGAGGCAGAGCCACTCTGATAACGGTGGAACCTTCGGACTCGATGGAGGACATACAGAGAAAAATAGCCAACGCGCAAAATTTGACGGCAAGAGACGGACGCACGCCCTCGGGAGATTCGATGGGCATAAACGTAACGATACGCGACGGTCAATTGGTTATTGACGGCCGGAGACCGTCGTCCTCGTATATAACCGGCGACAGGGAAAACATAACCGATACTGTAATACGCGGCGACACGACCTCCGACTACCTGGCTTTCATACCCGTCACAGAGCAGCCGGTAAGCGGCGAATTGGCTGTGTTCTCCGGCCGAAACCCATTCATGGAAGGCCAGTCCACGCTATACGTGGAAGGCGTCGATTACCGCGTCGTCACCTCGACGGACAACAACGTCGTATCGAGCAGGATCGAGTGGATAGGCGGCAGGGGCCCGAGACCGGGTGAATCCTTTCACATTTCATACGATTACTTCTCAAGCGCGGTCGCTTTCTCCGAGGTACCCGGATCCGGACCTTTTGACGCTGAGATAGCGAGAGGAATGAACGGTTTCTCGTTCCTAGAACTGCGTCAGGACACGAGCAAAACTACGATGTCGGCATTCGGGATAACGACTGAAAGTATGAATTATGGAAAGTCAGGATTAATCGAGTTCGACTCCGAAAAATTCCTTTCGATGATGGAAACCGACCCGGAAATTACGGCGAATGCCATGCTCGCCTTCATGCGCGACTTCGATACGTACATCGGCAATCTCGTCGACAGTTCGCAGATACTCGTCGCCGGAGTGCCCGTTACAAAGGGACGCATTGCCGCGGCGCTCGGCAATGTCGACAGTGAGCAGAGTACACTTAACGACAGAATAGCCAAGCTGGATAGGGAACTCGCGGCAAGGCAGACCGCTCTTTACAAGCAATATTCGGACATGGAAGTAGCAATACAACGGCTCAACGCGCAGATGTCCAGCATTGCGAATTTCCTCGCCAACATGCAGCCGCAGTAAAAAGGCGGCTAATGCCGGCTCAGGCCCGTCGGCGGCGTGGCTTCGAAATAAAAAAATAAACGTCCGGTTAAGAAACCGGGCGTTTTTAAATGCCGCATGTTCCGCGGGTAAGAGTTCTCTCAGGTTACTGCTGGTAATTACCCGGAGGAGGCGTCGTGCTCTGGACGAGGCCCATACGCCAGGCCAGAACCGCCGCTTGAGTCCGGTCATTGAGATTAAGTTTTTTCAAAAGGTGCGAGACATGATTTTTTACCGTTTTCTCGCTCAACACCATCTTGGCAGCGATCTCAAGATTGTTGAAGCCCTGCGACAGCCAAAACAGCACTTCTTTTTCACGCTGAGTAAGGAGCAGCATCACGTCGTTTTCCTTTTTTTGTTTCTGGAAGCTCGAAAGGAGTTTTCCCGCAACCTTCGGGTCGACATACGACTCACCGCTGGAAACGGAGCGCAGAGCCGACAGAAGATCGGGCATACTGGACGATTTTAATATATAACCGTTGACGCCGAGCGCCGAGAGGTTGGCAAGGTGTTCCTCGTCGTCATAGGCGGTTATCGCCATGAACTGCGATTGGATATTTGCCCCGCGCAGGCGCTTCATCACCTGCCCGCCATCCATCACCGGCATATTGATGTCGAGCAGCACAACGTCGGGATTGGTCTCCAGAATGATCTCCACCGCCTCGGCGCCGTCTTTGGCTTCTCCAACGATTTCCAGATCGCTCTCAAGTTCGAGCAGCCTTCGCAGTCCTTCCCTGAAGAGACGATGATCATCAGCCACCACTATCCTAATTTTTTTCATTATCTTCTCTCCCTATCGGAACTCGCAATATTATTTTGGTTCCTTTGCCTATCTTGCTGTCTATGTTTATCGTGCCATTCACAAAATGTATGCGTTCGAACATATTGGACAGGCCAAAAGAGCCGCGCTCCGTCGCGAGCGATCTTTCAGCATCGAGATCAAATCCGCAACCGTCATCCTCGATCATCAACACGAGGCCCCTGTCGGTGAAAGTATATTTTATATGAACGCGTTTCGCGCCTCCATGCCTCAAGGCGTTGGATACAGCCTCCTGCGCTATCCTGAAAACGTTCGACCTCAGCACAAACGAGAAGTTGTCCTCCTCCCGCTGAAGCTCCAGCTGAAACTCCATGCCGTGACGCTCGCTGACGCTTTCGACGAAACGCCTGATTGCGCGGCCAAGACCTTTTTCGAGACCAATGGGCTGCAGTTGCAATAAAAAGCCGCGAATTTCGCCGATAGCCTCCTGAAGCTGCTCTCTTATCCGCGATATCTCTACGTTTGCGTCCTCAAGGTTCCCCCTTGCGACGACGCCTTCCAAATATTCCAAAGACAAAAGAGCCGCCGCGAACTGCTGCATCGGACCGTCGTGTATCTCCCGCGCCAGACGCTTGTTCTCGCGCTCAACGAACTGAAGGGCGAGCGCGGTGGAGTAAATATTCCCCGTTGATATGAGCGACTCCATCGAGTCAATCTTGCTCTTTAAAATTTCCGATGCAAGGCGAAGTTTGCCCATCATATTGGCGCTTCGACTCACTACCCGCTCAACGCGAATTTTTTCGCGCTCAAGATCGTCGCGCCTCCAGCGAAGGTCTCTCTCCTTCTCCTGAAACGATATCCTCAGCCGAATATACCGCTCCGCCTCGCCGTATATTTCGGCCCTCGCGCCGCTGTCCCCGGCAGTCTCCGTTTCCGCCAACATTCCGCGCGCTTGGGTGTAAGCTTCCATCACCGAATCACCGGCGCTCAAGACATCTTTTATCTCTTTCCGAATTTCGTTCAATTCTTCGTTCAACCCGCTCAAATCACCCAAGACGTCGTCTCTGATACCAACCACGTGGTCTATACTTGAGCCGAGAAATTCGTGCGTCCTGTCAAATACGTCCTGTAATTTTCGCTTGCGTCTGGTCTCGGGCATTACCGAAAGCATCATCCTTCAAGTACTTAGTGATTAAATTATACCATGACTTCCGGCTCTAAAAAGCGCATATTCACCAAATGCTTTCGCGATTCGGCCAAAATTGATCATCGGCAACGAGCTGACGCGGTTCGTAATCAATTATTTCGAATCATCAAAAAAACCGGGCTCCCGCCCGGTTGAGTTTCGTCATACCAACTTATGATTACACTTTGATCGAAGCTTTCGCCAAATGCTTGAAAAACTCTCCGGCTTCGTCGGCGTCGGCTTTGTAGGCTTCACGTCCCATCATTCCGTAAGTGTAGCGCTTGCCCTGCTCAACTCCCGGCTGGTCAAACGGATTTATCCGCATAAGCCTTCCCGCGACGGCTGTCATGTACTCAAAGAAGAATATCAGACCGCCAAGCGTCCTCGCGTTCAAATTCTCCAAATTTATCCAGACGACCGGCCGATCCGCTTTGACAAGCGCAGCGGCGGTGCTCGCAGCCTCGTAACCCAACATGCCTCCGAGCCTCTGCCCTGAAAGGTACGCCAGGCTCGACAGCGAATCGTCGCGCAATTCAGGAAGGTTGATCTCGTTCTCGCGGTTTGCCACGTTTATTATTGTGTACAGTTTATCGTCAGGGCCGGCTGTATAAAGCTGGGCCTGCGAGTGCTGGTCGATAGCTCCCAAGGCTCGTATGGGAGCGGAGCCTGTGCCGTCCTTGCCAACGCTCTCGCCCCAAAGCTGCGCGAACCACTCCGAAAAAATCTCAAGCCTGTTCGAGTACGGCATAAGCACGGTCATCGGACGGCCTGAAATCAGATGCAGATAATTCGCGGCGGCGAGAAACATAGCCGGGTTTTCGCGGAGGTTTCTCCGCCCGGCGAGGAATTTTTTCATCCGCAGCGCGCCGTTCATCAGCTCATTGACGTCGGCGCCCAAAGCGGAGGCCGTGACCAATCCGCAGGCGGAAAGCACCGAATATCTGCCGCCCACCGTGGGCGGAATTTCAAGCGAACGGCACCCTGTGGCCTCAGTGAACGACCTGAACACACCGCTCTTGGGATCCGTTATGACGAGTATATCCTTGTCCACTTTTTCCCCTCGGGCTTCTTCAAGCTTCGAGCGGAACCACAGGAACTGCGACATCGTCTCGGCGGTGGAACCGGACTTGCTGACGCCGATCACGGCAGTTTTGAGGTTTTTTGTCATCTCCCAGATCGCCGTTACTTTGTCGGGATCAGGGTTGTCGGCGAGGTAAAATTTCGGGGCGCGCCCGCGTTCGTTAAAATACATCGGGAGCAGAGCCTGATGCAGCATCAGGTTGCCAAGAGCCGACCCTCCGATACCTACATGAATTATCGCCTCGTAACCCGACAGCCATTTCGCCGTTTCTATAATGGACGACACATCTCCTTCAACAAGATCGTACCAGCCAAAACCCGACTCTCCGGCAAGAGCGCCGTTCTCAATCCAAACCGCGGCTTCCGAACACGCTGTGACAAGCGAGTCAATGCGGTTATCGAACCCTTTCTCTCTCCCGGACGCACATCCAAACGAAAAAGTAATATCAAGCTCGCTCATAATGTTATTTCTTTTCGGCTTCGAAATCGGCTCGTGAGTACGATATCTCGATTTCGCTTGAATCCACGTTGCCCGGTATGAACAACTGCTTCCTTTTGATGCTTATCACCACACCCAAAGCCTTGTCAAATTTTTCCATCATATTTCGGGCTATCATAATCGCGAGGCTGGATATCGATCTGAATCTTGTCTCCATAATAACGTTGCGGGTGACGTCATACACTCCCGCGTCCCGGATATGCGGCTCTTCTTTCTGGGTTACGGCGATCCCGTCATATTCAAACTCAAGGGCCGCATCCACGTAGTACACCTGCCCCAATTCGCGCTCCACCTCCAAAACGCCGTGGAAAGCATGAAAGCTCATTCCTTTTACTGTGTGAATGCACTTCATAAAATACCACTCCTTTTATTGAATAATAATTTTTTCCCACACTGAAAGCGCTTTCTTAAATTACCGCGAGGACAACGCGCCATCCCCGCGGCTTTAGTTGGCTTTATCCACTGAGCGCCGTATATTTAAAACTGGATAGTCAGATGATTTCCTCTTCCTTCAAAGCCGATTTGATGGCTTCCTGATCGAAACCCACAATATAACGTTCCATCACTTTCACCACGGGTACGCCGCGCTGACGCGTCTTTTGCACCATCTCCTTCGCAGCCTCTTTATCGCTTCCAACATCGATAGCCTGAAAAGCGACATTCATCTGCGACAAAAATTCCTTCACCTTTACGCACCACGGACAGTTACTGGTGGAAAAAACAGTGACCTTTGGAGCTTTTTCCGATTCACTCATTGCATATCACCCCTACTCAATGTTTCAAAACGTACGATATTATCTTAATTCTATGACCGTAATGCGTCAATAGCGGTTACGCCTGTCAGCGATAATACTTTTCTTAACGAGACTCCTTAATGTCGCGCCTCCAGTCGGATCTCACAGACCCGAGAAATTCGAAGTACGCTCCGCTCGCGAAATCCGGAAAGGTGTATGAGAAACTCACCCAGCCCGACTTCCCGTAACACAGAGTCACTTCCGCGAATATATCGTCCCACAGATATATCCTGTGGGCGTGGTCTTTTGTTGAAGCCAACGCCAACCTTGCGCCGTCGATATATCCCGGGTCGATGTTCACACGCCGGCTCTCGCCGCCTCGCGCGCTTTCGGCCTCTATGGAAATGGCAAGACGCTTCCAGACAACGAGCCCGAATGGATGCCTGAGTCCTTTGAACGAAAGAAAGCGACGCGTCAGTTCCGGCGAAATATCCTTATAGTAATCCGTCCATGTGAACGGATAAGGCGGGCTCGTCCGCTCAACATCCCCGAAAGTCGACGACAGCCTCCCTATGATCCAGTCAAACATGCCGGGCGAGTCCGCCGGGTACAGCAAACCGATTATAAGTTTGATGGGAGAGACGTTATCCTTTGCTCTTTTGTTCATTTTCCGGCGCCGCCTTGCGTACCGCCATTCCGCCGTAGGCCTTGTGAGCGGCGTGTTTGTTCAGGCGGGTAAGATTACTCGGAGCCTCAAACGATTCCTCGATATCAAACATACCGACGTTCTCTCCGGTTTCGGGCGCGCTTTTTTCCGTTGTTTCGATTGTTTCGACTTCAGGCTTCAGCTCGCTTATTTTTGTTTTCGCGCTCTTTTCTTCGGACGCCGCCTTTGGCTTTGCCCTGGTTTCAGCTGTCGTTTTACGCTTCGCTCTCTTCCGTTTCACCGGCTTTGGCGCGGGAGTTTCCTCTTCCGGAACGGATATCACAGCGTCCGGCGTTTCCGGCGCCGCAGTCTCAATCTGTGATTCATCCGGTTCCTCCTTATTATCTTCCGACGGCTCGTCAAAATCCGCCTCGCCGGGAAGGCCGATTGCAATACTGCCGATGAGTTCCCCCTCCCATGAGCAGGGAATGATCTCGGCAAAATTCGGCGACGCCTCTTCGAACGGAGACAGCCTTCGTATGACCGCCCCGTTTTCCTCCAGCCTGCGATAGAATGCCTTGCCGGCCGCGGCCCACCATATCAGATCCTCCGCCATTTCGAAATCACCGGATATGTCCTCGATAAGATAAATATTTTCGCCGAGCGGCCGCAGGGAAAATGTCTTCTCAAGTTTTTTCTCCCTGATCGTGATCATCTTGTCCCGCAGGATTTTCGTCGCCTGTTTTGCAAGGACAGCCGCGTCGCATGGCATCAGCCGGACGCCCTGCTCGTTAAAGACAACGCGCTCCTTATCTATAAAGAGCAGCGGCAGAGGTATTCCCCACCAATCCGGGAAAGACAGTACGGATTCCTTAATGGCGTTCTCTCTGTATTCCTCGAAGGTCATCCGGGACAAATCGCCGGCTTTGCCGTTCCCTTTCTGCACAAATACGAGAAGAAGCGTATTCTGAGGTATATCCTCCAACTGCATTCGGGCTGATATCGGCTCGTTCAGAGAAGCCTTCATGATGTCCTCGATCGTGGAGGACGACTTCCCAAGTTCCAGCAGGGAAACAAGCTGCTCCTTGTGAACCAGCCTCTCCCTGCCGCCCATTTTCATCACAATATAGTCGGGCCCGTAAAAGTACAGCGCTCGCAACACTTCCCGCACGTTGGACGAGATCGATAACATGTCTCTTTTGACGTCGGAATGGTTAATTTTCAACATGGTTTTCGCTCTCCATATCAAGCAGAGCATGGACAAAATCCGAGGGTGAGAACAGTTCGAGGTCGGATTCCCCTTCGCCCAATCCCACGTAACGTATCGGCAGTTTCAATTCGCCCGCTATGGAGAATGCTATCCCCCCTTTTGCCGTGTTGTCGAACTTCGATAGCACAATCCCCGTAAGAGGAACTGCTTTATTGAACGTATCGGCCTGGACGAAACCGTTCTGCCCCATGACGGAGTCCAGCACGAGCAGAGATTCTCCAATGCCTCCCGGAGCCTCGCGGGACGCTACTCTGCCAACTTTTGCCAGTTCATCCATCAAGTTCGATTTTGTGTGAAGCCTTCCGGCGGTGTCAACTATCACCACATCGGTTTTGGAAGCCTTCGCCGCCTGGATTGCGTCGAATACCACGGCGGCCGAATCGCTTCCGTGCGCGGAGGCTATCACCCTGACCGACGCGCGTTCGCCCCAGGCTTTAAGCTGCTCTATAGCCGCCGCGCGATAAGTGTCGGCAGCGGCAAGGATGGCCGTTTTTCCCTGACGTAAAAACATTGCGGCGAGCTTGCCCGCCGTGGTGGTCTTTCCGCTGCCGTTTACTCCCACTAGCATTATGACCGAAGGAGCTTCCGATAAATCGATCGGACGTCCCATACCGGGTATATCATCAAGACGTCCTATCAACATTTCGGCGAACGCTGCCTTGAGTTCTCCGGTATGAGCGATCCTGCGGCTCGTCGCCGTCTCCTTCAGTTCTTCGATGAGATTTTCGGCCATATTGACGCCGACGTCGCCGGCTAAAAGGCTTTCCTCCAGCTGTTCCCAAAATTCTTCCGTGAGCGGGCTGTCGGAAAAAAGGTTCGACACTCCCTGAGACCATTTGTTTGCCGCTTTTTTAAACTTTGATATGAATCCGCCGAATAAAGCCATGCGATCACCTCGAAAACTTAACTGCCGGAAGCCGGATTCCTTCCGGATCTGGGACCTCTGCGCCTGCGCCGCGGCCGGCGCAGCCTCTCACTCGGGGCGGACGGATCAATTACCGCCTCATCAGGCTTCTCCTGATGCTTTGAACGATGCGGGCGATCCTTAGCTTCCGCCTGGGCGTTGTCGGGCAAAGTTTCCTGCCTGTGCCTGCGACCTCCCCTGCGACCCCGCTTGTGTATCTGACCTCTGTTCTGTTCCTGATCGCCGGGCGCCTGCGGCGTGTTTTCGCCTTCCGCTTCAGCCGGGGCTTCGGAAATACGAAAGTCTATTCTCCCGCGGTACGCGCAATCATGTTTCTTACGCAACGAGCGCTCCTTCTCGGCTTCACGCTCCTCCTCGGGGATTTCCCACTCCTCGCCGCCCATCACCGTGTCGCGAAATTCTTCGAACATCCTGATCGGGACGGCTATGTCTCCCCCTCCCGGTTTATGACAACGCACCGCTTCTCGCGCAATATCCATAGCCACCACAACGTAGTTTCCCTTCGGCGTCTTTATCTTGGCGCCCGGTCCCGGCAATCCCGCCCAAAGGTTCTTATATACCTTGTGCTCGAACGACATGCAGCACATGAGGCGTCCGCAAATACCCGAAATTTTCGCCGGATTCAGCGCTATGTTCTGCTCCTTTACCATCTTGATTCCTATCGGAACAAACTGATTCAACCAGTAGCTGCAACAGCACGGCAAACCGCACGACGCCATGCCGCTGATTATTCGCGCCTCGTCACGGACGCCCATTTGACGCAGCTCTATCCTCGTCCTGAACTTTCGCGCGAGATCCTTTACGAGCGATCTGAAATCAACCCGCGTCTCGGATGTAAAGTAGAAAAACAATTTCTTGCCGTCGATCATTGTCTCGGCATCAATGAGTTTAAGTTCCAGATTGTGGGGCACAACCATCTCCTGAGCGTCCCGAAGTATACCGTCCTCAGTATCCTTGACCGATTTCCAGTGTTCCCGATCCTCATCGCCCGCTATCCGTATGAATTCGAGACTGCTTACGATGGGGTCGCCGCCGCGCGCCGGACCCTCTCCGTGTTCGGATATCGCCTTCATACAACGGTATTCCTGTTCCTGTTCAACGTCGAGAGGCCCCATGACGACCGCCGTCTCCTCGCCTCTGTGCGATATTGCGATAATCATGCCATCTGAAGACAACGCTTCCGCCACATCGTCGTCAAGCTCCACGATGCCGAGAAATCTCGGTTTACCATACGTCGCCAAATATTTGCCCAATTGATACCCCTTCCCTCAGAATAGCCAGCATCGCATCCTGAACCATTGAAACAGGCATATGCCTTTTTTGCAAGAAATAAATCGCGCCGCGGAGCATAGACGCGGTTCGCCAATCGCCTGACTCGCCCAACCATCTCGACCACGCGTGGATTTCGGAGGCAATGTCAGCCTGCGTCAGTTTTTTCGTTCGCTCAATCCATGATATCCACTCGGACGGAGCGGACGGAGGCTTCACCGGTTCGCCCGCCATGTTCGTGCGGAAATGAAGCGTCCAAGCCCGGCTCTTTATCGTTGGTATCAGATTGTCCTCCTCCGCCAGTAACAGCAGACGCCCTCTGTCCGGAGGCTCCTCCGCTATTTTGAGCAGCGAGTTGGCTGCCGGCATCGACAGCGAGTGCGCCGAGGGAATCACCCCCAGTTTACCCTTCGCAACGAATGGCTTGAGGCTCATGATCGTCCGCATCTCAATACAATCTGTGATTCCGGGAGGCGCGAACCCATCGCCCGCGACAACCATATCGGGATGCCCGTCATCCCTCCACGCCATACACGAAGGGCACGAAAAACATCCCTGCTCTCCGCTTTCCGAATCGCAGAGAACAGTGCGCGCGTACAAGTCCCTCGCTTCATTCGCTACCGCCGCGTCAACAATCATCAGTAACGTTCCCGGCGCTCCGTTCGCGGAGATCATATCTCTGAACTCCGTCCATATTCGCGCGTTGTCCGCCTCGCTCAAAAAATTAACGACAGGAGGCATCCCTTTATCTCATCCATCAGCAACAGAATCCGCGACCTCTCACGCTCGCGCTCCAGGGCGGATTCCAGTTCCTCTATCTCGCTCAGGGCATCCTCGGCGCGTTCGATCACCATGAACATGGATCGTTCCGTCCTGCGCCATTTGAATTCCCTCTTGATGCGCATCCCGTTTTTTACCCTCACCAGCGCCTGGCGCACCAATTCTTTATAACGCAGCAGCAGGACTGACGTTGAATATCTGGACATAGCCGCGCCGATTGCGTCGAGCTCGGATAATATTGCCTGGAGTTCCATGTTCTCGGCGACCTCGGCGAAAGCGCTTTGAACCCCGGAAACTCCTGTAACGGAGCTTGCCCGGCCATCAGCTCCTCCCGAACGAGAGGCAACGTCGCCTGTTTTGAGCTTAGGCGATCCGCTGACTTTCATCAGGCGTCTTGAGTACGCAGCAGAGGAAAACGGAGTTCGAGCCCGCCGGTCAAATTGCCGAACACCGTGTCCTCATCGAAAGAGGCGTCTATTTTCATCCATGTCTCGGGCGACATTTGCATTATCCTGTCATACCCTGCGCGGACGCGAGTGAAAAATATCTCGCGGCGGGAGTCGAAAGAGTCGGCCTTACCTCTGGACGCCAGCCTTCCGGCCGCAACATCCGGGGCGATATCAAGCAGGCACACGCAGTCCGGTTTGGGCAGCTCAATGATATCCGATAACCCGGCAATATATGCCGCCGCGCGTTCCGTCACATCCGGGTCGGAATATATCTGATAAGCAAGAGTTGAAGCCGAATACCTGTCGCATAACACGCACTTGCCCTTTTCCAGCGCCGGAGAAATTACCCTCGCCGCATGTTCGCAGCGATCCATCATGAACGCGAAAAATTCCCCCCATATTGTCGAAAGGCCGCCTTCCAGTATGAGTTCGCGTACGCGCTCTCCTCCCTGCCAATCGCCGGGTTCGCTTGTCGACACGACGCGCCCCGTTCCCAGTCTATCCTCCAACCACCGGAAGAGCCTGCGAATCTGCGTCGTCTTTCCGCTTCCGTCTATTCCTTCAAGGACGATAAACATTTCACTTTTCTCCCACCGTTAAAAACACAATCAAGTTAATTATAACCGCTACTGATGCCCTTGTAAAAAAAATCCCCCCGAAAAAATTACAGGGCGATTTTTGATCGTTTTCGCTGAAAAAAATTTCGGATTCGAATCATCCGCAGGCGGACGCCATCAATAATTTTATACGGTTTAACTGATTGACGTTGCTCACGCTCGAATCGTAATCCAGCGCAAGGATGTTCGCGCCCCTATAGAGACGGCGCAATTCCTTCATCACTCCTTTGCCCGTTATGTGGTTGGGCAGGCAAGCGAAAGGTTGTACGCAAATGACGTTGCGAACGCCGGACTCTATCAGGCGCATCATTTCCGAAGCAAGCAGCCATCCTTCGCCCGCTTGATTCGCGGGGCTCGTCGTGGTTTCAATGCCGGAAACCATATCGCGTATACGGTGAGGAACACCGAATCTCGTACCCTTGAGGGCCCGATGCATCGGGCGGCGCATCCATTCCAGAATCTCGACGCCGGTTTCGCAAATTAATCTCGGTATTAACAAACCCGAAAGTTTTTTATGAGCGAAGATATTGTCATAGAGACAGTAAAGCAGGAAATTTGCAAGATCCGGCACCACCGCTTCGCCTCCTTCGCTCTCAATCACGCGGACGAGATGCTCGTTCGCCCTGTTATGATATTTGACGAGTATCTCGCCGACTATACCAACCCTGGGACGGGGTTTTTCATCGATGTGTAAGGCCGAAAATTCGTCTGCCATCAGGAAGACGTCCCGCTTGAAGGCGGACCAGCTACCGCGAACGACGTTTTTATTACAGCGAGCGACCCATTTTTCGTAAAGTTCGCCGGAACTGCCTTTGCGCGATTCATATGGGCGCGTCCTGTTGAGCAGGCGCATGAGCATGTCGCCATACAACATCCCCAGCAGCGAGCGCCACATCGTACCGCTTGAGACAAGGAATTTTTCCGCGCCGCTGTTGCCCTGGGCATTTGCGGCAAGCACCCTCACCTGAGAAAAACCCGCCGCGTCAAGCGCCTTGCGGAGCATCGGCACATAGTTACTCGCTCTGCACGCACCTCCCGTCTGGGCATACAGGCAATCAGTGGTATCCGGATCGAACTTCCCGCTTCGCAATGTTTCAAGAAATTGCCCCACCACGACCATCGCCGGGTAACATGCGTCGTTGTTGACGTACCTGAGACCAAGTTCGACCGACTCCCGGCCTCCTTCCGGCAACACTCGGAAGTCAAGTCCCTCTCTTTTCATCGCCGTCTCCAAAAACTGGAAGTGGTGCTCGGAAAGTGATGGACAGAGTATCGTGCGCGACGCGCGTTTCGTTTTTTTTAAGACAGATGGGACCGGACGTCGTTCGGATATTTTCGGTAGGTCCGTTTTTTCGTTTGCGGCGCCGGATATTTCTCTCTTCTTTCGGACGGACGACAGCAGTGATCTGATTCTGATATTCACCGCGCCGTTATTCTTGCCCTCGTCTATCTTTATAAGCGTGTGATTTTTCCCATGCCGCTCCAGGAGTTGGGCT
>Ga0099364_10002578_pt1 | contig 28781 bp, 22 predicted proteins | sample TergutTh196P3_FD_73070 | JGI IMG/M metagenome (GOLD analysis project Ga0099364, IMG submission 73070) | Microcerotermes parvus P3 segment gut microbial communities from Pointe-Noire, Republic of the Congo - Th196 P3 | ecosystem: Host-associated > Arthropoda: Insects > Digestive system > Gut ...
TCGATAGTAAATAGCGGTGGAAGTGTTAAGACGTTTTTCATGCTTGACCACTTGCTTTAACTAAAAACGTGCAGGGTGCGGGTCCCCCAAAATCGTCGAGTTTCGGTACTTGCCTTACTGATATAAATTCTGTCCGGTTGAATGGTCTTGTCAGCAAGGCTCAGTACCCCTTGCCGCCGTACTTGTATGGCGAAAGATCAGCCGAGAGCCGTCCCGAGTGACACCGCAGAATACGAACCTTCACTCAAAAAACGTGCCTTTCAATTTTCCGAAACCAATTTTCAATTTTCAAGACAACGTACAAGGTTGGGAACCTCTAAAAATCAAGTTTTACACCTGATTTGTGCCGAAAACGCAACGAATTGGCTTTTGCGTACTTTGCGCAATTTGCGGTTACTGCTCTGGCGGTAAAAAAGTCCACAGAGCCCGGAGCGTAAGCTCCGGTATTTTTCAGCCTCGCACCGGATCTTACGATCCGGGCTCTGTTTGTTTTTTGCTAATTTTTCCCGCCAACCCTGTAAATCTTTTCGTCTAACCGCAAAGAACACAAAGGATTTGTATTATTAGAGGTTCCCTTTACAAAAAATTTGCATAGTGTAGACTACCATAAATGCCTCACATTTCCCATCTGGTTATCGTCGGTGTTGGTCTGCTCGGCTCTTCTATCGGCTTGGCTGTAAAGAAACGGAATATCGCCCAAAATGTCATCGGCGTCGGAAATTGTCCCGCATCTCTTGACACCGCCCTGCGCCGCGGTGCCGTCGACCACGTTACGGAAACTATCGACTACCTCTCGGATATCGATGCCATCGATACTAACGAAATTCTCGCTGTCATCTGCACGCCTGTCCGAACCATCGTCGATTACGCTGACCGAATCGCCACCCTCAATCGCAACATTCTCATCAGCGATGTCGGCAGCACGAAAGGAAACATCTGTTACGAACTGGACCGTCGAGGTTGCCGATTCGTCGGGGCGCATCCGATTGCCGGCAGCGAAAAAAGCGGACCCCAATTCGGCGACGGCGATTTGTTCCAAAACAGGTTAACAGTGTTGACCCCGACCGACTCGAACAATCCGAATGACGTTGAGCTGCTCCGCATTTTTTGGGAATCACTCGGCTCGCAAGTTGTCTGTCTGAAACCGAATCGGCACGACGAAATCTTGGCAAAGACGTCACACCTCCCTCATGCTCTTGCCGTAACGTTGGCTTCGTTAGTCGATTCGGCGGAACTTCCCTTTTGCGGTACCGGCTTTGCCGATACGACACGCATTGCAGCGGGTTCGTCCGCTGTTTGGACAGACATTTTTCTTGAAAATCGGCAACACTTGCTTGCCGCACTCGACGAGTTCAGCAGCCGTCTCGACGTGTTGAAAACCGCTCTTCACGATGGAAATGCGGATGCCGTCGCCGGATTTTTGAACGATGCGAGGAAAATTTATACTGCTAACGGGTAGAAATGGGGCGTTAAGCGAGCGGGGGGCGTTAGCCCCCCGGTGAGTTTGAACCAACACGCACAACAACGGGGGGCTAATACCCCCCGCTCGCTTGTACTACACCCACTTTATTTTTACACACATTAACAGAACCGACTTCGCTGACTGCTCTTGCTTTTCTTACAGAAAACTAATATACTTCGTTCAAATGTTCCTCTTCACCCTCAAAGAACCGATGACTCGATTTTTGTGTTTTTCGTTAACTTTGTTGTTTGCTCTTCCTGCCTTTGCTCAGAACGAATCTGCTCCGGCGGGACTCGACCTTCCCCAAGACCCGGCGCAGCTGATGCGGTTGCGTGAAGACCTCACCTTTCAAATACAGGAAGTCCAACGGCTGCTTAGCTTTGTTAATCCCAGCGATACCCGCACCACGGAAACTTTGCAAACCCGGCAGGCGGAGCTGACGCAGCAACTGCGGAGTGTCATAGACCAGATGCAGACCGCCGCACCGTCTGGCACGGGACGGAACACGGGTATGATGTCGCCGCCGGGAATGCCGTCAGGATTGCCGCAAAGTCTGCCGGTACAAAGTCTATGGGGACAGGGCGGAATGAACGGACATATGCCGCCGGGTATGATAGATCCAACGATGAACATGAGCCGCAACGCGGAAATGCCCGGTATGCCGACCAGCGGAATGATGCAGGGGACGATGCCGAATCCTCCGATGCAGGCTTATCCGCCAGCGGGAATGATTGCGCCGGTTCCGCCGATTCCTGCACATTGGATGAATCAGACTCCGCCGGGCTGGGGAGTCCAAACACCCGGTGCAACACAGGAAGCGAGCCTGCCGAAAGAGTTGACAGACATGAAGCAGACCGTCGAAGCATTGCGCCGAGAAATCAGCGAACTCAAAGAGACTGTTAAGTCATTAGAAACGCAAATTCAACTTCTCAACCGTAACATTGTGTTAAGCGAAAGAGTTAGGGAAAATGGGATGTAAGGCTTCCGCGATTTTGTGGAGTCTTGTTTCCAGCGAGCGGGGGGCGTTAGCCCCCCGTTGGTTGCGAGGTGTGTTGGTTTTCCATCGGGGGGCTAACGCCCCCCGCTCACTTGCCCGCTCGCTTGCGCAATGTTGAAAATACCCACAATTTTTTACACCCCATTCACTGAGTTTCGATCTTGCATTTCCAGGAGAACGGAGTAGAATAAGGCTGATCCTATATGTCTGATCCATATCATAATCAACGAGTTGACTTCATCCGTGCCTTGCACGAGTCGCCGACGCAAATCGTGGCAGCGCTGTCCGGTGGCGGAACTTTCGTTTTGAGCGATCTGCTCGCAATGCCGGGAGGTTCACGCACCCTCATCGAAGCGGCAGTTCCCTATTCGCACGAGTCGATCAGCAATTACATCGGACGCGTGCCCGAACAGTTCTGCTGTCCACGCACCGCACGAACATTGGCGATGACGGCGTTTTACCGCGCCCGGAATATCCTGCGCTCCGAATCTTTACGCAAACACGGATATGTTGACATCGAACGTGTGTTTCCCAAGCATGTCGACCCTAGCCACGAAGTCGAAGATTTTAGCGAATCCGCTATTATCAGGGCAGTCGAATTTGTCGAACCGGAAAGTGTTAACAAAGTTGACCCTTATCAACACATTATCGGCATCGGCTGCACTGCCGCACTTGTAACGGATAGGGAAAAAATGGGGGAACACCGAGTCCACGTTGCCGTGCAGACGCTGCACCAAACGATTCAATTTTCTCTCCGGCTCCAAAAAGGAGCACGAACCCGTTGGGAAGAGGAACGGCTAGTTGGAGACTTAATTCTGAATGCTATCGAAACCGTCCGAAAGGAAACGGATAAATACCTTTTTGCTCAATCGCTGCACGAATCGGAAAGCAAAGAAACGCCCAGTCCTGCCCTGATAAAAGGTTCGTCGCATGATTATCCTTTGTTTGAACGTATTCCGCTCTCGCTGAATCCAGGTGAGACAGTCCACGGTGAGTGGGTGGTTGCTTCCCCTTTGCTTGTCGAACTCTTTTTCGGGAAACTCGCGGCGGTGCTTTGGACGAATGAAGGCATCCGCCGTTCCATTGCCCGGGATGAAATTGTTTCGTCGGCGACTCCGTTTAATTCCAATGCCGAATTTACCCAGGCGGTTTTTCCCGGCTCGTTCAGTCCGATTCACAAAGGACATCTCGAAATGATAAGTATTGCCGAAGAGCGTTTGCAGGGACAAGTTGTGCTGGAAATCTCGGTTCAAAACGTTGACAAACCGCCGTTCGACTATATTGAATTGGAACACCGTCTCCTGAAAATTGCCCAGTTGAAGCCCAATCAGGCGGTTTGGCTCACGCAGACGCCGCTGTTCGTTGAAAAGGCGGAGCTGTTTCAATGGACAACATTTATCGTCGGTGCGGATACCATCAAACGGACTGCCGACCTACGGTTTTATCTTGAAAACGTCAACAGACTTCACGACATTTTGCGGACGATTGCCTATTACAACTGCCGGTTTTTAGTCTTTGCTCGGCAATCGAAAAGCGGAGTCGAGTCGCTCGACACATTGAGCATTCCTGACATGCTGCGCAGCCTTTGCGATGACGTTCCGCCGTCGGTTTTTACAATGGACATTTCGTCCAGTGAATTGCGGCGTAAAGAAGACAATTCGTAACATCTAACCAAGGGGAGCACTATTATATGGACTACAACTACAATTGGAGTGTGCGGAGTCATCATAGGATGTCGTGTTCGTTGTTGCGTGCTGAGCGTTCTGCTACTCCAATGCCACAAAACAAATCCGACTTGCCGGTTTAATGACTAGTTTCACGGAAAGGCATCTCCTCCTTGCAGTTGTCCAAAGAACTCGGCATCACTCAAACATCGGCTTGGTTTTTGGAGCATCGTATTCGAGCGGCTTGCGGTAGTACGGCACGCCAACTTCTTTCCGGTCTCGTCGAAGTGGATGAAGCCTATATCATTCGTTTTCTGTGAAGCATTTACCGTTGTATCTTTCGGAATTTTCTTTTCGTTTGAATGAGGGTAATGTTGTCATTGACATGATAGATCGCTTGCGTTCGTTGGTTCGGGGTGTTGTCGGCAAGCGTTTGACTTATAGGATGTTGGTGCATGGTATTGATTCTGGCTCTGTCTGTTTTTTTGGAAAACTTGGTGTCGGTTTGTGTCGTATTTTCGCTGGATGTTCGAGGCGGTGCTGATTTTCGGAGTGTGTCGAGGGTCTGCAATGCATCGGCGGACAAAAACAGGGCAGAATGGGAAAACGCTGCCTGCTACGAAGAACAACATGGGTAATTAACGGGGTAATTCCCCAAAAATAGGGGCTGGAAAAAATTCGATGCGTCAGCCCTGGCGTTAGTCCCCCGTCGGGGTACGAAGCGTGTTGGACATCCATCGGGGGGCTAACGCCCCCCGCTCGCTTTCTCACTTGCCCGCTCGCTTGCGAAATGCTGAAAATACCCACAATTTTTTTTACACACCCTGCACATCTCTGTTCCCCCGTCTCGCTGTTGACGTAACCGACAAAATAGGTTACACTGAAAACGTTGAACCGACCAGTCAGCACATATTCAAGGAACGATGAAACAAATTACTTATTGCGCCGCCGTTTTGTGTATCGCATTCAATACAGTCCTCTTCGCCCAAGAAACCGAAGACAGCGAACCAACAGAGGCGTCCGTTAACATTATCGACGCCGATAATCCTGGTATGGTTTGGCTCGACCAAGCCACCGAAGCAAAACTTCGAGCAAGCAGCGTCAGAGATTTGAGCCAAGTCATTCTACTCTGTCAACGTGCTAAAAGAGCAGGACTCTCCGGCGAAAATCTGAGATATTGCAACCAACTGTTGGCGTCGTGTCAACTGCAACGCGGACTCATCCTCGCCCAGCAATTTCTCGAAACCCGACCCAATGATTGGCAAACCATCCGACCGCGGATACTCCTCGATCTCGAAGAGGCGGTCGCCGTTATCAGTGATCAACCGGCAGCATATCTTCGGATCGCTCAACTTAATCTTTTGCCCGACGGCGACGAAGATCGGACAAAAGCCGCACTGAAACTCGCCGTCGAGAGCGCAAAAAACGATCCGCAACTCCAATTTCAAGCAGTACGGCTGTTGGCAGACCTCGAACCAGAAGCCGAAAAGCGGGAAGCAGTTTTGGCAACAGCAGCAGGAAACGGCGATCCGCAAATGATGTTGCTCCACGCACTAACACTCTTTGAAATGCAACGGAACAAAGAGGCGACCGACGTGCTGAAAAAACTGATCGAATCCGAAAGCGGTAACGCCGGTTTGCACGAACGCATCGTTGCACTGCTCATCGATTTCAGTGAATACGAATCCGCAATAGCGATCCTCGACACATTGAAAGCGAAAAGCACAGACGATGAACGGCTACACCGAATCGATCTGATGAGAGCAGAAATCCTTGCCAAGATGGAACAGTATGACGATGCATTGAAACTTCTTAATACACTGACTGCAAGTGCCGAGGGCAATCAAGATTTGTCGGTCTTGACGCTGCTCCTTCGTTCTTCGACTTACCTTGCAATGAATGAATGGGACAAAGCCTTAAAAGATGCCGAAGAGGCAGAAAAGGAGCGTCCCGATTTCCTTCCCGTGCTGGAACACAAGTTCAGAATCCTGATAGAGCAGAAAAACTACGATGCCGCTCTTGCTCTCGTTAAACAGATGCAAGCGATTGCCGACCGACCGCAATACGCTCTTCGGGAGATTCTCGTTCTCAACGAACAGGGCAAGCACGCCGAAGCCGTTGCTGTTGCCGAAAAGTTACGAGAGCAGTTTCCTGAAGATGACTCGCAATGGATAATGGTACTCGTAGAAATACATACCAAGCACGAAGCATATGACAAAGCGTTGGCTATCGTGGACGAGCATATAAAAAAAGAGCCGGACGATTTACGTTGGATTATCGCCAAGACTCAAATTTTTACCGGACAGGAAAAATGGGACGAGGCGGTACGTTGGCTTGATTCGTGTGTCGCTAGGGAGCCGGAGTCTCGGGAACTTAATTTACTATTGATTAGTGTGCTTGCCGACCGGAAGAGTTATCGGTCGGCAAAGGAGCGGATGCGTCCGCTTTTGGAAAAGAGTCCTGACGATTTGGGATTGTTGCGTGTTGATTCGCAGTTGTCGATTTCGCTTGGTCTTCATGCTGAAGCGGTCAGGGTGTTGACGAAGGTGGTGGAGGCGGATCCTGAAGATTACACGTCCGTCAACAATTTGGCTTGGATATTATCTACTTCGCCGATAGATTCTGTCCGCAATGGTCGTCGTGCGGTTGAATTGGCGGAGCGGGCGGCGAAGTTAACTGGTCATCGCAGGGCATTTGTATTGAGTACATTAGCGGCGGCGTATGCCGAGTCGGGCGACTTTGACAAAGCCAGAGAGATTTCGAAGAGGAGCGTCGAAGTGGCGAAGGCGGAACGTGATATGACGGACGAATCGCGTAAAGAAATGCTCGACCATCTTCAAAAAGAGTGGGACGCTTTCAGTAAGGACTTGCCCTTCCGGGAATTGTTGAGCGAAGAGGAGAAATAGCGCAACAATCAGTACAGTTCACGGCGCAGCAGAGCCGCAATCGTCAGATGGCGAAGAAAAAACAAATCATTTAGCCGGTACTCCGGCACAAAACGCCAGGGGAGTGCTCTTGCCGGCTCTTTTTTTCCTTTTTTTCAATTTTTCCAAAAACCTCTTGCAATCCACAAAAAGCACGGTACAATAGATATACTGGCAACGGGTAGAAAACGGACGGTTTTTCTTTGCGTCCCTTACGTGCTTTGCGGTTAACTCCTTTTTTTAACCGCAAAGGGCGCAAAGAGTTGCGCAAAGTACGCAAAACACAGACACGTTGCACTTTCGGTTCATCCAGAAGAAAAAACAATTTTTAGAGGTTCCCAATACACTCCGGCTGTTGTTAACGCGGGACAAAATCCAGAATGGTATGCAGTGCAATGATGGCAGGACCGTTTTACGGGCACGGTATTTTCCGGCGAAACTTATTCTCCAGTTTTCAACTTGCTCTGGGAATTTCATATCCCTTTCGCTGCTCTCTGGCAACGAAACTTTGCGACTGGGCATCGCCGCATTTTTCTGTCTTCGGATTCCAAGAGACTTCGCGTCCCAGCCGAGCGGCAATTACACAGAGATGACACACATTCATCGCCTGAACATGCGTGAACACATCGGAAACCGGCAAACCGCCCTCCCGAATGCAACGAATGAAGTTCTGCTTATGTCCCTCGAACCGCTTGCCATTGTAGAGTTTGTTGAACTCCTCATCGGGAAAGATTTCCCGCCAGTTGTCTTTGATGTCTTCAAACGGTTTTCCGGCAATTCGTCCCCGGCTGACGTGAATGCGTCCCTCGGTTCCTTCAAAAAGGATACCGTTGCCGTCTCGTGAATTGCTGACGACATGCATAACGGGTCCATTTTCGAATGTACATTCTATGTCGAATTTGTGCGACACGTTGTAGCGGTTATCTTCCGTTGCCCAGCCGTCTTTATACGGCACAGGATGTTCGGCAACCAGCGGATTGATTTTTGTCGGTCCCTGCCCGTCTGCAAGGATATCGAGAGCCCACATAGCGCAGTCAATGTGGTGTGCTCCCCAGTCGGTGAACTTACCGCCGCTGTACTCGTACCACCATCGGAACTCGTAGTGCGTCCGGCTGTTGCGGGGCCAACCCCATCCTGCCGTTTCCGTCGTTGCTACATAATCGACGAGTGGAGCTTGTCCCAGCCACATTTCGTAATCGAGTGCTGCTGGCTCCTCGGCTTTGGGAATCGGTCCGCACGTCGGACTGTCGCCGATGTTGCAGGTTACTTTTTCGATTTTACCCAAAAGTCCCTTGCGAACCATCAAGGTGGCGAGCGCAAATTGATCCCGCTGGGCACGCTGCTGCGTACCGACTTGGAATATCTTGTTGTACTTTTTGCATGCCTCTCTAATCAACTGGTTTTCTTCGAGTGTAAGCGTAAGCGGCTTCTGACAGAAAACATGTTTGCCTGCCTGCAATGCCTCGATGCAGATTTTTGTGTGCCAGTGATCCGGCGTAACAACGGAGACGATATCGATGTCGTCTCGTTCTATAATCTTTCGGTAATCCTTGTAGGCATCGGGAGGTATTTTATTGCCGTTGGCATCTTTCCTGCCGATTCTCTCATTGTTTTGCGCTCTTGCAAGATGGTTCGAGTCGACATCGCAGAGGGCAACGATGTCTACCAATCCGTTAAGCGCTTGAGCATCGCCGGTACCCATAGTGGCGAGTCCGATGCAACCCAAGCGGAGCCGGTCGCTCGCTTGCTGAGCAAGAGCCGGTTGCTGACTCGAAAGGAAATAGGGGACAGTGCCGACCACCGTAGCAACGGCAGCAGATTGTTTCAAAAAATCACGACGTGTTGTTTTGCTCATAATAATTGTTCAATCGAAGAGGAAGGACACCGGAACCTCCGGCACATCAGACGTAGTGTAACCTGTTTAGAATGTTTTGTCAAACAGGTAAGCTCCCCTCAGTAGGCGTGCAAGTTTCGTTTATTTTGTGAATCCGAGTCGTTTTAGGAATTTTTGGGCTTGTCCCTTACTATTGCGGCGACCGCTGTCAACGGCTCCTTCCCCTTTTTTAGCAAGTTGCCGATACTGACCGCACGATTCAACAAACAAGGCTATAAAACCAGTAGGACACTCCCCCGTGGTAATTTAGTTACTGCTCCGGCGGGGAAAAATTTCACAGAGTCTGGAGCGGAATATCCGGCGAGACAACGAAAACTCCGTATCTACCGATACGGACTCTGACTTGTGCCGCACGAGTGCGGCGGCTAAAAATCGCAATCTGACGATTGCGGCTCTGCTCTTTTTCGACTTTTTTCCAAAATTTCCCATTTTTCTTGTCGCATTTCTCTGACGTTTTACCATATACCTAATAGACAGGTTGTGAGTAGTTTCAACGTGAGCATCGACCGGCTTTGGGTAACGCTGGACTCGCTGAATGCATACCGCAGAGCTGGCGATATTAACACCACTTCCATCGGCACCTTCATCCTGCAAGTCGGCGAAACGGATGTCCGTGGAGAACGCTTCGGCGTGAAAACGGCGGACAAAAAGATTGAAATGTTTACTTCGGATGGGAAGCCGACGCTCTTCTACGGCGGGGAAAAGTTCAATGGCTGGGGGGTAGATAAAAACACCACCATGAAGACCCTCAACGTTTCAGGCGGCTTGATTGACGAAGTTCAATTCTGGACAGGCACGCTGGAAAACCAGTATGGCGGAACCGTTAACAATGTGTACCAAGAAGGCGGGAACAGCCGCGGCTACAACTGGGGCGAGATTGCCGAATACACGCTTACTGGCGGCTCGCTCTACAATGATCAGGGATACATTGAGACGCTGTATTGGTCTCGGCATCCTAACGGAGTTCGTGAGGGAACGATTGCGAGCGGTTATGACAAGATCGGCAAGATTATTTATATCGATGCAGCGTCTGCTGGAGCGGATGCGGGCTACATTGACGAGGGCTACTTCGACAATGGTGCCGTTGACGCTGGCTCCTTCGACAATGGCGATTGGGACGCTGGCGATTGGCAAGATGCCGCTCCGCTGGGAGAGGAGGCGATGGTATGGTAGTAGTTGCGTTTTCTTTTAGCCGCCGCACTTGTGCGGCGCATGGTTTTGGTCCCATAGCCCGGTGCGGCAGCACCGGATTTTTTGATTCCGCATCTACCGATACGGGCTCTGTGAACGTTTTTTCGAACGTTTTCCCGGCGTAATTTTAACACTGGATAATTACGATTGCACCTCCGCGAACTTTTGGTACAATGGCGACGTCAATAAGGACGTTTTACCTCTTTCACTCATGGAAGTTCCTTTCGTACACTTACACTGCCACAGCGACTACTCTTTTCTAGACGGTGCCGGAACAATCGACAAACTGATCGCACGAGCCAAAGCACTCGGAATGCCCGCTCTCGCCATCACCGACCACGGAAACCTCTACGGAGCACTCGAATTCTATCAAACCGCAAAAAAAGAAGGAATAAAACCTATCATCGGATACGAAGCATACATCGCTACCGGAAAACGTACCGAGAAATCAGCAGCAAAAAAGAGAGATGCGTACCATCACCTCACCCTACTTGCCCTCAATCATACCGGCTACGAAAATCTACTCAAACTCGCCACCATCGCCAACCTCGAAGGGTTTTATCACAAACCGAGAATCGACAAAGAAATCCTAGAAAAATACAACGAAGGACTCATCTGCTTGAGCGGTTGTATGTCCAGTGAAATCGGAAAACTACTCTGCGAAGAAACACCAGAAAGTTTTGCCAAAGCACTAGCAGCCGCACAATGGTATCAGCAAGTGTTCGGAGACCGATACTATTTAGAAGTCCAAGACCACGGACTCGTCAAACAAAAGAAGATCATCGAAGGTTCACGGAAAATTTCCGAGGCACTTAATATCCCGATGGTCGCCACCAACGATGTACACTACATTCATTACGAAGACGAAGCAGCGCAAGATATGCTCGTCTGCGTCAGCCGGAAAGGACAACTGTACACCGAATGGAAAGAGAAAAAGAAGCAAGAAATCGAGGCACGCGACCATTCCGACCAGTTCTTTTTCCGCAGCGGCGTCGAAATGAAACAAGCGATGCCGGGCTTGGAAGATGCGATTGCCCAAACCGTCGAAATCGCCGACCGAGTCGATCTCCAACTTAACCTCAAACAACGTTTCTTTCCTGTCTTTACGCCGCCGGAAGGATTGACTTCTGATGAATACCTCCGGCAACTTTGTCTCGAAGGGCTCAAAAAACGTTACGCCGACAAGCCGGAATGGTACAAGGACGGTCAATTTTCCGACACCGTCTTAGCCCGGCTGAACAGAGAACTGGACGTGATTACGAAACTCGGTTTTTCTGATTACTTCTTGGTCGTTTGGGATCTCGTGCGTGTCGCCGAAGAGCGGGGGATTCACCGGACGGCAAGGGGGAGCGCCGTCGGAGCACTTGTCAGTTATGCGTTGAACATGTCGCACGTCTGTCCGCTGGAATTCGATCTGCTTTTTGAACGGTTTCTGGACGAGAACCGAGCGGAGGCGCCCGATATTGATATTGACTTCGACAAAGACCGGCGGGCGGAAATCCTTGATTACATCACAGAGAAATACGGCAAAGATAACGTTGCGCAACTGGGAACCTTCGGCACACTGGCGGCACGAAATGCCATCAACGATGTCGGGCGCGCTCTTGCTCTGCCGATTCCGTTTGTCAACGAAGTCAAAAAATTGATACCTGACAAACCCGGCACGAAGATCGACCATGCGTTATTCGGTAAGGAGAATAAAGAGACCGGCGAAATCGAAGTTCCGCCTAACGAAGAACTTAAAAAGCGTTATGCGAATGAACCGCAGGTCAAGGAATTAGTCGATTTTGCCAAGCAAATCGAAGGCTTGGCACGGCAGGCTGGTGTCCACGCTTGCGGTGTTATTATTGCCGATAAACCGCTAATCGAATACGTCCCTTTGCAATTTGACAAAGAAGAAGAAAAGATGGTAACGCAATGGGAAGGCAAAGATGTCGAAGCGGCGGGACTGCTCAAGATGGACATTCTCGGCTTGCGAAACTTGACCATGTTGGCGCACTCCATTAAACTGCTTGAAGAAACGACGGGCGAAACGATTGATCCTTACCGGTTGCCGTTGGATGATAAGAAGACGTTTGAACTGCTCAGTCGAGGAGAAACCAAAGGGGTGTTTCAACTCGAAGGCGGCGGTATGCGGGAACTGTTGACACGAATGAAACCAGACAGTTTCCGGGACATTATCGCCACGCTGGCTCTCTATCGACCAGGTCCGCTGGAAGGAGGAATGGTGGATCAATACGTCAATGTTAAACACGGCAAAGTCAAAGCAAAATACGACCATGAAGTCTTGAAGGATGTGCTTGCCGAAACCAACGGCGTGATGGTCTATCAGGAACAGATTATGCGTATTTTGAACCGGCTCGGCAACATTCCGCTGGGCGATGCATATGCTTGTATTAAAGCCATCGGAAAAAAGAAGGACTTTAGCAGGTTCCGTGAGCAATTCGTCGAAGGAGCAAAAGCCAACGGATTAGCAGAAAAGAAAGCGGACGATATTTTCGAGTTAATCGTCAAGTTTGCCGGTTACGGTTTCAACAAATCACACTCGACCGCCTATGCGTTGATTGCTTATATTACGGCATATTGGAAAACGCACTATCCGGTCGAATTCATGGCGGCGCTGCTTTGCAGCGATATTTCCAAACGGAACTTTGCGTCGAAAGATCCAACGGTCGAACATATCGAGGATTGCGAGCGTATGGGAATCGAAATCATTTCGCCCGATGTGAACACATCGAAGCAACTGTATTCTATCGTGGACGGCAAAATTGCGTTTGCGTTGACGGCGATTAAGTCGTGTGGTGCATGGGCAGCCGATAAAATTGTGGAAGCGAGGGAGAAGGGAGGACCATTCAAAAGCCTCTTCGATTTCTGTGAGCGTGTTGATCAAAAGGCGTGCAATCGGACAACGATTGAGGTGTTGATTAAGGCGGGGGCTTTCGATTCGCTGGGATATAAACGTTCACAGTTGTTCCAGATGGTCGAATCGGCTATCAAAGTGGGACAGGGTGCCGCCGAGGATGCCGCTAAAGGACAGGGAAATCTTTTCGGCGGTGCCGATGACGATGAACCGGAAACGCAAACTTCGTCTGTGCCGGGACTTCCGAGTATTCCTGAATGGTCGGATAATGAAAAAGCGATGAACGAAAAGGAGGTTCTTGGTTTCTATCTTTCCTCTCATCCGTTGAGGGCGTTTGAGCTGGTCTTTGAAAAACTTCGGACGCATCAATGTGCCGAAGTGTTGACGTTGCCGGAGAGAACGTCGGTGGTACTGGCGGGAGTGGTGAGTGACATAAAAATTGCATCGGGCAAAGACGGCAAACAGTACGCGAACTTTACACTTGAAGATTCATCTGGCGGTGTGCGGTCGATTATGTGGGCGACGACGTATGACCGTTATCCGCATTTGATTAAGGGTGACGTCATTGTTTGTATGCGGGGAAAGATGAATCGCCGAAAGAGTAGCGACGATACTTCGGCGGACGGCAACTTTGTACCGGACGATGCCTGGGCGATTGATATGGACATTATGTTGGATGAGGAGCGGCATACACAGGATTCGGTGAGTATGCTTGGAAAAATTCTTCAGGACAATCCCGGCAGCGGTGTGGTGGAGTTGTTTTTGCGTTTGAAGGGTGGTGCAGTGGTATCTTTCAACGGCAGACGTATTACGGCGTCTGTTACACCGGCGTTGCAACAGCAGATTACAGAGTTTCTGGGTGCGAACTCGACACGAGTCGGCGAAAAGGTTGCAAGAGCGATGAGAAAGTAACAAAGGGTTTTTGGATTAGGCATTTTACAATATAGTATAGCAATCCTCGCAGCGTTCTGTTAGAATGAATCTCTGTTTCCTAACAAATTATACTTGCAATGCGGACATCATTACTTCTTTTCCTTCCCAGCCTTTTTATGTTTCTAGCAAATCTTTTCGGACAGGAAGCCGATATGTCCGCACTGGGCAAACAGGTCGTTCAAAGCGTGGAGCTTCCCGCCAGCACAAGCACTTGGAACTTCGGTACCGACGGAATCAGATTGATCGGCGAACCGCGTCCTTTGGATGAGTCTAAAACCGACACCGTACACTACTGGCTCTTTTTGCCGACGGACTATGAAGCGCGAGTTCAGTCCGGCGGGGCGCCGCTCCTGCTTTTCCTGCACGGTGCCGGTGAACGAGGAAAAGCGACCGGTGAAGACATCGCCAAAGTCAAAATTCACGGACCGCCGCAACGGCTTGACAATCCAGAATTCGCCAAGAATTTTCCCTGCGTTACCGTTTCGCCGCAATGCAAAGACGGCTTTGCTTGGTCGCCCGCCCAACTAATGCTGTTGCTAGATCACATCGAAAAGAACTACACTATCGACAAGAGCCGAATCTATGTTACCGGTCTCAGTATGGGCGGCTTCGGAACTTGGATGTGTTTGAACGAAGCACCTCACCGTTTTGCGGCGGCAGCTCCTGTTTGCGGCGGTGCCAAACTGGACTGGGCAGAAAAAATGATCAACGTTCCTCTTTGGGTGTTTCATGGCAATAGAGATACAGTCGTTATTTCCGCCCTTTCGGAGAGAATGGTCGAAGCAATCCGAAAAGCCGGAGGGAGAAAAATACTTCTCACCATTTATGATGGAGTGGAGCACGACTCATGGACGCCGACGTACAACAATCAAATGCTCTACGATTGGATGCTTCAGCAGACGTTGGAATAGCGGCGCGTTTCACAAACGATACAAGAGACTTGTTGCATAACCCAGCGCGTCATTCCTGCGTAGCGGGAAAAATTAGCAAAGAACAAACAGAGCCCGGTAGCACCGGAGCGTCCGCTCCGGGCTCTGTGAACTTTTTATCCGTCGGTATGTGGTTTCGTATTCTTTTACTTTTGATATTATTTCCGCTCACCGCCTCTGCGGACGAGAGACTGCTCGAATACTATCAACGAGCGGTACCGACAATCGACCGATTCATGCAACGCTTTCCGCACGCCGACCAAAACGAACCGACCAGCGACTTCGCCATATTTACACTCTTCAATAACATTGCAATCATCGTTTCCGCTAACGCTGACTTGCCGAACGAAAAACGTATTCCTATGACAACGGCAACACGCCTACTCCGAATTGCCGAAGAAATGCAGGACAAAAATCCTACAAGCCGAACCTTCGGCAACTTTCGCTGGTACTGGAACAGCACCGGCATTACCGACGCCAACGCCGCCGAATTCGCACTCGCACGAATGTTGAGCATTTATCTCGATACACACAACCGAGAAAAACAAAGTCCACTCTCCGAAGAAGACGAGGAAATCTTATACCGGATGCTAGAACGCTCCGTCAACGTTTGTCTAAACAGACGCATTTCTCCCGACTATACCAACATTGCTTTCTATAATGCAACCCATCTAATTTTACTGGGACAAATCCTTGACCGGCAAGACGTTACGCAGGAAGGAAAAAGAAGATTACAGAGCATTGTTTCGCACATTTGGAATCACGGCGTTTTTGAATACAATAGTCCTGACTATTACCCTATCAACGTCGACTCACTGCAACTGTGCTATCGTCATGTGAAAGACGCAGAAACGAAACAGATGATTCTTGCTTTGTTGGAATTATTCTGGACGGACATGTCGCTGCATTGGTATCGACCGAACATGCGTTTGACGGGAGCCCAGAGCCGGACATATAATTATCTCTATGGTAAAAACGTACACATTCACCGGCTTTTTGCTTTTGCAGGAATGGCTCCTTATGATCACGATGCCCGGTATCATGCGGTGTTGAATTCATACCGGGCATTGTATCAACCGCCGCCGGAGATTACACGGCTTAGTGAGCATTATCCTCGTTGGATTACCCGAAACTGGGGACGCGATCAGGGACAATGGGCAGCGATGTATATGTTCGAGGACATCGCACTAGGAACGGCAGGTGCAAAGTATGATGCCCAGCAGAATATGGTGCAGGTCGTCGATATTGGGGAACACACAAGCACAAGAGCGGGGGGGGTTAGCCCCCCGGTAAATCGTTCAGAAAGCACCGGAGGGCTTATACCCCCCGCTCTTGCGCAGGAAGACTTCCACTGGGTCGATTGGCAATATCCTCCGCGTAGTTACTTCATTGCCGATGGTCGTGAAGACCCTTACGGTACGAAACTATCGCCGACGGGCAGCGGCGGACAACAAAAATCGTTGCATCTCGACGCTCATTGGTACGGCAGTCAGCGCACTGTCGATTCACTCGGCATTGTACTCTATCCGCCGGAAGCAGTTGCTGATTCGAGTACCGTCAATGTGCAGTCCCATTTTGTGGTACGGAAACCGGAATCGATCCTGTTAGCCGATTCGCCTTGCGAGACGATTGCGCTTTTGCCGAATCAGCCTATAAACATCGGCACTCGACCGGTGATCTTTCGTTACAAAACGTGCGCCTTTGGTATCCGAGTCGTTTGGGCAAGGGATAGTGAAGGGCAATCGGCAGAAGTTGTATTGGTCGATGACGGAAATGCTCTCGGCGTGTATCGTTTGACGGTGGAGCATGAGCCGGGAGTGTTAGCCCCCGGGTGTCCGAGGGTTGACACCCCCGGCTCTTGCGCGGCGCATCCCGGCGCAGCCTTTTGGCTGCGTATCGGTTCCCGGCTTAACACTGACGAACAATTTTCCGCTTGGCAACGGCAATTCGTTGAGGCGAAGGTTCATCGGCTTGACGTAAAGCAAAACGGCATCGACGTCGAAGTTGCCGGTCAGGACGGTATCGTGTCGGTGTCTCTGGCTGACGCTGTGGGTGCTGTGAAGACTGTACCTTCTGCGCCGTTGGGCATTTTGACGCTAGATGGTAAGGATTTAGGTCGTCCCATTTTGGAGAAGTTGCCGAAGGTCGCGGATATTGTCAAGCAACGTAATGTATCGCAACCGATTCCGGTCAATTCTTCGGGAACGTACTGGTTTGCAATCTCTCCTTGCGAGGCGTTGACGGTCAATTATGATGTTTCGTGGCGATTACAGATTGACCAGCCGGGCGAGTATCATCTTTGGGGACGAGTGCAAACGAGGGATGCCCAGCATGACTCCTTTTGGGTAGAAGCGGCGAAACAGTTGCCGGACGGTTCGTTTATGCGTCGTTCGATGAATACCGACTGGCATTTAGGTGTTCGTGAAAATTGGACTTGGGTGCGTTTGCCTGTGCCGATTGCATTGGAAACAGGCGTTTGGCAATTAACACTCAAGCCTCGTGAGTACGAGGGTCGGATTATTCAACTGTTTTTGACGACGGAGTTACACTGCATTCCGAAATAGATAGGGCGTATTTCTTTGCGCCCTTTGCGCACCTTGCGGTAAAAATTAGCAAAAAACGAACAGAGCCCGGTGCGTTAGCACCGGTGCTGCCGCTCCAGACTCTGTGAATTTTTTCCCCCGCCAGAGCAGTAAACCCCTCACTCTTGTGTTCGGTATGCCCCGCTCCTGTGCGATTGTGTTACAATGAACATCTATGGCAGGGACCCCGTTCACAATTTTAGTCGTCGACGACGAAGAAAACCACGCCGATGTCATCGCCGCCAGCCTCGAAAAACTGGGCGCAGCCTGTCAAATTGCGTACTCCCAAGCCGACGCACTCAAAATAATCAAAGAACAATACTTCGATGTCATCATCACCGACCTGATGCTAGAAAGACCCGACGGCGGAATCGAAATCCTTAAAGCAGTCAAACAAGAAACAAACGAAACCGAAGTCATCGTCATCACGGCAAACAATTCGGTGGAAATCGCCGTCGAAGCGATGCAACTCGGTGCGTTCAACTATCTGCAAAAACCGCTTGACCTTAAACAACTCCGTACCATTACCGAAAGGGCTGGCGAAAGTTCCAAACTGCGTTGGATCAACCGAGATTTACAGAGCCGACTCGACGAAAAGTTCGGCTTCTCCGGCGTCCTGGGCAACAGTCCGCAAATGCTTGCCGCCGTTGACCGACTCCGCCACATCGCTCCGACCGACGCAACCGTCCTCATCCAAGCCGAAACCGGCGTAGGCAAAGAACTCTTCGCTCAATCAATTCATCAAAATAGTAAGCGAAAAAACAAACCTTTCGTTGCCGTCAACTGCGGTGCCCCTTCAGACAGCACTTTGGAAAGCGAACTCTTCGGACATATCAAAGGAGCGTTCACCGGTGCGGATAAAGAACGCATCGGCATGTTTGAGTACGCCAACGGCGGCACATTATTTCTCGACGAAGTCGGTGATATGCCGATGTCGATGCAAAAAAAACTGCTCCGTGTGATCGAAAACGGCGAAGTAACCCGGCTGGGATCCAACGATGTCATTAAAGTTAACGTCCGAATTCTTTCGGCAACCAATCGCAATTTGGAAGAGGCAATAACAGAGGGAACATTTAGACAGGATTTGTATTACCGGCTTAAAGTCGTTACGGTGCGTATTCCGCCGCTTCGGGAGCGCACCGAAGATATACCGGTGTTGCTAGATCATTTTGTTCGGCAATTTGCCAAGAAGTATGACAAAACGATTCGGGGAATCGCACCGCCAGCGAGAAAGCTGCTTTTCGGTTTCGATTGGCTTGGCAATGTTCGTCAACTTCGCAATGCGGCGGAGAGTATGGTCGTGGTGGACATTGACGGCATTATCGATGTGGATGATTTGCCGGAGGAACTTGGCGGCGTGGTGTCGATGCCGTCGAATGTTAGCCGTCGAGTCTTACTTGGTGCATCGCAGGACAATGCGACTAACGAGTCATCGCTCGGCGATCTCGTCGGCAGATCGATGGCGGAGATGGAGCGGCAATTTATTATCGAAACGTTGAAAGCGACCGGCGGTAATCGTGAGGAAGCCGCCAAGATTCTCGACATCGGCGAACGGACACTGTATCGGAAAATTAAGGAGTATGGAATACTAATAAGTTAGTGCCTGGTTAACGCTAAAACTTGGGATACCCCTTCGTAGAGTACGAACTCAATTCTGTCAATTTCACCTGGATTGGTCACACATGGAATAAAACGTCCGCACATCGAGCCCCGTCTGTTGACGCACCGCCTCTGCGATGTCGTCTAGTTGTCTATTCTCCAATGGCAATACCCAGTCCTCTGGTGTGTTCCGGGCGACCGTGTAAAGCTGAACATATCGTACTTTGTCCAATTTCAACAGCTGTTCAGCATACCGCCGCACTTCCTCGGCACTGGGACCGTGTCCTTGCAATGACAAAAAACATGTCTGAATCACAACGGGTAACTCCTGTGTGAATTGGATTAAGTTGGTACAAATCGTCTCAAAAGGAACCTTTGACCTCGAAACTATTCGATAAAACTCTGCCGTACCTGCATCGAGTTTTGCCCATATTTCGCCGTTATGTTGCAGTAACAAATCGAGTGCGGAACGAACGGAGGCAAGATTCAAAGTCGAGGCATTGGTAATCAACACAATTTTTACGGATTCGCCGCAAAGTTCCTTTCGGATATTAGAGAGCAAGCGGACGGTTTCGGCAAACTGCGGTGATAGAGTCGGTTCGCCGTCGCCGCTAAACGCGATGTCTTTCAAAATGCGTTTCTCTGTCGGCACCGGAGAAAATACGGATTGTTGAAAGAGTGTACCGTCGTTGACCGAGCAGACGAGTTGCCTGAGCTCCGATTCGAGACAATCCATCGGAACGAGTGGGTTTTCAGTTTTTGGTTCTTTTCTTTCCGCCAAAATCTGACAATAGACGCAGGAAAAGTTACAGAGTCCGGTCGGACTCAGATTAACTCCCAACGACAGTCCGCCGGAACGTCGACTGATGACGGGATAGACGAAACGCAGGGTACCAAATCGGCGAGGATGATGTTGTGTGAAAGGCATGATTTGGGAACGTACAGTGAAATTTTCACGGGGACGTAATCGTAAAAAGGCAGTATAGCGAGTTCACCGTTAACTGTCCCGGCGGATAAAAAGTTCACAGAGCCCGGAGCGGAAGCTCCGGTGCTACCGCACCGGGCTTTGTTTGTTCTGTGCTAATTTTTCCCGCCAACCCTGTAACTGTACATTTATGCACATATAATTTGATTCTTTAGAGGTTCCCGTAAGTATATCCCCAGTAGGGATAAGGGGCAACCACTACTGGACGAAAAATCCTGCGCAGGAGGGGTGCGCGATATACTACTGGCGGATGGTAGTAGGGATAAGCGTAATACGGATACGGATATGCCGTCGGCGCATAAACGTTACCACGGCACCAGTGGAACTGCCAGCGGCGTCGCCGTTTCCGGAGTGGAATAAACCGGCGCACTGGGCAGTGTCCAAAATCTCACCGACGCATCGAAACTGCCCGTTATCAAACTTCGTGTTGCGGAGACAAACGTCATCGTCGAAATCGTCCCCGTGTGTCCCGAAAGCGTCGCCGTCTGCGTTCCCGTCGCCGCATTCCAAAGGCGAACCATATTATCGCTCTCGCCCGACGCTAAAACATCGTTATCGCAGAATGTCAATGTGAAAGTCTTGCCCGGACGCTCCGCAAAGATACGAACTAATTTTCCGTCCTGGGGATTCCACAGCATGATATAAGGACCGTCGCCGCCCGTTGCCAGGAGTGTATCGTCGGGACTGAACGCCAGCGCACGCACTCGGCGTCCGTCTCCGGCGATGTCGGTCAAGTGTGCATTGTCGGCAGTCCGCCAGACTCGAACAATGCCTGTCCGTCCGCCCGCCGCCAAGAGTGAACCATCGGCGGAATAGGCAACCGCTTCATTGTTCGTTGCATGAGCAGGAAGGGTTGCAACCAGCCGATAGGTTGACGAATCGTAAATTCGGATATTTTGATCGTATCCGCAGACGGCGAATCTGGTACCGTCGGGCTGAAAAATGATGCGCCGGGTTCCTCGCACCGGCTCCTTCAAAGTGTGGAGTCGGCGGCTGTCTTGGATATTCCAAAAATGTATCTGTCCGTCTTGCGCAACGGTTGCCAGCCGGGTTGCGTCGGGACTGAATGCGATACTGCGTACCGCCTCTTGGTGTGCTTGCAGGAGAGCGGTGAATTTACCGTCTCGGACGTTCCAAAGGCGGACGATATGGTCGTCTCCGCCGAGGGCGAGAAGTTCTCCTTTTTGCTCCAAATCGAGGCATTTTACGATGGGAATAGTATTGTTTCTGCCGATTTCATCGTGAAGCCGCACTATTTTGTCTTCCTCAACGACTGTTTGCGCAGGGATTTCTGTTGCCCAAACGACCCAAACGACTAAAATTGCCGGAAAAATGATTCTATTCATGGTTGATATTCCTCAAATCAGGCGCAATCCGCCTAGTCAGTATTATCGGCAAAAAAGGAATGATTCGATAGGAAAGATTTGCGATTGGATTAAAATTCCTTGTGTCGTCTATCCGATAAAGCGAATAGACGACCGTAGCATGAGGCTGGTTCGTATGTTTCTGCGTTCCTGTATCGTTTCCATTTTTCTTTGCATCATAATGGGAGCCGCTTCGCAATCTGCGGGCGCGACAACGCCAGAACCGATGAAGGATTTGCTTTCCGTCTTTCGTTGGACTTACCAACGTCCGGTCGTTAAGAACAAAGAACAGACCGACGGCGCATCGGCTGTATATCACCGCCGCCGTGCAAGAGATTACGCGGAACGTAACGACATTGATAAGGCTTGCACCCATTTCGGACTCGCTCTCACAAATGCGATGCCGGGACAGATTCCCGGCATCGCCGTCGAATATGCCGCTTTTTTGTCAGCACACGGCGATCTCCACAGAGCAGAAATCGTCCTCCGGCAAGCTCTGCTACAAAAACCAGAAGACAGAGATATTACCCAAATGCTTGCCAAATGTTTAGTCCGACAAAACAAACTGGTGGAAGGATTACGCTACTTCAAATCCGTTTATACCCTAGAAGAAGCCCAAATAGAGATTGCCGCTATCTATCGAGAACAGGGGAATACCGACATGCTGGCAGTGGTAGAGAAAAGATGGGGGCAGACGGGTTCGGAACAACAAGGGGCAGCGGTCATAGCGGCAGCAGATTCGGCGCCGTCTCCGCTTTTCAAACCGCGAGTTCTCGATACGCGAGCTTTCGATAACGGGATTCCGCTTCCTGATTATTCCTCTCAAGCGGCGGCGATTCCGATGTTGCCCAGAGGAATAGAGGCGTACAAGTTAGCCACTCCTCCTCAACCTCGGCAACACTACACATCCAATAGAACGGAAGGTTTGGACGGTCTCTTTAATATACAGCCGGTAGCCGCTTCGATGCCTGTACAGTAGCGGCGGTGTTGGGTGTGTCAAAAATTGTTGGTCTTTGGAACATTGCGCACGAGCGGGGGGCATTAACCCCTCGGTTTTGTGCGTGTTGGTTCAAACTCAACGGGGGGCTAATACCCCCAGCTCGTGCGCAATGACGGCGGGACTGCTTTATGGGCATGTCACTTTCCGGCGGAAGCCTAGTTTAGCGTCCATTCTCCACGAGGTACTTTGCCAGCACCAAATCGGACGGCGCCGTAATTTTGATGTTGCCGTGATCCGTCTGTACAACATAAACCGGCTTGCCAAGACGCTCAACAAGTTGAGCATCATCCGTCGGAACGTCCGTTATCCGCTGCTGATAGGCTTCAATAAGCAGTTCCCGACGAAAAACCTGCGGCGTTTGAGCCTCCCAAAGATGTTCACGAGGTACCGTACCTTCAATAAAACCTTCGACAACCTTTTTTAGCGTCGCAACTACCGGTGTAGCAAGCAGAGCAGCATCATGGACTTTTGCAGCAGCAAAGACACCAGCGATTTCCTGCTCCGTAACACAAGGTCTTGCAGCATCGTGTACCGCAACAAAATCGACCCGAGGACTAACCGCAAGCAAACCGCTGCGGATAGAGTCGACACGATTCTCACCGCCCGAAACGACACGCAACAGCATACCGTTGATTTCCGAAAGATAATACTTCCGAAACCAATCAATGTCTTCCGGTGCAATGACAACGACGACCTGCGTAACATCTTCTCGGCTGACAAATTTTTCGACGCAACGGAGCCAGATAGGCTTTCCGTCCAGATGGGTGAATGTTTTTTTAACCGTCGCATCGTATCCGACTCGCCGGGAAAATCTCGTACTCTTTCCCGCCGCCGCTAGTATCAAGGCAAATGTGCTGTTACTCGATTCGGACATGTTTTCTTATGGGAATCTTTGCGCCCTTTGCGGTTAATCCTTTCCTGTTAGCAGGTAAATGTTATTACAAAACAAGCAGAGCCCGGAGCGTAAGCTCCGGTGGAAGTCTGAAAAAATACCGGAGCTTACGCTCCGGGCTCTGTGAACGTTTTGGCTCTGTGAGTATTCGGTTAGTATCCGATGCCCGGCGGATTAGCGGCGAAGAAGTCTCTCGGACCTCTAGTCGTGTACATATTGAGCGGCATTTCAGGATACTCATACATTTTGGCATCGCCTAGCACCTGACGCATCGTTATCGGACGGAATAATTTGTGAGTGATCTTCTCCACATGAATAGGCGGCGGCATCGCAAATGGAATATAAACGATTCGTTCAGGAGCGGCTCCCCTATAATTTTGACCATGGGCTAAACCGTAACCGTAGTCATATCCCGGCATGCCTGCCTGTCCTGATATGGCGTGTCCCCCTGCTGGGTAGTTTTGTCCGTGGACGAGGTATTGTGCGTTCACTTGGAGTTTTGCAATTCCTGTCGCACCTGTATCGAAGTGCGGAAGGAGTTGCAGAGCCGAAGGACCAAAGATGTTCACCGCATGAATACTTCGTTCAGGTTCATGTAATTGTCCAAGCCTGTCAACGATTGCCGAAAACTGATCTGCCGTCGAGAGATGTCCGAGTTGCTGATAGGTAAATCCAATTCCGCCGATTCTGTCCAGCGCATCCTGCGTTCCCTGTCCCGCCGCTTGCATGAGCAGTTGTAAACACTGCATGCTTTCTGCAACGGCAGACAAGGAATCGAAATCGGGCGCCATTCTGTAATCCTGCGGGGAGTGCTGTCCTTGTACCATTGCGAGTAATTGTGCGTCTGAGTGAAGTTTGGCAATGCCCGAAGCACCCGCATTAAAATGCGGTGTGAGCCGGACTCCCGAAACGCCGAAAATCTTTACTAAGTGAACTCTTCGGTCTGGTTCTGGTATTTTTCTAATCTGTTCTATCATTGCCGAAAACTGGTCCGGCAGCGAAAGACTTACAAGATGCGGATAGGTGAGTCCGACAGCGGAGATTTTATCGATTGCATCGGGTGCGCCCTGTCCTGCTGTGAATATAAGCATTTGAAGACTGTGAACGCACTCCATCGGAATAGTATAATCGGGCGGGAAGGTGAATCCCTGGACGGCGTGTGCCGACGGCGGGTTAAGCCCCGGTGTCGCCTCTCCGAACGGGTGGACACGCCGGTATTGTTGCGGTGTAAAAATGCCTTCTACTAACGTCGCGGGCGGATACCCCGTCGGCATAGGAACCGTCGCCATCGATGCATACTTCAAGTCGGCGACCCGTTGCTGATAACTGGCAATCCATTTATTTAACACGGTCAAATCCTGTTCGGTATTTCCGGTGCTTGCGAATCCTAGCCGTTGTCCGACGGCATCTTCGTCGACACCGAGACAGTCTCCAAGCCCAAGATTGTTTCCTAATCCTGATCCGAAGAGTCCGTTGTGTCTATGTCCGCTGCGATGACTTTTTCCTAGACCGAAGAAGCCGGTTCCTGATCCTAGGCTGTGTCCGAAAATGGGGCAGGGTTTGCCGATGGGGTGGCGGTGTCCCGGTATCGGACAGGACCAATACCGTACGGAATGTTGCCTCGTTCCCGAGCGGCACTGTCCCGGCGGACAGGAGTAGCACTGTCCTGCGTATCCAGACGTGCAGTCTATGGACGCTGCCATGGCGGCTTCATATTCTGAGTGGGCGTGCGGCGAATTGGCGGAAACTTGTGTAGTCCAGAGCAACAGAGAAACGGTAAATGCGGCAAACGAAAGTGATCTGACCATTTTTTTCTCCCAGATTTTATAGGAGTGATACATACCTTCCTGAATCGTTTATCGGCACGGAGGGGGTAGAGAGTGCTTGCCAAATCGTCAGAAGCGTCAGTTTTCTGTCAAGTAATACCGGCGTGTTTGTCAAAATCCGCAAAGTCGCCGCAATCGGTCTATTTTGCCCAAAATAAACAGAGTTTCACAATAGGGAAGGGGGGTAAAAATAAAGTGTGTGCAGCGCAAGAGCGGGGGGCATTAGCCCCCGTTGAGTTTGAACCAACACGCACAAAACCGGGGGGGTTACGCAATGTGCAATAATCACCGAGAAATACCACACTTTTTTCGGCAGCCCATGCAGTTTACCATGCATATTGCGAAAACCCCGGAAACGCCGCCATGCGATCAAATCGTAACCGATAGACCACCGAATGAAATGCACAAAAATCGGCTGTTGATTACGACAATCCGCAAACACCCCAAGTGGAAAATATCCGCTATACTTTTCAACCGCCGGCCAAATCCTGTTCCTGTACCGTAAATTACAGGACATTTTCAATCAATCTGCCACCGTAATTTCGACAGGTAAATGTAAAAAAGCACAAAACTGACACCGACGACCGGAGCCGTGTAACCCGGTTGCAGCGCCCAAAGTGCGGGTACAGTAGAAAATCGAGATGCCATAAATTCGAGGAGTTTTTCATATTTCTTTCCGCAAAAGTAAAAAACTCGAAGTTACTGCCCTTCCGATTAAAACTTGGAAGGTAGGCAATCGATCACCATGGCAGTTGCGTCGGCGATAGCCCGACTGGTAGATGTGTTCGGGTTGCGGTGAGCGGAAACTGCACGTTACCGCCCGATGTTTTTTGACAATATCTGATCTGATAGACCGATGTCCCCGGATGTTTTCGTCAATTGGAATGATACTTGTCAACTAAATGCTCCGCCTTCGCCACTCAAGCCGGGATCAACGAAAGGTTGTTCCCTTTATGGTGAAAGGGTTCTGCCTCCCTATAACGCCCACTGTCTTCAAGGGCAATTCCGATGTCTGTCAGAGCATCGGCATGGTCCGTGCTCGTCGCCCGCTGCAAAAGCCGATCCGTGATCGGCTTCGCTTCTGCGAATCTGCCCGACGCAATGAATTGGGCTGCTCTTTCGGCATCAGACTGCGCCGTGAGCAATGCCGGGAATAGGAATATCAGTAATGAAAGGGTGTAACGTAGCATAGTTGGGTATCTTATAAATTGTCGATGATTGTCTTCCTTGTGTCCTCCGTGTTACTTGTATGTCCTTTGTGTTAATTCTGCACAAAGGACACAAATCTTGCTTATGTCCTGTTTGGGTTCTATTCGGCAAGCACGAGACGCGTCGCCGGAGAATTACTGTTCACGCCTGTAACTCTCGAACCGCCGCCGGGGTGCGTCTGATGAGTCACGCCAAATCGGGGACGGCTCGAACTAAGAGTGGTTGCAAATCGGGCAACTGTTCCTGTGCGTCCATCCCGAACCGTCAAGTACATCGTTTGCGGTGAGCGGGCGATGGCACTCGTGACATCTTCCTGCCTGCCAATTCGTTCGCCATTGATTTCCAAAATAACGTCTCCCGGCGTTAACCGAAAACTCTGCGATGTATTGACAGAAGGGGATAACTGAGATGCCCCGCGAGTACCGCTATAGTAGTGGAATTCCGACTGTGCTGATCTCGGTGCAGATCCCAGTCGCCGTTCTCGCCGTTCCTCTGATATCTCGTCCAACATTATTTTTGCGTCTTCATGTCCCTGCCCTGCGGCTAGGCGAAGCCACCGTTCGGCTTCCTGTAGATCATTCGATACCCCAGGAATAGTGGGGTTCGCATGATAGATGCCAAGATTGAATTGTGCCTCTTTATGTCCCAGTTCGGCGGCTTTGCGGAAATTCTTTTCGGCTTCTGGTAGATTTCTTTGGACTCCCATGGCTAAAGCATAATAAATGCCGAGAGTGTATGACGCATTTCTATCTCCCCTTGCTGCTTCCTGACGCTTTCGCTCTACGTGTGCCGCAAGAGATTCCGTAACGGTTAACCCCACATTTCCTCGTTGCTGAATTTCACCCGGAATGCGTTGATTGCGACCGTTAGCATCGAAGATAAGCCAATAGAGATAGGTATCGTAAAAACTCGCTTGAAACAACTCCGCCGCCTTCTTTTCGTCTTTAGCGCAACCGTTGTGCCCCAACAGGTAACACTGTGCGAGATAAAACTTCGCTGCTGCCCAGGCATCACCCATCTGTTTCATCCCAGGGAAGTGATCGTCTGACCAATCGCCATCGGCCAGTTCCTTCAGAATTACAGGAGGAGAGTCGATTCCGAGTTTGACACCTTTGTAAACAACGTCAGAGGCGTTGGCTTGTCGCAGCCCTGGCGCCCCCATCACCAGATCGCCAACGACAAACGGCAACACGATGTATGCCAGCAATACTGATTTGAAAAACGATTTCATTTTTAGGTTCCTTTCTTTGGTTTAGGGGTGATTGTTGCGTTCTCAATGTGATTTTTTCCTGAATGGCGACACTTTTTTTACGAGTTGGTCGGTTGGAACTCACCGGGAGGCTCATGCCTCCCGCTCTTGTGCAATCTTCTATGGTTCCAAAAACCATAATCGGACTGTGACGGCAGGCACTTCAAATCCTGTTTATTTGACAAAACAGCCTGTTACAGCAAGTTTTTTTCCGTCTGACGAAAATTCAGCTGTGCCAAGTTGGAAAGTGTAATCTCTTCTTTGGCTTCGTTGTGTTAACGTCGCTAATACTTTCCCAGTTCCCGTTTCGCCCACCACAATGGTGCCATCTTGAGAATTGTGAATGGCAAACTTTTTTTCATTCGGAGAAAAACTTGTGGTAGGCAGAGAGAACGAATTGCCTTGACTAACATTGTTATTTGCTGTCAAAGTTCCCAGAACATTGCCTGTCTCGGTATCCCATACTCGCCCAACATTGCCCTCGCCACTGATACTTGTTGTAACCACCTTTTTCCCATCGGGAGAAAACTCCGCGACTTGTAGTCCGCCGAATCTGGCAGCATTTGGATACGATAAAGTGCGTAACTCTTTGCCCGAACCAGCATCCCAGATTGTTACAGTATTATCATTGTGCGCCGAAAGAACCGTTACAATTCTTTTTCCGTCAGAAGAAAATCTCGCGGATTTTACGTGTTTATTGCTGATAGTCCATGATGTCAATTCTCTCTCCGTATCAGCATTCCAGATGGTATAGTCAAAACTCGTCAATCGCCCCTGACCTGGAATGCCATTCGTAAAAATCTTTCCGTCAGAAGAAAGAGCAACAAGACTGGAGTGACTAAAACTCTTTCTCAGCGTTTGCAATAATTTTCCCGACTCGGCATCCCAAATTTGAATTTGTCCGTTGGCTAACGTGATAATTTTTTTTCCGTCAGGGGAAAAAGCAGCGGGAACATTTCCTTCGCCACGTACTTGCAGGTCAACGAACCGTTGTCCTGATGTGTTCTGTTGTGGCTGTGCTTGAGATGGTTGTGGTTGTACAGGCATCCGTTGGTTGCGCCCTGGACCATCTTGCGGTGCACGGCGCTGCCCCATTGCCAGATCGCCGAAGACGAACGGCAACACGATGTATGCCAGCAATACTGATTTGAAAAACGATTTCATTTTTAGGTTCCTTTCTTTTGGTTAGGAGTGATTGTTACGTTCTTTATGCTATTTTTT
>Ga0099364_10002579_pt1 | contig 28775 bp, 26 predicted proteins | sample TergutTh196P3_FD_73070 | JGI IMG/M metagenome (GOLD analysis project Ga0099364, IMG submission 73070) | Microcerotermes parvus P3 segment gut microbial communities from Pointe-Noire, Republic of the Congo - Th196 P3 | ecosystem: Host-associated > Arthropoda: Insects > Digestive system > Gut ...
AGAATATTTAATGAAAGTGGAAGTATTAGATTATTTCCAAACTTATTTAGAAGAAATATCAAAAGCCTCTGATGTAGTTAATGTTGGAACTAATATTATAGCTCATAATAAAGCAGATGGTATGATAAATCAATATATGAATATGCCATATACAGATCCAAATATTGACTTGAATTTTATAACTTATAACTGGATGTTAGACTCTATTCCTTATTATGTAGAAATTGGTGTTGGTAAACTACATGAAATTTTTGGTGTTCAGGAACATAAAGAAGAAGAGAAACAAGAAGATGAACATAAATCATATTGGAATTATGATGTTTGGGATGATGCTTCACAAAATATAGAAGAAGCTAATAAAAATGCTGATATTAGATTAGACTCAAAAAGAGCTTATTGGTCAAAATATCAATATGAAAAACCAAGACAAAAAAGTTATCCAGCTATTTATAGTATTGACAAGCCAATTATGACTACATATCTTGGTGAATATGAAGTACAAAAGAATATTAAAATAAATGAAATGTTGGACAGACTTTTTACAACAGTTCAATTTACTATACAGAAATCTATCTATACAGGTATTACTAGAAAAAATGAAAACACATTTAAGATAATAAATAAAAAGTTCTTTAATTATGATATTTTCAAAAATATTAACCAAAATAATAAAGCCTGGTTAAATGCTGATAATATCCGTGATAGACAACTCATAAAAAATGAAGAAACAGAAATATTCTCTTATGAAGGCGTTTGGACCCCAAAATTTATAATTAAACAAGTTGATATTGGAAATGAAGAAACACCTGAAATAATTGAAGTTTACTTTGTTGACTATCCGAAAGAACCAGAGGGAGATGGAATAGTTCACTATTATTCAATTATTGAAGATATTGTTCTTTATTCAGTAATAGATGACCAAAAATATGAATATGATGAAAGTAAAATAAAAACTATAAACTTTAAGAATGGCACAATTTTAGTATATAAAAATGGTGAATGGCAGATTAATGATTTCTTATTTGCTGGTTTATATGGAAATGCAGATTACTTAAAAGACTCACAACTAACCACTAATTGGGTGTCAATTAGAGCAACTAACCCACCAATGTTTGAAGGACATATTCATAGTGATAAACTAACAATAGATGAAGATAAAAATTTATTGAATATGCTTTTAATTAAACTCATTCATGCTGTTGGTATTTATTATGGTGTTGATAATCTTTTAACTTTAAGTTATGAATGTCTATGTAACATAATGAAAAGTCTATTAAAGAATGAAACACTAAATGATATTTATGTTAAAGAGATAGATGAAAAAGTGTTACAACCAAACATAATAAGCAACATAATGTTTTGGTTTAATATTGATACCACATTTAGAGATGAGAATAATGGTGCAATTAGATTTAGGAATACAAATAATTTAAACAAAAATTCAATTTTTTGGATGACTTATATTGGTGGATATACTGATATTGATAATGCTTCATTTTTACCAGGAGATAATTTTGCAATTACTTTTATTGATGATGAATTTAAAATAGTATTATTAAATGAAAATCATTTTTTATTCTCAATAAATTCAACTAGACAATTATCAATAAGTAATGCTGAATATAATGCATTTACTGGAAGATTTGGCAAATCAGGAGAAGATATCTTCCTCTTTGAAAAAATTGAAAAGTACAATAATAATATTGACATTAATTATCAAAATTTATTGCCTGGGTCAGTTGATGTTACTATCGACTTAATTCCAAACTTTACAGTTCAAGGTAATAGATATGAAGATGGGAAAATATTAGAAACAGAAGAAACTTTTAATATAACTGAAGATAAGATTTATTATGACGAAAATAATAATAAATTATACTCTTATAATGTAGACCAAGAAACGGAAGAAAAAGTCCAGTTTGCTATTAAACAAGAAGAAAATAAATATTTCAAAAATCTCTTATACATTTATGGGCAATATCAAAAAGTCCCAGGTGTTCTCTTTAATGAAATTGTTGACCAAGCGAATATCACCCCAATTAGAGGTGTAACTTTTGATGTTGACGATGCAAGTATTGTTGATAGGATTTTACAAGTTGAAGAAATAGACGTTAGATCACAATATAACAAAGATTTAGAGCCAACTTTCTACTCTTCATATGCAAATGTTGATGGTATCTTCAAAGGAATTTACATTGATGAAGAAGCTCATAAAAACTATCTTGCTGTTAATTATAATTATGGAAAAGAATTCATAATAACTTCAAATAAATTCAAGTTTACTAATGAAGTGTTTAAACTTAAACCAGTTAGAAAAATTGAAGGCAGCATGCAAGTTGAAGAATATCAAGATGAAGAAATTGATTTTGATAATGCTTATTGGTATGATAGTAAAAAGAGATTATTAAACCCAATAGTTCAACATGCTGATGTTAAACGAGTTATTGAATTTGAAGATGGCCATGCATTTAAATACTATAAAAACTTACTCGTATTAGAAGGCGAAATAAATGTTAGACAGCCAAACTTAATTGATTTTTCAAGAAATCAAAAACTTCAAAATGCTTTAACTTTCTTAAAGACAAATGACAACATTAGATCAATAGTGAGCTTGACAGACTCATCAAAATCAGTATTTACACTTTACACATTAATGAAAAATAATGATGAGTTTGAATCATTTAGGATCAAATCTATTGACTTTAGAAACAATGTACTTATGGTTGTGGGTGAAACTCAAGTTGGTTTCAAACATATCCACTCTCTACAAGAATTAGAAAAGAACTTTGAGTTTGATAGAATAATCAGTGTTGATACTGGTGGAACTAGAGCCGAAATAAACTCAACAGCTTGGAATGAAAAAACTAATAGATGGTTAGTGACTGTAACAGATGAAGAAGGTGAGTCACATATCTATTCAATTTTAGCCGATGTTTTAGATGATGAAACTGTTGATGAAGATATTGTAGTTCAAGAAGCTTATAACACAATGGGTAATAACATAACTACATATCAACTTGTTAAAATAAAAGATGATGATTTTAGAGATACTAGATTTGATACATATGCCACTGTTTTAGCAAGAGACGTTTCTTGGGAATTAGTGCCAACTAAACAGAATATTAAAGTTAACTTATCAAAAGAATTTTGGCCTGATTTTAGAGTTCAGAACTATAGTGATGAAGGAAAGAGCGGCATTACTATAATGGATCAAGGAACATATTTAACTAATGTAGATTCTAGTTATGAAAATCCTTTAACTTTAAATCCTGGCTGTTATAAGATATTAAACTTATCATTAGAAAAAGACCAAAACACAACACTATTAGTTAACATTACTAGATTACAACCAATAGTTAGCAATTTAGAGAATTCAATAGAAGTAACAGTTGATAATTTTGAAACTAGAAATAAAGAATTAAATGAACTTATTGAAAACTTCAAACAAACTGATTTAGAAAATAAAGAAGAATTAGCAGCTAATATTAAAAAAATTGAAGATAAACGAGATGAAAAAATCACTGCTCTTGACAACTCTATTTTTGAATTAGAGACAGAATTAGGAGACCAAGAAAAGAAAATATTAGATAGTAAAGAAAATATTAGAATTGCTAAAGAAAATAAGAATGCGAAACAAGATGAAATTAATGATAAAATTAAAGATATTACTGATAGAATAGATAAATTACAAAGAGATTTAGAAGATTTAGAAGATGAAGATGAAGAAAAAAGTGAAGAATTACAACAACAAATAGATGAATTACAAGTTGAATTAGAATTATTAAAAAATGAAGACCCAACTCATGAATTGATATCAAGTTTAAATCATTTAATATGGGAACTCGAAGGATTAGAATTAGCTTTCAATTCTTCAATAGATGCTAAAAATATTATAAAAGATAAAATAACAGAAATATTAAACGATATCGAAAAAATTGAAAATATAAAATTCAAAAAAGAAGGGATATTTGATAACATTGTAGCAAAATTTGAAGAAGAAGAAGCTATTTTAGCAGCTGAAATTGATGCTGCTGTTGATTTATTAGAACAAGAAATTAAAGATATAACTTCAGAGTTTAATACTACTATTGCTATTTTAAGATCTGACTTAGCAAAATTTACAGCTGAATTAAACTTATATACTACATCTAACACAGTTCCTGGTGGTAATGGTAACATATCAATTGGGCTAAATGGTGCTAATAGAATTTTAGTTTATGATAAAATTAAACAACTTTGGTTTGAGTTAGAAAATAGTGTATCAAATGGTAACTTCATTAATAGATATAATAGAACTGGAATATCAAATATTGTAACTTATATTTTAGGTAAAGATTTTGCTGGTGCATATAAAGCTCAAGATGGTTTTATTACTGGAGATTTAATCAATAGATTACCAAGGCCAGAAACATCAGAAAATATTTTGGTTGCTGCTGTAATATGTGAAGAAGAAAACATAACTTTAAGAATTACTTATAACGGAATTGGAACTATTTATAATATTTTTGATATGTATCTTAGTGACCCAGAAATGGTTCTCACAAATGAAGACTTATCTATTCAAGGTGATGAATATTACATTAGACCTTACACACCTCTTGTAAATAAGAATATCACACCAACTTATATTGATAATTTCTTAGACCAAGCAAAAGCAAAGAGATGGGTTGGTAGTAATAACTTAGGACATCAATATATAATTGTTGGTTCAACTATTTTCTTCTATTCACCAACTCAAACTTATCAATTAATGCATAATGAAACTAGGGGTGATGGTCATATTAAAGCTGGTACAACAAGCAGCTTCCATTGGAAACGAGGACAACTTCCAACTAAAGCTAATATGATGGCACAACTCTTTTCTGATATGGATGTTGAAGAATTATGGGCCTTCGTAAATACTCAAAGAATTAGCACATTAGAAGCAGTCACAACTTTAAGAACCAACACACAGAGTGCTGTTAGCAGTATGAATGATGATAATTCTGATTTATATTTAACTTTAACAGCATATAATAATTTAATAGACATATTAGCAGAAAGCAATTTACCAAATTCTTTATTAGAAAAATATACTTTAAACAACATTGAATTTATTGATACTGAGTTTGGCAGAATTCCAAACTTTGTAGCAGGAAAATCAGTTGAATGGAATTACACAGACAAAGAAGAAGTATTGATTGAATCTGGCGAGATGAAAATCTCATATGACAAAGAAGAAAATTACAAGCAATTCTTAATTGACTATTATAATCTCATAATGGGAGCTCAGGCAATTGAATATTATATTGACTCACCTGATGCAATAAATGATATCTTATTTACTGACCAACAATTAACTATTATCACTAAAACTAATAGTGTAATAAACTTCAAATTAAAAGATGCAACATCTAGAGATAATATAGAAAATTATAAAAATTGGGCAGTAAGTGAACTTGACCATCAATATATATTTACTGATTTAGAACCAGCCGAATATGAAAGAAGAGCCGTAGCTGTTGATAATAAGTTCATAGAATTAGATATGTACCCAGTACAAAAACCACATAAGTCTTATACTATCTTAGATAAATTTGTAAGTGGAAATATTCAAATTTATGTTGGTTACATTGAAGCTGATGATATTGTTAGAAAGTTTGTCAATAAAATGGAGACTTTACCTGAGTTTAATAAAGAAGAGCTTGTAGAGTTATTTCCGCATACTGAAGATGGAGAAATAATATATAACTTAAAATATCCAGTTATTTTCTATAGTGATAACAACGGACAAACTTTTACTAATATAGACTTTCCAAATGAAGGCAATTTAATTGATCCAACATCTGAGGATGAGCCTGAAGAAGGAAAACAACAAAATGATACTAATGCATTCCATAAACTAATTCCGAGTATTAAAGACACTAAAGGAAGAGAAATAGTTTGTAGTTCAATTGTTAGATCTGGAAATCAAATTAGAATTTATTATGAAGAAGGTTGGGTTGACCCAGGTATTGATAGAGATACACCAAGTCAAATTCCAGTTAACAAAACTAAAAAATATATTGGTTACACTTCATTCTTAATAAGTGATACTGGAACAAGTTCATTAACAACTTATGAAGGTAAAAACTTCCCACTCTCTCCAGAGCAAATTGAACATATGACTGAGGTTGAAAAGTTAACAATTGAAAGTTGGAAAACTTCAAGTGTTGATTCAACTACAATTAAACTCATTAGAGATTTAGAAATAGACCCATGGGGAAGACAAAGGTCAATGCATAAGTTTTTAATGGAAGACAAATTTAGCTTTAAGAGTTTAACTGACCAACGAATTATTGAATTAGGCTCAGACTTCTTAAGATATTCAGGAGCAATTGAACCAGAAGATTTTAATGAGATAATTAGAGTCCTCATAGCAGTTGACCCATCCAACCCAATCATTGACCCAACGAGATATGTTGAATATAAGACAGAATATCTTGATACATTTGGTAGATTCAAAGTACCATCATTCATGAGAGTAGATGTAGTTGATTTTGCAAATAGAGTTTACTCACCTCGTGAATCAATGGTAGTTAGACCAGAAGGTGATACTGATTACACTCATCTCTACCCCCGTGAAGCAAATAGATTAAAAGGAATTCCTGCTATTGCTGAAGATACTAACTTCGAGATTTACCAATATGATAGACCATTCGTTAATTCAGCTGGTGAATCAATTAGAAAGTACAAGCATTTAGAAAATAGAAGAGGACAGACAGTTTATCTTTGCCACGAAAATGGCGACTACTTAATTGAAAAGGATTCTTCAAACCCAAATAATTATTTCACATTACAACATTTGATACAAGAAAATATCAATTACAGCCAATTAGTCCCAGGTCCTCGCGTTGTGCAAGATTATAAGTTTGAAGAAACTAATGAACCATTACAAGAGAGCTTTAATAAACTTGCTAATAAGAAAATTCAATATCTTAATTTCAAAAAAGAAGAGCCACAACTTTTAATTGACTCAGCCGAAATAAACAATATCATTGACTTTATGATTGACAACAATATGTTATATAAATGGCCAATGAAAGAAATTATTGATGAAGAAGAATTAGAAGAGGGAGAAGAAAAAGAACCAGAATATGAACCAGTACATCCAATTGAATTGATGGGTCCAACTTATTATAACGAGTTTGAAAACACATTCAATAGAGATGAGAATGGAGAATATTTAGCTGGTGATGATTTTGTTAGAATGATTGAGTTCTTACAAACTCACTTAGGTCCTTACGGGCCAAACTCTGGCAGACATATTGGTGATAGGATTGAGCCATTTGAATATAAAGGTGTTCTTTATGTTAAAGACATTATCACATCATGTTTATTAATGAAAGAATATGACGTAATTTATTTGAATGTGTCAGTTCCATATCAATTTGCTCAAGGTCAAAGCACTTACAGTAATGTTACATCAAATTGGGCTTCAAATAAATGGAATCAATTATTACCAATAAATCCCGACTATGAATTAAATGGTGTTTACATACATCCAAAAGGATATGGTGGCTCACAATTAAATCCTCACTTTGTAAATAGAAGACCTGAAGAAATTGACTATCAAGCATTCCATCATGAGTTAGTTGTTAATAAACATGGTGAATATATTTATCTCTTTGATGATGAAGGTGATAAGTACAAATCAAAGAATGGTTTATTCTGGCTTGATACTAATCAACAAGTTGAAATAAATTATCACAACTTAAATAACAGAAGAAATGTTGTTAAGTTATATGGTGATGATGAACATAATGATATTGAAAAATATTATCATGAAGAACCAACTGAATATAACGTATATAGATTAGACGTTGCTCCAGTTGAGATTTATACTCCAAAGAAAAATATCTATTTTAATTCAGATCAATTTTATGATTTTGAAAATGTAACATTACAATATAATTATGACCCTGATCTTCCAAATCCATATTTTATAGAAGAAAATGGCACAATAACAAAAACATCATTATTATCAGTTATGAAAATAATGAAAGCTGGTGTTAAAGTTGACCCACAACTTATTAGAGAAAAATATAAAATAGAATTCAAAAATTATAAAAATGAATTGCTAGATGATTTAGATTGTCTATCTGGTAAAATTTACTATGATGAAGAAAAAGAAGTACTATTATTTGAATATAAATGTACCAAAGAATTTTATGATGAATGGATCTCAAAAGTAAGTGATAATGATCACATGCCAGGAATTATTAGGTATGACACAATTGGTCAAGAAAAAGAAAAAGAAGATGATCCTGATTCATATAGAGAACATATATTAAATAGAAATCTTCCGTCAGTCGAAAATGATGAATTATATATTCATATCACTGACGAAATTGATAAAGAATATGTCTTCGTTTTACATATTGAGCCTTGGGGTGTTAAATATCTAGATGGTGATGGTGTTGATTATGTGAGACATAATAAAGAAAGATGTAAAGTTATTAATATTGAAACTTTCGAGTTCAATAATAAGTCATTTATTGAAAAAACTATGGATATTGATATGACTTTTGATGGTAGAACATTTAATAACACTGAAAGTATTATCAACTCTGACTTTATTATTTATAACTTGATTGATATTACTAAAAACATAGGTGAACCACCATTAAATTATACGATAAACATTGCAGGAAATAGCTTTGAAAATCTTTCTAATTTCTTAAACATAAATTCATACATGATTTATTCTGATGATGAAAAGAAGATTTATCTCGATGTTAGAAATTATGATGTGCAACTCTTAACACATAGATCATGGTTTAATAAATCAGAAGAGTTTTGCTGTGAAAAACTTAAATGGGCTCTCTATAGTAAAGATCAACCTTTTAAATTTGAAGATGGTACAACAATAGATAATGTGAACCATAATAGAGAAAAAGATGAAGATGGGGAAGACTTAAAAGATGGCGATTGCATTGTAAGTGTTGATATTGGCGGTAACATAATTGAAAATCGTATCAAATATCTTGAAGAAGTTAAACTTAAAGATGTCAACATTGAAAAATGGATTTATACTTTAGAAAATGATACTGAAGATTATATTTTCACTTATCCAAAATTGATATTAGTTGATGGTCTCTATGGTGAAGTGTTATATAATAGACCTGCATTCAAAACATTTAAGGAACTCATAAATGAAAAGAATCTAATAATTGAGTTCAGAGAAAAAAGAATCATACAAACTCATGATGGTGTTGACACTCATAAGATTCACACTATTGATGATGAATTAAGTTACATGAAACTTGATAATTTAATTGATTATAGTAACTTCAATGATGGCGAGCATCACTTTATTAAGTTTAAGATTCTTCCAACTAAAACAGTTTATCCTCAAGTTAGATACCTCAACAATGAAGATTACATTGGAGAAGTGTCACTATTAGAATTAAACACATTTGGTTTTGATAGAGTTTACATAAATGAAAAAGCATACCCACCACCACCTGTTATGATGAGAAATCAAGTATTCAATCAAGAATCATTGCAATATTATCATCCAAATGGATGGCTAAATAAGGATGGCTTCAAAGTTTACACAGCTGATATTACTGGAAAAGTTAACAAGCCAGTAATTAGAAATAACAGAATTGAATATCAAACTTTAGGTGATGCTGAAGGCAACTGTCTCAAAGACATTCATGGAAGTGTTGACCCAAGGTTTAATTTACAGGAACCTTTCCATATTTCATCTATTGATTGGTTTAAGGCTTATTTCTATATTAAGGATAAGGAAATAAATCCATTCGTTAATTCAATAAATGTAAAAGATGTTTATAATGATAAGCTAAAAACATTTGAGCAACAAATTAAGATAATGTCTCCAAGAAAGTTTAATGATAGTTTCATAATGCAAGAAGTAGATGACACTTATATTGGTGAAATCTACCACGGTATGTTATTCAGTTATAATTCAATAACTAATAACTTAACTCAAGAACAAAATCTTGACTTCATTGATTACAAGAGAGGTACAGTCAATTTAATAGTTGGTGGTCCACCTGAAACTTACAGATATGATAGAACTAAAATGTTCTACGGAATTGAATATAGTAACTCATTCGCATTTGGTGGAGAACACTACAATATTTGGATGCATAATGCTGAACTTGATAACAACATCAACATATCATTCTTATTGAACACTAAAGAAAACATATTGAACACTTTAGACAAAGATTATGGAATTGTTGAAATAACAGAAATGGGACTCTTTAATAGAAGAGGTGAATTGATAGCTTATATGACTCACCCAATAGTGCAATATAGAAGTGATACACAACACATTGCATACACTTTAATCATAGAGGAGCTTACAGGATAATGAGCCAAGAAGTACGTATCAAAGGCTACTATTCAAATTTGTACGACGAAAACTTTGTCTCTACAAATATGTGTTGCCGATTAGGAATGGAGTTTCTCTTATCACACCTTTTATTCAAAGGTGACTTAAGTCGTGTAGTCTACTCAAAAGAAGATATCGCATTTAGACGAAGAATTGAAACAGTTGGTGCTGGTGATATAAAAGATGATACATACAACTATATCAACTTGAACTTGCCTTATGCTGTCTATTCACAAACTGGCACATACGAACCTGACGATAGAGGTAGCACACAAAATGCTGGACAAATCGTATTGGGACAAATGCAACCAGATAGTGGACTAATCATCAAGGCGGCTGCTGTTAAAGTTCAATATGAAGCAACTGCTTTCTTTGCTAGACGAGATGATGTGAATGTTGCTAGTCAGTTACTTTATTGGGAATCACAACCAAAATTCCCATTATACTACACTGTTCAGCACGAGCTTGCGGGCTGGCCAATTGACATACCAGTGTTTATTACGTTGGATTCATTTGACCCAAACACTGACTACAATGAAAAGGACTGGCTCGAAAAGGCAAAGATTTTCCCAGTAAAATGTAAGTTCACTATTAGATCATACCAAACGTTAATCGAGAACATTGATGAAGTTATTCCACTTCCAATTAGATTTAGCGGGCTTTATGGTTACAATAACGAGAAAGTCGTTTACACTCAAAAGACATCACTTATTTGGGCTGATAGTAAATGGGCAGTTGACAACCAATTTGATGAGAAAATAGCCAAGGAACTTAGGACTGACACAACTGGTGTCCACATTCATTTACCTCAAGATTATGACCCAAAATATATAGACATTGACCAACGTTCATCAGTTGAATTAGAAGAGCTTCAGTCAGATGGCAGCTTATTATCACTCACAATGGTTGACAAAGATGTTGAAGTTGTAGTTGCTGATGCAGTTGCTGGTTATTTTACAGATGATAGAGATTGTATCTTAGATGAATATCATCAAGTTGATGAAAAAACTACTGAAAATGAAGTCACTATTGAATGGAAAATCAAAGAGGTTGATATCCCGGCTTTCCACAGTTTAACTCTCTACATTCCTGGAATTTATCGAGAGGAAATAGTAGACGTTAACCAGACTACATTTACATTTGACGGCTTTCATCCTGGTTCAAATTATGATTGTACTCTAATAGTAACTTCAAAAAATTATCACAAATTGACTTATAAATTGAACTTAAAAACGAAGGGTGAACCTGTGTTGGGTAAGAAGTTGCCTGATAATCTCGTTGGTAAAACTTTCCAAATACCAACTACATTTACTGGTAAGAAACTAAGTGACTTCCTCGTTAATAAGGAATTCAAAAAGGACTAAATAATATGGCAGATCAAAACCAAGAACAAGAGAAAGAACAGCTAGAACAACAGAAGATGCAGCAACAAGGACAACAACCAGTTTACAACTCTGGACCATTAGGCGCAGAAAATCAACCAACATTATCAGATGAAAAGCTTCAACCTGTTCAAGATGGTGGAATCCCACAAAATGCTATTGGTATTGCTGACGGACAATATGATGCTTTAGACCCAGTTGGTAATGCTGAGATAACTTTTGAGCAAGGCAATTACAAACAGATAGTTGGACTTCCACAATTAGTAACTGGAAAAGTTGCTGAATTAGTGCAAACTTTAGTTCCTCTTATTGAGATATCTCTAATCGAGCTAATGGGAAGCACTTCAATGTACAAACGAGCAGTTGGACAATGTATTCCATCATTCGACCAACAGGGTAAGATATCAATCAATTTCACTTTTCAATATGTTGTTGAGAAGTTTATTGGCCAAGATATTGAGTTGGAAGCTATCCAACATGATGCTAACTATATTCTCGATAGAATTAAGCCTTGCCAGGCAGCAAATATCACTAAATGTGAGATAAATGTATCTGAAGGTACTGTAACGATTATGGGTACTATTTAAGGTACTTTTTGAGAATTGGTTCGATATTAGCAACAGAAGCTGGTTTTTCTATAAATTCGTTAATTCCATTAGTTAGAAATATCTCTTTTTTTTCAGTAGCACCAGACACAACTATAATTGGGACTTTAGTAAACCAGTCTTCATCTCTTAATGTTCTAATATAAACTGAAGTCAAGAGTCCATCAAAATCTTCCATAATGTAATCCATAAAAATTATGTCATAATTCATATCTTCAGACTTTTTGATAGCTTCAAAGCCCCCTGTTGCGGTGTCTACTTCTATTCCATATATCTTATTCAAGATGTGTGATAGAGCTAAAACACAGTTCTCATTATCATCTACTATTAGAGCTCTAAAATTTTTAAAGTTTGGTTCTTTCATTTTATTTAGTATAGATTAAAGATCTAAAATAACTAACTAATTATTAAAATTGAGAAGAAAGTTTAATATATGAATCAATAAGTTATTATATGCTTTGAACTAGGGACTTAATATATCCAGACGTTAGTAAAAACTTTTCTTTGTAATTTATATTTTAACAAGGAGAAAAATTTTTATGTCTTTAAAAGAAAGAATGGCAGCAAAAGAGACTGACAACAGAGCTCGAGAAAATGCCACAATGCAACTTTATAAAGAAGATAAGAACTTTCGAGCTGACAGATTAGTAGAAGCATGGAGCCGAGTACCAGAAATTGGAGCAGGCCTCAAGCAAATGCCAATCAATGATGCAAGAAACGTTGCTATCAACTTAGATAGACAAACTGCTTTTATGCAGGGTCTTCGTGAATCACAACTCGCAACAGCGTTGAATGATTTTACCCCAGAAAACATGCTCAGACTTGTACGTCTTGCTATGCCTAATATCATCAGAAACAAAGTCTTTACAGAATTTGCTCTTGAAACAACAAAAGACAGCATCAAGTACATCAGACCATTTTTCAGCAAAACAGCAAGTGGACACCCACTTAATGACAAGTCACCTGACTATGACGGTTTCATCGACAGAGATGCACCAGATGGTAAGGGCGACAGCTATGACCCATGGGGCTACAGCCTCGGTGGCGAATTCAATGGTGATGACTTCAGAAAAGCACTTTATGAAGATACACGCGACAGACACAACATGGAACTTGCAAATGGTTTCATCGTAAACGGCGCAGGTACAGCAAAAGCTGATGCTTTAGCAGCTGGTGAAAACGCAGTTGGCGTACTCTTTAAGAAAGTAGCTCCAGGTGCCCTTGGTGGTATCACACAAGAAGCAGCTTTTGAATCAGGCAAATGGGGCGTCGATGGTAACTTATATGTAGACGGTTACACATACCTCTACGGTTACAATCCTGGCGATCATCCTGAAAGAGTTGAACAACAAGTTATTGCTCTTCAAGACAAGGGAAGCGGAACTTTCTTCGCAGCTCCTGGCTTTGCAGTAACAATCGTAAAGAGCCCACAAACTAGAGATAAGTTCCTAGTTGCTCCACCAAAGATTGGTCCAGGTAACAGTGCACATTGGGATGAACCAGTTGGCACAGACGGTGAAGTTCTTTCTGGTATTTTAGCATCAACTGGTACTTTCATTCTTAACATTGAAGTATTAGACAATGCACCAGCATGGTTCACAGCCGGCACAACTGAACTTCGTGCGTTTGGTCGCTTCAACAGCGAATCAGACTTCGAAGGCAACTATCTCGGTGAAGTAGAACTCAGAATGGACGAATATATGTTCCGCCCATCACCAACAAGCATCGGCGTAAGCTGGAGCCAGTTGACTGAGATCACACTTGACACAAGCTTTAACATTAGTGCAGAAGAATATCTTGTAAGCTATGCTTCACAGGAAATCAGAAGCGCTCTTGACTATAGAGCAATTAGATATGCATATGCAGTAGCAAAAACAAACGCAAAACACAATCCTAACTACTACTACGTATTTGATGCAGCATATAACACAACAAACGTTGGTAATGAACCAGGCCAGAATCCTACTGGTACAAAAGATGGTTATCGTGATAATGCACAGACATTCGTTAATGCTATTGACGCTGTCGGTGATATCATCTACGACGAACTCAATCGTGGTGGTGTAAGCCGCCTCGTAGCAGGTCCATCAGCTTGTTCTTACATGCACCTTAATGCTGGTTACAGCCCAAAAGGTAAGCAGAATCAGACAGGTTCACACCAATTTGGTGAAATCAATGGTATTCCATTGTTTAAGGTTCCAAGCGCAATTATCCCAACAAATGAATTGCTCTGTGTTTGGAAAAACGACCAAGTAGAAAATGACGTAAGTATCGCTTTCGGTACACTCATTCCGTTCTTCTCAACTGGTATCATCCAGAGAAAGAACTTCTACAAAGAAGCTGGTATCGCAACTTACGGTGACTGGGTAGTTCTTAACAGAAGATATCTTGCGCTTATCATGATTGATAACCTCAAAGATATGAACCAAAAGAATGGCCTCAAACCATGGGAACGATATTAATCTTTGATTAAGTAATCACAGCCCCTCTTTATGAGGGGCTTTTTTATTTTAAAAGTTTATATAAGTTACTAAATTATTAGATTGGAGTGCTCGCCAGTCTACGTTTATATATGTCAAAAGACATAGAGGAGTAATTATGTATAAACAACCCACTAGGCCTTGGCTGCCGCAACTAAAAAAGCTAACGGATGAAGATGATTCACTTTATTTGTTAGATTGGAAACCAAAAGAAAAACGAAATCTTCAAAATGAAATTCTCGATGGAAGTGGTGGACTTTTTCCAAAACAACATTTAGATTGGCTATATCAACTTAGATTTGTTATGCCCAACTATTATGTTAAGGAAATAGCTTACCAGTGTAAAAAAGGACAAGAAGAATGGAGCAGAATGTGGCCAGAAGATTATTGTGCTAATATGGACACATGTGTTAGAGAAAAATGTCTCAAGCCCGCACAAGCTCATTTTGACGTAGCCTTTTATCTGTTATCTGATTGTGTTTATGACCCATTGACTAAGAAAAAAAATTGGGAGGTGTCATATTTAGCAAAATGTATGATGCTCACTTATTTCTGGGACGGACAAACGGGTGGTGGACTTTTAATGACTAAAAGTGGTGCTGATGATTTACTTGACAAATATTGTGCTATTTATAGTGAAGACAAAGTTAAAAGACAACGATCTGATTATTGGCATTTAGCCGTTGATTTTGTAAGAGCACTTGCAAATAATATCTATGGTGATAACCAATATTATATGGATAATCTAAATAAGAAAATTGAAGATTTATTCCAAGGAAAAATTGATTAGATTTTTAGCGCGGAGTTATTCCCGCGCTTTTCTAAATTTTAATAAAGCATCAGTTTGAGATTGTGACCAACCAATAAAAGCTTTTTTAACTACTTCATCAATGATATCTTTATCGTATTCAGAGAACTTTAATAAGTGAATGACTCCAGATGGGTGAAGTGAGTTATAACAGATGCTTGCACAAGCATAAAACTTTGGATTTAATCCCCATTCATCTCTAGAATAAGACCGGCTTTTATTTGGGTCATCCCAATCCATCACTTCTGTAACGAAATCATGAATGTCGGATTCTCTCCAATTCTCCATTCTTTTATCTCGCCAACTTTTTGACTCTTTTTTGAATAAGCCTTCTTTTAATGATTTGTTATATATTTCATTGAACATTTGTTCTTTTAATTTTAAATTTGGGTACAATATCTTTTTCTCCTTTGGCGTCAAGTCATTGAAACGGGATGCATATATCTTTAATCTCAAAAAGTTTAAGTCATAAAATTGTTTTGGATAGCAAAATAAGTCGCCTTGTGCATTATAATGTTGTTCATATAAATAATAATGATTATCTAATTCAGCATAATCACTCTTAATCCATTTATTTATAAATGTTTTCTTATGTTCATGTTTTAACCATTCAGCAGCTGTTCTAAAAAATTCAATACAATCTTTTAATTGTTTATCAGTGACTGGTCTCAATTCAGATTCTTCTTTAAAATATCCAGCATCATGTTGTTGAATAAAGTTTCTAACTTCTACAAATGGATGTTGTGGTATCTCAATATTTGTTCCATATTTTCCAATTATTAGTACTTTCTTTTTTGGTTTAGTTTTAATTGATGATGCATCAATATTATCAACTTCACAGTTTAACATCATTACTGTTCTTTCTCTGCCTTCTGATGTTTCATATATTAGTTGTATCTTTTTAATTTTACAATTTACAAAAGTTGCATCATTTAGAACTAATGGGTCATTAAATTTCTTATTAAAACCAAGTTTAATTAAATCTATTTCTTCATTGATAAAAGTCTCATTATAATTTCTATTGCCACTTAATCTATTTTCAATAGTTTCAGATTCTTCTTCTCTAATGTAGTTAAAACCTTTTTCCGTTAGCTCATCTATAAAAGAATAATCACCAACTTTAACAACACAAGTTGTGTTTGGTTTAACATAAATCTGGTTAGCAGTTGGTCTCAATTTAATAATGAACAATGACTTAATTGCTTTTGACATTACTTTCTTTGATTTGATATTGTAAAGAACAACATTATTATTTTCAATTTGCTCATTAAATGCATCAAGCAACATTTCAATAGCATCATCCATAGGCGGAAGTTGCCCATCAAATCTTTGCTTTCTAACGTTTAATTTTCTAACTTTTTCTGGATGTTTTTCTGCAATTATATCTTTAATCTTTTCAATATCACTACTTGGAACATACTTTTTCATTTGAGTAGTGTGGTCTGATGGAATCCAACAAGTTTGATTTGCAACAACTATTGCTCCAGTTTCATGATTTTTCTTAACGGATAATTGTAACATTACTTTTTTGTTATCATTAACTGGTTCACTAAACATAACAAGCACGAATGTACTTCCGCCTCTTGTGTATCTATCCCAGTGGTCAGATGACTGTTCCCATCCAATACACCATTTAGCACCCTGTCCACCACAATTGAATGAATCAGCAAAAACAGCACCTTTATAAGTTTTGACAAAAACGTAAGTGTTATTTCCACTCTTGTGAATTATTTCTAAATCATCTTCTTTTCCAACGAATAGAGCACCTTTATTACCTTCACTTGCTTGCTTTTTTAATTGTGATTTAGATGTTTCTTTACTGTTCATTACTTCTTCGAAGTCTTGAAAAGTTAGCTCTTTATTTTTATTCCAATTTATTTTACTTTCATATGATGGGTTTTTATTAAAGAAGTCTTTAACTATTTGTTTTTCTAATGGATCGAGATTATCATTCTTGTCAATTAAATGGTCTTTCTTTTCTATTAGTCTTTGAACATCAAATTGTTCATAATTACATGTAGAATGAATTTGCTCAAATAAATTCATTAGTCCTCCAATCTAGCTGCTTCTATCTCATCTTTTGTGTAAATATCATCACGACCGTCAAATTTTCTAAACACTGAACTTATTTGATTTATTCTATCCATTTTTTCTGCTTTTGAAAGTCCTGGTTCTTTCATGTAACCAATCATTGTTTCTTCTAAATCGTCCCAATTATCTCCACCAAAAAGAATGTTGCTAATTGCTTTGCCAATTTTTCCAGTTATAGTTGGTTCTGCTTTAATTCTTCGTTTTTGTTTTTCCCACCAACTTTCATCTTCATTTAATTTATCTTTTTCTAATGAATCTTCTCTTGCTCTTTCTACAATATCCCAAATGAATTCATCATCAATTTCACAACTGTAATGAATGCTTCTTAATTCTCTTTCTAATTCTCTAAATACTTCATCATGTGCAATATCACCATAATCCCATAGTTCACTTGCAACCTTATAAAGCATCTCTTCTATTTCATCTTTTGGTCTATCTCGTATGATATGAGTTTTTAATTCACCTTCACTTAATTTGTAAATATCTTTGAATGATTTAACCATGCATGTCTTCCTTGAAACCATGATAGAACTTCATAGCAGCTTGAACAGCTTTAACAGCAATATCAATTTTTTCTTCAGTTAGTTCACCATCATAATTATCTTCCATCCAATTAACTGTCCAATTTGTCCAGTACTTATCATCACTACTTTCTTTAAGTGAATTATTATATATGCTTTCAAATATTTTATTTTTCATCTCTTATCCTTTTTCTAACTATATCAACAAATGCAAAAACACATTCAGTTAAGTTACCCTTCTTTTCATGCCAAACGGATTCAGCTTCATCTGGGTCAATTTCAAATTCATCTACTAAGTGGTCCAACAATTCATCATTTGGTCCTTCAAACTTATCTATAACATCTTCGAAGTCACTTTCAATTTCATCTTTAATACTGTCTTTTACTTCGACTTCATTTTCTGTTACATATTTTTCCATTGCAGCATAGACGAACTCTTCAGCATCTTCATCTGATAATTCATATTTTGACTTAATTTCTTCTTCTATTTCATTAACATTTCCATCAAATAGTTCTAGTACTTTTTCAATTATTTCATTTTTCAAATCAGCAGGTACATCTAAATAATCATTGTCTTCATAATCTTCAGCTTCTTTTTCTTCGTGGTCATCTTCAGGTGGGCCATATTCTTCTTCCTCTTGAGCATCTTTTGCGTCCTGCATTGCTTTTGCTCCAAGTTCTCTTAGTTCATCTTCCTGAAAAAGTCGTTCCCTTAATGAAGGATGTAATCTCATTAGCGTTTCTTTTATTTTGCTCTCTGTGAATTTTTCAAGTTCTTCCTCAGATTTTTTAACTTCGTCAAAATCTATTTCTTCACCTTCATCAGTTGGAGATGGCTCACCAATTTGGTCATAGAAATTCTCAACTTCTAACACTGCTTTTGTGTTTTCCTTGTCAGCGTCTTCTACACCTGCTTTTTCTGCTTTATTATAAATTGCATCAGTTATTTTATCTACTGATTTTTCGTCTTGTAAGTTTTCTGGGTTAAGTTCATTTAATTCATTCTTAACGAATTGTGTGTATGCACTAACATCTTCTTCATAGAGGAGATGTCCAGTTCTTTTGATATGTGTTAAGTCGGACAATTTTTTCCAAGTGTTTGAACTCTCATTTAAGACAACTTTAGTTCCGTCACTTTTTACAATAATCGTTCCTTCCCATATTTTGTTCGTATTTTTAACAAAGGATGAAACTTTTTGTCCTTCAATAAAGAATTTATTATAGTCCATAGTTATTTAGTTATGAAATTACTATATACTAATTGGAACCTTTCATTGAAGGCATTATAATTAAAATTCATAGCATGTGGGATTTGGTCATCAACAAAATAGTACAAGATAACAGAATCTGGCTTATTTTCAAATATCGCCATTTTTTGTAAACTAGTTAACCCAAAAAATTGTTTTTGAAATATTGATAAGTCATCAATTCTAATGTATCTTTTATTCTTCTCTAAAGTTTTTATGTCAATTCTATGAAGCTCATTCATTCCATTAGTGCTATATTCCGTTATATAATACAAATCATCAATAGTTTCAGTTGATATGTTATATGAAACGTAAGGAATTGAGCCTGCTAAGTGAAAGTCAATTTTTGGAATTTCAAAATCCTCAAATTCATCTAATTTCCATTCTAAGTTGATATTTGGATAAATCTCCATTAGTTCTCCATTCATATCAAGTTTAATGTAGATGCCTGCTCGTTTTTTTCTCACTATTAAACATACAAAAGTTGGCACAAAGTTCTTATAAATGATTTCAATTAAGGGAAGTTGTTCATTATTGTACTGAACTATTCTATATCCTGGAAATAACTGATTTAGTTTATCATTAACTTTCTGTATGCTAATCACTTTAATTTAGTCTGTGCTATTTGTGTTATAAAATTCTTGACCCATGAAAACTCTTTCATCTTTAAAGATAAATTTAGCCATGAAAGAAAATGACTGGGTCAAGCTGAAATCTTATATAATAGTATGGATATTCAAACTTTTATTGCAAGATGTATGGTTAGAGGATATGACTACGAGGCGTCATGGGCAATTCTTGATAGAGCAATTGACAAAGGTCTTTTCGATTTTAGTCTATCTGAGGACGAAAGCCGCTTTTCTTACGTTTTGGACCAAATTTTGAATACAATTTGATTTTGAACATATATTCTACCTGTCTTATATATTATTATCAAGTTAAAGGGAGAATGAAAATGGGAATGTTTAAGGAAGAAGCTTATATTTTTGAGGAACTGGCTCGTAACCAGCCTTACCACGGCTTTAATTCAACAAGTAATCTTGATGAAAAAAACCTCCAAACTTTAAGGGATTGGATGAATGATATGGCTTCCCTTAGGATTCAGAAATATCGCAAAGATGATAAAGCCATTGATATTTTCTTCATCGCTTGGGAAATGGAAGGCGGTAGGTACCTTGGAACAGAGTACATCGTTACTACTGAAAAGGTCAAAGACCGTAAATTTATTGCATTGAATTGTGTAAGGGCAAACCACCCGGCTAATGTTTACGACAATTACAGGGGATAATCATGACTAAGGATTTTATCGCTGAGAAAATGGCCACCGATGATCGCTGGCTTGAACGCGGAATACTTGCCATCTGGAAGTTCCAGACTAAACAGGAAAAATCAGTGGAGGCAACTCTACTTTACAATGGCGTGGGTTTTAACGGAGTGGATGGAAAGTTCATGACTTCGCTTGGCACCCAGATCGCCGAGAAAATCAGTCGGGGTTATTGTTCAGGTGAGTGTCTCTCAGTCAAACAAAAATATCACGCTCGTAAGCGTATGAAAAAGTATGCCGGACAATTACTGCGCATCGCCAATGAAGGCGGAAATAATCGGGGGCAGATATGAGCCACCCAAAACAAGTGCACATGGATGGAGGTATTCAATATCTTCGGATGGGTTTAATTAAAGAGCTAAGGGACCTTCAACATGGTGGTTGGAAAAAAGACGAGATAATTTATGTTATGCGGGAAATTGCAGACGATTGGGATAGGGACCAAATCCCGTACTTGAGAGATTTAAGGGAGGCCATTTATGGATAATGTGGAAAACATCTTTTCTGATGCATACATTGAACTTCGCAGGAAATATCCTGACGCAATTAACAGATACATGAGCAAAATGGAAAAGGATCATGGCATGAAGAGCATGTGGTCACTTGAGAAGGATTCTTGGCTTCGTGACCCAGTGCGGGTAATGTCCCACATAATTCTTGAGGAAGACAGGAAAACTCATAAGTCAGCAACTCCGATTATGGAGGACCATATCACAAATGTATCACACAAGATCAACAATTATGTCAGTGAAATGAGCGACCTTGAAAAACAGATTGCTGAATTGCAAAATCAGCACTTTCAATTGTCAGTGAACTTTAGGGAATTCGTTGGTGTTATTGATGACACACCGGAATTCAGAATCAGAGACCGTTACATGAAGGGGTAATAAATGCAAGTTAAGATTCAGGATATCTACAAACATATCTATTTTCAAGGTTGGGAATGTCATTGGATTCCAGATCGAAAGCAGTACAACAAACCGTGGTGCCGCCAAAGAGGTATTAAGGGATTTGATGCTTATGTAAAAGGCCTCAAGAAAATCTTGAAGGATTGCCACAACATTGGTTTTTTCGATGGAGCAGCTGCTGCTTACTGTGGCCGACCGATTGAGCCCGAAACTTACATCAAGGACAAATTCAGAAAAGTTATTGGCCAATTGTCTGATGAGGCAATTATCAATATAGCAAATGGAACATTGAGATGGAGCACCGTCAACTATGTTACTGGAGATTTTTCCGTAAATTTGGAGGAGAGGTAATTATGAGTAATTTGACAGAACTGAGACAGAGCGCCAGGGAATATTCTGGCAGCTATCGCATCACAGAAGACACGAGAGCAACTCATGAAGGGAAGCGGATATTTTGGATCCGCTATCAAAACCCAAACAACATTACTAACAACGAGTACATTTCATTCCGTTGTAACGGTAAGGAAGGCTCGTGTGTAACTCAGGCGGGAAGAGATTCTCTTCAAGCAATTCTTTACGAACTTTCATAGGAGGAAAATATGTGGGTGAAGGAAGGCGATATAATTCACACATCATGGGGCTACAATATGGTGCTTCATGACTTTTATCGGATTGAAAAGATTACGGATAAAACTTGCACTGTTCAATTAATGAAGAAAGAAACTGTTGCTGGTGATAGCATGATGCCCTTCGTTCGCCCCACTGACCAGCCTGAGACAATGCACAGTTTTGGTGACCCACAGCGTGTGAAGATTCGGACTAACGACAGAGGTAAACATTATCTTTGGATTCGTAATTGTCAGTTGGCTTATTTGGAACCTTGGGATCAGAATAGAGATTACCAAGAGAACCATCTCGATTAGGAGGAATTATGGCGACTATTTCAATGGCATTGAATTACAACAACAAGTTAATACTGCGTGAAGATGATGACTTGACAGATGAGCAAGCTGAAAGATTACATGAGTTTCTTTTGGCATTGGAAGCAGAGCCGCAAGAAAATGAGGGTTAATTTATGACCAGACTAAATCCTTGCCCAAACTGTGAAAATACAGAATTGGCAGATTATTACGTTTACATAAAGTGTCAAAAATGTGGAATGACTGGACCTCAAATGAATGACGGAAAGAATGATGACCATGCAGACCACATTGACCACAAGAATGCTGTCGAAGCTTGGAATCACCTTCCTCGCATTCGTTACCAAAAGAAATGCGATAAAATATGTGAGTTACTATGAGTGTAAATGGTGTAAAAGTTATTGAAAGAATGTTCAAAAGGGATGCCAACTTAAAGCATGAGCTCTCAAGATACATTTTGGCAAAACTATCTCCAGGTGAATCTTTGGGCAGATTGTTCTTGAGGAAACTATCTCAATACACATTTGAGAAATATGCAACTGGACTTCTATTTGATGAAGAGCCAGATTTGGTTGCTATCCATAATGAACTAAATGCTTATAGGATAACACATGTTGAATATGAATTCACTTCACGAAAAGTCATTCTAAAAATGGTACGCCCTGGAGTCTTCATTGGAGTTAAGGGCAGCAATTTTGAGGCCATTCATCAAGTTTGGAAAGATTATGCTTTTGAACTTGACTTACCATTTGATGGAATTAAGATAGTTGAAGACACAATGTCCTTAGATGATGATTTACATTGTTCAGTAAACGGACACATCTTATTAAGGGATATGAATAATGGATATCCGTTAGCTTATTGAAGTTAATATGTAATAAAGGCTTGGTGGCGGAATTGGTAGACGCACGAGACTTAAAATCTCGGGCCCGTAAGGGCGTGTGGGTTCGAGTCCCACCCAGGCTAAATATGGAATGGTTTTCAAGTCCGTTCGTTACGACGGCATTACTAATGTTGCTTATTTTTGCATTTGCAAATAGGAGATAGAATATGTCAGATAAGCAGATGGCTTATATGTGTACAATAAAAGAGCTCACTCCCATTGAAAATAAAGACAGGATTGTGCTTGCAACTTTTGAGGAAAACAATTGGAGTGTTATAGTTCAAAAAGAACTTCATTCAATAGGCCAAAAAGTTGTGTATGTTGAAACTGAATCAATTCTTCCTCTTTGGCCTGAATTCCAATTCCTTGAGAAAAGATGTTTCTCCGCTAAACGAAAGGGCTACGTTATTAAGCGTATGGCAATGGGCGGTGTTGATAGTGAAGGCATCGTCTTTAATCTCTCATCACTACCAAATAATCTCTGGGCAAACAAATCAGATCAAGCTTTAGTTGATATGGATTGGACAGCAGCTCTTCAAATTCGTCGTAAAGAAGATATAGTCCCACAATGGCAACCAGAGAAAAAAGGCTGGCTTGAAAACAAAATAAGTTGGCTCATGTGGAAACTGTTTAGGATTAAGCAACAACGAATTGGTAATGTCCCATCTGACTTCCCATCCTACCTCATGAAAACTGATGAAACTCAGATGCAGTCCATTCCCCAAGTTTTTGAAATTATGAAGAATAGGCAAGTTGCTATCACATTAAAGCTTGACGGACAGAGCTTAACTTTTGCACATCACAAAGGTGTGTTTACTATTTCAACTCGTAACAGGTCAGTGTATCGAAATAAGATTAAGAAAGCAATTAGTGCTCTAAATATGAAAACATCTGAAAAGTTCTTTGAGAAAAATCCCCATCTTTATATAGCAGCATTTTATGAAATACCGCGCAAGCTTAAAGATGGATTAGCAATTCAAGGTGAGTTTTGTGGTCCTGGAATCCAAAAGAATAGATTGGGTCTCAAGCATTTTGAGTTTTATGCTTTTAATCTGTTCAACATTAGTAAGCGAAAGTTCTACTCAACTCAAAAGCTTAAATTGTTCTGTGATGAAAGTAATATCAAAATGGTGCCATTCATTGAAGTCAAAAAGTTTGAATGGAACTCAATAAAAGAAATAGAACAATATGCAGCTCCATTCACTTATGAGAGTGGATTACCTGCTGAAGGACTTGTTATTAGAGGTTGGCAAGAAGGCGCAGAGTGGATGGAAGATCCATACACAAAGATGCATGGAAGTTTGTCAATGAAAATCATAAGTCCAAGATACAAGACTAAATTTCAAGATGAGGACGAATGAAAACATTTATCATAGAGAAATCTAAAAGGAGGCACAAGCCGCTTACTGAAAGATATGGGGAATCAGTAATAGTACGTTCATTTGAGGAAGCATTTATTCGATTTAAGTTTGATGAAAGATACAAACATATAATCATAAATGACAGTTTCTTTTTTAGAAGAGCAGCACAGGAATTTTATCAGCATCTTGGTGATTATGATTATAAGGATGTCGTTATTTCAGTTGTTCTAAATAGAAACACTAGTAAAGTATTTTCATATTTACAATTTCACGGTTTTCATTGTACTACTGTTATTCCATTTTACAAGCTCATGATACCAGAACAATTTGTTTAATATCATCAAATTGAACCATTTGAAATAAGTTTTCATCTTTTTTGACTAATAAGCTTTGGTCATTAGTTTTAGCTGAATGTTGAAAAATATGATTCTTACAATATTTGAAAACGATATCAAACCAAATGTTCCATGCGTCTCCATACACATTTTGTTCATCGTCAGTAAATCCTTCTTTTGATTTTGCTTTTTCAAAGAAGTAATTTATGAGATTTTTGTTTACTGATTTATTAAATCTTTTAAGGAGTTGATTATAGTCTAATATGTCCCGCTTTTCTTTAAGAAGTGAACTCATATCTCCACTTAGAATTGATTTTGATTCTTTGTCATTCATTCCAAGTTGTTGAAGAAAAGCCATTGGGTCGAGGCCATTGAGATTTTGATTGAAATCAGGCCTTAGAAGTTTACTGAAGTTTAAGCCTTTTAGATCCATAATAATTAGATTAAAAGTCAGAAAGTTAATATAAGTTTATGGCAAACAGTATAGCAAAAGCTGCCAAAAGAAATAACGACGAACTCTTTACACCACCAATTTTAGTTGAACCAATAATCAAATATTTAGACAAATGGGGAATGGAGTTTACTAAAAAATATCAACGCCCGCCAAAAGTCCTTTGCCCATTTGACACATCTCGTTCTGAATTCGTTAAACAGATTGACAAACTTTATCCCACTATAAATGGACATATAAACACAGGCTCAGATTTCTTCAAAGATTGGGAACAAATTGATTTTGATATAGTCATATCTAATCCGCCTTTTAGTAGAAAATTGGATGTGTTTAAGAAATTAGATAGTTGGAAAAAACCATGGGCAATGGTTATGAATGCTATGGCTTTGAATTATCATGAGATTATTGATTATTTTGTTGATAATGAGCCAGAACTGATGTTTTTCAATAAGCGAGTCTCTTATGATGGTAATCCATCTTCATTTGCTTCATGTTATATATGTAGAGATTTTCTTCCACAGAAACTCATTTGTGAGCCATTAGAGCATAATAATGTTGGCAAATATTTCAAAAAGTCAGATATGTATAATGAGTTCATATCACAAAATTATAAATTACAGGCACTTGATGATGGAACTCAATTTTATCTCAATGGTAAGGGAATTCCAGCATATAGATTAAAAGTGAACTTCAAAGATTTTCCAAAATTGGACCCAAGTAATATAAATGTAGAAGAATCTTTAATAGAAATGGCTATTAAAGAGCAGCATGACTATAGTATCAGTAAAGTGTTTAGAGATTGGATGGATGCCATAGAAAAGTCGGAAAAAAAGGACTAAATTTTAAGGGATTATGAGTAAAATAATAGCAACTAGAGTCATTTTATATGACACTGAAAAAGACGCAGTTCTCGCTGTACATCCAACAGGAAGAAAATGGAAAAATAAAGAGGGAGGAATCGCTACAGGTGTGTGGAACATACCAGGTGGTGAAGTTGACGAGGGGGAGTCAAAAGAGGAATCTGCAATTAGAGAAATCCAAGAAGAATGTAACATTGATTTAGATAAGTCAAAACTTAAATATCTTGGATTTTATGATTACACTGCAAATAAAGACTTACACTTTTTCTTTTACCCAGAAAAGAACATAGACACTTCAAAAATGAAATGTGAGTCATATTTCGAGAATGAGGAAGGCAAAATGTTACCAGAAGTTAATGGTTACAGCTTGTTCAACTTAGAAGAATCTATGGAAATGTTTTTTCCCGTCTTACAAAAAGTACTAAAAAGAATCTTAAATGACTGGCCCCAATATTTCGAATGAATTCAAATTCGGTTTACAAAAGGAGGAACCCAAAATGAATACGCCGAAGACTCGAGTTGTCGAGTCAAAAAAAGAACCAGTGAAGAATGAAAATATCATAACTAAACTTACTAAAATAAAACCATCATTTTATGGATGGATATTAGCAGTTATATGTTTTCTTGCTTTATTGGGAGTGAGCTTTTTCTCATACGTATCTATAACTTATGTACAAACTACAACATTACAACAAATAGAGTTTATTAAAGAGGAAGCAGAAACAGCTAAGGATCAATTAAGTGATTACTTAGAAATCCAATTATTACAGTCTAGAATCCAAAACTTAGAGGACGAAAGAGTCCGAAGAGAACAATTCAGATTGACAAGCATGAACTTGATTAGAAATGAGCAACCAATTGATAGCAGAAGAATGACGCCTGAACAAATGGTGTTATTTGCTGAAACTATTTTTAGATTATCTAATGAAGTTTACAAAGACATAAATGTTGCATTGCCATTAGCATTTGCTAGAGTGGAATCAGTGTTTGACCCTAGAGCAACTGGAGCTAATAGAAATGATGCCGGTGAGATATTTTCTTATGACTTTGGATTGTTTCAGTTTAATTCTTCTGGTACAGCTGAATATGTTGCAAGTCTAATTGGCGAGCCATATAGAAGAGGAATGGAGTTTGAGATTGAAGCCTCAGTTATTATGTGGTACAAATATTATGTGTACAATAGAACACATTTACAACAAATCCGCCCCTTTGAAACTTTAGAAGAGGAAATCAAATTTGTTGCTTATACATATAACAGAGGTTACAGTAGAGGAAGAGAGGCATGGTTCTATTTCAACAGAAACAACCACAATATCGACACATACTTAAGCAATTTGTATCGCAATTCCACAAACCCCGCTGCACGCGCATCTACATACCCGCAAGACATTTGGAATGTATTTAATAGATTTTCAGACGAAAATGAATGGTTTTCCTTGATAAACTTTTAGTTAATATCTAAAATATGATAAAAATCAACTCGTTGAAACTGGAAAACTTTATGAACATCAAGCATGCTGAATTAGACTTTGATAGTAATGTAGTCATTATTTCAGGTCGTTCAGCATCGGGTAAGTCAGCTGTGTTTGATGCTATTGCATTATGTTTATCTCAAAAGAAAAGGTCATCTCTTTATTCAGAATATGTTAAGCAGGGATGTAATCATGCTAAAGTTAACTTGAATTGTGATATAAATGATGAGCCAGTTAACTTTAATTTGCAAGTCAATTTAACAAAAGGTACGCCTTACCAAATGGCGATGACTTACAAGAATGAAGTTTACCACAACACTGAAGCAGAAGCTTTATTAAAGACTTTCGATATTGAGTATTATTCTGACATTATTTTCTCAATGCAATCAGATGATTATAAAGATATCACACAATTAAGCCCAACACAAAGGTCTAACTATCTTCAGAGATTATTAAATTTTGATTTTCAAAAAGAGAAATTAGCAATAATAAAAGTTTTAGAAGAATATAAAGTTCAAAATCAAAAAATTGAAAATGATATTTTATTAAAAAATGAATTTATTAAAAAAGAAAATGATGGTGTTGAAAAACTAATAGAATTAAAGTTAACGGAAAAAGATATTAGTGATAAGCAAAATCTAATAAAAGAAAAGCAAGAAAAAATATCTCAATATCAAGCCAGCCAAATTCAAATAGCCGATCTAAACAATAAAATATCTCTATTATCAAAAGATTTGTTGAGC
>Ga0099364_10000559_pt1 | contig 28773 bp, 24 predicted proteins | sample TergutTh196P3_FD_73070 | JGI IMG/M metagenome (GOLD analysis project Ga0099364, IMG submission 73070) | Microcerotermes parvus P3 segment gut microbial communities from Pointe-Noire, Republic of the Congo - Th196 P3 | ecosystem: Host-associated > Arthropoda: Insects > Digestive system > Gut ...
AATCAATGCGGGATTCGCCGTCATCCTTCTTTCCTTGCGTCTTGCTTCGGGAGGAAATCAGATTTCCGATGATACGGATAGCCTGTTCGCGTGAATCGTCATCAAATCTCGCGGATTTATCTATCTTTGCCCTTGCTTCCTCCATGTTTTTTACCATAATGCTGTCGGCAAATATTCTTGGCATGTTCTGTCCGCGCTTCACAAAACCTGACTGCTCCAACGCATTAATGGCTGTCTTTATCCGTGTCTCCATGTCGTATACGGAGTCGTCCCAACCAGACTCCTTAGCAATCTCAAGCGCGGATTGCGATATTGTCGCTCTGGATTTCGTTAATTCTTTTAGTGCTTTCCAAACCTGCTGAATCTCCTTCCGGGACAGCTTTGTTTGATTTAGCATAGTAAAATGCTTATTCAAATCATCTTCGGCAAACAATACATAGCAATTCGCTTGTATATTCTCATCACGCCCTGCGCGGCCGGCCTCCTGCATATAGTTTTCAAGCGAATCGGAAATGTCGTAATGGATGACCATTCCAATATCTTTTTTGTCAACACCCATCCCGAACGCGGTTGTTGCAACTATAATTTTTACTTCTCCGTTCATAAATGAGTCTTGATTCGCCGCACGAATTTTTTTGTCCAGCTTTCCATGATACGGTTCGGCAAAAAACCCCTCATCGGTCAGCTTTGCCGCAAGGTACTCCGCTAGTTTTGTATTTGAAACATATATGGCTGTTGGGCAATCATTTTCGCTTAGCAAATACCGCAATTTTTGGTATTTTTCTTCATTGTTATTCTCGGAAAAGATATGATATGTCAAATTTTCGCGCGCAACACTCGCTCTAAATAATTCAAGATCTATAGACAATTTAATTCTAAAATAGTCTTTAATGTCTTCAATTACTTTCTGTTTCGCTGTTGCCGTGAAGCATGAAACAGGTATATTATGCGACATATATTTTTTCTCTTGCAAACTGCTTATAAAGTCACCGATATACAAATAGTCTACCCTAAAATCTTGTCCCCAAGAGGAAAAACAATGTGCTTCATCAATGACAAACCTTACGACATTTCTGCACAGTAAAAGTTTTTCAATAGATTTTGATCGCAGAGATTCAGGAGACATATACAAGATGCTTGCGGAACCATCTTCTATACGTTCAAAAGCTTTTGCGCGGTCAAATGGGTCAAGAGCGCTGTTTATTGTTACCGCATCAGTAATGTTATGTTGATTTTCGAGATTATCAGCCTGATCTTTCATTAAGGATTGTAGCGGCGAAATGACTACCGTCAATCCTCTTTCGTTCATTCCTGCCATAAGAGCGGGTAATTGAAACGTAATAGACTTTCCTCCTCCGGTCGGAAACACCGCGAGAATAGATTTTCCATCTACCGCGGCTTTTACCGCGGTTTGTTGAAGAGGTATATCATCGTAACTTCTAAATCTGTTATAATGAAAAAATCTTTTTAATGCCTTTTCCTCGTCCAACCATTCATCACAATAAGCGCAAGAGTTACATTTGCGGCTTCGCAAAGAGTGCAAAATATGCTCTGTTCGCGGGAAGTTTCTAAGCACCCAGGGAGGCGTTATAGAATCGTATTTTATAACGCTGATTAGCGCAAGGGCATAAGCAAGCTCTATGGGATATTCCAAGGCTATTTCTTTAACAAGAGCATTCTCGCAAATCTTGCCGGCAAATAGTTCGCCGATATGAGTACTAATATCTTGTTCTGCTTTTTCAGCGCCAATGAATTTAAAAAAATTCTTAAATTCCGCTGCATCACTCAATAAATAAATATATATTTGCTGTAATATTTGATTGAGATTTTTGAACCCGCCAATTTCGTCATTGAACAAATCACGGGCTTTCTTTGCGTCATTAAGTGGATTATTACGCTCATCCGTAGTTAGTTTATCATCTTTAACTAAACTATGGTATGGCTTTTTGGGGAAAATTAACGGTGATAAATACAATGTATCGATAAAGTATTCCACGCCACATTCAGATATTACTTTACCGAGATATTGTAAGTCGTGCTTTAGTATATTATGGCCACAAATATATTTGCTTCCATGCAAAAAATCTGATAAAGCCGACATTGAGCTGGAATGAAACTCACGCCCATCTCCTGTTACTGCACCTATATCCAAGACGGTTTTGCCGCCAACTTCCACTTCGGCGTCAATAAAAACGATTTCATTTGAATACAAGCCAATCATCTTTATCCACCGTTATAACCGGAGATGAACTTTACTTCCTTAAGGCCGCCAGCCTGGAAGCGATGGTCAGGCGCAGCACCGGGCCGTTGGCCGCGGCCCTGAGACCGCCCGGCAGGTCCAGCCCGCGGCCGCCCTGGGCGGCCAGGCCCAGGGCCGTTTCCACGGCCGCACAGGTGACTGGTTCGTTGATGAGGTTCTGGGCGCGCTGGATGCGGGTAAGGCCGGAATAAACCAAACGCCGGCGCTCGGCCAGGCTGAGCGCGGCCAAAAGGCGTCTGTCCATCTCAATTTCAGACGGGGTTTCCCCCAAAACCACCTGGGGCCAGAGTTCGCCCAGACGGCTATTCCAGAAATCCTCCTCGGCTCTCATCAGCGAGGCCGAGCGGCCCAGGGCCTCCAAAATTCGGGGATTCCACTGTTTCAGGCTCGGCAGGAGTTCCCGCCGGACGGCGTTACGCCAAAACCGCCTGTCGTGATTGGATTCATCTTCCATCCAGGCCAGCCCGCTGGCCGCAAGCCAGGCCTTGAGGTTCTCCCGGCTCACGTTTAAAAGGGGCCTTAAAATAACCAAACCGTCCAGGCCGCGGCGAGGGGGAATGCCGGCCAAGCCGCCGGGCCCCGCGCCTTTCAAAAAATTCATCAACAAGGTTTCCGCCTGGTCATCGGCCTGGTGGGCGGTTAGGATGAAATCAGCCCCCCAGAGTCGGGCGGCCCGGGACAAAAAGTCGTAGCGGGTCAGACGGGCCGCCTCTTCCAGGCCCTTTTTGCGAAGCTTGGCCAGGCCGGCCGGATCGCCCTTTTCCGTAAAAAAGCCAAGGCCCAGTTCTTCGGCCGTGCGGGCGGCAAAGGCCTGGTCACTATCGGCGGCCGGGCCGCGCAAGCCATGGTTGAGGTGGGCCGCGGCCACTTGAGGCCTGGGGAGACTTAAGGCGGTCAACTGAAGCAAGGCCGTGGAATCCAGGCCGCCGGAATAGGCCACCAGGAATTTTCGGTCCCGCCAATTGGGCTCCAGAGCCGCCAGGCCGGATTGGAAGAGGCGGGGCAGCTCGGCCGGATTCACGGCCAATCCCGCCGCCGCCGGCGATAGAAGATGAACCAGGCGCCCAGAATCAGGGCCGGCCATACAAGGGTGGGCAGCCAGAAGGCCAGGCGGGCCGAGATGCCGCTTAAGACCAGTTCCGCCCCCGGCCGGGGCGTCTCGGAATCAGCCGCCGGCTCGTCCAGGAGCCAATTGACGACCGCTCCCAGAAAGGCCCGGTTGCCGGGGAAGCCCCAGAAACCATTGGCGGCCAAGTCGGAATCGGCCAAGGCCGCCAGCCGTCCGCCCTCCCCTGGAAAATCGGCGGCCACGGCCAGGGCCAGGGGGCCGGGCGTATCCTCTCCGGCCTGGTAGCGGTAATCGCCCCGGCCCAGGGAGGCGGCATCGGTTTCCAGCCAGGCTGAAGTTGAACTTTCCGCCAGGACGTAAACCGGGGCCTCCCCTTCGGATTCGCTTAGAAAAGCCCCGGCCAGGGGCCAGAGAATGGGCCGGCTAAGACCCCGGGTGAGGCTGTGCCCAGGATAGTCGCGGCTTATGACGTAGCTCTCGGCCGTTCCGCCTAGGCTGGCCTCAGGGTCAATGACCAGGCCATCGGGATAGATCAGGCCTAAAGGCCGCCAGAAATCCTGGCTCAGAGTTGAAATCAGGGGATCGACCATCACCAGAAGCCGCCCGCCCCGCTGGAGATAGGCCAAAAGACTCCGCTCCCGGAGTTCGCCCAATGGAGCGCGGGGGCCGGCCAGCACCAAGGCCGCGGCTTCGGCCGGGAGGGGGGCGCCTTCGGCCCAGTAATAATCCAGGGCCAGAATGCGGCGGGCTTCGAGGTCTTGGGCCCACTGGCTGAGGCCGCCGGGGTTCTGGTCCTGGGTCAGTTTTTCACCGAAGGTATATAGAAAATAAACCAGGCGGGGCGCCGGGGTCAATAACCTGCTCAAAACTCCGCGCAAGGCTTCCTCGGTCAGGACCGGCACATTTTCCCTGAAAGCATCAGACGCCACCAGGGCCGAACCGGGCCAAGCCGGCACCGGCCCCTCTTCGCCCGCCTCGGGCTCAAGCTGGGGGTTGATGAAGACGATCTCCACCCGACCTCCGGCGGCCAGGCGGAATTGGTTCATCAGTTCCCGTATCCAGGGTTCCCGCGGATTTTGCGGCCCTAGGCGCACGGTTATGGTCAAGGGGCGGTCCAGCCTGGCCAGAAGTTCCCGGGTGGCCGGGGCCAGGGTCATGTTCCGGCTTTGGCTCAAATCCAGTACGGGGCCGAAGCGGGCCTGGCCTGCCGCCAGGGCCAGAGCCAACCCCAAGGCCAGGCCGGCCCAGAGGCGGGCCCTGGCCCGTCCCGCCGGCGACCGCCAAGCGGCCCAATCGGATCGCCAACGGTCGCGCCCGGCCAGAAACAGGGAGAGAAGCCCCAGGGCCAAGGGCGGCAGCCAGAAGCCCGGCCAGAACGGGGCGGCCAGACGCCCCAAGAGGGCCAAGCCCAAGAAGGTCAAGCCCAAATTTCGCCGGTTGCGGCCCCCGGCCATCAGTTCGCCCCGCTGAAACGCCGCCAGCCAAGGGCCAGCCAGGCATTGCCCAGGGCCAAAAGCGTCAGGGCGGCGCAAAAGAAGAGATCGCTTCCTTCAATGAGTCCAAGGATGAAGCGGTTTTGGCGGGGGGCGAAGGCCAGGCCCTGCCACAGCGCCCCCCAGCCGTCACTCGCATGGGGCCAAGCCCAACCCAAGACCCACATAAGCCCCAAAAGGCCGAGGGCGGCCAGCCCGGCGGCGGCGGCCCCGGGGAAGAGAGCCGAGGCCATCAACCCCACGGCCGCGAAGACGGAAGCCAGAGCGGCCAGACCGATCCAGGACGAAATCAGGGTTCCAGGTTCGCCCAGCCCCATGGCGGACAGAACCAGGAAGGGAGACAGACCCAGGAGAACCAATAGATTCAGGCTTATCCAGGCGGCCATATAGTGTCCGACTATTATGAGGCCATCGGTGGCAGGCAGGGTCGCCAGGTATTCCAGGCCCCCCCCGCCCCGGCGGAAAGAGGCCAGGGAGCGCATGGTGGTCAGGGGGGCCACCAGCATAAGAACCAGGGGCAGATGACTCAGACCCTGGGCGAAAAGAGCCAGGGAGGCATCCAGGCTTTGGCCGAGGGCCGCTGAATCCAGGCTTTTCAGCACAAAGTCGGCCAAATTGTTGTAAAACAGGAAGCCGGAGAGCATGAGGAAGACCAAAAGGGCCAGGCCGGCCTGGCCTCCGCCCCAAAAACCGGTCAATTCGGCCCGCATCAGGGCGCCGAGGGCTTGAAGGAGCGGTATGCCGCCCCTTGCCCTTGCCCTGCCCGGGCCTTCCGCCTTTCCGGTCCTGGTCATTTAAGGCCGCCTTCCCGGGTACGGGCTGAATAATCCTTTTGGAGAGCGGGGTAATCCGCCAGAGGTCCCCCCAGACGCGCCCGGCCAGCCGCCAAGGTAAGAACCTGGCGGGTCACTTCCCTAAGGTCGCTCAACAAGTGGCTGGAGACGATCAGGGTGGTTGAGGGGGGCAAGGCCCGCAGGAGGGTCAGAAGACGGAAGGCTTCCTCGGGGTCCAAGCCGCTGGTGGGCTCGTCCAAGGCCAGAAAGGAGGGCGAACCCAACAGGGCTGAAGCCAGGGCGGCCCGGGTCTTTTGGCCTTGGGACAGAGTGGCCGCCGGGCGGCGGTAAAAACCTTTGAGGGCCAGGGCCTCTGTCAGCCGTTCCGCTTCGGCCGAAAATTCGCCGGAAGAAAGGCCGCGCAGCCTGGCGGCTAAAACCAGGTGTTCCCGGACGGTCAGATCGCCCATCAAGGGGGCGCCTTCCGGCAGAAAACCGGCCCGATGGCGGGCGGGCTGCCGCCAGGGGGGCCGGCCGTCAACCAGCACCTCCCCGGCATCGGGCCTCAAAGACCCCATAAGGATGCTTAGGAGAGTGCTTTTACCGGCGCCGTTGGGGCCGATGAGCCCGCAACGGGCCCCTGGGGCCAGTTCAAAAGAAACCCCTGAGAAAACGATTCGGGCCCCGAACCCCTTGGCTACATTTTTTAAGGAAACACCGGCCATGTTGAGCACTCTTCCGATGGCCTTGGGTCTATACGTCAAGCTCCCGCACGTTCAAGGCGTTTTCCTCAATGAAGTCGCGGCGGGGTTCGACCTTGTCGCCCATGAGTATGGTGAAGATGCCATCGGCTTCCACGGCGTCGGCGACCCGGACCTGGAGGAAGTTGCGGCGCTCCGGGTCCATGGTGGTTTCCCAGAGTTCTTCCCCGTTCATTTCGCCCAGGCCCTTGTATCGCTGGAGGTGCATGCCTTTCATGCCCGCGGCGTTCATATCGGCCAGAAGGGCGGCCGGCGAGTCCACCTGGTACCGTGAATCCTTGTGGGCTAGGGTGAAGGGCGGCTGGGCCGTCAGGTCGATGGTCTTTTTGAGCGTCAGGAGCCGTTTGAATGACTCGCCGGCCAGAAGGGCGCGGCTCAGGACCAGGCGTTTGCCCCGGTTGGGCGCAACGGCCACAGTCAGCCTGAACCCTTCGGCCGCCGGACTGTCCTCGCTGTCCTGGTCCGCGGCAAGTTGGGAGGGACAATCAGGGCCCGCCACTTCCAGGCCATCGGCCCGAAGCTGTTCCGCCAGCCTCAGGGTCCAGTCGCGGCTCAGGAAGCCGGCCTCATCATCGGTCAGGGCGGCCAGGAGGTGGTGTATGAGGCTGGAAGGGTAGCCCCGGCGGATCAATTTTTCCATCTGGTCGCCATAGGTGGCCAAAACGCTGATGAATTCGGCCAGTTCAGGGCCGGCCAGAACCCGGCCGGCCTGATCGGTCAGGACGCGGCCTTCCAGGTAGCGCTCGGTGGTGAAGCGCCTTAGGGAGGCTTCGTCCTTGAGATAGACGGTCTCGGACTTGGGTTTCACTTTCTTGCCGCCTTTGACGGATTTGGCGGCCTTGGCGGCCCTTTCGGATTTGACCCCGTAGAGGGGGGGCTGGGCTATGAAAACGTGGCCCCGTTCGATGAGTTCCGGCATCTGGCGGTAGAAGAAGGTCAGGAGCAGGGTGCGTATGTGAGCCCCGTCGACATCGGCGTCGGTCATAATGACGACCTTGTGGTAGCGGAGGTTTTCCATCTTGAGATCGGCCGCGCCGGCCGGCCCGATGCCGGTGCCCAGGGCGGTGATGATGTTGCGAATCTCCTGGGAACCGACGATGCGGTCGAACCGGGCCCGCTCGACATTGAGGATTTTGCCCCGGAGGGCTAAAATGGCCTGGAATTTACTATCCCGGCCCTGCTTGGCGCTGCCGCCGGCCGAATTGCCCTCCACCAGGTAGAGTTCGCATTTGGCCGGGTCTTTTTCCTGGCAGTCGGCGAGCTTGCCGGCCAGGGAATGACCGGAGAGGGCGCCTTTGGAACGGGCCATTTCCCGGGCCTTGCGGGCCGCTTCCCGCACCCTGGCCGCATCCACCACCTTGGAGACGATCTTTTTGGCCACCGCGGGATTTTCCTCGAAATAGGTCGAGAGACGCTCATAGACCAGGGTATCCACCAGTCCCTTGACCACGGCGTTGCCCAGCTTGGCCTTGGTCTGTCCCTCGAACTGAGGCTCGGGGATGCGGATGGAAATGACCGCGGCCAGGCCTTCGCGCACATCGTCTCCTTCCAGCTTGGCCTCCTTTAGGTTTTTGGGCATATTGGCCTGGTACTGGGTGACGGCCCTGGTCAGGGCGGTCTTGAAGCCCGTCAAGTGGGTGCCGCCCTCAATGGTGTTGATGTTGTTGGCAAAGGAGAGAACCTGCTCCGTATAGCCGTCGTTATATTGAAAGGCGGTTTCGACGACTATGTTTTCAGCGTCATTTCGCCCCTCCAGATATATGGGCCTATCGTTGACGGGCGTCTTCTGGCGGTTGAGATATTCCACGAATTCCATCAACCCACCCTTGTAGCAGAATTCCTGGGACTCGTCGCTGCGTTCATCGCGTACGGAGATGGACAGGCCCTTGTTCAAAAAGGCCAGCTCCCGCATCCGCCGGGCCAGAATGTTGTATTCGAATTCCGTGGTCTCGAATATCTCCGGATCTGGCTTGAAGTGGACCAGGGTGCCCCGCTTCTTGACTTGGTCCCCCTTTTCCAGGCCGGTGACCGGCGCGCCCCGTTCATAACGCTGGTGATAGCGCCAGCCGTCGCGCTTTACTTCCACCTCCAGCCATTCCGACAAGGCGTTGACGACTGAAACCCCCACCCCGTGTAGGCCGCCGGAGACCTTGTAGGTCTTCTTGTCGAACTTGCCGCCGGCGTGAAGCTTGGTCATGACCACCTGGACCCCCGGCACCTTCTCGGTGGGGTGTATATCCACGGGTATGCCTCGGCCGTTGTCCTTGACCCGGATGGTCCCGGCCTGGGTGATGACCACCTCCACCGCGGTGCAGTAGCCGGCCATGGCCTCGTCAATGGCGTTATCCACCACCTCATAGACGAGATGGTGTAAGCCCGAGATGGAAACGCTGCCTATGTACATGGCCGGCCGCTTGCGCACGGCGGCCAGCCCTTCCAAGATCTGGATATGGTCCGAGCCGTAGCCTTCAGTGCTCATGAAAGTATCAGCCATTAATCAACGCTTCCTAAATTTTCATGGACATTATCACCCCGATGTAGCCGGGGTCTTCGGCGGCGGTGAGCAAAATGGGGTTGGCGGCCTCGCGAAAACTCAGCCGCACCTTTTCGCTGGCCAAAGGATTCAGGGCCTCCAGGCAATACCGGGGATTGCAGCCGATGGCCAGGGGCTCGTCCTCATATTCCACTTCCAGGCTCTCCTCGGCCTGTCCCTGGCTCGGGTTCACGGCTGAAATAAGCATCCGGCCAGGCTCCAGGGCCAGTTTGACCACCTTGTACTCGCCGCCGGCGCACATGATGTCCACAAGCTTCAAAGCCTCCAGGAGTTCCCGGCGGTCCGCCAAAAGATGCCGGTGGTTGTCCTTGGGCACCACCAGGTTGTAATCGGGAAAACGGCCTTCCTGAAGGCGCATTACCAGAAGGGTGTTCTGGCCGCGGGCCACCAGGCTGTCGCCGCTCAAACCCAACCGCACCGTCTCCGCGCCTTCGGTTAGTTTGCGCACTTCCCCCAGGCCCTTCGAGGGGACCAGAACGCCCTTGGGCAAATCCAGGCCGGCCAGGTCCGGCGTGTAGAGGCCGGCCAGGTTCAATCGATGGCTGTCGGTGGAAACCAGGCGCAAATTGGGGCGGCCCTCGTATTCCACTTTTTCCAGATAGATCCCCGAGAGGTTGTAGCGGGTTTCATCCTTGGCCACGGAATATATGGTCCGGTCAATGGCGGCCTGGAGATCGCGGGCGGCGAGTTCCAGGTAATTGACATCGTCCACCGGCGGCATGGCGGGGAAGTCGTCCGGGCCGGCGCCGAAGAGATTGGCTTTGAACCGGCCCGCGGTCAGCAGGAGGGTGAAATTGGCCTCCTCGGCCAACCGGACCTCCGCGGCCGACAGATTCCGCACCAGGTCGTTTAAGGTCCGGGCCGGCACCGTCAGCCTTCCGGGGATTTCCACTTGGGCCGGGTAGGACCCCTGAAAACTTATTTCCAAGTCCGTGGCCGTGAGCCGAAGCCGGCCGTCCTCAGCTTCCAGGAGGATGTTGGAGAGAAGAGGCAGGGCGCTGCGCTTATCGGCGATGGCGCTGGTCTGTCCCACGCCCCGGGCCAATTCTTCTTTTTTAATGGTTAAGGCCAACATATGGAGTTCACCTCCTGGCCTGGACCCAAGATATCGGGTTTTAGGCCGTCTATTTTAATTCTCAATTATATCATATTTTCAAATTAAGAGCCAATACGTAAAAAGGCCGGGCTTTTACATAAAGGGCCGCTACAGGAGGTAAAAATGACGGGACGGAGCAAGGCGGCGGGTTCCCATCAGAGGGACATAAATTTCTCCGAATTCAGAATCAACACCACCCTCCCATCGCCCAGAAGGGTCAGGCCGTTGAAATAGGGCAGCTTGCGGAAGGTTTCCAGCTCAAAATCCTTGATGACGATTTTCTGCTGGCCAAGAATCTCATCGGCCATTATGGACTGGCGGGATTCGTTCTTGCCCTGGAGGATGATGAAAGCCCGGCTGCCGCCGCTCGAATAGTCGCTGACGCCCAGGCCCAGCACTTCCTTGATGTTGATGACCGAAATGACCATGTCACGGTGGCGGAATACATAATTATCCCGGTGGTCGTGTATGGCCGACAGGGGCACGGTGACTATTTCGCTGACGAATTCCAAGGGCAGACAGAAGATGCTTTCGCCCACTCGCAGAAGAATGGCCTCCTTGGTCAGGAGGGTGTTGGTTATCGGCAGCCGGAGCCCCACGGTCAGGCCCAGACCGGGGCTGTTGTCGACGACGACGTCGCCGTTCCATTTTTTTAGGTTGGTCATGACCACATCCATGCCCACTCCCCGGCCGGACAGGTCGGTCGCCGAATCCCTGGTGGAGAGGCCCGAACGGAAAATGAGCATCTCCGCTTCCTTGTCGCTCATGGAGGCCGCCTGCTCGTGGGTGATCAGTTCGCGGTCCACGGCCTTGTCCTTGATCCTGTCCAGGTCGAGGCCCCGGCCGTCATCGGAGACCTCAATATAGATTGAGGACTCCTCCTGGACAACGCTGATGTTGATGGCCCCTCGGCGGGATTTGCCGGCGGACTCTCTCTCTTCGGGCGACTCCAGTCCATGATCGACGGCGTTGCGGACGATGTGGACCAGGGCCTGTTCCACATCGTCCAAAAGGCTGTTGTCTATGGGCACCCTTTCCCCGGTGATGTTCAGCTCGGCCTCTTTGTCTATTTTATGGGAAATATCCCGGACCAAGCGGGGGAATTTTTTCAGGATGTTGTTAATCTCCACTTGCCGCACCTTCATGATGGAGCGCTGAAGGTTGACTATGTCGTTGGAAATGGTGCGGGAGACGGTGGTGAAATCGCGCATCAGGGAGGTGTCCAGGCCCGCCTGGCGGAAGGCGAACTGGAGATGGTTGAGGTTTTCGCTCTTGGTGATGAGCTTGCCCACGGAGTCCAAAAATTCGTCGATCTTGGATTCGTCCACGCGAATGGTCTTGGCCTGGGGTTCCTTTAAGGCCACGGCGCTCTTTTTGGCGCCCTTGGCGCCGGGGGTTCCGCCCGGAACCAGCACCTCCACCTGAAACTTCTCCTTGAGTTCCGTCAGGATGGTGGAGAAGAACTCAATTACGATCTGGTCCAGGTCAAGCTGGCGGTCTGTGATCATGTCAAGCCCGTCGCCCAGCTCGGCGATGATGTTCTGGGCGTCCTCCTGGGCCACATCGGCCAGGCTGTTGTAAAGCCGGCCGACCACCTCCAAGAGGGCTTCGCCTTCACTTGGGCCAACCTGGCCGGTCTTGAACTTCTCCAGAAGCTCATCTAAGCCGCGCACCTCGCCGGTGAGGTCCACCCCGTTGTAATGAAAGCGGATCTGGCTGGAGCCCTCGTCGGACAGAGTGGCCAGGGTCAGGCCGGTGGATAGCTCAAGCATGTCTTTTTTCAGATTTTCAGTCTCGGCTTCCTCCAGGGATGGCAAAATATTATCTAAAGTTTCTAATAGTTTGCGAGCCGCATCCACCAACTGGGAATCGCGGCGGCTCATTTTTTCAATCTGGATGCGAATTTCATTGATGAAGGAACTGTGTTCCGTGGTCAAGTTAGTGAAAAGGGGGTCTTCCTCCAGGCGGGCGATGATGTCCCGGAAAATATCGTTGCCCCGGAACAAAAGATCAATGACCTTGGGGTGCTTGGCGAGGAGAGTGTTGTTCTTGTCGATCATGGACATAAGGTCTTCCAGGCGATGAGCGATGTCGGCGATGTTGTCGACATTGAACATCTTGGAAGAACCCTTCAGGGAGTGCATGTGCCGAAACAGGGAGAAAATGGTTTCACTGGAGGTGGGGTCCTGCTCAATGGCCACCAACTCATTATCCAAAGTACCGATGGTCTCTCGGACCTCGTCTTTGTATTGCTCAAACAATTCCGCCAGGTTCTCGTCGCTTACGCTCATTTATCCCCTCATTCGGACCCTGTCGTCACAAGGCCGGGCTTAAGCGGCCCGGCTTCAGAGTTCCAGGGCCTTTTTGACGGCGGCCATTATCTTGCTTTCGTCATAGGGCTTTACAATATATTGCTTGGCCCCCATCTTCAGGCAATGCATGACCGTCCGGGCGTCGGACACCGACGAGGCCATTATGACTCTGGCCTCAGGTTTGGCGGCCATGATGTGTTCCAGCACCTCAATGCCCCGCATTTTTGGCATAACAATGTCAAGGGTAACCAGGTCTGGATTCAGACTCTCGAACATATCCAAGGCCTCGGAACCGTCGACCGCCTCCCCCGCCACCTCGAAACCCTCGTCCTTGAAAATTTTGACGAGCATCTGCCGCATAATGGGCGAATCGTCAACAATTAAGACTCGCTGACCAGAACCCAGGGGCATGTTCAGATCCTCCGCTTGGCAGTAAATAGCTCGCAATTTGGGACGAGTGTAAGTGCAGACGAACTGTCCCTTTGAAATATTTTAGCACATTCAGGCCGGAAAGACCATATCCGCCGGGCTTTTAAACTGTTTGAAGCACTAGCGCCTGGCGCCGAAGAGGGCGGAGCCGACCCGGACTACGGTGGCGCCTTCCTCAATGGCCACCGGGAAATCTCCGCTCATGCCCATGGACAGGCCCCGCAGGCCGGGGCATAAGCGGTCCCGCAGTTCCCTTAAGGCCGCAAAAAAGGGCCGGGAAGCTTCCGGGTCGGGGTCGTAGGGCGGCATGGTCATCAGGCCCAAGATGTTCAGGGCCGGCAATGAAGCCAGGTCTTCCAGGAATCGGGGGAGACCGGCGGGGCTCAGGCCGCTTTTCGACTCTTCGCCCGAAACGTTGACTTCTATATAGGCGTCAATGGTCCGGCCCAAGGCCCGGGCCCGACGGTCCAGTTCCCGGGCCAGTTCCAGGCGGTCAAGAGAATGGATGATGGGGAAGATGGCGGAGACGTTCCTGGCTTTATTGGTCTGGAGATGGCCGATGAAGTGCCAGCGGAGCTGGGGGGCCGGGCCGGCCAGCTCGTCTATTTTCCCCTGGGCCTCTTGCAGGTAGCTTTCCCCGAAATCCATGAGTCCGGCTTCGGCGAAGACCCGGATCAAGGCGGCGGGGACGGTTTTGCTGGCGCCCAGGAGAGTGACGTCGCGGGCCGGCCGGCCGGAGCGTTCGGCCGCCTCGCCTATGGCCTCCCGGACGGCCCGGAGCCGGGCGGCCGCTTCGTCTGGATGCATGTTCCGCATGGTGTCAACCTCCCCTTCGCAAAAGAGCCTCGAATTCCTCTTCGCTCAGAATATTCACTCCAAGCTCCCGGGCTTTGGCCAACTTGCTCCCGGCCGCCTCGCCGGCCACCACATAGTCGGTTTCCCGGCTGACCGCGCTTAAGACCGCGGCCCCCAGGGCGGCCAGCCGGGCCTTGGCTTCGGCCCGGGTGAAGCGGACCAGGGCGCCGGTGAGGACGAATTTTTTCCCGTGTAAAGGCCCGGGGTGTTTTGAGTCCGGGTCCGGCGGCTGGGGGGCCAGGCCCAATCCCCCCCCGGTCAGATCAGCCAGAAATTGTTCATTGAGGGGGTTTTGGAAAAACTCCCCCAAGCTGGCGGCCACCTCCGGGCCGACCTCGTTGAGGCTGGTCAGTTCTTCCTCGGAAGCTCGGCTGAGGTCGGCCAGGCTCGAAAAGCGCCCGGCCAGGGTCTGGCTGGTGCTTTCGCCAACGTGGCGGACGCCCAGGGCGTGTATGAATCGCCACAGGGGGGCGGTCCTGGCTTTTTCCAGGGCGGCCAGAAAATTCCGGGCCGATTTTTCGCCGAAGCGGGGCAGGACGGCAAGGTCGCCCGAAGTAAGGCGAAACAGGTCGGTGGGTATCCTGACCAGCCCCGCCTCAAGAAGCTGGGCGACCAGTTTTTCCCCCAACCCGGTGATGTCCAGGGCGTTTCGGCCCCCGAAGTGATAAAACCGCTCCCGTACCTGGGCCGGACACCAGGGGTTGGGGCAGCGCCAGGCCGCCTCTCCCGGGCGGCGCTCCAGGGGCGCGCCGCAGACCGGGCACGCCTGGGGCCAGACAAAGGGCCGGCTGCCCGCCGGCCTTTTGGCCAGCACCACGGCCGCCACTTCGGGGATGACTTCGCCGGCCCGCCGCACCAGCACCGTGTCGCCGGGCCGGACATCTTTGCGGCGCAGCTCGTCCTCATTGTGGAGGGAGGCGTTTTTAACCGTCACCCCGCCCACGGTCACCGCCTCCAGGCGGGCGACAGGGGTCAGCACTCCGGTCCGGCCCACCTGGAGGTCTATCTCAAGTACCCGGGTTTCCCACAGCCGGGGCTTGAATTTGGCCGCCAGGGCGTAGCGGGGCGCCCGGGCCGTGGCCCCCAGCCGGGGCCACAGGCTCAAGTCTTCCAGGGTGACGACCAAGCCGTCTATCTCGTAGGGCAATCCGTCCCGGGCGGCCTCCAGTTCCTCAAAAAGCCCCAAAACCTCATCAATCCTCAAACCGCCCCGGGCGAAAGGGGAGGATTCCACCCGGAAACCCCAATCCTGAAGGGCGCCGAGAGCCTGGCTATAGGCGGCGAGGCCCGTGGTTTCAATCAGGCCGTAGGCGAAAAAATTCAGCCGGCGCTCGCGGGTGACATCGGCGGCCAACTGTCTTAAGGCGCCGGCGGCCGCGTTGCGCGGATTGGCGAAGACGGCCAGGCCCTCTTCCCGGCGCCGGGCGTTGAGGCGTTCAAACTCATCCTTTTCCATGAAGACTTCCCCCCGGACGGTCAGGCGGGGGGGCCAGGGAGGCCGGCTCAAGCGAGTGGGGATATCGTCTATGGTCAGGGCATTGGCCGTGACGTTTTCACCAATCAGGCCATCGCCCCGGGTGGCGGCCTGGACCAGCCCTCCCGCCTCATAAACCAGTTCCAGGGCCAGGCCGTCGAACTTGGGCATGGCGTGGAAGGTCAGGGGGCCGGATTCCCCCAGAAATCGCCTGGTTCTTTCCTCGAACTCCATCAGCTCTTCCGGGTTCTGGGCCTTATCCAGGCTCATCATCGGGGATTCGCGGCGCACCTTGGCCAGGCCGCCCGAGGGGGGGGCGGCCCCCACGGTCCTGGTGGGTGAATCCGGCCTGATCAGTTCGGGGTGGGCGGCCTCCAGTGCTTTCAGCTCCCCAAACAGGCCGTCCCACTCGTCATCAGATATTTCCGGGTCGCCTAAAACATAGTAGAGTTCGTTATGCCGCTTTATTTCGGACCGCAGAAATTCCGTACGGTTCCGCACCAAGTCGTCGGGCATGGGCCATGGCCTCGCGATGGGAAGTTGTCGTCAAGCGGCTTCTCATCTTTTGAAAGCAGCCCGCCTGTGCTATTATTATAGCCAAGGTCGGTTCAATTCTCAAGAAAGAGCGTCCCATGCCCCGCCCCCTTTTGATTTGCCTCATCTTCCTGGCGCTTGCCCCGGCGGCCCCGGCCCTCTCCGCCGCCGAGGCCGACGAACCCCCGCTGTTGTTGGTGGCCCCCAATTCCTCCGGCTCTACCGCGGCCGCCGAAGATGACGGCGGTGTCCGCTTCTACTCCGTCCTGGCGGGCCGTTTTCTGGATGAAGAGCCGGCCCGGCGGCTGTCCGAACAGTTTCAGGCCCGGGGACTGACGGCCTTTTCGGTGAAGAGGAGGCTGACGGCATCGCGCTTTATATTGTACCGCAGCGAGATAGGGGAATTTCACCTGACCCTGGTCGGGCTCTTCGGCCTGTCCCTGGAGGCGGATCGTTTGGGCGGCCGCCTGGTGGCCGAAGGCCTGATAGCGGATTACCAGGTGGTGGGCATTGAGAACCCCGGCGAGCTTGAGGCCACGGCCGCCCAGACCAGGCGGTTGGACCTGGAGGGCGAACAGACGGCCAGGACGGCCCGGGCCAGGGCGGCCGCTCCCTTGAGGCCGGATTCGCCCGTGGTTACCGGCGAGGCTTTTAAAAAGAATGTTTATGGCCGTTATGTCGGCAGCTACAAAGACCCCCTGGAGGCCCGGGAACACGCCCGGACCCTCACCGCCGGCGGTTGGGCGGCTTCGGTGCGGACCGAGGGCCAGGGGGGAGGCCGCTGGTATCGCGTATATCTGGCGCCCTCTTCCGACCCGCGCAATTTAAAGGCCGACGAGGAAGTGGTCATAGAGGCCATAGCCTCGGCCTCGAACCAGATGACCATGGTCTTTCTGGCCGACCTGACTTCCACCGCCGGACAGGTCAGCCGCCCCGGGCCGGCCGCGGACCGCCGCGACGCTTCGGCCTGCGCCGGCTTTTCCCAGGCCGGCCGGCTGGGGGCCGGCCTGAGCCGCACCATAATCTATATGCCGGAAACGCCCCTTTTGGTCAGCCTCATTCCGGCGGTCCGGGACGATATAAAGAGTTTTGGGGAAGTGCCGGGACGATTGACCGGCTGGTGGTCGGCCCAGGAGCGCCGCCCCCGCGAACTTGCCGCCTATGGCCCGGCTTTATTCAACCGGCAGGAAATGGAGCGGGCCATAGTCGGCCTAAAGGCGGACAGCCGGCCGGGCTCTTTCCTGCCGGCCTTGAGGGCCGCCGCCGGGCCGCTGGGCAGCCAGCCCGGGCGGAAGGTGCTCCTGATTTTTTCCGATTTCATGGGGCCGTCCAAGCCGGCCGAAGTCCAGGCCGCCGTGTCCGCCCTGCGCGCCGCCCTGGGCTCGTCTTTGGATATCTTTTTCATCTATGGCGATCCCAGCGGCGCCGGCTACCGCCTGGCCCGTAACCTGTCCGAAGGCTCGGCCTGGGACGGCTGCCGGCTCTTGCACGACAACGCCTATTTTGAAAAATACATCAAAGCCGTCTTTCGATGAAAGACCGCGCGGTGGATTCCGGCCGCAGGCCCCGTTTGCTTTTACCGCCTGAATAATATATAATTAGCATTTATATCATTAGGGCCCCTTAATCGGCCCGGAACCCTGAAAGAGAAGGAGCGTTCGATTCCATGGCAACCCACCGCGAACCCCGGTTCAAACTCTGCCGCCGCTTGGGGATCAACATTTACGGCCACCCCAAGGCTCTCAAAAGAGTGGAAGGCAAGAACACAAGGGGCGGCCGTAAAACTTCCGAATATGGCCTCCAGCTTATGGAAAAACAGAAAGTCAAGGCTTACTACGGCATCATGGAACGCCAGTTCCTTCGCTACGTAAAGGCCAGCCAGAAAAGCTCCGAGATGACCGGCGTGGCCCTCTTGAAAGCCTTGGAGTGCCGCCTGGACAACCTCGTCTACCGCCTGGGCTTTGCCCGGTCCATCCGCCAGGCCCGGCAGATGGTCACCCATCGCCACATCCTGGTCAACGGCGCCCGAGTGAACATACCCTCCTATGGGGTCAAGGTCGGCGATGAAATGGTCCTGCGCGAGGCCTCCCGCAAAAATGAACGCGTTGTCCAGAATTTCCAGGAAATGGCCGCCTTCAATGTGCCCTACCTGGAAAAGCGGCCGGAAGAGTTCTGCGGACGGCTCATACGCCTGCCGGAGCGGAGCGAAATACCCATTGAGGCCAACGAACGCCTGATTGTGGAATATTATTCCAAGTAAGGAGCCTGATCCCCCCCCCATTTTTCCGCCAGGAGAGACCCTTAATGGATTTCAACTTGATTCTGCTGACTTTCGGCCGGCTGATATATTACGGGTCTTTTGTCTATATCTGGCTCATCATTCTGCGGGTCCTGCTGACCTGGATCAATCCCAACCCCTATACCCCGGTGATGAGGTTTTTGGCCAGGGTCGCCGACCCGGTCCTGGTACGGGCCCGGCGACTTGTGCCCTTTACCTTGGGCGGGCTGGATTTTTCGCCGGTGCTGGCCCTGATCGTCATCAGTTTTGCCGGCTCGGTTCTGGGAAAATGGCTCATGTTGCTGGGGTCGGGGCCGCAATCCCCCTCGCTTTTATTCATTCTGGCGGTCGGGGAACTATTGAGCCTTATTCAATCCCTTCTCTGGCTGATCATAATTCTGATGTTCATCAGGCTCCTGATGTCCCTGGTCCGCCCCTCCCCCTACAACATAATCGTGCGGATCGTCTTCGGCCTGACCGAGCCCCTTCTGGCCCCCCTGCGCCGGGCCTTCCCACCCGGACCGGGCGGGCTGGATTTCCGGCCCCTGGTATTTTTGCTTATTCTGCTTTTGGTGCAGCTTGTGTTGCTTGGTTCGCTGGTCTCGGCTTATTGAAGAGCCAATTTCTGATGGCCGGACGGCAACGGCGGATTTTTTTTCGATAAAGCCGCGGCCGCACAGGCGCCGGGAGAACGGGGAGAAAAGGTCATGGTCACGGTTAAAATCAACATTATGGAAGGGATCTATTCTGAAACCAAGGTTCAGAGGATAGGCACCATGAACACCGCCCGCGAGCAGACGGTGGTTGACTATTACCATTGCGTTCAAACCGATGAAAAGACCATGTCCGTCCAGATCCTGGATATGTACGGCGCGCCGTTGCCCATGAAGCGAGAGGTTACGATAGATGAATTTCTTAAGCGTTTCACCTTTGAGCCGGAAAAGTTCAAAAAACCGAAAACCCCGGCTGAACTCACAGCTGAAAAACATGTCGCCGTAGCTGAAAAGCATATGGAACGCAAAGAATTCAATAGCGCCGGATACGAGTTCCAAAGAGCCCTGAAGGTCGACCAGGAAAATGTTCGGGCCAATTTCGGTTTGGGGAAGGTTTATTTGGAAACCGGCGACGCGGACAAGGCCGCGGAGATCTTTGGCCGGCTGGCCAAGCAGGACAACATCATGGCCCCTGAAAACAAGCACTTTTTCAACGACCTGGGCCGTGAACTCCGGGCTCTTAAGCTCTACGACCAAGCCATTGACTTTTACGACAAGGCACGGACGATGATGGGCACGGACGATGAAAACCTGCTTTTCAACATCGCCCGGGCCGCCTATGAAAAAGGAGACCAGTCCCGGGCCAGAGATTGCCTGGATCAGGCCCTGAAGCTTAATCCCGAGCTGGAGCCGGCCCTGAAGCTTAAAACGGCTCTGGACGAAGAGGCGTCGTCATCCGAAGAGGCGCCGTCATCCCCGGTTTAACGGGCGGGGCGGCTCGACGGAAACCCCTCAACAAAAAATGTCCCGGGGCCGGGCGCCGTCCTGGGGGCCGATAAGACCCTCCCTTTCCATGCGTTCAATGAAGCGGGCCGCCCGGTTGTAGCCGACACGCAGGTGGCGTTGCAGGTGGGAAATGGTGGCCCGCCTGGTCCGGCGGACCAGTTCCACAGCTTGGGCGTAGAGGGGGTCTTTATCTTCCCCCCCTCCGCCGGCGTCCGCGGCCTCGGCTTCGGGGACCGTCAGTTCATCCAGATAGTCCGGCGGACCCCAGGCCCTGAGAAAATCAGTGACCCGCTGTATTTCCCCGTCTGAAACATAAGGGCCGTGCAGGCGCTGAAGCTCACTTTTGGTGGGGTCCAGAAAGAGCATATCTCCGCGTCCCAGGAGTTTTTCCGCCCCTTTCTGGTCCAAAATGGTGCGGGAATCAATCTGGGAGAGCACTTTCAGGGAAATGCGGTTCGGCAGGTTGCTCTTGATGGTGCCGGTGATGATGTCCGTGGTGGGCCGCTGGGTGGCCAGGATCAGGTGGATGCCAGCGGCCCGGGCCTTCTGGGCCAGGCGGGTGACATGGACTTCCACATCCTTGGGGGCGACCATCATCAGGTCGGCCAGTTCATCAATGACAATGACCAGGTAGGGCAGCGCAGCTTCGTCCTGCTCCTCGCGCCTGTTTTTTTGCCGCACCTTCTCGTTGTATGCATAAATGTGACGGACTTCCATTTCAGCCAGTAGTCGATAACGGGTCTCCATCTCGGCCACGGCCCATTTCAGGGCCAAGGTGGCCTGGGCCGCTTCCGTGAGAACCGGGTATATGAGGTGGGGGATATCCCGGTAGAGAGAAAATTCCACCACCTTGGGGTCGATCATCAAAAGACGGACTTTGTCCGGCGGGGCCTTGTAAAGGATGGACATGATGATGGCGGCCAGGGCCACGGATTTGCCGGTGCCTGTGGCCCCGGCGATGAGGAGGTGGGGCATGGCGGCCAAATCGGCCATCACCGGCTCCCCCATAATGTCCACCCCCAGGCTCAAGGTCAAAGGGGAAGGGGATTTGATGAAGACCGGGCTCTCCACCATCTGGCGAAAGGCCACCGGCAGACGGGTCAGGTTGGGAATTTCAATGCCTATGGCGCCCTTGCCGGGCAGGTGACCGGCCACCCTGATGGATTTGGCTTTCATGGCCATGGCCAGGTCTTCGGCCAGACCGGCCACCCGGGCGATTTTAATGCCCGGCGCCGGCTTGTATTCATACATGGTTATGACCGGGCCGCCTGAAACTTCAGAAACCCGGCCCTCCACGCCATAATCCCGCAGTTTATCCTCCAGAAGGTGGGCGTTGGTCTCCAATTCCTCCTGGGTCAGCCCGGAGGCGTGACCTCCGGGGCGGGCCGGGGGAGGATCCAAAAGGTCCAAGCCGGGGAGCTTATAAATTCCATCAAGGCTAAGGGCCGCCTTCGGCTCCGGGGGCGTTTCGGCGGGGGGCGGCTTTCTGTCGATGATGATGGGCGGGGGTTCTTTTTTCACGGGCGGCGCCGCTGTTTCAACTTCCCCGGCTTTTTCCGCTTCACCTTCACCCGTGGCCGCCCAAAGTCGGGCCAGAAGAGCCCAAAGGCAGCGCCCCAGGGGAGGCAGGGCCAGGATCAGGCCGGCCAGGGCGGCCAGGGGCAAGAGCAGCCAGGCCCAGAGGCCGGCCTGGAAAGCCCCCCGGGCCAGAAAGGCCCCGAAATGGCCTCCGCCCTCCCCGGTTATTCGGGCGACCAGGGCCAGGACCGCGAAGAAAAAGAGTATTCCGCCGGCCATTCTCAGAAACAGGGCAACAGTGAAGGGGGGCCTCTTCCAGGCCAGCCAAGCGGCCCAGGCCAGGGCGGGGCAAGGCCACCAGGCCAAAAAGCCGAAAGCGGCCTTAAGACCGCGGCCGGCCGCGCCCTTAAAGCCGGGGGTCTCGGCGGCACCGTAGAGGGCCCCGGCCAGAACCGCCGCAGCCAGGCAGAGGGCCGGCGGGAATAGGCGGGTTATTGATTTCCAGCCGGCCGCGGACGGTGGCTCAGGTCTCCGGGCCATCGCTCGTCAGTTCCAGTTTTTCCAGGGCCGGCTTGTAGGCCGGGTCTTGGGCCAGGGCGGCGGTGAAGTGATCTTGGGCTTCCCCGGGGCGGCCGGTCTCCTCGGCCACCCGGCCCAGCTGGTAATGTACCTCCGGGGCCTGGCTGCCGTATTCCATGGCCATTTTCAAATGGTGCTCGGCCCCGTTGAAATCGCCCAAGTTGAACAAGAGGCGGCCCAGCCTCTGCCGATAGAGGCTGTTGGTCGGGTCCAGCTCCACGCTGCGCTGAAAGAGGCTGCGGGCCACCGGCAGGTCGCCGGAAAGGTCTACGAAGAGGGCGCCCAGGACCGAGAGGGCGTAGGCATCGTTGGGAGTGGTCTTGACGGCTTTTTTAAAGGCGGCCAGCGCACCTTGATGATCATGGGCCAGGAGCAGGGCTTCACCCAGGAGGCGGGAGACCCCCGGCCGATTTTCCCCGACCTCGCCGGCCTTTTTCAGGGCCGGCAGGGCCTTGTCCAGGTGACCCAATTCCAAGGCGACGCGGCCCAGATGGAAAAGGGGTTCAAAATTGTCCGGGGCCAGTTCCGCGGCCCTGGCCAGGGCCGCCTCGGCTTCGGGCAGGCGTCCGGCCAGGAGCTGGGTATAGCCCAAGTTGTAATGGGCCATCATGTTCTCAGGGTCCAACCCGGCGATTTTCTGAAAGGTGGCCAGGGCCTCACGGGTGCGGCCAAGCCGGCCCTGGCAGACGCCCAGGCTGTTCAAGAGGTTCAGATGATCCGGGGCCAGGGCCAGCCCGCGCTCGTATTCCTTAAGGGCCCCGCTTAGGTCGCCGCCCTCAAACAGGCGGTCGCCGCTTATGTTCAAAGCCATGGGGCCGAAGACGGACACTTGGCCCGAGCCGGCAAAGGCGGCTTCATCCAGGGCTTTCCGGGCGTCCTCAACCAGTTCCCGGCCCGATAGCAACCCGCCTGAACTGAAAAAAAGGCCGAAGGAAACCGGCTCCGAAGGCCTTAGTTCCGCGGCCAGCTCGTGGGCCGCCCGCACCAGGTCGGCCTGGGTCAGCCCCGCCCGAGCCGGGTCCAGCCAGGCCAGGGCCAGGGTGTCGGCCTTCCAACGAGTCTTTAAAACCGCCTCGGGGCAGGCGGAGAGTATTTTTTCAAAAACCAGGGCCATCTGGCGGCCGGCCTCCTCCCGGCCCAGCATGGCGGCGTTCAGCTCGAAACGATCCAAGCGGGCCAGGGCCAGGGCCAAGGGCTCGGCCGAAGCGGTTCCCAGGGCTTCCAGAAAATCATCAATCCCGGCCAGGTCGGTGGTAAAATCCCGGCCCGCCGAATCCAGGGCGGTTTCGTCCAGGCGGGAAAAGGTCAGAATATCGCCGGCCGCGACCCGCCGGCCGATCTTGGCGCCGGTCAGGCGGCCCAGGGCGTAACCCTCGGCAATTTCGGAGAGGGTCACCTCACCTTTGTAGTCGGTCTCGCCGCCGGCCAGGCCCGGGGCGTTGACCAGAAAAACCTGGCCGACAGCCGCGCCGGATTCGCGGCCGAGATTTACGACCACCCGATCCAAGGGCATTACCTGGATGATCCGGCCGTGGCGCGTTAAGAGATCGGCAAAGGCGACCGAGCCGCCCCGGCTCTGCCGGGCCTGAAAAAGCGCGGCCGAGGCCCGGCTCAACAAGAGCCGTCCCTGGCGCCGAAAATTCGGGGTGATCGTCCCCAAATCCCCGGGGTAGACGGCCCAGGCCACGGCCGGGAGGGATTCAGGCTCAGCCGCCGACCTTAGGGCTTCGTCCAAGGCCGAGCGCAGTTCCGAGGGCCGTCCTTCAGTCAAAAAGGCCAGCCGGCGCGGGCCAAGACGGGCGGGGCAACGCTGGGGCAGGGTTTCGGCCAGATGGGCGGCCCAGGCAGACAGGGCCGGCCCCGATTCCGTGGTTCGGCCCAATTCGGCCAGAACCAAGGCCAGGACAGGCTCGGTTCCGTGGTCCAGGCTCAGGCTGCGGGCGGCGGACCGGGGCCTGGCCTGTAAAATCTTGGGCAGCCGGCTCAAAAAATAGCCCCGGCTGAAGAGGCCGGTTTCCCGGTCAGTGGACAAAGCCTTGCGCAGCCACAAAGTTTCCAGGGCCTGTTCCGCGATGCCGGGTAAAAGGCGGGCCAGTTCAGGGGCCAGGGGAAGGCCGGCGGCGGAGAAGACCATGAGAAACCCCAAGTCACGGCCCTTGTATTTCAAAGGGCATACCAGGTTGCCGTCTTGGGGGCCCTCTTCGACCTCGGGCCATTCGTTCAGAGGCACAATCCGGCAGTCGTGTGGCTGGACCAAGGCTTCCAGGTCATGGCAGAGCTTGCGTCCAAAACGTTTCAAATCGGCCGGAACAAGGCGGGGGCCGCCTCGCTTGGAGGTCGTGGGCCGTAGCCCCAATTCATCAAAGAGGACGGAGGCGGAAAAATTCGGCGGCCTGCGAATCATACGCAGCCTTCCGGCTTGTCCAGGCCGGCCATTTTGCAGGCGCCTTTGCCCGGGCCTGAAGGAAACAGCTCGTAGATGTATTTCAGCTTGAAACCGGTTACCTGGGACAAGATGCGCACCATGGGGGCCAGGCCGTTTTCACGGTGATAGGCCTGGAGAGCCTCCATGACCGTCCAGTGGTCTTCGGTAAGTTCGTCCAGATCCTCCAGAAGACGGACATGGTCCACCCACTCCGGCCCCCAGAGGGTGAAATCAGTCAGAAAGCCCTCGTCAGTCACGGGAAAAATCTTGCCCTGATGCTCCACCAACGGCATGGTCTACTCCTCGCGAAAGGGCCGCATTATAACACAGTGCTTCATTTCTTGGCCGGTTTGTCGGAATCCGCGGCTATATAGCCCCCGGCGAAGCCAGGCAGCTCCTCCTTGGCCGGGTTGATCTCTGTTCTTGGAGCCTGGCCGGATTCCTGGTCGACCACGTTGCCCGCGATGGAGCCAATCACGGCCCCGGCAATGCCGCCGATCAAAGCCCCTCCCCATCCACTCCCGCCGGTAGCGCTGCTTATAATTGCCCCCAGGCCCGCTCCCGTTGCCCCGCCAACGGCGGCGCCGGTAGCGGTGTTGGGATGAGTGGCGCAGCCGGACGTAAACATGAAGGCCACGGCTAAGGTCAAAATCAACAAATTGGTTTTCATAGTTTAATCCTCCTTTGGCGATATAAGCAAAATTATACCATTTTTCCCGCCCAAATCAATGGGTTCCCGGTTCCCGTTGAAAAAAAAGCCCGCTTGGAAAAATGGCCGGCCCGTGCTATACTTCAAAACGCTGTAGCAGATGAGGTGTAAAGATGAGACTATGTGTTCCGGCCCTGGCGGTCTTTGCCCTTTTGCTTCTGGGCGGGTGCACCGCCTCTCTGGGGGGAGGCGGAGGTTCCTCTCTCCAGAGGGAAGTGGATGCCCTGCGCCGGGATGTGGACGTTTTGAAGAATCAGAATCGCTTGGGCGAACTGCGAGGCGGGCCGGAAACAGCCGCCTTCAGGGCCGATCTGGAGCGCCTGTCCGCCGACACCCGGCAGCAGCTGGCGGAACTCGACGCTCGCCTGGAGCGCCTGGAACAGAGGGCCGGCCTGCCCCCGGCCCCGAAGCAGCCCCCCCCGAGCCGCCCCGCCGCCCCGCCGCCGGCCCCCGCACCGGAACCGGTCGGCTTCTACGACGAGGGCAAACACCTGTTCGACCGCCAGGATTACAGCGAGGCCGTGGAGCGATTCCGGAGCTATCTTAGAGAGGAACCCAAAGGGACCAACGCCGCCGCGGCCCAATTCTATATCGGCGAGTCTCTCCATGCGGAACGGCGCTTCGAAGAGGCCATTTTAGAATACCAAAAAGTGGTGCAGGGTTTTCCCAAAAGCAGCCAGGTGCCCACCTCGCTTTTGAAGCAGGGCCTCTCCTTCCAGTCCCTAGGCGATGGAGGCAGCGCCAAGCTCCTCTACCAAAAGGTGGTTAACAACTATCCCAAAAGCTACGCCGCCGGGGTGGCCAGAGAGCGGCTCAAGAGCTTGTAAACTCAAATGCACGCCCTTTTGATTCTGCAGGTCATGCTCATAATTCTCTCCCTGGCCGGAGTCCTGGTGAAGGTGGCCGCCGAGGCTTGGTCCCGGGGCGGCTTCTGGTCCCCCGAGGTGCTGGGCGCCCTGGCCGGGGCGGTGGGGCTCCTGGCCCTCTACGCCGTGGGCTGGCAAAAAATTCTCCAGCGCCTGCCCTTGACCGTGGCCTATTTCAACCGGGGACTGGTCGTTTTCTGGGGCCTTTTATGGTCGGCCGTCCTGTTCAGCGAAGCCTTGACCTTCTTCAATATACTGGGGGCGGCGGTCATCTTCGCCGGCCTGACCCTGGTGAACCGCCCATGAACCCGGCGATGACCACGGCGGCCACCGGTCTTATGCTCCTGACCGCCTTCTTCGCGGCCCTGGCCCAGGTATGGCTTAAAGAGAGCGCCATGGCCGCCCACAAAAGCCAGTTGGCGGAATTCATGAATTTGCGTGTGGCCGCGGCCTACGCCATCATGACCCTGTCCGTCCTGCTCAATGCCTGGGCCCTGCGCTGGGTATCCTTTAAGTGGTCGGTGGTTCTGGGCAGCACGGCCTATATCTTCGTCATGTTTCTGAGCCGCCGGCGCTTCGGGGAGACCTTGGGGCCGACCAGGCGCTGGGGAGTTATCTTGATTCTGGCCGGTCTCTGCCTATTTCCTCTCTAAGTTTTTCCTGGTTGCGCCGCTTGACCCTGAAGGCTGGCCGGCCCGGCGGCGGTGATGAGAACCGGAACCAGAAGGCCGATGAGATCCCGGGGACCATCGAAATGCACCAGCTTGAAATTGCGGGCTCGACCGGTCAACTGACCCGGCCGGCGGCTTGAGGCCCGCTCCACCAGCACTTCCAGCACCTGACCGATATGGGCCTCGTTTCTGGCCAGGCTGATGGCTTTCTGCCGGGCCTGAAGGCGGGTCAGGCGGCGGGCTTTTTCCTCTTCCGGCACCTTATTGGGAAAACCGGCCGCGGCCACGCCCGGCCGGTCACTGTATTTAAAGGAAAACATGGAATCAAAGCCCACGATTTCCACCAGATCCATGGTGGCCTGGAAATCGGCTTCGGTTTCTCCGGGAAAGCCCACGATGACATCGGTGGAGAGGGCCAGGCCGGGCCGGGCCCGGCGCAGGGCCTTGACCAGGCCCAGGTACCGCTCCCGTCCGTAACCCCGCCCCATGGCTTTCAATATGGCCTCGGAACCGGATTGGAGAGGCAGGTGCAGGCTGTCCCCCAAGGCCGGGAGGCCGGCGAAAAGTTCCACCAGCTCCGGGGAAAAATCCTTGGGGTGGGAGGTGATGAAACGCAGACGTTCCACCCCCAGCTCGGCCATGGCCAGGAGGAGGGCCGGGAAGCCCCCGGCCTGGCCGCGTCCGTAGGAGTTGACGTTCTGGCCCAGAAGGGTGATGTCGCGGGCGCCGCCGGCCAAGAGGCCCGCCGCTTCCTCCAGAATTTCCCCGGCCGGCCGGCTCAGTTCCGGGCCGCGCAGATAGGGGACCACGCAATAGGCGCAGTAATTGTCGCAGCCCTGCATAATGGTGACCCCGGCGGTCAGGGCCGGGGCCCGGGCGGGCAATACCGGAACCGCCAAGGCCTCCAGGTTGGCCCGGCTCCAGGCCGGCTGCCGCCCCTGGCCGGTGAGGATCCGCCGTCCGGACCTCTCAAATTCCTCCAAAATGTCCGGCAGCAAAGGCAGGTGCTGGGGGCCGGCCACCAAATCCAGCCAGGGCGCCCGGTCAAGAAGGGCCTGGCCTTCCTGCTCGGCCACGCACCCCCCCACGGCCACGATGAGGGACGGCTTGCGCTTTTTCAGGGCCCGCACTTCCTCCAGATGGTTCAGCACCCTCCCGGCCGCCTTGGCCCGGACGGAACAGGTGTTGAAAAAGATTAAATCCGCCTCCTCTTTTGTAGCGGAGGCCCGCCAGCCCCGGGCGGCCAAAAGGTCGGCCAGCCGGCCGGAATCATATTCGTTCATCTGGCACCCGAAGGTGACTATAAAGACGCGGCGGGGAGCGGCCATGATCAAGGCCCCCATAAAAAAGGCCACGGATGGCCCGCGGCCTTAGGGCAACAAATTTCAAGCGATGAACTTGTAAATTGCTTGGTTCTAAAAAGGGGCGGGGCTTTATCAGGCCCGGGCCGCCTTCTTGGTTTTTTCATCGGCCTTGGGGGCGGCTTCCGCCTGTTTGGGGGCCGGCTTCTCCTTATCGTCCGCCTTGGCTTCGCTTTTCCGGTAATCAGTCACATACCAGCCGCTGCCTTTGAGCTGAAAATTGTTCATGCTCATGAGCTTGGTCAGACGACCGCCGCAGCCGGGGCATTTCCGTAAGGGGGCTTCGGAAAATTTTTGCATTACTTCAGTAATTTCACTACATTTTTGGCACTGATACTCGTAGAGGGGCATTTTTCATTCTCCGAACCTTCCGGCGGCCGGCCGTTAATTTTTCAACATCAATATAATCACTTCCGGCCGAATGTCAACCGGCGCCCGGGGGTGTTCAAGCTGAACGCATTTTGTCGAATCAAGGCCAGAAAACCTCCAGCATGGAGCAGGAAAGACCGGAGCCGATGCCCATCAGGACCAGGCGGGACGCGGGCGGAATGAGGCCCTTTTCCAGGGCCAGGTCCAAGGTGTAGGGAATGGCCACGGGGCCGATGTTGCCGTGGTCGGGATAGGTCTTGACCAGGATGTCCTCGTCCAGGCCCAGGCTCTGGCAGAGTTTGCGCGTATTGGCCGCGCTGACCTGGTGGCTGATGAGGCTGGTGAAACAGGAAGGGGTCCAGCCCAGAGATGCCGCGCCCTGGTCAAAGGTGGCCTTGGCCAAGGCCACGCCGGCGGTAAGCAGGGCCGGGGAGTCGGTCTCCATGCCCCCCTCATCGCCCCGGCAGAGGTCGTTGGCCCGGGCATCGGTGCGGCTGACCGCCCCTATAAGGCGGGGGGCGCCGGGGTAGTCCCGCCCCCGGCCCAGAATCATGGCCGCGCCTCCGGAGCCCAGGGTCAGGGTGGCGAAGTGGCGGAAAAAGACGGCCCGGTCTGTGATGTCCTGGAGACGGGCCAGGGTGGCCTCAAGGACGGGCCGGCTATTTTCCCCGGCCACCACCAAGGCGTGTTCGGCCAGGTCCCGCTCCAGGGCCAGGGCGGCCAGTTCCAGGCCGTCGATGAAGCCCAGGCAGGCGCTGCCGATATCCAGGCTCTTGACCTGCCCGCCAAGGTCCAGGCGGTTCTGGACTATGGAAGCGGTGGAGGGTTCGGCATGGTCACGGCCAACGGAAGTGGAATAGAGAAGGTCCAGGCGGCGGCGGTCGAAGC
>Ga0099364_10002580_pt1 | contig 28773 bp, 31 predicted proteins | sample TergutTh196P3_FD_73070 | JGI IMG/M metagenome (GOLD analysis project Ga0099364, IMG submission 73070) | Microcerotermes parvus P3 segment gut microbial communities from Pointe-Noire, Republic of the Congo - Th196 P3 | ecosystem: Host-associated > Arthropoda: Insects > Digestive system > Gut ...
GCCCTGCAACAACGCCGTCGCCGCCTGCAACAACGCCATCGACGCCTGCAACACCGCCATCTACGCCTGCAACAACGCCATCGACGCCTGCAACAAGGCCGTCGACGCCTGCAACAACGCCCGCAGCAACTCAACCGGTAGCTGCTGTTCAGTCGGGAAGCGGAAGATGGATAGCTATTATCGGCAGTTTTTCTACAAGAGCAGCAGCTGAAGCTTTTGTCAGGCAAGTACAAGCGTCCGATGGATTAAATTGCGAAATAATTGATGCCGGCAACGCCCGATTTAGGGTTTCTGCAGGCAGATTTGAAACTGAAGCCCAAGCCAATGATTTTGCAAATCAAATAAGACCCACTCGTCAGGGGCAGGTATGGGTAACAAGAAATTGATTTTTGTGAGAGGATTTGTGTTTTTCGTTTTTTGGATTGCCGTTTTATATCCGCTAAGGTCGCAAACGTTGTATTTGCCGGAAGATACGGTAGTTTTCGGTCGTTTCCTGCAATACTCCGAGCGTGGAGATGGAGGGCTTGTGCATACTGCGCGTTTTTTCATGAATACGCCATATATGGGCGGCACATTAGAAGGCGACGATGAGGAACGTCTGCGTGTAAATCTTCGTGAGCTGGATTGTGTTACATTTGTAGAAAATGCTCTTGCTCTGCACCTTATGCTACAGACTGACAGACAAGCGTTTGACAATTTTTGCGACATTCTGCAGAAAATACGCTACAGAAACGGAATTATCGATGGTTACATATCGCGGCTGCACTATTTCACTGAATGGATTGAAGATAACCTCAAAAAGGGACTTTTAAGTTTGCCTGACATACCGATATGTAGAAATTTCAACCCCGGCTTGTCGTTCATGTCCACAAACTGCAACTCTTACCCTGCTCTCAAGGCAAATCCTGAGCTGTGTAGTCAAATGTCTGAGGTTGAAAAGCGTGTTAATGAATTGTCTTTTTGTTATATCCCTAAAGAGCAGGTTAGAAATGCCGAAGCCCATATCCAGGACGGCGACATTATCGCCATCACTACTAATATCAGGGGATTAGACGTTGCCCATGTTGGTTTTGCCGTGACCATAAACGGCAGAATATGTCTTCTTCATGCTTCCTTGGGAGAACGAAAGGTTGTGGGTCATGACATACTGCACGACTACCTTGCCCGAAACAGAAACCATTCCGGAATAATCGTTGCACGGTCGGTGAAATAAATTACCCTAAAATCAGGTTTGCGTCTATACCTAATGTCTTGTGTATTTTTCGCGCTAACTTGAACGTAGGCAAACACTTGCCTGTTAAGATTTCGTTCACACGCGAAACACTGATTTCCAACATTGCGGATAAGGCTACCTGTGTAAGCCCGCGCTCCTTCATGCATGATTTTATTATTTCAGGCAAGGTTGGTATTTTAATCGAATTTTGCAAAGCCTCGTAATCGGCAACCAAGCCGGAAAGCAAATCGAGTTCTACAAAATCTTTGTTGTCGGGCGAAGTGTTGTTGTTTACTAAAAGAAGCAACTCTTCTATACGCTCTGTTATTTTTTCGTATTGTTGTTCTGTTTTTATTGCTGTCATGTTTATTATAAATTACAATATTCCTGAAGTGTACCGACGTACCGTACATATATTTTTTTCGAAGCAAAAATAACTATTGCTACCACGCAATACTCATTGTTCTTGATATCAAATATATAATGGTCATTTTCGAGATAATCCGCAGATAAAAAGGCGCCCTTTATATCATTGGGACCATCCCACAAACTGTTTTTTGCTGTGTGAAACCATAAACTCAGCGGTATCTCCGCATCCGGATGGTTTACTATAAACTCCTCTATTCGTTTGAAAGAAACTATTCTCATGATAAATACATTAACGGTGCAAAAATACTAATATTTTTTGAAACACAAAAAAAAATCAAAAATTCTTCATTTTTCATTCTTCATTCTTATCTCCTAACCTTTGCCTTGCCTAACAGTATATAGTCTAACAGCGGTCGTGCCGACGGACATGTGTAATTGCACGAGCCACATTCTATGCAGTCGGTTATGCGTTCTGCTTTTGTGCGGTCAAACTGTTGATGCTCCGACAAGGTCATCAGCAGATGTGGTTCCAGTCCCATTACGCAGGCGTCCACGCATTTGGCGCAACGTATACACGCACGGGCTGGCGTACGCATCGCTTCGCTATCATCAATAAGCAGAATGCCCGAACAGCCTTTAGTAACCGGAATATCTATTTTTGCCATCGCTTTTCCCATCATGGGACCGCCATTGATAATTTTTCCCGTAGTTTCGGGCATACCGCCGGCAGCTTCAATCAAACTGTTGATAGACATGCCTATGCGAACCCTGAAATTTGACGGCTTGGATAAACCCTTGCCGGTAACAGTTACTAAACGCTCTATCAGAGGTTTATTTTTCTGCACTGCCTCGTAGACGGCGAAAACTGTCGCAACGTTGAACGTCACCACGCCAACATCGATGGGGAGTTTACCCGAAGGCACTTCGCGATTTATTAACGCCTTAATCAACTGTTTCTCGCCCCCTTGCGGATATTTTACCTTTAAGGCGTTTATTTCTATTCCTTTGTGTGACGCGACGCATTTTTGCAGATGCGCCACGGCGTCGGGCTTATTGTTTTCAATGCCTATGATGGCTCTGTTAACGTTAAGCGTCTTCATTAGAATGCGTACGCCAACGATAATTTCGTTGCCTTTTTCGAGCATTAGGCGGTGGTCGCACGTCAGGTAAGGTTCACATTCAACGCCGTTAACCACAATTACTTCGGCTTTTTTTCCTTCGGGAACGGAAAGTTTGACGTGCACCGGAAAAGTTGCGCCGCCCAATCCCACTATTCCGGCGGCAGTAACCTTTTTTATTATTTCTTCGGGGCTGTAATCAATTTCCGTCTGCAGGTCGTCTGAAGTATCAATACCTTCTTCCCACTCGTCGCCTTCGCGGGCAATATGCACCGCCGGACGCTTATAGCCCGAAGCGTCAAAGAACCCGTCTACCTTCTTTACTATTCCTGATACCGACGAATGAATATTTGCCGACACGTATCCGGCGCTTTCGGCAATAACCTGTCCGGTTTTCACACTGTCGCCCGTTTTTACCTTCACCACAGAGGGCGCGCCAATATTCTGCGACAGGGGAATAACTACCATTGCCGGAAGCGGCAGTGTTTCGACGGTCATCCCGGCGCTTAACTTGTTTTCGGGAGGATGTACCCCCCCTTTTGGAAACGTTTTTAACATTTTGGATTTTTATTTTGATTATTTTGACAATTTTCTCGGGATAAAAAATCCTTTGATGCAATCAATATTTCTGATACATATTTGAATATGGTTCTTTTCTTTCATTCCTGCGCCGGGATAAAGGTCATCACCTTCCCAAAACACGCCGCGAACAGAATCGAAAGGCTGTAGATTATTTTTTTCGTAAAATATATGTAAGGACTCAATAACAGCGCAGTCCAATTTTCTCAAAATCATATCTCCGGTTTTTCCGATAGATTCATTTTTCAACATGGGCATTCCCATATTTACAAAAGTGTATTCATACATAGGGTATCCTACCGTTTTGAGCAATTGCAAATATTTAGAATCCAATAAATCTAAGCAATTTCCTAAGTCAATAAAAGCTCCAAGCACTGCCGGTACATTTACTTTGCTACGTGTTGCCTGTTCATTGGCAAATTGCATAGCTCTCTCTTCGTTGTTTTCCCAAAAATAAGCCCCGTGACCCAACCAATCGTAATCGTTTTCACTCTTCTTCATACTAACTTGCTCCATAACAAGCTTATCACGTATTGATAGGTCGCAGCCATGAAATCCAATAACCAAAGACGGGCGTTTTGAGTACATCATTGTAATAACCGTTTTTAAGTTTGATAAAATTTGCGCAAATTGCCCTTCTTTGTAACAATTCCGGCTTGATACAAAAAGTTTAGCGATTCTTCTCTTGTCATCGGCTCCATCTTAAACTCCCGCATGACCTCCTCAGGGGTTGCATATCTTTTTACTGTTGTGTTCATCATTTAATATTTAGCGTTTACCGTACGATATATTTTTCTGTAATTGCCATTTTTTGTGACAATTCCAGCTCTATACAAAAAATCAAGGGCTTCCTTTTTTGTAACCGATTCATTCTTATTATAATCCCGCATGACCTCCTCAGGGGTTGCATATCTTTTGACTGTTGTGTTCATCATAATATTTTTATTACGCGATTTCTTTTTCTGTCGCTACTTTCCTTGCCGGGAAGTTCAACTCAAGAATGGCGTTTGTTGCACATTCGGTCGTACATTTGCGACACATTTTGCACGCATTATAATTAATGTATGCCAGATTGTTTTCAATCTTAATGGCATCGTAGGCGCATATTTTTAGACACTTATTGCATCCGGTGCATGCAACCGAACAATATTTTTTGGCGATGCCGCCTTTGTCCCTGTTTACGCACGAAACAAATATTTTACGGTCTTTTTTGAACTTTTTGCGCAGTTCGATAATGTTACGCGGGCAGGCTTTCACACAAGCGTTGCAGGCAGTGCATTTATCGTCTTTTACAACGGGCAGCGCAGTATCGTTGTTCATATACAGGGCGTCGAACTTGCAGGCTACTGCACAGTCGCCACAACCCAGACAGCCGTAGGGACAGTCAGTATTGCCGGTATATAGCGCGTGCTGGATAATGCACGATGTAGCCCCGTCGTAGATACTCGAACGCGGACGGCGCTCAAGGGAGCCGTTGCAGCGAACAACAGCTACTAACGGGTCTTTGGCTTCGACGACTTTGCCGAGTATCTCAGCTATTGCCGACATCACGCTGTTGCCGCCCACAGGACAGTTGTACGGCGACAGGTCGTCGGCTTTGACCATTGCTTCGGCAAAATTGCGACAGCCCGGAAAGCCGCAACCGCCGCAGTTGGCAGCCGGCAAAGCGTCATTAACCAAATCGATGCGAGGGTCTTCGTAGACCTTAAACTTTTGCGCTACGAAAAACAAAATAACAGCCGCTAAAACGCCAATAGCCACCAACACAAGAATTGTATACAGAATAATGCTCATTTTTTTTTAACTGTAAATCCAAAGGACTTAGTGATTTTTTGATTAAACATTTTCAACATAAAATAGTACGGCACAAGGATAAACAACGACGCCAAACCGCTTGCCAACTCGTTACGCGTGGTTTGGTATACCACAATCAGCGCAGTGAATGCAAGAACGAACGGTACGAGATAGCAAATGAATAACGCTCTCATTCCCAGCGACTGTCGCATAACCAACGTTACCTGCTCACCGGTTTCAAAGTTGCCCGAAAAACTATCAATATGTATATCCATATCTCTGTTTTCGGCAGGCATACAATGTCCCTTTGCGACACAACTGCCACATGCTGAGGAGGTTACGACGCGAACAACCATCTTGTTGCCGCAAACCGAAGCGACAATACCTTCGTGCTCTACTTGTTTAACCATACTTTTTCCGAATTAAAATTCAGGTGCAAAGGTAATACTTTTTTTTATAAAAACAAAATTTCAGGTATTTTGTATTTTGTATTTTTAATTCTCTACTTTAAAAACTGTTTCTGCAAAAAATATTTTGCCGTCTTTAGTTATTCCTTCTACGATAGCCTGAAATTCGCCTGTCAGGTCTGAAGTATTGAAGGGCACGCTTACAGATGTTTTTCCTTCAGTTCTCACGTCCGGTTGCCAGAGCAATGTATGTCTACCATCCGGCACCCGGCTAATGCGGTTATTTTCAATAGAATAGTCTGGCGCATTGAACCGGTATGGCAGTTGTGGCATTTCATATTTCAAAACTTGCGAGGCTCTGTTTAAGGTCAGATTTTGGTGTAAGCCACGATATGTTAGAAGTTCCACAATTCCGTCAAACCGGTATCCTCCCATGATGAATGGACCGTAGTATAGGTTTATATGTTCTACTAAAAGCGGGTCGTAATTGTAAATAGCGTCGTGGTCTACAACAGGCACGCCGTCTAAGAGCACAAGGGGCATTATTCCAAAGCTCATATAGTTGCTTGTGCTCACTAAAATTGATATTTCCCATTTTCCGGCGTTTCGTCTAAATCTTGCTCCGGTAATAAATTCTATGAAAACCTCCCGCATGGTCGTAAATCTGGTGTAGTCGTCCAAAGGAAACTTTCGCGTTGGCTCGGCTCTGAAATTAGATTGAGATATTTTGGGGTTTTCAGCATCGTCGCTATCCGTGAAGTAATGCGACAACTGCAAGGCAACGCTTCTTTCAAGCAATGTTCTATAACAGGCGCTGTCAATCAGCAAAGGCGACAATTGTTCGGGAGTGTGCGTCAAAACGAAAGGCGACGCGATGTCTACACGAAAACGTTCGTCTGTATTGTATGCTATAGTTGCTATTTCAGTTGTTCCCAGAACTCCGGAGGTGAAAAATCTGAGGTCGCCGTCTTCGGTTTTTTGACCAGAATAAAAACGTATTTCATCGCCCGGAAAACTTATAGCCGGCGAAACAATCAAATCGCCTTGCTGCCTTTCGGTTTCGTTGTTGATAATTTTACCGGTAATGATATGTCCCTCATACTCAGGAATAAACTCGTCGGTAAATTCAGCTGCTCTTTTTGTACGGTTCTCCAAAAACAATCTGCCTGCCCATGCAACAGGCACAATTTCTTTGCCGACAACTGATACCGTAAGAGTATGGATATTTTCGGGCAATCCGTTTATCGTCAATTTTCCGTGTTCCCGTTTTGTATATGTCGTTTTATCGGGCTGTAGTCTCGGATTTCCATTTTCAACAGAGCGGGTAGATATGGGCACAATTTCCGTTTCTATTTCTGTCAGATGGTATCCCGACTGGAACGTATTCAATACCGCTATCTGTTTTTCAAAAAAAGCATCCGATCCTTCATTTCTCATGTATTGTGTGTAGGCTTTCAAACGATAGTATCCTGAGGGCAAATCTACCGGCAGTTGCATTTGTCCCGTACCTGTGGCGTTCGATACGGAAATCATTATTTGTATGCGCGAGGCGTGACTGTCAACTAATTCAATGTATGCTACTTTGCTGAAATCAATCGGTTTAAGCTCTGCATCGGTCGTCACTACTTTTATAAGTACCTGTTCGCCCGCCAGATACAGATGCTTGTCTGTTTGCACGTAGAGGCGTTCGCGTAACTGTGAAGAACTGTCGGATATGCCCCAAAGCCGCGTGGCGACACAAATCAATAATATGCAAAAACAATATTTTTTCATTGGTATCAGATTAATAATAAACGTTTGGCCAGTCATCCGGGCTTTGTTGGTCTCCATAAAAGGTACAGTCCACGCAAATGTTATGTATATACATTGGAGGCATACCTACTTCTAATTGAGGAATTTGCACATACCATGGCGGGATATAATTATACCACACCAAAAGGCTGTCGCTTGGTGTTTCAACACAATCAAACCGTACAAATGGTTCGAAAAGACCATCATTTCGCGAAATATAGAGCAACTCCGACCTTGTTGTCGACACGTCGATAAATCCTATCACTGGTCTGGCGGGGTCGGTTGTGCAGACAATGTTTCCGCGCAATTCAGATGGTATTGGCGCAAATATGCTGCCGGTTTGAGTATTGTTCTTTTTGATGTTTTCAAAATAAATATAAGCTCGGTGACTTATAGCATTTTGCGTTATATTTACCCTATATAGTTGCGACAATTTGAAATGAGAAGGAGGAATTTCAACAAGTCTTTCAATCATCATGCCAAAGGCTGTTCTTTGAGTCGAGCCCATGTAGAAATCATTGCTGCTTGCCCTGTTCCAACAATAGTAGGGGTATTCTTCTATATAATATTCCGAGTGCACTTCCCAGTCTTCTTTAAAAGACCAGCGAAAAAACATTACGTCATCGTCGGGCGCTTTAGTGGCAACATGTATGAAAATCGGTTGTCCGCGGTCTCGTTTTGTCCAAAAGACACTGTCTATTTCAGGGGTTATGACAGGTCGGGTATATTCGGAAAGATATTCGTATATATTTACATCAGAGTCGGGAAGCATCCAGCCGTGCCCGATGTCGCCATGGTCGTATTCATCTATTTCTACCCTTAGCCGATACCTCCGGTCGGGATACAATTCACCGGTTTTCACTAAGTAACGGGGCGGAAAAGTGTAATAATCTACCGGCTCGGCAGGAAACACCTCGCCGTCGTCGCGGTCTACAAAAACACGGGCGTTGTAAATATAGGACGACGACGTCCAACCCCAGTCATTATCAGTTAAATAATTGCTGCGACTTAACGTAAAATACGACTCGCCTTCTGTGATAAGTCCTTCTACCACGAGAATACCGGCGATTTCATCTATTCCCGTTGCTTCATAATCGGTGATGCAACCATAAAAAATCAGACTTAAACAACTGATAATTAGATAATTTTTGATTTTTGATTTTTGATTTGTCATGTTAAATATTTTTTAAAATCTTATGTTATATGATGCGTATGGAATTGGAACTCCGAAGATTGACAACTTGTATCCTCTAATACGTCCTCCTTCCGATACATAATAGACAGAATATGCGTTCTTTCGACCTGTCAGGTTATAGACGCCGATATTAAAATATCCGTGCGTCAGTTTTGTCAGCCTGTGACCTGCTTCGATGTTGAACGACAGGTCGATGCGGAAAAAATCGGGAATGCGGTACTTGTTTCGTTCGGAATAATATACATACTCGCGTCCTTCAAACCAGTATTTTGACACCGGCATCGTAATTGGTCTTCCCGTGCTATACTCACAATTTAGCGAAAAACTGTAGCGATGCGTCAGTTTGTAATTTCCAACAAATTTTATTTCGTGCGGCTTGTCAAAATCTGCCGGAAACCATTTATTAACATTTGCAGATGACGAAAGCTCGTCGTGTCTATGCAGCATCGTGCGCGCCCAGGTATAGCTTGTCCATCCGTTGAACTTGCCCTTCAACTTTCTAACCATCAGTTCTACTCCGTAAGCTCTTCCTCTCACGCCCGCCACTTCTGTTTCTATATGCGGGTTCATAAGCAACATTGCGCCTCCGCGATAGTCTAAATAGTTACTCATCGTCTTGAAATATCCTTCTACTGAGGTTTCGATAGTATTATTTGAAAAATTTCTGAAAAAACCTAAAACATACTGCGTGCCGTGTTGCGGTCTGATATTTACGTCGCTCAACTTCCATGTGTCTGTGGGCGACATGACGGTAGTGTTGGAAATCTTGTGTATGTACTGCCGCATCGTGTTCACGCCGCCTTTTACAGAGGTGTTTTCATCAATAATATAGCGCGCCGAAAGACGAAATTCGGGACCATGGTATGTTTGAAACACGCCGCTGACCGTCTCTTCGTGCATAACAGTTGCAAGCGAAGGTAAATAATTTGGAAAATATACATTATATGTACGTGGTCCAATGGCATTAAACATCGAGTATCTTATTCCGGCGCTGACCATCCATTCGGGCGTTATTTCCCACTGGTCGGATATGTAAATTGCCGATTCTAATGCGCGCTCAGTTTGAAGCCGGTCTTCGCTTATGAAGGAAGATTGATGCGCGGGCAAATAGTTCCCCGGACTTAAATCATAGAGCATGGTACTGAAGCCGGCATTTATGGTATGCTCGTTGTCTAAATAATATGCAAAATCAGCCTTGCCAAAAATCTGATTGATGCTGAAACTAATAGTATATGCATTAAACGAGTCGCTTTTATAACTGTGGCTATAGCTGTAGTGGTCGCGTCCCACAACATAAGTGGCAGTAAGTACCGGATTTATAATCTGTCGCCACCTGACAGAAAAATTTTCGTTACGATACGAGTATTCTTCCATTTCGGTGAAACTAAAGCGGTCTCTGCTGTAATATCCTGTTAAATAGATGGTATTGTTGTCGTCAAACTTGTAGTTGAAGGAGCCTGTCAGGTCGTAGAAGCCGGCGCTACCGTTGCTGTAGCTGCTGTTTTCCGGTATTCTGCCCAAAAGCCAGTCAGAATAAGTTGTGCGTCCGCTGACAATATAGGAACCGTTACCTTTGAAAACGGGACCCTCCAATGTTAGCCGGCTTGTCAGCAACCCTATGCTTGCCGCGCCCTGAAAGTTTTTCTTGTTACCATCGCGCGACCTGATATCCAAAACAGACGAAATCCTGCCCCCATATTTTGCGGGAATACCGCTTTTATACAGTTCCATGTTATCAACTATATCAGGGCTGAACGCCGAAAACAGTCCAAACAGATGTGTTGGTGCAAAAATCGTTGCATCGTTAAAAAGTATCAGATTTTGGTCAGTAGCGCCGCCTCTAACATTGAAACCGCTTGAAACCTCGCCCACAGATTTAACTCCCGGAAGCGTCATCACTATCCTAAGAATATCAGCTTCTCCCAATATGGTAGGCACATTTTTTATGTTTCGCATCTCAAGGCGCTCAAAACCGCCGCTGACTGAGCGAATATTGTCGATTTTATTTGCCAGAATAGTTACTTCGGCAAACGAAAAAATTTGCTCTTCAATTTCGATATCCAATTTACCGTCTGAAAAAGCCATAATCTGACGGCGGGAATCCTTCATGCCTACGCCGCGTAGAACCATTTCGTGACGTCCGGGAGGCAAACGTATGGAATAAAAGCCAAAAGCGTCTGTAGTGGCGCCAATGCGTTGATTTTCGAGCATAATAGTAATACCGGGCAAAGATTCGCCATTTTTAAAATTTGTAACTACGCCGGTAATAACGACAGCGGTTGCAGGCGGTGCATTAGGATTGCCTATAGTATAGACTAAGGTTTCGGAACTCGCCCTTTCCTCGCGCTCAAAAACAGGCAAAACGTCGTTGTCTGCTACAACAGGCGATGTGCGTCTGTAAAAACTTTCGGGCAAGGCAGTTATCAAGGTGCGGTCTCTGATGATGTAAACAGAGTTGTGAAAAATGGATAACCGGAAAGAAGTATTTTGCAAAACCTCTCGCAGTAGTTCCAAAGGATTGGCATTAGTCGCGTTGATAGAAACGACCAACGAATCAGAAACTTCGGGAGCGCAAAAAATGCGATAATTGCTCTGTTGTTCAATGGCTTCAAGCAGTTCGCTCATGGGACGCTCAACCAAGCTGACCGTAACCTGCCCCATCCCATACAGACAAAACTGTGTGAATACCAACAATATGTATATTTTTTTATTCATTGCATGTCAACTAATCTTTCGTATTCTTTAACTGTTTGTGTAATAAAAACTTCACGGTTAGAACGGAAACGCAATTTGTTCGATGAAATAAACCTTGACAACTCTCTTCTGTGTGGCTCAAGAAGTTTCAACAACCCTCTTTTATTCCTTATGTTATGGTAAACTCCGTCTTTCAACAAATAGTAATTTATCGAAAAAATAAAATGATAATCTATTCCCAGGTAGGCAGTATTGTTTGTAGCCAATGTCGCTGTTTGTCTCATCAAAACTTTGCATTTTTGGGAATGTAGAAGCATATAATATCCTGTTGGCGGCGAGCCGGGAAGACTGTCGCCACGAAAATACACAATATGCCGACCGTACATTTCTGCAAAATCAACATTTTCGGGAAAGAGGACTATATTTCGGTTGTCGGGTGAGAAAACAATAAGTTCGTCGCGGTTCATATCCAGCCTCAGCAAAACATCCGGATAGATGGTCTGGTTGTGTGACAGTCGCGCATTTGCCGGTCGGTCGTCCCGATAGTAGGGATGATTGACCGTTCGACGATGCCCCTCCTGCTCTTTGCCGTAATAAAGAGCTGATTGACTGCCTGCCAGTTGCAAATAGTCTAGAACGAAACCTTCCGTAGAGCGCTCAAAACCGACATCCTGAGCAACTAAACATCCGCAACAAAAAAACAGCAACAGTAAAAAGCCTGTTTTTATCATATCGAAAATATTTATATAATATTGAACGGAAAAAAATAAAAAAAATTGCGTATTGTCTATATTTGCAAGAAAAAATAAGTTTTCCTTTTTTATTTATCACCCTATGCGCAGGAATGGCGGGTGGGCAACCGTTCATTGCCCATCCCACCATTCGCGCTGATTTTGCCGAGCCAAGGTATTTCGCTATTGCGCCGTAGGTGGTTACTCTGCCGTGAGGCACGAGGATTGCCACTTGATACACATGCTCGAAGCTGAAGTTCATCTATTCCTTTTTCTTCCTGCCCCTTGTCGGGGTTGTTTTAGCCGGCTCTTCTTTTTTGGGTGCATCCTCTTTTTTTGGTCTTCCCATTTTCTTTTTAGTTTCTTGCAACTCTGCTTCTTCTTCTTCGTCTTGCTTCATTGCTTTTGCAATAGTTGTACGCAATTTGTCCAATTGAAGCTTAGTGCTTTTGAGTTGTCGGTCTTTTTCGGCTAATTCGGTTTGCAGTGCGTCTACATCCACTTTTTCTGCCGGCGCTTCTACTTTTTGCAACTGCATTGAGAAGTCAGACAGAACGTTCATATAGTTTATGAACGCATCGTAGGGCGATTCGTAGGGGTTGTAGGGAGTGCGGCGTCCGGTAGAATAGAACTTGGTGCTCATAAACCGAAAATGGTCGCTGCTTTGCAGGTATTTCCAGTCTGTTTTTATTTTCTTGTCCGGCGTTTGCTTCACACGTTCGGCAAGTTGGTAGAGCTTATCGAAGGCTTCAACTTGCAGGTCGTTTCCGCGCCAGGCTGTCAGGTCGCGCTCCTCGTCGGTCCACGAAATGGGGTAATGGATGCTTAGCGGCGCCACAGGCTGCATATCCAAAAGCTGGTCGGGGGTGACGAACGATATTTTTTTCTTGAGCGCTACTTTTGGCAAAAAGCGCAGGAACTCAAAAATGCCGGTCGAAACGGGTTGTTTTTCGCCAAAGGTAGAATAGTCCAAGCTGATGTTGACTACATCTTCCTTAGCGTCAAGCATTTCTATCCAGTAGACCAACTTTTCGGCTGTCAGCGGGTATTCGCTCCAGGTGGGCGACGAAAAATTGAAACGTATATCGTCGCTCAATTTATAGTTTCGCAGCAATAGTTTAAGACGCGGGTTGGCGGCTGAACAGTAGACATAGTTAGGGCTTTTCCACCCCAGTATATGCTTGGCTCCTTCGGTGAGGACGCCTTGAAAACCCATTTCTTCAATCATTGCGCCTATTTGGTTGCTGTATACCATGTTGCTGTTGCAGAAGACCTTGCTTGCCGGTCGTCCCAGTAGGCGTTCTATTTTTGCCTTGTGTGCTTCTACCTGTGCCTCAAACTCTTCCCTGTTCACTAATGAAGCGAGCGAAAAGGCGTCGGTTCCGGCTGTAAATTCCACGCATCCGGTTTGTGCCAAAGCCCGGAAAGTTGTTAAGGCATCGGGGTAGTATAGCTCAAGCTGGTCGAGCGCAGTTCCCGAAATAGAAAAGGATACATTAAGCTTACCCTTGTTTTCCTTTATGGCTTCAAGCAATATTACGTTCGCCGGAATGTAAGACATCTCGACCATGCGCCGGATGTACGATTCGTTGGCATAATCGTCATAGTAATAGTGGTCATTACTGATGTTGAAAAAACGATACCTTTTAAGCCTGAAGGGTTGGTGTATCTGAAAATTAAGACATATCTTTTTCATGAGATTATGATAATAAGAGATTTTAAATTACACTATAATATACATTTCTGACATGTTTAGCCGAAGTTTCCCATTTCATTTTTTCTACTTCGGTTTTTCCATGTTTGCTAAAAACAGCATGTAGCGCCGGATAGTTCAATATCCCGTAAATTGCGTCTGCCATGGCGTGGGTGTCCCAGAAATCGACCTTAATGGCATGTTTCAGGACTTCGGCTACTCCCGACTGGCGCGAAATAATTACCGGCACGTTAGACTGCAGGGCTTCTAACGGCGAAATGCCAAACGGTTCGGATACCGACGGCATCACATAGACGTTGCTCAGGGCGAACATGCGGTATACGTCGTCGCCTTTGAGAAATCCGGTAAAGCTAAACTTGTCGCATATTCCCAGACGGGCTGCGCGACGTATCATCTTGTTCATCATGTCGCCGCTGCCTGCCATAACGAAGCGAACGTTGCTCATCTTTTTCAGAACAAGGTTTGCCGCTTCGATAAAGTATTCGGGACCCTTCTGCATTGTAATTCGTCCGAGAAAGGTTACTATTTTTTCGTCAAATTTGCTGCGGTCTTTAACCTTTATTTCCAAGGGTTCTACGGCATTGTAGACGGTCACTACTTTTTCGGGAGCGATACCGTATTTTTCTATCACGATTTTGCGTGTCAGATTGCTTACCGTAATAATTTTATCGGCTACCTCCATGCCCTGTTTTTCGATGTTATACACTACCGGATTTACGTTTCCGCCGCTGCGGTCGAAATCCGTTGCGTGAACATGAATAACCAAGGGTTTGCCCGAAATGAACTTTGCCGCTATTCCTGCCGGATAGCAGAGCCAGTCGTGGGCATGGATGATGTCGAAGGTGTGTTGCGAGGCGATGCTGGCGCCAACGATGGCATAATTGGAGATTTCCTGCATCAGATTGTGCCCGTAGCCACCTGTAAACTTCAGCTTTCCTTCAAAATCGGTAGTGATAAACCGGTTCTCGCCCTGAACTATTTCGGACGAATATTTTTCATACAGTTCCGGGTCTACGTAAGGCAGCAGGTTGACGCCTACTTCTATTTGCTGCATCTTTTTCAAAAAACCGGCTACCCTGAGGTCGTTAATTTTCACCGGAACGTTATTGGCTCCTATCAATCCTATAGAGCTATCGTGTTCATCACCAACTACTTTTGGCACTACAAACAAGATTTCCATATCCGGAAATGATGTCATTCCTTTCGTCAATCCGTAACAGGCTGTTCCTAATCCGCCTGATATATGTGGGGGAAACTCCCATCCAAACATTAATACTTTCATAGCTGGTATCTTTTACGCGCTAAATTTATCTAACATTCTAAACATTTGCAACAACGCTGATACGCTCCATGCCTGCGATATAGTGCCCTTTGCCTGATGTGGCGGGTCGCCGTTGTATATTTCTGCTATCGAGCCTATTCCGTGCTGGTTCATTTCTTCTTCAAATCCATACAACAGGCTTTTGATATATGCTACGCCCGATTTTCCGTGAACGCGCAACCATCCGGCGGTGAAGGCTTCCAAAAGCCAGGGCCAAACAGTTCCCTGATGATAGGCGCTGTCGCGCTCTTCCTGCGAACCTTCGTAAACGCCCTTGTAATTGGGGTCGTCGGGCGACAGAGTGCGCAATCCACGAGGCGTAACCAACTGGTTTTTAACAACGTCGAGAACAGATTTTTTTATCTCATCGTTAATCATCGCGTAGGGCAAGGCTGTAGCAAAAATTTGATTGGGACGTATCGAAAAGTCTTTGTAGTCGCCGTTGACAACGTCGGCAAGGTATCCTCTTTCTTCACACCAAAAAGTTTCTACAAAAGAAGCGGCGATGCGTTTTGGTAAATCTATCCATTTGTTTATAAACTTTTGGTCTCCCTGCGACCTTGCAAGCGCGAGCGTAAACATTACGGCATTGTACCACAGCGCCTGTATTTCAACCGGATAGCCTATACGCGGGGTGGCGCCGGCGCCGTTGACTAAGGCGTCCATCCATGTTAGCGCTTTGCCGTGTACTCCGGCATATATCAGCGCGTTGTCGTGCATTCGTATGTTGTAGGGCAATGTTCCGCTACGATAATTTTCGAGTATGGTTTTCATTGCGCCTCCAAACTGTTTCCACACTTTTGCCTTGTTGCCCGTGAAGGCTGTATATTGCTGCACTGCTGAAAAGAACCACAGTGGCGCGTCTACCGAGTTGAACGCCGGATTTTCACGGCTTCCCATGTTTGGGAACAGCCCGCCTTCCATGCGTCCTACCATTGTGGTCAATACGTCGCGACATGTTTCAGCATCGTCTATGCCCAGCGTTAATCCCGGCAGGGCAATAAATGTGTCGCGTCCCCAAACTCCAAACCATGGATAGCCGGCTATTACTTCGGCAGTTTTTTCTTCATCGTTGCGAATGATGAATTGCTGTGCGGAGTTAGTAAGGCAATGCTCGTAACTTGAGCGGGGCAAACGTTTTTCGGTCTGTTTTGTAAAGAGAATTTTTAAGCCCTTTGGCGTTTCTTCCTGCAGGCTTGCCGAAAAGATAATGCTCTCGCCTTTTTTTATGTCTACCTCGAAATATCCGGGTACTAAAAGGTCTTCTCTGAAATCGTATCCTCTTTCTTGCTCTTTGGGATATTCAATGCCGTAGAACCAGTCGGGCATTGCAACAAATTCCGCATCTTTAGACAGTTGCATGTATAGCGCGGGCAGGTCGGGATACATTTGGACGCTAACGCCATTTTTTACGGGTGTAGCAGCTGTATTTGCAGCGTGGTTGGCGCACGTCAGCGAGTGCATATCGCGGAAGGCAAGGAACGGACGGAAACGCAGCTTCGTGGGCGACTGCGCCTCAAGTAGTGTGTAGCGCAACAAAATTTGCTCTTTTTGGTCTACTAACAGGCTCTCTTTGCTCAATTTAACGCCTCCTACCTGAAAAATCGTTTCGGCGAGAATATCCGCATTGAAATCTACGATGTACTTATGTCCCTTAGGTTCATATATTTCGCCTGCATACTTGCGAATACCCAAATTAAACTCGCTGTTGTGCTGAATAACTGTTTCGTCCAAAGACGACAGGAACACATAACGCCTGTTTTCGTGCTGTTTTACAGGACTTACCAACAATCCGTGATACTTTCTGGTGTTGCATCCAATGATTGTTGTGTTGCAGAAGGAACCGCCTCTGTTAGAGCGCAATATCTCGCGTGAGAGGGAGTATTCCAGGTTTGCTAACTGATTTTTATCAAACTTCAAATAACTCATGAAAATATTAAAAAAAAAATTATTATGCCAATCAAAAATATGTCAATAAAATAACGCCGCAAAATTACACATAATATTTAATATTTTTACATTTTTATTAATTTTTTTTTTAATTTTGCGAAATTTTTTTTTTCGAAAGTTGTGATGATTTTTTTTCATTTCGTTCGGAACGGTAATATTTTATAGCGATATAATGACTTCTATGTCAAAACACTTATTGTATCCTGCAGATATTTTTGCAGACAAGACGCCATGCTTAGTAAGCACAGTTTTGGGGTCCTGTGTTTCTGTGTGCCTCCACGACCCCGTATTGGGCTATGGCGCTATAAATCACTACATTTTGCCCCATTGGAACGGCTACGACCTGGCGACGATGAAATACGGAAACATGTCGATAATCCGCATCCTGGAAGAAATGTTGGTGCTGGGAAGCAAGTACGAAAACATTGTAGCAAAAGTTTTTGGCGGCGCACAGGTTATTACCGGCTTGCCGACAAATTTTCACATCGGCAAACGAAATATCCAGTTAGCCGACGTAATTCTGAAAGAATTTAAAATACCGGTAATTTTTTCTGACGTGGGAGGCAACAGAGGACGAAAAATTACGTTTAATACGTATACAGGCGAGGTAGAGTTCTATTTAATCCAAAGAAGAGATAACGCTAAGCATTAATACATTATATAATATAAGATTTAAAAATTTAAAATTTAAAGATTTAAAAAAAGTAAAAATTTAAAAAGTAAAAAGTATGATAGATGAAGTTTCTATTTCCAATTTTAAGTCCATTTTCCACCAGAGTTTTGCTTTAGGTCGGGTAAATGTGTTCGTTGGCAGCAGGGGTAGCGGCAAGACAAATATTCTTGAGGGGCTGGGCATGGCATCGGCTGCACACGACGACGCCTTAGACCGCGACAGCCTGATTAAGAGAGGTATAAACCCCACGAAAATGTTTCATTCCATGAACGACAAGATAGAGATAGTGTGGTATGAAAAGAACAGTTGGAAAAAGGCAAAGTTGGTCAGCAACGACAACGGAGATACCTGGCGAGATATTTCGTGGTACGAAACCGCTTATATTGATAAGATTAACAATCTGATACAATTTATTGGCGACGGCTCTATTCAAGGACAGTATCCTTTTGCCGACGAAGCGAAAAACTCAACGCTCAACGCTGCGTTCAGAGGGTCGCGCAATTTCAGAGATTTCCAGATTTACCGCCCCAAACCCGGCGATGTCCCCGTGTTGGACGACGAAACGGCTGAAAAAATATTTTCAATCTTCACGCCCCAACAAGTAAAAAAGTTGCAGACATTGGCTACAACGCCCGAACTAATGTTCTATCTCTCACTGTTTTCCGAAAGACGCACGCCCGTAATCTTTGCAATAGACAATATAGAAAATTTTATTGCCCCCGACGCGTGCAGCAAGCTCATGCCGTATGTAGCCCAGCTTGCGATAAGGTATAGCAAGCAGGCGTATATAACAACAAGCAATCCGGCTGTTGTAAAGGGAATGGACCTTAGTTTGCCCGAGCAAAAACTGTTCCTGGTGAAAAAAGAAAAAAACGGACAAACAACTGTTAAACAGGTAGAAGATAAGACTTTACTTGAAATTTAATCAAATAAATGTTCATAAAATCTATAGTAAACAGTTTCATTTCGAGCAGGTTAAAACGGATTGACAACTTTGTAAAACATCCTTTTACAGTTCAGGAAGCCACCCTGTTCGACTTGATACACAAGGCGAAAAACACAGAAATAGGTAAACGCTACCGTTTCAACAACATTCGCGATGTTGAATATTTTCGTACCTGGTTGCCGCTGCAAACCTACGCAGACATCAGACCATACATAGACCGGATGCGCAAAGGCGAGCAAAACCTCCTCTGGCACGGCGACATAAGGTGGTTTGCAAAGTCCGCAGATGATGAAACAAAACTTTTTCCCGTCAGCGCTGAAGCAATAGAATACTGTCATTTTAGGGGCGGATACGATGTTCTGGGCATTTATGCAAGTCAAAATCCCAACACAAAAATTTTTATGTCCAAAACATTGACGTTAGGGGGCAGTCATCAGATAAATTTGATAGAAAACAATTCGTTTGTCGGGGATTTATCGGCTGTTCTGATAGAGCATTTTCCGCGATGGGCAAATTTTGTCATGACGCCGCCCAAAAATGTTGCGCTGTTAAGCAATCTCAACGAAAAATTGGATATAATAGCAAAAAGTTCCGTCAATAAACGCGTGGTAGCCCTGACAGGCGCTGCGTCGTTGAACTTGCTTATGTTGAAGCACATACTGAATTGTACCCGACGCAAAAATATACTTGAGGTGTGGCACGACATGGAGCTGTTTGTACACAGTGGCGGCGATTTCGATGCATACAGCGCAGAGTTTGAGAAGCTTATCCCCTCGCCCCTAATGAACTACATAGAAATATACAACTCGGCAGCAGGTTTTTTTGCGATACAGAACGACCCGTATAGCGACGATATGCTTCTGATGCTTGACCATGGCATTTATTACGAGTTCGTTCCCGTAGAGCAGATAGGAAAAGAATATCCCGAAGCAGTGACGTTAGACGATGTAGAAATAAATCGCAACTATGCAATGGTGATAACTACCAACTCGGGATTGTGGCGATACATCACCGGCGATACATTAATATTTACGTCAAAAAATCCGTTCAAAATAAAAATTTCCGAACGCAACAAACAGTTTATCAACGTCTCTAACGAAAAATGAAACACGAAAAACTAAACATGGACGAGCTAAACAGAAAAACGGCAGGCGAGTTCAAAAACTCGGACAAGCTACCGTTAGTTGTAGTATTGGATAATGTAAGAAGCCTCCACAACATAGGCTCTATATTCCGCACCTGCGACGCCTTCCTGATTGAAGCGATATACCTTTGCGGAATATCTGCCACGCCCCCCCACAAGGAAATACACAAATCGGCATTAGGCGCCGAAGAGACGGTAGACTGGAAATATTTTGAAACCACGATGCAGGCTGTAGAAGAGTTGCAGGCAAACGGCTACGAAATCTGGGGCGTAGAACAAACGCAAGCAAGCATCTCGCCCGAACATTTTACACTGTCGCCCCAAAAAAGTTATGCGCTAATATTCGGCAACGAAGTGCGCGGCATCCAACAAGAAGCTGTAGACCGCTGCCATGGCTGCATAGAAATCCCCCAATTAGGAACCAAACATTCTTTCAATGTATCAGTGAGCGCGGGGATAGTTCTTTGGGAATGTTATAAAAGGATGATGGAGATACTTCCGCTGTATGCGACTTGAAATTTTTTTTGTATACATAATATAAATGTATTATCTTTGCCGCAATTTTTTGGCTCCGTAGTTCAGTTGAATAGAACGTCAGATTCCGGTTCTGAAGGTCACAGGTTTGAGTCCTGTCGGGGTCGCATGTATAAATTTTTAACTTGCGTGGTATGTATCAGTTGTTTGTGGCTACCGGCAACTCTTTTACACGCTCAGATACAGGTAGCCCCTGACAGGTTCAGGATTGAATTTACTGATAAAAATCACAATTCATATTCTATCTGTCAGCCTGAGGCTTTCCTTTCGGAACGGTCTTTGCAGCGTCGTGCGCGGCAAGGCATCGGGATTACCCATGCCGATTTGCCCGTAAGTTGTTTTTATATCGACAGTCTCAGACGAATGGGGTTTGAGGTGTTGAATACGTCGCGATGGTTAAACTCGGCAACTATCCGTTCGACTTCCGAAAACATCGAAAAACTTGAAAATGTAAGCTTTATAAAGTTTACAGGCATTGTTGAAATTCAAACTATTGAGCCGGAAGAAGAAAAAGAACCCGATTTAGCGCACATTATTCGACAGCTATTTGGCAACAGTTCAAGCGATGACGACGACGATGATTTTGAGTTTCAGTATGATGAGGCTCCGCCTCACTATGGCAGAGCTGCCGCCCAGATAGGCATGTTGAACGGTCATGCGCTTCACGAGCGCGGATTTCGCGGACTGGGAATGTTTATAGCGGTAATTGACGGCGGCTTCTACAATGTAGACCAACTGACGGGCTTCGACAGTTTGCGGACTGCCGGCAGACTGCGCGGGGTAAAAAACTTCACTCCCGACGTCGAAAATCCATTTGGAAACAACAGTCACGGCACAAACGTGCTGTCAATTCTTGCGTCTAATCTTCCCGGACAGTTGATAGGCGCGGCGCCCGATGCTGAATATATTTTGTTGCGCTCGGAAGAAATAGAACACGAGTTCCTTGTAGAAGAAGACAATTGGATAACAGCAGTGGAATATGCTGACAGCCTTGGCGTTGATGTAATTACTTGTTCTTTGGGCTACACCACCTTTGACGATATTTCCCAAAATCATTGTAAAACAACTTTAGACGGACGCACAGTGCGCACTTCCCGTGCAGCCACGATGGCTGCCGCCCGCGGTATTATTGTTTGCGTTAGCGCCGGAAATGACGGCGATTCCAATTGGAGAATAGTCTCAGTTCCCGCCGACGCCGACAGCATCGTATCCATTGGCGCAGTGTACCCTAACGGACGTCGGGCATCGTTCAGCTCGATTGGTCCTACTGCCGACAATCGCATAAAACCCGATTTGATGGCTATTGGCGCGCGAACAGCATATCAAAATTCGTGGGGCTCTATTGTTTCGGGCAACGGCACCTCATACTCTGCGCCGCTCATCGCGGGACTTATAGCATGTCTCTGGCAGGCGCGCCCCGATTTGACAAACATGGAAATAATAAAAATGGTAAAACGCTCGGCAAGTCATTTTAAAGAGCCCAATATGCAGTATGGGTACGGCATTCCGGATTTTTTGAAGTTGTTGGATTGATATTTTTTTTATAAAAACTTAAATTTTTTTTGGTTATTATTTATTTTTGTTATACCTTTGCGGCGTCAAATTTTTTCGGGGTGTAGCGCAGCCCGGGTAGCGCATCTGCTTTGGGAGCAGAGGGTCGCAGGTTCGAATCCTGCCACCCCGACAGTAAATATTTTTCACAAAAAAAGTAACCGAATATTAATGTATGTCAAAGAAGATAGAAGATAAAGTAGAAGGCGTGGAACAAGCCCTGACCAAAGCCGAACAGTTTATTGAAAAATATCAACAACAAATAATCAGGGTAGTAGGCGGAGTGTTGTGTATAGTGGCGTTGTACATGGGTTTTCAGCATTTTTACGTTGAAAAAAGGTCAGTAGAAGCAGCTGCCCAAATGTTTCCGGCTGAGCAATATTTTGAAGCCGAAGAATGGGAAAGAGCTTTAGACGGCGACGGCAATTTTCCCGGATTTGAGGATATAATTCGTGATTACAGATTTACGCCCTCAGCCAATCTGGCAAAATACTATGCCGGTATATGCTGTTTGCGAATGGGTGAGTATCAGGCAGCTATCACACATCTTAGCCGCTTCAAATCCAAAGACATAATATTGTCGTCCATAGCATTAGGCGGTATAGGCGATGCTTATGCACAGCTTGAGGAGCCGGCAAAAGCGATAAATTTCTATAAGAAAGCCGCCGACCGCAGGAGTAATGATTTTACAACTCCACTGTATTTGCTGCGCGCCGGTATATTGCTCGAAAATGAAGGCAGACTGAGAGAAGCAGGCGAACTGTATGAACGCATAAAAAAAGATTATGCAGGCAGCACCGAAGGCAGAACAATTGACAGATATATTGCACGAATAAAAGCACAAAGGAATTAATTGTCAAGCAGATGGCTACTAAAAACCTGTCAAAATATCAACCCGACAAAATGCCTAAAGCAGGTGGCATGAAAGTCGGAATAGTCGTTGCTGAGTGGAACAGCGAAATAACGTTTGCTATGAAAGACGCTGCTGAGAAAACGCTCGTGAAGCACGGTATGAAAAAAAAGGATATAAAGGTTTGCCATGTGCCCGGAAGCTTTGAACTTACTGCGGGCGCGCAAATGATGGCAAAATATACATCCGGTTTGGACGCGATAATATGTATCGGTTGCGTAATTCGTGGCGAGACCCCTCATTTTGACTATATCAGTATGGGCGTAACTACAGGTCTGACGCAGGTTTCGTTAAGATACGAAATTCCCGTTATCTTTGGAGTGCTCACCACAAACAATTTAGAGCAGGCGCTCGAACGTGCCGGCGGCAAACACGGCAACAAAGGAGTGGAGGCTGCTATTACAGCCATAAAAATGATAGATATGCGAAAGGAATTAATGCCACCGCCCGTGCCTTTTTAGGATGTCCTTTTTATTAATTATTTTCGTACTGTTTTCAGGCTGCCAACAACGGACGAAAGTCGCCGAAAACAGCCTGAACAACGCGACACGACTGATAGTGACCAACTCGGACGCGCTGGAGATGATAGTTGGATTGGGAGCGGCTGAAAACATCGCAGGCGTCAATGACAATATGGCGACGCTAACGTTTGTAGACAAAGAAAGCCAAAACTGGGCATCGATAGGAAACTGGCAAAATCCAAACATAGAAGCAATAGTAAATCTCAAACCCGACCTCGTTATAGCGTATCAGCGATGGCCCGACCCGGCAGGTTTCGACGACAAACTTAAGCCTTTTAACATTTCCGTAGAGCGAATAAATTGTTATTACATGTCCGAGTATCGTTCTGATATTCATCGTCTTGCGGCATTAGTAGGCAAAGAAAATATGGCTGATACTATGGTCTACGATTTCGACCGTATAGTAAATACGATAAAAGGCAGAGTAACAGACGTAAACATCAAAAAGAAGGTATATTTCGAGCGTGGCGACTTTGTTGCTATGGGAATAGAAACCGGCTATCACGAAATGCTTGAATTGGCTAATGCCACTAATATAGCGGCAAAATTATCAATACCCTATCCAAGAGTTTCGACGGAGTGGCTTCTTGAAGAAAACCCTGACATAATAATAAAAATAGTATCAGCCGACACAATCACCGTTGAGATGTACGACACCCTTATGGGTCGCGCCGGCTGGAACAACCTCGACGCTGTAAAGAACGGGCGGGTATATTTGATTTCAAACGATATATGTTCGGGTCCCCGCGCTATGATTGGCAGCCTGTTCATTGCAAAATGGTGCTACCCCGAACGGTTTGCCGACCTCAAGCCCGACGACATACATCGACGCTGGATGAAAAAGTACTACGGGGTTGATACTGAAAATTTTATCTTCACTCTTAACTATAGTAATGAAAATAATTGACCGCATATATCAACGTCATCGCACCTCTCCACGTCATTGCACCTCTCCACGTCATTGCACCTCTCCACGTCATCGCACCTCTCCACGTCATTGCGGGCTTGACCCGCAATCCCCTGAATATAAGAATTTGCGGGTCAAGCCCGCAATGACGCAGGGTATAACGTGGGTTACAGCTTCAATTTTACTGCTTGTTGTTGTGGTATGGTCTGCCTCCGTTGGCGCGGCTTCGGTAACGGCAAAGGATGTTATTCTTGTTATCGGCGCTACTGTTTTGCCTTTTTTGGATATCGAAGCATCGGAATTTGCACGTACAGTGATTGTTGAACTGCGACTTCCACGCATTTTGATGGCAGTTGTTGGCGGCATCGGATTTGCTGTTTCAGGCGCCGCGATGCAGGGTATTTTACGAAACCCGTTAGTAAGTCCCTTTACCATAGGGGTTTCGTCTGCAGCAAGTTTCGGAGCAGCGCTGGCTATAGTGTTAAACAGAGGAATAATAGGCAGCGCCGACTGGCTTGTGGTTACAAATGCGTTTCTGTTCGCACTGTTAGCCACATTCATGGTCTACGGCATAGCGCGGCTGAAAGGAACTCACGCGGGGACGATTATTCTTGCGGGAATAGCTATTATGTATTTTTTTTCGGCTTTTACCTCTCTGCTTCAATACGTTGCCGCTGATAATCAGCTGCGGGGAATTGTCCACTGGATGTTTGGCAATCTGGCAATAGCTAACTATCAAAACATATTGATTGTGAGCATAGTACTGTTAGTTTGCGTTCCGATAATCATCAAACAGTCATGGGGTTTAAACGCCCTTGCCGACGGCGACGAAACGGCTATAAGTCTGGGAGTTAATCCGCGCCGGTTGCGGGTGATGATAATGCTGCTTTCTACTGCGGTTGCCGCGATAATAATCTGTTTTACAGGTATTATAGGCTTCATTTGTTTGGTTGCGCCCCACATCGCAAGATTGCTGACAGGCAACGACCATCGGCTTCTGATACCGCTATCGGCATTAACAGGCGCATTGCTGCTGCTCACCGCCGATACGGCAGGGCGCACAATTATTAGCCCCGTTGAAATTCCGGTCGGAATTGTAACGTCTTTCATTGGAGTTCCGTTGTTTTTGTGGCTATTGATAAGAATTAAGAATTAAGTTTTAAGAATGAATATAACTGCGAACAATCTATTTTTCGATTATGGCGGAGTAAATGTGCTTAGCGATATTTGTTTCACGGTTGATGAGGAGGAATTTCTGGGCATATTGGGACCAAACGGCTCCGGGAAAAGCACATTAATTAAATGTATAAACCGGATACTAAGAGTTAAACAGGGTGAAGTTCTGATTGGCGGGCTGAATGTAAATTCTTTCGATTTGCGTCAGTTGGCGCGGATTATAAGTTACGTTCCGCAATACACGAACCACAACAATACGTCAACCGTGTACGAAATTCTTGAACTTGGGCGTTGCCCTTACATCAACTGGAAACTTAAAAGTTCTGACCGCGATGCAATCGACAAGGTTATTGAAGATTTTCATCTACAGACATTTATAAACAAGAAATTTTCGCAACTTAGCGGCGGCGAACAGCAAAAAATTAAGATTGCAAGGGCATTAGTGCAGGAGCCGCAAATACTTCTGTTAGACGAGCCTACCAACAACCTCGACCTCAGGCATCAGGTTGAGGTTTTGTCGCTGCTTACCGAAACAGTCAAAAACAGAGGAATAACTGCTATTATGGCTATTCACGATTTGAATCTTGCCGCCCGATATTCCTTATCGGTACTGCTTTTGAGCAACGGTAGGATAGTTGATAGAGGCGCGCCGGAAAAAGTCATCAACAAACAAAATATCAAAAACGTTTACGGTATTGATATTGAAATAGTTAAACATAAAGGCTCAATATTGCTTGCTTTGTGAAAAAATATTTTTTTTACAATACCAAAAAAGGGGCGTCCTTCATAGGTCGCCCCTACCGTAACATGAATAATTTATTTTATTTCAACATCCGCTCCGGCTTCTTTCAATTGGTCTCTTATCGATTCGGCTTCTTCTTTCGAGCAACCTTCTTTGATAGCCTTAGGAGCAGCGTCTACTACTTCTTTGGCTTCTTTCAGACCGAGTCCGGTGAGTTCCTTCACCAATTTAACGACGCCTAATTTGGCTTGCCCTGGGTGTTTCAAAATCACGTCGAACGTTGATTTTTCTGCTACTGCCGGGGCTTCGTCGCCTGATGCGGGAGCTGCTACTGCTACTGCTGCGGCTGCCGGCTCAATGCCATATTCTTCTTTTAGCACTTTTGCCAACTCGTTTACTTCTTTTACGGTCAAATTTACTAACTGTTCTGCTAACGCTTTAATATCTGCCATTTTAAATCAATTTTTTTTAATATTTATTCTTTTTCTGATAAAGTTTTTACCAGTCCGGCTATTGTTTGTCCGCCCGACTGTAGCGCCGAAATAACGTTCTTCGCGGGCGATTGCAGAATTGCAACCACTTCGCCGATAAGTTCGTTTTTCGTTTTGATAGCGACCAACGTATCAAGCATGTTCGCGCCAACGTATACCGATTCTTCCACATATGCGGCTTTGAGTTCGGGACGTTCGAGTTTTTGATTCTTCTTGCGAAATTCCTTGATAAGTTTGGCGGGTGATGAACCCTCCGCAGAGAACATCACTGCGCTGGGCTGTTTCAACACCTCATAGAGTTCTTCGTAATTGCCGCTTGAACTCTCCATAGCTTTCTTCAAAAGGGTATTTTTTGTTACTACCAATTTGATATTCCACTCGAAGCACATTCGGCGTAACGCGCCGGTATCTGCGGCATTCAGACCTGATACGTCTGTAATGTATAGATGAGGATAATTGTTAATCTCTTCTACTAAATTGTCGATAATCTGTCTTTTTATTTCTTTACGCATGATTATTTTCTTATGGTTTAAGGGTTTAACAATTATTCATCAAACGATTTTGGTTCCACTTTTAAGCCGGGGCTCATGGTGGTGGAAAGATAGACGCTTTTTACGTAAGTTCCTTTTGCCTTGACCGGTTTGAGTTTAATGATAGTGCTATAAAATTCTTTAGCATTACCAATAATCTTGTCGGGGGTAAAAGATACTTTTCCGATGGACGTATGCACGATACCGGTTTTGTCGACTCTGAAATCGATTTTTCCCTGCTTCACTTCCGTGACCGCTTTGCCGATGTCCATCGTTACCGTTCCGCTTTTGGGGTTTGGCATCAGCCCGCGTGGTCCGAGTATACGTCCCAGCGCGCCGATTTTTCCCATGACGGAAGGCATTGTGATGATTACGTCGACGTCAGTCCAGCCGCCTTTGATTTTTTCGATGTACTCGTCCAAACCAACGTGGTCGGCGCCTGCGGCTTTAGCTTCGTCTTCCTTTTCGGGAGTGCAAAGTACCAATACGCGGACTTCCTTGCCGGTGCCATGCGGCAGCGATACCACGCCGCGCACCATCTGGTCTGCTTTGCGCGGGTCGACGCCCAAACGAACGTCGATGTCCACAGAAGCGTCGAACTTCACAACGGTGAGGTCTTTCATCAATGCGGCAGCTTCAGACAATGAATATGTCTTTGCAGTGTCAATCTTTTCCAAAATCAACTTCCTGTTCTTTGTAAGTCTTGCCATTTTCTATCAACTTTAATTATTTAGTGAAAGGAGGTTCGCCTGTTACGGCAACTCCCAAACTTCTGGCGGTTCCGGCGACCATACTCATAGCCTTTTCGAGGGTAAATGCGTTCAAATCCTGCATTTTGTCCTTTGCAATTGTTTCGACGGTTTCCCACGTCACCGAACCGACTTTTTTACGGTTTGGTTCTTTGGAGCCTTTTTCTACTTTTGCGGCTTCTTTGAGTTGAACGGCTACCGGAGGCGATTTGGTGATGAAATCGAACGATTTGTCGGCATAAACCGATATTACAACAGGTATCACTTTTCCCGCCATCGATTGCGTTCGGGCGTTAAACTGTTTACAAAAATCCATGATGTTAACACCTTTCGAACCCAGCGCGGGTCCAACAGGTGGCGAAGGATTCGCAGCTCCGCCCTTGATCTGCAATTTGATTAATGCAGCAACTTCTTTTGCCATTTTCTACTATATTACATATAAGATGATTACTACATGGAACATACGAACGTGGAAGCCATCCGATTGTCCCTATTTTAGTGCGTAACATTCTCTAAAAATTTCGGGCGCAAAGATACTACTTTTTTTTAATACACAAAAATTTTTTATTTTTTTTTAAGTATTTTTATTTTCCTGTGCGGTAATTTTTTTATTTCCCGATACAAAACTTACTGAAAATATTTCCCAACACGTCTTCTGTACTTATTTTTTTTCCTGTTATTTCGTTCAAATGCGCCAGACATTCGCGTATGTCCTGCGACAGAAAATCGCCTGTAATACCGGCATCCAAACCTTCAATAACATTGTCAATAGCAGAAAGCGCCTTTGATAACGCTTCGTAATGGCGCAGGTTGGTTACAATGAGGTCATTTTCGCCTATTTGCGGAATATTTGCCGTTTCAACCAAAGTCCTTTCGAGAGCGGCAATATCGGCGTCGGATTTGGCGGAAATAACGATATAATCATCGTGAAAACTGCTGTAATATGCTGTTTTTTGTTCGCGTTCTTCATTGGTTAGCATATCTGCCTTGTTAAGCGTCAATATCATTTTTGATTTTTGATTT
>Ga0099364_10002581_pt1 | contig 28768 bp, 20 predicted proteins | sample TergutTh196P3_FD_73070 | JGI IMG/M metagenome (GOLD analysis project Ga0099364, IMG submission 73070) | Microcerotermes parvus P3 segment gut microbial communities from Pointe-Noire, Republic of the Congo - Th196 P3 | ecosystem: Host-associated > Arthropoda: Insects > Digestive system > Gut ...
AAAACTTCATTCTTGCTCCTACTATATATTTTTCTCTGGCTATCCTCTCCTCGCGCGGCAGTATCCCTTCGGAACGTTCGCTTAAGCGCACCACGACATGATCATTTTCAGACTTAACTATAACGCCCGATACCATCTCGCCTATTCGATTTGCAAACTCTTCAAATACTATTTGTCTTTCCGCGTCTTTCAAACGCTGTATAATAACCTGCCGAGCCGTTTGAGCGGCTATACGTCCAAAATCTTCGGGATTTTTAGATATCTTAATTGTATCTCCAAGTTTCGGTTTAGGAGACACTCCGGCTTTTACGGCTTCGCTCGCCGTTATTTCTAAATCGGGATCAGTAACTGTTTTTACTACTTTACGCGTTTCAAAGACAGATATTGAACCATTTTCAATATCAACAATAATCTCTGCTTCCTGTTCTCCCCCGCGATATTTCTTATATGCAGAAATCAAGGCGGCTTCAAAGCTTGAACGAATTAGTTCAAGGGGGATCCCCCTCTCTTTGTTTAATTGATTTATTACACGCGCAAAGTCGCGTCCAAGCTGCATATCAAAAATCTCCCTTCTTATTTGTTTCATTTTTTTCAGGATCCCAAACGAGATTTGCCCGGGTTATATCCGCAAGTGAGATCTTCTGTTCTATTTCTTCGCATTCTATTACTACGTTTTCGCCGCTTTCATCCATGCCAACAATTTTGCCGGTTATTGATTTTTTGGGACCTAAACGCAAACGCGCTTTTTGCCCCGAAAACCGCGCGTAATCGGCGACCGATAACAACGGTCGTTCGATGCCCGGCGAACTGGTTTCCAACGAGTAGCGTTCCGGGATTTTTTCGTCAAATTCCTCGTCCAGCATACGGCTGACTTTTCTCGAAACAATTTCACAATCTCTTACATTAATACCGCCCATTGAATCAAAAAGTACTCTAAGTATAAGTTTTTCAGATTCTCTGACAAACAAAACCTGCACGCATTCATAACCCAATTCCTCAATTATTTTACTTATAGCCGCTTCAATTGACAATTTTACAGAATGACTAACAGGAATTTTCCCGGGTTTTTGTTTTATTTTAGACTTATTAGGTCTCATTTCCCTGGTTCCTCCAAGTAACTTTATTAAATAAAGAGAGTGGGCTTCTCTCTTCCCCACTCTCAAAAAATCCGCCCTGCGCTTCTATGTTGGATTTTAGAATAAATTGTCTAAAAAGTAAAGCATAAAAAACAAAATAGTTTATTTTGGTATTTCTTCAATTGACTAAAAGAATTAGCGAAGCTACCGATTCATAAGTGGTATAATTCCATTGATTATATAAAAAATAGTTTCGGTGTTCGGGAATCCGGTGAAAATCCGGAGCGGCCCCGCCACTATAACCGGGACGAAACCGCAAAAAGTCACTGTTCGATACAATGGGAAGACGCGGGAGTAGGATGAACGGAAGCTAGGAGACCGACCGAAACATTTTGTCTTTAATGTGCGCGGGCACAATGGGTCAATGCTGTTGTATGCAGTATATTCAAGGGGAAACCGTTGCCGCGGCTTCCCCTTTATTATTACAGGAAGGATGGATGCGTTATGCACGAACTAAACGGTGAAGCTGATATGGGAACTTCAAAACTGAATACCGAAGAAATCAATTTCGACGAATTCTCGCCGGTGAACTTTGAAGAGTGGAAAGAATCTGCAATCAGCGCGTTAAAAGGAGTTCCTTTCGAGAAAAGCATGTATACCTCAACTTATGAAGGGATTACTCTGGAACCGCTTTATACAGCAGAACACGTGAAAAATCTCGGTTCTTTCCGGACTTTTCCCGGAGAAAGCAGTCTGATACGCGGTTACAAAGCGTCCGGCTATATCTCTAAGGCATGGGAGATAGCTCAACCCGCTGATTCGACGTTGCCGACGGATTCAAACGCGCAGCTTCGCGTTGAACTGCAAAAAGGGAGCAGTAGCATAGCAGTGCTTCTTGATAACCTCGCGTTGCAGGGACGAGATGCGGATGCTTCCGAAACGCCAGGCGGACACGGAGTTTCGCTTTCGACGTTGCAAGATATGGAAAATCTATTTGAATCAATAGAGCTGAGCCAGAACCCCATTAACATTTATGCGGGCGCCTCGGCTGCGCCCATATTGGGATTTTTGGCCGCCTATGCGGAGAAACATGCAATACCTCTAGATTCAATTCATGGCTGTGTCGGCGCGGATCCTTTGGGGTACTGGCTGCAGAACGGCGACCTTTTCTGCGATACTGATCAGCTTTTCGACGAAATGGCTCATTGTCTTTTTTGGACAAAGGAGCATATGCCTCGTATGCGAACGATTCTAATAAGAAGCGCCGCAGTTCACAACAGCGGGGGAAGCGCCGTTCAGGAAATTGGCTGCGCCATGGCCGCAGCAGTTGAAACTATCAGAAAACTGAGGCCGCGTCAAATTGACGTAGACACGATTGCGAGGCATTTGCGTTTTGAATTCTCTCTTTCATCCAACTTTTTTATGGAAATTGCAAAAATACGCGCAGTGCGCGAAGTGTGGTCTCAAATCATTGAGGCGTTCGGAGGAGATGAAACCTCGAAAAAAGCCGAGATTTTTGGACGCACCTCGTTCTTTACAAAAACAATTTACGACCCCTACGTCAATATGCTGCGAAATACCACGGAGGCCTTCTCCGGTATTATAGGCGGCGTAGATGGCTTGACTGTCGGATGCTTTGACGAAGCGTCCAGACCGGGAAGCGAATTCTCGCGTCGTACAGCCCGTAATACGCAAATTCTTTTACGCGAAGAATTTTCTCTTTTACAGCCCGTGGATCCCGCAGGCGGATCCTGGTATCTTGAATCTCTCACCAACGCCCTGTCCCGTCAGGCATGGGAATACTTCCAAAAAATTGAGGACTCAGGCGGATTTTCCGCCAGCATTAAATCTGAATTGATTCAGTCTTCGGTAAAAGAGGTGTTGGCGCAACGTTTTAAAAAGCTGGCCGCGCGTTCCGACAGGGCGGTGGGAATCAATATGTACCCCAATACCAAAGAATCTGTCCTTGAATTCGAAGGGATAGACTTTGCCGAACTCTATCGGAAGCGTCGCGAGGATTTACAGAAATTCAGAGATTTGCGTAATGAAAATAATTTCCGCAAATCTCTTGAGGCTATAACCGCAAACAATATTTATGCTGGCGAATTGATTGCCGTCGTAGCGGCTGCAGCAGACGCAGGCGCTACACTGGGAGAAGTGCGGAACTCCCTTAACGATGACAACGAAGAACCACTCAAAATAACCCCTCTTGGCATCCATAGATGGACTGAACAATACGAAGCCCTGAGGCAGCGAACAGAAAAATTCAAAGCTGACACCGGTAACAACGTAAGAATATTTCTGGCTAACATGGGTCCTATCCCGCAGCATAAAGCGCGCGCCGACTTCATTACGGGATTCATGGAGGTAGCTAATTTTGAAATTCTTAGCAACAACGGATTTCCAGGCGTAGAAGAATGCGCGGAAGCAGCCGTCTCAAGCGAAGCGGATATTGCTGTAATCTGCTCCACGGACGACAGCTATCCCGAAATTGTACCGTCGCTAGCGCGGGCCATAAAGTCTGGGAAGTCGACAATGAAAGTTTTTTTGGCCGGCGCTCCTAAAGAGGAGTTTAAACAATCTTATATAGATGCCGGAGTGGACGATTTTATCAGTATACGTTCGAATTGCCTCGATACGTTGTCGAACCTTCAAAAAGCAAAGGGGATGCTTTAAATGAGTCGAAACGCTATAAAACCGGACTTTACTCAAATTGATTTTCGTGAACCGGGCTGTTCCGAGCCATTCGATAAAACACGATGGGAGGCGCGCTTCAAAGAAGAAACCGGGAGGGCGCCTGAGGAATCGAACGAGCGCGCGATGGAGCAGATAGACATCAAACCGCTTTATACTGAAAATGACTACGAGAATTTGATGCATCTGAACACCATGCCGGGACTGCCTCCTTTCCTCAGGGGACCATATCCGACCATGTTCGTCAACCGCCCATGGACATTGCGGCAGTACGCCGGATTCTCCACAGCCGAGGAGAGCAACGCTTTTTATCGCAGAAATCTGGCAGCCGGCCAGAAAGGGCTTTCCATAGCCTTTGACCTTCCCACGCACCGGGGTTATGACTCCGATCATCCTCGAGTTGTTGGAGATGTTGGTAAAGCTGGAGTTGCAGTGGATTCCATATTGGACATGGAAATACTGTTCTCTAATATTCCACTGGATCAGATGTCGGTTTCAATGACAATGAATGGAGCAGTTTTGCCCATCATGGCATTTTATATTCTTGCGGCTGAAGAACAGGGCGTAGATAAGTCCGTTCTGAACGGCACCATCCAGAATGATATTCTAAAGGAGTTCATGGTGCGCAACACCTATATTTATCCGCCTCAGGCTTCTATGCGTATAATTGGCGACATTTTTGCCTATACTTCGCAATACATGCCTAAATTCAACAGCATCAGCATCTCCGGTTATCACATTCAGGAAGCGGGCGCAACTGCGGATATTGAGCTGGGCTATACCCTGGCCGACGGCTTGGAATACTTGCGTACCGGCGTAAAATCCGGATTGAGCATTGACGCCTTTGCTCCGCGAGTTTCATTTTTCTGGGGAATTGGAAAGAATTACTTCATGGAAGTGGCGAAAATGCGCGCCGCGCGTATGCTATGGGCAAAAATTGTAAAAGCCTTCAACCCGAAAAACCCGAAATCAATGGCTCTTCGAACTCACTCGCAAACATCCGGCTGGAGCCTGACAGAACAGGACCCCTTCAACAATGTGGGAAGGACTTGTATTGAAGCTATGGCCGCAGCTCTGGGACACACGCAGTCTCTGCATACTAACGCATTGGACGAAGCTATCGCGCTTCCAACCGATTTCTCGGCGCGCATCGCGCGCAATACGCAACTGTACATTCAAGACGAGATAAAAGTTTGTAAAGCTATCGACCCTTGGGGAGGGTCGTATTATGTCGAGTCGCTGACGGACTCTCTGATCAAGCGCAGTTGGGCTCACATTCAGGAGGTTGAAGCGCTGGGGGGTATGGCCGAGGCAATTGATACCGGACTGCCGAAAATGCGTATTGAAGAAGCGTCGGCGCGCCGTCAGGCTCGCATTGATTCAGGCATTGAGAAAATCATCGGAGTTAACAGTTTTCGGCTGGAAAAGGAAGACCCCCTCGAAATTCTGGAGGTTGATAACAGCGCTGTGCGGAACGCTCAAATCGCGCGACTGGAAAAACTTCGCGCTACCCGCGACCCGGAAGCGGTGTCTACCTGTCTGGAGGCTATCACCAAATCCATGGAAACAGGCGAGGGAAATCTTCTGGGACTGGCAGTTGACGCAGCTCGCGCCCGAGCTTCTCTGGGAGAAATATCGGATGCCATAGAAAAAGTTTGCGGGCGGCATAAAGCCATTATTCGCTCCATTTACGGCGTATACAGCAGCGAATTTGCCGATGAGGACATTATCTCCGAGGTGCGAAACATGACCGATGAGTTCGAGAAACTGGAGGGTCGCCGTCCCAGAATCATGGTTGTCAAGATGGGGCAGGACGGGCACGACAGAGGCGGAAAAGTAATCGCGACGGCTTTTGCCGATATGGGCTACGACGTGGACGTTGGACCTTTGTTTCAGACGCCGGAGGAGGCTGCGCAGGACGCAGTGGACAACGACGTCCATATCATCGGTGTGAGTTCTCTGGCTGCGGGGCACAAAACATTGCTGCCGCAACTGGTTGAGGAGCTACGTAAGCGCGGTCGGGACGATATCATGATCGTTATCGGAGGCGTAATTCCGGCGCAGGATTACGAATTTCTCCGCGCCAACGGGGCTTCCGCCATTTTTGGTCCGGGCACTATAATTCCGGTAGCCGCCAAAAAAATAATGGAGGAGCTAAAACAACGTGTCTTCCAATAAACCCGAATGGGTTCCTGAAGAGACGCAAGGAACTTATGCCACACAAGTGATTGAGGGCGTAAATGATGCTCATGACGGGATGTCTTTTTCGCCCCCAACGCGCGAAAACGTAACTGTTCCGCAAAAGCGAAATCTCTGTCTGGAAGATTACGTCGAAGGCGTGTTGAAAGGAGATAGGACAATGCTTTCACGCGCAATCACATTAGTGGAAAGCAACGCTTCCAGACACTTCGATCTTGGACAAAACGTAATTCAGAAATTGTTGCCCTATACGGGGAATTCTATCAGAGTTGGCGTCACGGGCGTACCCGGAGCGGGAAAAAGCACCTTCATAGAAGCTTTGGGAACTTGGCTTTGCGATAACGTAGGCAAAGTGGCCGTTTTAGCCGTAGACCCCAGCAGTACTATCAGCAGAGGAAGTATTATGGGTGACAAAACGCGTATGGAAAATCTGGCGAAGAATCCGTGCGCATTTATTCGACCATCCCCGTCCGGCGGCACTCTGGGAGGCTTGACGAGGAAAAGCCGGGAAACCTTGCTCCTGTGTGAAGCTGCCGGATATGACGTCATTCTGGTGGAAACTATCGGGGTTGGTCAAAGTGAAACGACCGTTCGGTCTATGGTCGATTTTTTCCTGCTTCTGGTCATTACCGGCGCCGGAGACGAACTTCAGGGAATGAAAAAGGGCGTTATGGAGCTTGCAGACGCGGTTTTAGTGAACAAGGCCGATGGCAGTAATAAACTGAAAGCGGAGTCTACAAAAATTGAGTTCGACAGAATGCTGCACTACCTGCGACCTGCAACGGAAGGCTGGACAACGCGCGCCTACACCTGTTCGGCTCTGAAATGCGAGGGTATAGAGGAGATTTGGAATGTCATAGGTCAGTTTATGCGCAATGCGCGCGAAAACGGCGTATTAGACGCGCGTCGCAGACAGCAGACTCTGTCTTGGGTATACGGCATGGTTGAAGATTATCTGCGCAAAAGTTTCTACGATTGTCCGGCAGTTCTCGAAAACCGCAGCGGAATCGAAAACAGAGTCTTAGGAGGCGCCCTGTCGGCGACTCAGGCAGCGAAACGGCTGCTGGATCTTTATGGTATTCCGTAAAACTATGCCATAGATGAATTAAAATAGAACGCAACTATTAAAGGAGCTATTATGAGTGAAAAAATACCGTTAAACGAGGAATGGCGCGGTAAGCAATACGCATTTTTCAACCACAGTAAGTGCGAAGCGTTCCCCTGTCATGAAACAAACGACAGGGATAATTTCAACTGCCTGTTTTGTTATTGTCCGCTGTATCTTCTCGGCAGGGAGTGCGGAGGCGCGTTCAGTTATCTTCCGAGCGGCGTAAAGGACTGTACCCGTTGTACCATACCCCATGAGCGAGACAACTACGGCTATATAACGGGTCGTTTTCAGGATATTACTCTCTAAATAAAATGCCCGGCAATGGGTTTAATTTGTTGCACTTGTTTTGATGAGGTAGTATAATCTAATCAGTTAAATTAATAATTTTCGGTATTTGGGAATCTGGTCAAATTCCAGAACGGCCCCGCCACTGTAGCCGGGATGAAACCGCATCAGTCACTGTTCTAAAAGGATGGGAAGACGCGGAAGTAAGATGAACGGTAGTCAGGAGACCGACCGAAAATGCGTAGTGTGTCTTATTGCGCGTGGGCGTAATGAGTCTTTTTTTAATTCTTTGAAAGACTTTCCTTTTCATATCGCGCAAAAGACTAGAATTTAACGTTATCTCAAGCGGGGTACTCAGTTAAAAAGACCGGAAAAGAAAGGTTTTTTTATATAGGTTCATATGCAAAAATTTGAAAAGGAGTTGTGTTGATTGAAAAGTTGGAGATTTTTAGCTTTGTCGGTTTTGGCGTTGATTTTGTGGAGCGGGGTGGCAACGGGTGCGCCTCTCGAACATTACGAAGGTTTAACGGTCTATGGGGACAAGGTATACGCCTTGGTATCCAGGGCTGACCATAACCCAGATTTGACTTTGGATTATCATCCAAGCAAAATTGTGGAATTTAACGCTGCCCTTGTTAAGCAACGCGAGTTGGTACTGCAGAATGGAACGGAGACCGCGAAGAACTCTACGTCGTTTGCGCTTCATAATGGCAAACTGTATGTCGGAAGCGTCGGCGGCATGGTGCAAAATGATGAAGGCGGAGATGTGTGGGAGGTGGACATCGGGAACTGGACGGCGCGTAAGCTTCTCAGCGTGAAGGACGCTACGGGGAATCCCTGGGGCGTTTCCGGACTCGAAATAGCAACTGACGGCAGAGTATTCATTCTGGTCGGCGGATACGACGCATCATGGAACTTCGTTGCGAGACTTTACATTACCGCAGTCGCTGATCTATCTGCGGGAACCATTGGTTTGGAGACTTCCGTTTTGTCGGGGGGCGGTTATTCGTGGGGCATAGCTTGGAGCGAATTTGACCAGATCCTTTGGATGATGGCCGGTACAGAGATTCAAGCTCGTTCCATAAACGGAGCGCTCAGAGAGACTTTCACGCCATCTCAACTTGGGGACAACATCTACGCAATATCTCCGCTGGAAGGCGGGGGACTTTTTTACACCGTCAGTAATTATGTTAACGGCTCAGCCGGACTTATTACAAGAACCGGGTCAAATTATACGGTACGCCCAAACCTGGTGACCAATTTGGGCGGCGACGCCGCCGGATTCGCGTTCAAAAACAAAAACGGCGTCCCCGGGTTTCTCCTGCGCGAGTTTAATTTCGGAGCTAACGATATCGTCTACATCTACGACGCCCGAGGCGATTTTTCGGCGCCTATAGTAAACGTCTCGAATTGGGGCACAAATATCAACTCGATCACGACGCTTGGAGATTTCCTGTACTTTGGGACTTACGAAAGTTACGAATCTGGAAATCCCAACCAATTATCAGGAGAGATTGGACGAGTCGACATGTCGGATTGGTGGGACGACGAGTCGCCCGATCCGGATCCTATCGTGCCTGGTAAATCCTCTGGAGGCGGCGGATGCGACTTTGGATTTGGAGCGGCTATCCTATTGCTTTTGATTCCGGCAACGCTTGTTAAATATCGCAAAAGGTAAGATTAATAGATGCAAAATAACCAAGTCCGCCATAAGCGGAAAGTTTCCCCGGTGGAAGTTTTTTTGTTACTGTTTTTGTCGGCGATGTTTCCTTCCACATCGCCGGCGGCAGTGGTGGAACTGCCTGAGGTGAGAGTAACCGCTTCCGTCATTTATGACGAGGAGGAGGATAAATATCTTTCTCCGGGAATGGTGACCGTCGTACGCCCCGAAGAGCAAAAAGGGGAGCTGCGCGATCTGCCCGATTTGCTGGTCAAAGTCCCGGGACTTAGAGTAATACGCCTTCAAGGGCGCAATGGTTATTCGGTGGCTTCAGTGCGCGGCAGCGCTTCGTCGCAGGTTGCCGTTTATGTGGACGGCGTACTGATGAACCTTCAGAGCGAGGCTGCCGTCGACCTGTCCGCAATCCCCGTCGACAACGTGGAGCGGGTTGAAGTATACAGAGGTTACGTTCCGGCGAAATTCGGCGCGCAGGCTATGGGGGGAGTAATTAACATTGTTACGAAGACTCCGGAGAAACCTAAGACGGAGGTTCTGTTAGGTCTGGGATCGTTTGGAAGATGGAAGGGAGTCCTTTCGCATTCGGCGGCTCTTTGGGGCGGGAATTTTTTCGGCTCGATAGGTTACGAAACTTACGATGGCGACTTCAAATATTGGAACGACGCCGGTACGCCATACAACGAGGCGGACGACTACGAGGCGCAAAGGCGTGGGAACGGATTTGATAACATAGATCTCTTACTCAAATGGCAGGATGAAAACTGGAAAGCGAGAGCGTCATGGGTACGGCGGGACCGTGAACTCGCGCTTATCGCTCCCAATCTGGACAGACCGGGGACGCCGCAACGCCCCGGAGCGCTTCTGGACACGGACAGAACAGACTTATCGCTGGGGCGGACGCATACGTCCGGAGCGATAAATTGGGAATGGGAGATAATGCATACTTGGCAAAACAAACAGTACGACAGTAGAAGGGGTACGGCGCCAAGCCAAATCGGCGCTGCCTACGTAACAAAAAGCGAGTACGACACGTCGAGATTAGGCATTTCTTTGAACGCCAGTATGCCTGCGGGCGAACGCCATTTTTTGGAAATGTTGGCCGGATACTCGCGCGAAACGCTAAAAGTACATGGGGACGTCATTTCCGAGCTTCAAGGCATCGACAGATACGACGTGACGGATTGGAATATAAACCTTCAGGACACCTATGCTCTCGACGCCGCCGGAACGTTTCTCGCCACTCCCTCCATCCGCTGGCATGAGATGGACGGAAAAGGTCATTTCACGTGGCAGGCAGCGTTGTCAAAGGAGTTTTCTCACGGCTGGACGCTGAAAAGCACTTACGGAACATATGCGCGAGCGCCAAATATGTACGAAAGATACGGTGACGGGGCGTTTGTCCGTACCTCTGCAGGCGATCTGGAATGGGAGACCGGCACTCAGTTCGACGTCGGGGTGATTTGGAACGGCGTCGTGTTGCGGAACGCCCGGGCCAACGTTTCCTTGTCGGCTTTCCGGCGCGATACGGACGATCTAATCGAATTTTTTATGACCGACCCTAAGTATGCCCGGTATACCAATATCGTCAAGTCTGAGATCAAGGGAGCAGAATTGGAAGTCGGTCTTGACTGGGAAAAATGGAACCTTTCCTTTTCCGGCACATGGATGGAAGGTATAAACAAGACGCCGGACGAAGGTTCGGTACGTTATTACGGGATGTCTCTGCCAAATCGGCCAAAATGGAGCGGCACGGCGAAACTCACCAGAAAATTTACCAAAGGGTCGATCTTCGCCGAATACCAGTACATTGGTGAAAACTATGTCGATTCCTCCGAAAAAGCCCTGTTCGACGCGAGAAATGTATTCAATATTGGCGCCAAATACGATTTGAGTCCGAACGTTCATCTTGCTATAGGCATTGACGACCTTTTCAACGAGGCGGATAATTGGAAAATGCGACCTGACGGATATGACGGTCCTACTCGTATGCTTTGGTATCCAATTGAAGGGCGCTCGTTTTACCTGACGCTCAATATGACGTTTTAAATGGCCGTTGGAATTTAAAATTTTGTATAGGATTTGAGAAAACATGTCTATGGATGAGCTAAACCGTTACATACAGAATATCGGGCGCCTGAACCATGACGCGATGGAGCGGGCGCAAACAAGGCTGGACAGTCTGGCGAAACCGCCCGGTAGTTTGGGCAAACTGGAGGAAATTGCAGTCAAGCTAGCCGGAATAAGCGGAAGGATGATTTATGATACCGGCAAGCGTTGCGTCATAATCATGTCGTCGGATAACGGCGTTCTGGAAGAAGGCGTCGCCTCGGCGCCGCAAGCCGTTACATACGCGCAAACGGTAAACTTCACAAAGGGAATAACCGGAGTTTCAGCAATAGCAAAGACATTCAACACTGACTTGATCGTCGTGGATATGGGGATCAACGCCGATGTCAATCATCCGCTCATCCTGAACAGAAAAATCAGAAAATCCACTTGGAATATCGCAAAACGCGAAGCCATGACGCGGAACGAAGCGGAACGCGCTATTTTAACCGGCTTAGAAATTGCCGTTGAAGCCGTCAGGAATGGATACGCTTTATTGGGCGTAGGCGAGATGGGTATAGGCAATACCACCACATCTTCGGCTGTACTCTGCGCGCTTGCGGGTATCCCCGTTGAACAGGCGACGGGCAAGGGCGCGGGACTAAAAGAAGAAGCGTACAGGCATAAAATTGACGTGATTCGGACGGCATTGCAAAATAATAAACCGGACCCTTCCGACCCGATCGACGTCTTGACCAAAGTTGGCGGATTTGACATAGCCGCTATGACAGGAGCGTTCATCGGAGGCGCATACATGAAAGTTCCGGTGATAATCGACGGTTACATTTCTATGGTTGCGGCGTTGACGGCTTCGCGGCTCAACGTTGCAGTAAAGGATTATATGTTTGCCTCTCATTCGTCATGTGAGCAGGGCTTTGTTCACGCGTCGCGCGCGCTAGGGATCAAGCCTTGTCTGGATCTGAATATGCGGCTTGGCGAAGGAAGCGGATGCCCGCTTATGTTTGCCGTAATCGACGCCGCTTGCGCGGTCATGCGGAATATGGGGACATTTGAACAGGCCGGCATCGGTAAAGAGTATACAAACGAAATCAAGAGTTTTAAGGATGTGGCTAATCTTGAAATACATTAAAGGGTTTTATATGTCTTTGGGCATGTTCTGCGCCATCCCTTTGCCTTATCATTTTTGGGACGAAAGATATACCTCTTTGATGGTCGCCAGTATTCCCCTGATAGGCATAATCATTGGCGTTCTCTGGTGGCTGACGGCTGTGTTGCTGATGGGATTTGGGACGCCGCTTATGATGACAGCGGCTATATTGACGCTGGTCCCGTTTTTTATCGCCGGATTTATTCATTTGGATGGCTATATGGACACCAGCGACGCTTTATTGTCATACCGTCCGCTGGAAGATAAGTTGCGGATACTGAAAGATCCTCACGTAGGCTCTTTTGCTGTGGTCATGCTAGCGATTCTGTTTCTTCTACAATTTGCGGCAATGTATACGATTGCGGAAAGCGGAAGATTTATGGCGCTGCTTATTATAATCTCCGTTATTTCCAGATGTTGCTCAGCTTTATCAATACTGGTTTTACGCCACATGCCCCAAAGCAATTACGTCTCGATGCTTGCGCAAAATATTGGAGTCTCGCATAAAGTTTTCGTTATCTTTGTTGCTGTTGCCGCAGTCTCGTTTTCATTTTTGTTTGCGCGCTCTTTTGGGTTTATTGTGTCAACGGCGGTGATTTTGGGTCATGCAGGGGCTATGACCAAAGCTTTTAAGGCTTTCAAGGGGATCTCGGGGGATCTGCTTGGGTATTCTCTGATCATAGGCGAGCTGTGCGGGTTAATTGCATTGGCTTTTTTACAAAATATGTAGGCGATGGGTATGATTACGATAATCGGCGGGGCTTATCAGGGGAAGTTGGTTGTGATTTGCACTATCCTGCAGCGTAGTCCCACAGCGTACAGCGAAAATGGCGCGAAGCCGCAGGACGATCGATGGCCGGGTAGCGCATCAAACGAAGTGGCGCGTTTATTTTGCGGTATTCCGACGAGGATGAAGAAGTGAAAATTCATCTGATACGGCATGGTAAGACATTAGCCAATGAAAAGCGGCTGTATTGCGGACAGACAGATTTGCCGCTTTCCGAAGGCGGCTTAACGGAGCTTATGATTTTAAAAAGCCGGAATATCTACCCGACCGGCGCCGATTGTTTTTTTACAAGCGGTCTGCGCCGTACCGAACAAACGCTTGATACATTATACGGGAATGTAAACCGGATAATTGTCCCAAACATAATGGAATATAACTTCGGTCTTTTTGAAATGAAAAGCTACGACGAGTTAAAAGAACAGGAAGATTATCTAGCTTGGATAACAGATGAATCCGGCGCTGTATCTTGCCCATGCGGCGAAAGTAAAAAACAAGTTGAAAAGCGTGTTATAGAAGGTTATAACTTAATTTTGGAAGAAGTCAGGCAAGCCGGGCATGGGTCAGCTTTAGCGGTTTGTCATGGCGGTACAATTGCTTGTGTTATGGAGCATCTCAAGCCAAAAGCAAATGACTTTTATCGGTGGCAGCCTCAACCCGGGCGCGGATACTCGCTGATATACGCGTCAGGAAGGTTCAGCAAATATCTGCCCATTTAAAATATTAAACGCTGGGGTATAAACATGTTAAAAAATAGAACTAAGATGAAAAACAAGACAAAGATTCTCAAACTTTTGCTGACGGCGATAATGCTCCTGTTCATGGCGAGCGGCGCGATTCCCGCTGCCATCGACAAGGACCGCGCGGGCTATCCTATTACTTTGCCTGAAACTATAAATAAAATCATATCAATGGGACCTTCCAACACTGAAACATTAATCGCGCTCGGTTGCGGGGACAGGATCATCGCGGCGGATGATTATTCAAGCAATGTCGCGGGGATAAAACCTGATATTCCGATGTTTTCCATGATGACGCCTGACGGAGAACAAATCATCGCTCTTGAACCCGATGTTATTTTTGTAACCGGGATGAGCAAGGCGGACGGCGACGACCCGTTTAGAGTTGTCGAGAACGCCGGAATCTGCGTTGTCTATATACCAACGAGTTCAAGCATAGAAGGAATCAAGGAAGACATACGGTACATATCGGAGGTCGTGGGAGCGCAATCGGCAGGTAAAGAAATAATATCGGGCATGGAAAATGAAATTGACGCCATCAGGACAATCGGGCAAGAGATTATCGAAAAGAAGACGGTTTACTTTGAGATTTCAGCTGCGCCCCGGATAATCAGTTTTGGAACCGGCACATTTTTAAGCGAATTGATTGAACTGGTTGGCGCGGTAAACATTCTGGCTGATCAGGAAAGCTGGATTTCGATTGCGGATGAAGCTGTCTTGAGCGCAAACCCTGACGTTATCTTGACGAGCGTGAATTATATTGAAGACCCGATCAATGAGATCAAGTCAAGACCCGGCTGGAGCGAAATAGCAGCGGTGCGGAATAACAATGTATATTATATTGATGCGGACTCAAGCAACCGTCCGAGCCACAACATCGTCAAGGCGCTCAAGGAAATGGCAAAAGCCATATATCCTGACAAGTATTAAGCATGAAAACAAAAATTCTCATTGCGGTATGCGCAAGTTTGATTGTTATCCTGTTCGGCATAGCTCTGGGCAGCGTATATATATCTCCAAGCGAGGTCTTCGGTATCTTCAGTCATAAATTGTTTAGCGCAGAGTTATCTGAAAGCGTCAAAGCAAGCTCCGTTTCTATAATATGGACTTTACGGCTGCCGCGCGCGCTGCTTGCGTTTCTCGCGGGCATCGCGCTGTCGGTGAGCGGCGCTGTCATGCAGTCGATGCTGCGTAACCCGCTTGCGTCGTCGTATACCATCGGCGTGTCGTCGGGCGCTTCGCTCGGAGCATGTATAGTCATCCTTTACGGCGTAACAATTCCTGTTATTGGGGTATTGACGCTGCCGTTTTTTGGGTTTGTGTTCGGGTTTGGAACAATTCTCCTTGCGATGGCGTTCGCAACGCGCCTTGACGGGCAAATGGAAAACAACACAATAATTCTTGTTGGTATGGTCTTTTCTTTGTTTGTAAATGCTGTTACGACGCTTATGTCTGCATTGTCAAAAGAGCATATGCAACGGCTTATATATTGGCAGATGGGTAGTTTTTCGATGAAAGACTGGGAACCCGTTGTCATTTTGGCGCCCATCGTTATCATTGGCGCTTTATTTATTGCCCATTATAACCGCGAGCTTGACATGATGACATTTGGAGAGGAGCAAGCAAGGACAATGGGCGTGAACTTAAAAAGTTTGAAATGGATACTGCTGATTTCATCGGCTGCCCTCACCGGGAGCGTCATCGCGTTTGTCGGCGTCATCGGCTTTGTTGACTTAGTCGCTCCACATATTGTCCGTAAACTATTCGGGTCGTCCCATAGAATTGTCATACCCATGTCAGCAGTGTTTGGCGGCTCATTCATGGTAATTTCTGACCTTATCGCGCGGACTGTGGTTTCACCGGGCGAGCTTCCGGTTGGTTCAGTAACGGCGCTTATCGGCGCGCCGTTTTTTGCATATATCTATTTCAGCAGGAGGAATAAAAGCTGATATTCAGCATCATTACGAATGATATGGTCGTAGAATCGCGGTTGCCATAACGGAAATCCCACCGTTTTTGCCACGAATGATTTAATGTTACGCGCGACCTGATGTAGGGACGATCGAGGGTGGGACGATCGAATTGTTTGCTTCTATTCCCTGTATTTAATGAAAATAGCTAAGCCAAATAATGTGGTTGGAATAAATTGAAGCGCGTGGTTGAAAAGAGCTATTCCAAGAGCCTGTTCTTTTTCTATGCCAAACCATGATAAAGCCAAAACGGTAGACGCCTCATACACGCCAATAGCTCCAGGGGTTGATGGCAACAGCATTCCAAGAGAACTAATGGCAAAAATGCATATTCCCTGAGTTATGTCAATATTCAGTAGAGCTATTCGTTTTAAGGAAAAAACGCAAACCGTGGCATAAGTAGTCCAGACAAGAAAAGTTGAAATAACAAGCCACAAGAGGCGCTTGATTCTCATGTTTGAGTTGACCTCTTCCTGCAAAGCGTTAATGAAATCGGTCAGTTTATTAATTTTTATTTTTATAAAGAGCGCGGGAAAAAACGCGGGGTATTTTTTCGCAAAAAGAAGCGATATCCAAACAGCCGCTAAAATCAATATTCCCGTAAAAAGTCCTGATTCGATATTCAGCGTCCAGGCTGTCCAAACTCCAATCAACAACAGCATGTTGACATCAAAAAAACGTTCCCAGAAAACAATTCCAAGCGCCGCCGCAAATGGGAATCCATTTCTGCGTGAAACCCAGGCGGCTTTAATAACCTCTCCTGCTTTTGCCGGAAAAATATTATTCGCGCCAAGGCACAAAAGTCCTGCAAACACACAATCCCGGAACGGCAATGCAGGAGTTCGCATATATTTTAGCCTTAGTCCAAGAGCAAGGTATGATACAAGAGAAATAATAAATACAACTAATATTGAATTTGGAGAATAGTTGCGAATCGTTCTCCAAAGGTTTGAAAATTCAATGCCACTGAAAGCGTAATATGCGCATATTAACGAAATTAATAGCTGAAACAAAAACTTTTTGTTTATTCTATTCAACGGTCACACTCTTGGCGAGGTTACGCGGTTTATCTATGTCGCAGCCCTTCATAAACGCAAAGAAGTATGCAAAAAGCTGTAGCGGAACTACCGTAAGCAACGGATAAAGCTCATCTTCAGTTTTTGGAATGAAGAAACAGTCGTCAGATATTGATTTTATAGGCTTATTACCTTCTGTAGTGATGGAGATTATAGGAGATTTGCGCGCTCTTGCCTCTTCAATATTTGACATTGTTTTTTCTATCAGGGAGTCGGTTGGCGCTATCGCTATGACCGTCGTTTTGCTGTCAAGCAAGGCTATAGGACCGTGTTTCATCTCTCCCGCCGCATAGGCTTCAGCGTGGACATAAGCTATTTCTTTTAGTTTTAACGCGCCTTCAAGCGCTATCGCGTATTCATTTCCGCGCCCAATAAATAAAAAGTCTTTTGGGTTCTCTTCCGCAAAATTATTTTGAGGAGAAGCGTTATCCGCGTATTTTTCCGCCAGTAAGCGAAGCTCATTCTGGCGCGACAATATGGCTTCAATTTTGTATGGTAAACGTATGAGTTCCGAGCAAATTCGTGTTTCATCATTTTCGCGGAGAGTTCCTTTTAGTTTTCCAATCCACATCATCAGAAGACTTAAGGCGGCAAGCTGTCCCATAAAAGTTTTTGTCGCCGCTACGCCAATTTCGGGACCCGCTTTCAGTTCCAATATATTGTTTACTTCCCGCGCAAGCGACGAGCCTTTTACGTTAGTTACGGCTAAACAGAAAGCGCCTTTTGCTTTAGCAAGCCTTTCAGCTGCCAGCGTATCCGCCGTTTCGCCGGATTGCGAAACAAATACCGCCAATGTGTCGGCGCCGCATTTTATGTTACGATATCGATATTCGGAAGCTATGTCCACTCTAACGTCAAGGTCGGTAAACCGCTCTGCCAGTCTTTCGGCAATTAGTGACGCATAAAATGAAGTGCCGCAAGCCACAATATGAAGCTTGCTCCAAGCGAGAACCTGCTCTCGGGTCCAATTAAGTTCGGAGCTTAAGTCAATATGGTTATCAGCGATTCTTTTATCAATAGTTTTGCGCAAAACGATTCCCTGCTCATCTATTTCTTTGAGCATAAAATGCGGGTAGCTTCCCTTTTCCGCCATTTCGTAATTCCAGTCTATATGAATGGTTGCGCGTTCATGCGCAGTTCCGTTGAAGTCCCAGAATTTCATCCCATTTACGGAAAGTTCGGCTATCTCTCCTTCGTTCATATATACGACATCTGCGGTGTAGGGCAGCAAAGCCATCGCGTCGGAGGCGCAAAAAGCCTCATATTTCCGGGGCGTTTGAGTTTCGCTTGAAGCGGGTTCAGCGCGGCAACTGACAACAAGCGGAGAGCTTTTTCTAACGCAATAAAAACGATCTGGAAAATCTTTGAACATTACAACAAAGGCAAAAGCTCCGCGTATTCTTTTTACAGCTTTAATTATAGCTTCGAGGGTAGGGCTAGCGCTTTCTCCTTTTTCCACGCAATCTTTATAGACTTTATCAATCAAACATACCGCAGCCTCCGTATCCGTTTCGGATATGAAATCATAATGCACGGAAAGCTCTTCTTTAATTTCCATCCAATTCTCAATTATTCCGTTATGTATTAGTACAACATTATCTCCTCCGCAATGCGGGTGAGCGTTTGCATCTGTAACGCCGCCATGAGTAGCCCATCTTGTGTGTCCTATTCCAATATTTCCTTTCAAGGGGGTTACTTCAAGCATTTTTTCCAATTCAGAGACCTTACCGGCCTTTTTTAGAATTTTAAACTCATTATTATCAAGCACCGCCAAGCCGGCAGAATCATATCCGCGATACTCTAACGCGGAAAGACCTCTAATTATAATATCTACTGAATTCTTTTTTCCAACGTATCCAATTATTCCACACATTTTGATTATCCTCCGACGTTTAGTATTACATAATTGTATTATAATTCATAATCATTGTGGCGGCAACTCAGCCGCCTGTTTTCATTGATAACCCGTTGCCCGTTGCAGTAAATACCGATAATCATATTGTCATGGTTTTGTATGACAACACATTTTTTGATTCTGAGGTTTCCTAATATTTTCTATGACCTATATGACGCATAGCCCGATATCACCGAAATATATTTCGGCTTGTATATTCCTAACCAAGAAAACACGGCGTCTATGCTACGACCGTCTTATTAATGCTGTTCTTATTGCCGATGTAAATAATATAGGTGGTATTTGTAAAAATTTTTTACATTAAATGTTGATTCATTAGCGCAGATGTGCTATTGTAGTTTTATCAAATAAAAAAGGAGCAGAAACATGAGCGGGAAATTTTCAAATAATATTGAACAGGCTCGTTTGGCACGCGGCTATACACAAGAACAAGTAGCCCACGCTATAGGCGTTAGCCGTCCTACCTATATAAATATCGAGGCTGGTAAAAAGGACCTTACCGTACGTCAGGCGGAAGCCCTATCTTCTATGCTACGCATTAGTATGGACGACATATTAGGTGTGGCTGATGGTTCATCGGTATTCTCCGATATTATTAAGTCTACCGAAAAGTATAAGCAAATAATTCTTAACTCTATCAAGTATGGCGCCGACGATGATGGGAAAATTACCAAAACGAAACTTTCTAAGTTAGTATATCTGGCGGATTTCATTTGGTATTATCTGAACTTATCACCTATGTCAGGTATGACGTACCGTAAATTACAGCGCGGACCGGTTGCGGATGTATATTTTCGCGCAGTGGACGAGTTGGAAGAAGACGGAACCATAATCCGTGAACCAAAGGGGAAGGCTATACTGCTTTCTCTCATAGAGAAGGAAGCTCCCGCCAGCAGATTGTCAAACGATGAGCTTAATCTTATAGAAAAGATTGGGAAGGCATGGAGTGGTAAGTCTACCGATGATATTGTGAACTTCACACACGAGCAGCTTCCATGGCAAATCTGCAGAGACGGCGAAGTAATTCCCTATGGTCTTATTACTCAAGAGGAGCCAGAGCGCGTATATGGAACAATTCAACTATAGAGTTCAGTTTGAGCCTTTTGCAGAAAGGCACTATGTAAGGAAATTCCAAAAAGACTACAAAGATAAATGGCTGGCTACTGAGCGGACAATCATCACGATCTGTGAACGTATAGATAATATGTTGCAGTATAGCCGCGCTGATCTTATATCAACATCTGGTTGTTATAAGCTGGTTAAACTTGATTTTGCGATCGAAGGTACTCGTATGTCGCCGAAGGCATCTGGCAATAGATGTATTTTGTTTGTTGATGAAGATGCGCGGTCGGTAAAAATATTGCTTGTCTATTCCAAGAATGAAATATCATCTCCGAACGAGACCCAAAAATGGAAAAATATTATCAAGGACGAGTATGGAGAAATTTCTAAACTCTTAAATTTAACGTAAGAGATATCGCTAAGCGCACAATTACTATACGGAGTGAATTCGACGAGTTTTTGCGCATTGAGGACTAATTCAGCACAGAGTTCTGTGAAAAAATATATCGAAACTATCTCGGGATAACAAATTCCTCGGGATAAAAAAAAGGAGCCTTGCGGCTCCTTTAGTGTTTCTTTGAAATTACTTTCTGCGTCTGATGAAAGGGATGAACAGTAACGCAAGGATTGAGAATCCGGCGTTGCATCCGTCTTTATCAGCTATTTTGTTAAGTTTCTCTCTGAGGGTTTCATCTTCCTCAGCATCGCCTGCGACGCTGAACGGGTTAGATGCGCCATCAGTGACAACAAGAGCGATTACGCTTGCTTCCACGTCGCCTACCGCAGCTATCTGGTCATACCAGTGAGGAGTGGCGTTGTCATGGAATGTGTGTTCCACAACTCCGGCGAGTCCTACACCGCCGTATGTGCCGTCGCCAAGACTCCATTCAGCGTCAAGGTCGCTAAGACCGCCCGCAGCATTTTTAATAAACAGGTATACTTTGCCAGTTGTAAGCGGGGTTCCATTAGCGTCGGTAAGCTTCACAGAAAGGGTGAACTGCTCATTCTTTCTGAACTTACGAGCAAACAGAATTTCAGTTTCCTCTTCTCTTGGAATCTTGCCTTCAGCATAGAGCTTCGCGACTATCGGCTTCACAACGATTTCTTCCTGAAGATAGATATCTGAAAGTACGTCATTGCTGATAGCATACGTAAGTTTTCCTTTTTCAGGGAAGCCTCTGTATGGATAGCCATTCGCCGGCGTTACTGCGCTTCCGGTGACAGTCCAGGTATGCGGTACGCCTGCGGCAAACTCAGCATATGTACGCGCGCCGCGTTTTGCAAAGTCCACCATGCCGTCAATCTCGATTCTCTCGTTCCAGCCGTGCAACGTTCCTCTGCCGCCCCAGCCGCCTATTGCAATCATACGACCTTCCTGAAGGAGTCCGGTGTAACGGAAGGAGTTAGCATATGTTCCGCCGTTGATAAAGTCGGGTCTATTCTCCTTGATTTCTCCGGTGTAACCAGGATCAGGTATACCAAATTTCTTAAAGTAATTATTGTAGGCCTTCATTGTCTTATGCAACGCGTCATGGTCGGCGCGGACGTACATCGTTCCCGTCACGTTTGCGCCGTTGGCTACAGTTCCGGTAAGCCCAACGTCATTAAGTCTGTTGCGTACCGCAGCCGAAACGCGGTTTCCGTGTACGAGCGCGTTAAAGTGCGTGTTATCGTCCGGCGTAATTGTTGGAGAATACTGGAAGTTAATTGCCATGTTGATTCCCAATACATTCTCGTCATTGCGTCCCTGACTGGTGAAAGACGTTGAAACGTTGGTATATCTGTTTGTCCAGGCATTCGCGCTATGGCTGACGCCATTTTCGACGCGCGCGGGCGTATATGAGCTGTCTCCGGTGATTGCAGAAGCAAATTGCGGAACAAATCCAGCATTAGTAATGTTTACCAATGTTCCCGAGTAAATATTCAAGTTAAGGTGTCCCATAACCAACGTATTTCCGTTCCACACTTTTCTTTCGCGGAAGTTCTCAAACGGATAAAGCATTATAAACTGACGCGCAGGCATCTGCCAAGGAGCGTTAAAGCCCGTAGGAACTGGGATCTTCGAAAGGAAATCCAACATTACATGACCAGCGTGATAGTATTCCTTTTCCCAGAAACGCGTGGCATGTCCTCTCGCTACTACCTGAACTGCGTCAGCAGAAGCGTTTGCCGAGTTATATGTCTGTCCGGTTCTGGTGTTCACGCGAATAACTTCAAGTCCCGCGTCCCAACGTCCGGATAAAGCAACTTTCTGGACGGCTTCGCGATTATTCTTTTCGTCTGGATACTCCCAGCCGCCCCAATTGATGCGCATGTTGTTCTTTGTGGCGTTTGCGGCGTCAAGAAGCGCGGTTACATTTGCCGTTGTTGAGCCTGTGGGAGGCACAAGCCAGGCGACAAGCTCCAAACTCTGCATGGCGTTAGTGCCAGATATTGTTCCGGCGTAATACGCCTTATACTCGTAAGCATCGCGACCCTGATTGTAGAGAAGCGCCGGAATTGCCGTGGGCGCGCCGTCCGTAAAGTTAGCCGGGCTGGTTCCGCTGCCGCTGCCCCACTGATTCGCTGGGCTTATGGTAGTACCGCCTGCATTTTCATGTATGTAGCGAAGGGCGTTCGGGAAACGCAGACCAATACTTGTAGGATTGTACGTCCATCGCAATTGAATGTTCGAAAGACTTGAGTTGCTGTTCGATTGTCCGTACATGATGGGGACAACGCCCGAGTCAGCAGTTACGCCGGCGACAAACATTTCGTCCTGATGCATGTACCAGGACATGTCGCCAAAGCTTCCGGTGGTGCCGAAATATGGTCTGCCGTAAGTGGTTGCGGTGCCGCCGGGATGCCTGAACATTGAGGTTGTGTCTTCGGTTGTTCCAAAGCACACGCGGATACGGCGGCGAAGGGGTATGTTAGCGTCCTTAATAGCCTTCATCGCGTAAAGCATCGCAACGCCGGGCGTCCTGTCATCGTCGCTGCCGCGTCCAACCATTACCCATCTCATTGTCACGGGGTCGCGGATGACGTTAGCCTGGTGCGAACCGCCAAGCGTCCAGAACCTGTTCGGGTTCGAAACGTGAATAGGCGTTACGTAAACGCCGCCAAACGGGTCGTTAGTCCAGCCGCCGCGGTCGCCGCGAAGAGCGGCTGTATCTTCCCACGGGTCCATATGCTGGACGCTGAAAACCATTTCGGGAAGGCTCTTGTCGCCAAGTTCCACGTACATGTAAAGCGGATACAGTGACGGAGCGTCGTAGAACTCGCGGTTAGACATGCTGGGGAGCCTTGCGGATCTTTTATGAGGCGGCACGGTATAGTTGGGCGCCATGACCTTAACTATCTGATCCTCATTGAAGCCCATTTCACGCGCGCGTTCACAGAAGTATTCAATGATATGAACGGTGCTTTCGTAAGGAGCATACTGACCGGGGTCCTGATACGTGCCACCGCCGGTTCCCTGTTCCATAATTGATACTGCCATGTCGCTAACAAAATCGTTGCGATTATTTTTGATAGCCGCATCGATAGCGTCGCCGTAAAGCGTCTCAATGCTTGGGATCACAAGGGCGTAAGCGTCGGCGTCCATTGCCGCCATAACGGCTGAACTTTTCTTCAGCGTATTATAGCCATAAAGTTCAGCGGCCTGATCTGTTGTTAGTACCGCAGGGTCCACTTCCTGATCGTTAACAATAACCGTTGTGTCATCTCCGCCCTCAGGAACAGGAGTACTGGAGATAGCAAGAACCGCGCTTGAAAAACTAACTGTTAACATTACTACTAGTAAAATACCTAAAAACTTGCGCATAAACACACTTCCTTTCAAAATGTTATATTTTCCAATAAACTGAAAAACGGATAAAACTCAACTATTATGTCTCCTGCAACAAGTCCTCCTTTCAAATTCCAATATTAATTGAAGTTATTTTTACTTCCATTTATGGTTTTAATATTGTGTGTCTTACACGGTATAATATAGCAATTTTTATATGCTGTCAATGTCAATTATTAAACGGAAAGAGGTTCATAATTCTTTGCCCGCGACTCGTCGAATCCTTGAGAATAGCTGAAATAATACGCTTTTACTCCAATTTGAAAAAAAACTACAGAATATTACTTCCCGCAACTGCGCCCGTACTCCAGCAATTTTGCATGTTAAATCCTCCGGTCGGACCGTCAATATCTATAACTTCGCCCGCAAACCACAAGTTTTCGCATATTTTTGAGCGCATGGTAGCGGGGTCTATTTCCGGTAAAGACACGCCGCCTCTTGTAACAATGGCGTGATTGAACCCCGCTGTCCCGCTGGGGCGCATTTTTACGCGTTTCAACAAATCAACAAATTCGCTGATTTCTTCTTCTGAAATGTATTTTACGGGTTTATCGTGCGGAATGTCCGATAAATGCAAAATAAGCGGCAGAAGACGCGCGGGAACAAATGATCGCAAAGCGCTTTCGAATCGCTCGCCTTCCCGCTCGGCGAATTCGCGTTTTGCGCGCGAAAAGAGCGTTTGCTCGTCCAGCGCAGGTTTAATGTCCAGCTCAAGGCATACCGCGTCCGTCTTCTCAAGTTTTCCGCTTTCAAGAAAAGGGTATTCCAGTATTTCGCTGCTCATGTCCATTACAATAGGTCCGCTTATCCCAAAAGGCGTAAATTCCATTTCGCCAAAGCGCTCGCTTATTTTTTTGTCTCCAAGAAAAGCGGTCAGCTTAACGTTTCTAAGGTTGAATCCTTTTGCAAGCTTTACCCACGTTTCATGCGTCTTTATCGGAACGATGACGGGGCGCGGGTCAACTATCGAGTGACCGGCGCGGGAGGCAAAAAAATATCCGTCGCCTGTCGACCCTGTCTTTGGAAAACTTTTTCCTCCTGTTGCAATTAAATAACTCTTTGCTTCTATCTCTTCGCTGCCCTGTCTTCCAGTTTTTGTCCTGACTATAAGCTTATCTATGGCGTTGTTTTTCATGATGAGGTTTTTCACCTCGGTATTACGATTAATCAAAACCTTGCCTTCTTTACAAAAACTCAAGAGGCATTTTAGTATCAAACTTGCGTCGCCATCCTCGGGAAAAATCCGTCCCCCTCTTTCGGTTACGGTTTTTATTCCGCGCGAATTGAAGAATTCAACCGTATCCATAGCCGAAAACTGGCTGAAAGCGGAGTAAAGAAATTTACCATTGTTTCCATAACGCGAGATGAACGTCCCTATATCCTCTTCCGCGTTCGTTATGTTACATCTTCCTTTTCCCGCTATCAGCAGTTTTTCGCCGACGGACGCATTTTTTTCAATTAAAATAACCCTCGCGCCTTTTTTCGCCGCGATTCCGGCGGCAAAAAGCCCTGCGGGACCTCCTCCTATTATTGCTACATCAAATTTTTCCATGATTTATATTTATTTTCCTATACAAAAGCTGCCAAATACTCTATCAAGTAAGATAGAATCGCCTGATATTCCAAGCAATCTTTCCAACGCTGTCCGGGATTGCGCCAAACATGTCGCTACCAGATCGACCCCGCCGAGATTCTTGGCGTCCGCCGCCGCGTTCAACGATGAGAGCGCGTTTCTAACTTCATCCAATTGCCGCGCCGTGACGTTAAGCCCGTAGTTTAAAGAGCTTCCTATAGGATTTCCCCCCCTGTATCCCGCGATATCCAATATTTTTTCTTTAAGAGAGTCAACTCCGTCGCCTTTCTTAGCTGAAATAAATATTATATGACTTTCTGGAAATCTTTCAAATAGGTAATCGTCATCAAATTTTTGTGGTAAATCTATTTTATTGATAACAAAAATGTGCAGACCATTATGCAGTTTTTCCGTCATATCTTTAGAAATCTCGTTTTGTTCTTCAATAGATTTGCTCCCGTCAAATACCCAAAGGCATATGTCGGCTCGTAAAAATTCCTCCCGCGCCTTTCTTACCCCTTCGGCTTCGGCTTCATTAATCGGGATGCGCAAACCGGCGGTGTCAACTAGCCTTATTGGCACGCCGCACCATGTTATTGATTCTTCTATGACGTCCCTTGTGGTTCCCGGCATGGATGTTACAATAGCGCGCGCTTGCTTGAGCAGCGCGTTTAACAGGGAAGACTTTCCCACGTTCGGACTGCCCATTATGGCGACCCGAATGCCTTCTCTGAGCAAAAATCCGCTTTTGCAACGGTCAAGCAGATCTTCAAGCTCCATTTTTAATGTCTCTATTCCGTTTGAAAGCTCATCATCAGCTACGTATGGTATGTCCTCCTCGGGAAAATCCAGTCCTACTTCTATTTTGACTTGCAGATTGAGTATTTCGTCATGTATATCATTCGCAAAATCGGATAGCTCACCCCGGAGTGTTCTTGCGGCGGCTTTTAAAGCTTCTTCGCTGCGCGAGCGTATGATGCCAAGCACTCCTTCCGCCTGACACAAGTCGATGCGTCCATTTAGGAAGGCTCTTCTCGTAAACTCGCCCGGTAGAGCGATGCGGGCGCCCGCGCGAACCAATAATTCCAGACAAAGTTGAGAGACCAAAGAACCTCCGTGAGTGTGGATTTCAACTATGTCTTCGCCGGTATAGCTTTTTGGGGATTGAAACCGCGCGACGAGGACAGTATCAAGGACATCGCGGGGTGTTTTTTCGTGGTTTTCGTCTCCCGCCGGTTTATCAAGAAGTTTAGAGAGCTGCAGCTTATTTGCTTCCGCCTTATGCAAAGGCACAGGCGTATGAAGAATTTTTGCGGCTATTTCGCAAGCGTCTTCACCCGAAACCCTAACTATGGCTATCCCTGATTCTCCCCAAGCCGTAGATATTGCTGCTATTGTGTCCTGTTTCATGGAGCTTCCCCCTTAAATTAACGACCTTTTTTCCTTCTGGTTTTTATTAAAAAGTTTTTGTTTTCTTTAATTTTTCCCGCAAGAATATCTCTTATCTGCGCCGCTTTTTCGAAGTCTAATTTCTCCACGGCTTCCCACATCATCCGCTCAAGCTCCTGACGCGAATACGATGTCTCGCTTGTTTGCAAACGCGAGATTTTAGCGGAGCCTGGAGAATACGCGGTTAGTAATTCTTCAGGCAATAAATTTATAACTTTCTTCTTGATATTCTCAGGAGTTATTCCATGCGAGCCGTTATAGTCCATCTGTAATTTGCGGCGTCTCGTTGTCTCGTCAACCGAAAACATAATGCTTTTAGTGATATTATCCGCGTAGAGTATTACCTTTCCGCTGGTATTCCGCGCCGCCCTTCCCATTATCTGTATCAGTGAACGTTGTGAGCGCAGATATCCTTCCCTGTCCGCGTCAAGTATTGCAACCAAGGAGACTTCCGGTAGATCCATTCCCTCACGGAGAAGGTTAATTCCCACTAAAACCTGAATATTCCCTCCGCGCAAGTCCCTTATAAGTTCCGCCCTCTCAAAAGCGTTAAGCTCCGAATGTATGTATTTTACACGGAAACGCAGCTCGGATAAATAATCGGACAGGTCCTCGGAAGATTTTTTTGTTAAAGTTATGACGAGGGCCCTTTCTCCTTTTTCGCATATTGTACGCAATTTGTCGATCAGGTCGTCCACTTGTGTTAAAGCCGGTAATATTTCCACCTCAGGATCTACAACGCCTGTCGGGCGAATTATTTGTTCCACTATTTGAGAAGATCGCTCTATTTCCCAATCGCCTGGCGTTGCGGATACGAAAACAGCCTGTTTGAAACGCGATAGGAACTCATGCCATTCAAGAGGCCTGTTATCCAAACATGAAGTGAGCCTGAATCCGTTTTCTACCAGGACGGTTTTTCTCGCTCTGTCTCCGTTCAGCATTCCTCTTACTTGCGGCAGCGTTATGTGCGACTCGTCTACAATCATCAGAAAATCTTCAGGGAAGAAATCCAAGAGCGTCCCAGGAGGTTCGCCGGCTTCTCTGCCGTCAAGGTGTCGGGAATAGTTTTCTATCCCCGAACAGTATCCCGCTTCTTTTAGCATTTCTATATCATAGCGCGTACGCATTCTTATTCTTTGAGCTTCAATATGTTTTTCGGTTGATTCAAAATTCTTTACAGCTTCTTCCATCTCCGATTCGATTAATGGAATTGCTTTTTCTATGGCATTGTCCTGCGTTACGTAATGCTTTGCGGGAAATACCGAAGCTTGCTCAAGTCTTTCGGTACTGCGACCGGTTATGGGGTCAAAGTTATCTATGCGATCAATTTGTTCGTCGTAGAAAGATATTCTTATTCCATTCTCGGAATATGCGGGGAATATTTCGATAGAATCCCCCCGCGCGCGGAAAGTCCCCCGTATGAGAGAAACTTCGTTTCTTTCGTAGTAATTAGCGATAAGCCTTTCCATAAAGCTCCTTAGTTCATAACTTTCTCCTACGCAAAATCTAAATATTACGTCTTCGTAATTTTTTCTTTCGCCTAAGCCGTATATGCAGGACACGCTAGCCACCACAATTACGTCTCTTCTTTCAATGAGAGCTTTTGTTGCTGAAAGCCTTAATCGCTCTATACGCTCGTTAATTGAAGCGTCTTTTTCTATGTATGTGTCGCTTGCCGGAATGTAAGCTTCGGGTTGATAATAATCGTAATAGCTTACAAAATAATGCACCGCGTTTTCCGGAAAAAAAGATTTAAACTCGCTATAAAGCTGCGCCGCAAGGGTTTTGTTGTGCGCCAAAACGAGAGAAGGTCTGTTTATGTTTGTAATCACATTTGCCATAGTATAAGTTTTCCCGCTTCCCGTGACGCCAAGAAGCGTTTGATATCTATCGCCGCGCGTTATTCCCGCTGTCAGTTCTTCTATAGCTTTGGGCTGGTCTCCGGCTGGACTCCAGTCCGAATGCAGTATAAATTTTTTTTGCATTTATACTTCTACCTCCGGGGAGCAATTTGCATCAGTATTATTATATCCTGTTATATGTGTAAATATTATGATTATTATGTGGAGATTTGTAATACCAATTATGAAATCAAACGTATGCTTCGTTGTTT
>Ga0099364_10002582_pt1 | contig 28765 bp, 25 predicted proteins | sample TergutTh196P3_FD_73070 | JGI IMG/M metagenome (GOLD analysis project Ga0099364, IMG submission 73070) | Microcerotermes parvus P3 segment gut microbial communities from Pointe-Noire, Republic of the Congo - Th196 P3 | ecosystem: Host-associated > Arthropoda: Insects > Digestive system > Gut ...
AATGCTAAAATTAAAGAGTTTAGGGCGAATCTAAGAGGAGTGGTCGATGTTGAGTTCTTTTTGTATAGATTAACTAAAATTTATGCTTAATCCACAACTTTTGCGGGTGACCCTTTTTATTCGTTCAAAAAATAATTTTGCAGGTTAAAAATCCCCAAAAAAAAACAGAGTTTACAAAAATTCTCTGCAAACCCCTAATCACCACTGTAGCGAGAGGCGGGCTTGAACCGCCGACCTCATGATTATGAATCATGCGCTCTAACCAGCTGAGCTACCTCGCCATTTTTTTCGGCTGCAAAGGTAAATATATTTTGCAAAACAAAAAATATTATTTTTCTCTCTTCAACAATGCAGCTGCCAAATTTTCCAGACCGGCTTTGCGCGATTCGTCAGTTACCGCCACGTTCCGAAGGTGCGTCATGGCTTGCCGGTAATACTTGTCCATGGTTTGACGGGCGGTTTCGTTCACTGCCAGATGGTCGTAGATCGCCTTTGTCCGGCTGATTTTTTCGTTGGCGGGCATTTTTGGGTCTTTCAGTAAAGCGAATAATTCGTTGCGCGTTTTATGATCGGATTTTTCTAAAGCCGTAAGCAGTAAAAAAGTTTTTTTCCCGCACAGGATGTCTCCGCCAATGGCTTTTCCGAACACGTCAGGGTTGGCATACACGTCTAACCAATCGTCCTGTATCTGGAAAGTGAGCCCAAGCGAGATGCCAAACTGATACAGTGATTCGGCATTGGCAGCGTCGGTTCCGCCGCATATAGCGCCTATTTTGAGACAAGCGCCCAGAAGAACAGCCGTTTTCAGCCGGATCATACGCAGATATTCGTCAATGGACACGTCGCTGCGTTGTTCAAAATCCATATCGTATTGTTGTCCTTCGCATACTTCCAGCGCTGTTCGGTTAAAGGTGTCGAGCAATACGGGCAAAATATCCGACGGCGACTGACAGATATACCGATAGGCAAGGATCATCATGGCGTCGCCTGAAAGGATCGCTGTGTTTTCGTTCCAGCGTTTGTGCACTGTGGGGCGGTTACGCCTTAGATCGGCATTGTCCATCACGTCGTCATGCAAGAGGGTGAAGTTATGGAAAAATTCCAAGGCTATAGCAGGCATCAGGGCTTTTCCAATGTCGTCGTCAAAGAGATTGCAAGCCATCAATGCAAGTACGGGACGAACCCGTTTGCCGCCGGATGCCATCACATAATCTATCGGTTCGTACAGTCCCGCGGGAAGGTTACCGCCGACGGACAGTTGTTTCAACTTGTCTTCGACGAGGGCGCTACATTGTTCTAAACTGTTCATGATGCATATTTTTTTCGTGCCTTGCGAATCACTCGAGCCTTGTGCCATCCGGCGTAATATCTGTAAGTGAGAAATACCAATCCCATCAACGCCAGTGCGACGCAGGAATGTATGTACAAGCCGATCAGCAACAAAAGCAACGGGATAACAATGGCGGCGACGGCTATGTATTTCAAAATTGTAAATGGCTTTTCCGCCTTGGCTTTCAGCGCATGATCTATGAGTGTTGTCCCCTTAACGCCATTTCGACCTGTTCCATCCATGAAAATATGGTGCGATTCCCCGTTATAGCGGTAATGGAGCATCCATACAGGATAATAAATAAACTGACCTTCGCGTGACGCGCTCGACGATATATTACATTTGAAATCCTTTATATCATTGCTTTGCAAGTGGATCAATGTGTTTTTTCGCGCTATGTTGTGTACGCTATCTTCACCGTATTGTTGCCATGTTTTCTGAACGTCGAGCTTACGGATCAGGAAAAGATGATGGTCAAAATTGGCGTGTTGTAACGGTTGGAGGTCGTCGGCTCTGATGTCCAGCGCGCGAATATATTCGGAAAGTTCCGGGCTTGATTCCACGCCATCGTATGCCATACATATCATTATATATTTACCTTTTGAAACTCCATTCTGCGAACGATACATCTCTTGATGCGTTTCTGTGGCTTCGGAATTTTGAGATGTCTGTTTTATTCGGCATGACCAAACACATTCGTACTGACCTTCAAATAAATATACGGGCAAATAGACGCCTTTAAGATTTTTGAAAGAAATGATTCCGGAAATATTGTCCGGAGCATAATCTTCGTTGCCCAGCATGGCGTATGCCGATTGTTCAAAATCAGAAGACAGGGTGGCAAACGGAACTATTTGTCCGGGCATTTCGGTTTGCAATGTCACATTTGCGGTTATTTGATAAGCCGTACTGCAATAAGGGCAGGTGGTCTGACCGCTCAATGGGGCGGTACTGTTGAGTTGCCCATGACATTTTGGACATTCGACCTGAAAAAATTGTAATGTATTCATTTTCTTTTCGGATATATGAATTTTTAAAAAGTCCAGCCACAAAATTAAGATTATTTTTGAAAATAAAAAAGCCACCTCTTTACGAAATGGCTTTTTCTTTCATCTATTTTACAGAAACGTATTAGGTTGTTGCGGCTGGCGCAGCTGGAGGTCTCTGTCTTTGCGGCGGTCTTTCAGAGCCGGGAACGGCTACCGGATATTGCGACAAATCCATGTTTTTGAGCTCCAGATTTTCAGGTACAAGGCTCATATCCATAGCCATTGCCTCATCCCAGGTGACTTCGGCGCCGGTATATGACGAGATGCGTCCTATGATGGCTGTCATGGTCGAAATAGCGGTGTCTTCGGCTTGGCAGATCGGTTTGCCTTCGCGAATATGGTTGATCAAATTGACATGTTCCAAAACCATAGCAGCGTTTTGTTCGAAATCTTCTGCTTCTTTTTCGAAATCATATTTCCACAAAAGATTACCTTGCAGGTCGAGAATTTTGTGGTTGTCTTCTCTTCTGCCATCGCCTCCGTACCAAGCGCCTTTGGTTCCCTGAATAAATTCGGTGTTGGGACCTGAGCAGCCATTAATCTGACGGCACATGCTGTGTACGTGAATTCCTCCTTCATACAGAAAATCGATTCCAAACATATCGAATTGGTCGCCGGTTACCCTGCGATGACGGGCGCCAAATCCGATAGCCTTCACGGGTTTTTTGCCTGAAAACCAGTTGAACACGTCGATATTGTGGATGTGTTGTTCCACGATATGGTCGCCTGACAACCATGTCCAGTTCACCCAGTCGCGAATCATCCATTCCATATCGGTCCAGCCAGCCTGTTTCGTTCTGAACCAGAGTTGGCTCTGGTTCCAATACACGTTACCGCCTACTATTTCGCCTATCAAGCCCGATTGTACTTGCTTGTAGCTTTCGATATAACAGCGTTGGTGGCGGCGCTGTGTTCCAGTAACTACGCAAAGACCTTGCGATACTGCCGTTCTCGAATCTGCGATGATAGAGCGCACGCCGGCAGGATCTACGGCAAGCGGTTTTTCCATAAATACGTGCTTTCCTGCATTTACCGCCGCTTTGAACTGAGCGGGACGGAAAGCGGGAGGCGTACAAATGATCACCACGTCAACGCCGGAATCTATCACTTTTTGGTGGTTATCGAAACCGGTAAAGCATTTGTCGTCCGGAATGTCAATGTTGTATTTTTCTTTAAGCGAAGTCCGACAAGATTCTATTCTGTCGGGAAACATATCGCCTAAAGCGCCTACAGTCAGGTTGGGTCCGGCGTCCAGGAAATTCTGAACCGCTCCCGAACCGCGTCCGCCACAGCCGATAACGCCCACTGTCAGCGGTTTGCCGTCTATTGCCTTATTGGGTAATACGCCTCCTTCATAAAGCTGGGGAATCTTCCATTCGCTTTCAGGAAGTATGGGTACCAATGGCGGCTCTTTTGGACCTCCGCACGAGGTTAACAATGCGCCGGAACCTAAAGCGCCGGCTGCGCCTATCATTGCGGCGCTTGAGAGAAAATCTCTCCTGTTGATTGAATTTTTACTCATGATATTTAATTTGTCTATTGATAAAAAAATTTGAAATTTGGTTATGATTATTTAAAAAACTTCTATACTCTGGACATACCCGGAACAGGAACGACGAATTGCTTCATGTCCATATTCGTGAGTTCGAGCGTGTCTTGCATCAGATTCATATCCGAACGCATCATATCTTCCCAGGTAACTTCTGCGCCGGTGTAAGCCGATACGCGCCCCATGATAGCCGTCATCGTTGAAATAGCGGTCTCTTCGGCTTGGCAGATCGGCTTATTGTCGCGAATATGGTTGATCCAGTTGACGTGTTCTAAAGTATGAGGTGCAAGTTGTTGAAACTCTTCCTTTTCCTTTTCGAAATCAAATTGCCATATGACATTGCCTTGCAGGTCGACAATGGTATGATGCTTTCTGTCTTCGCCGCCGCCTATCCAGGCGCCTTTGGTTCCCTGAATATACGCAGAAATGTTGTTGTGACAGCCGTCAATCTGGCGGCACATGCTATGCACATGACAACCTCCTTCATAATGGTAATCAACGCTAAACATATCGTATTGGTCGCCTGTCAATCGGCGTTGACGGGCGCCAAAGCCTACGCATTTTACAGGCTTCTCATGACTGAACCAGTTGAACAGGTCAATATCGTGAACGTGCTGTTCTACGATATGGTCGCCCGACAGCCAAGTCCAGTTCACCCAGTCGCGAATCATCCATTCCATATCCGTCCATTGCGGCTCTTTTGTCCTGAACCAAAGCATGTTCTGGTTAAAATAGATGTTCGCGCTTACAATATCGCCGATCATGCCCGACTGCACCTGTTTGTAACTTTCGAGATAACAGCGCTGGCTGTGACGATGCGTTCCGGTAATCACGCAAAGCCCCTGCGACTGCGCCTTTCTCGAATCGGCAATGATAGAACGGACGCCGGCGGGATCAACGGCAAGCGGTTTTTCTAAAAATACGTGCTTCCCTGCGTCAACGGCATACTTAAATTCTGCGGGGCGAAAAGCGGGAGGCGTACAAATAATGACTACGTCCACGCCGGAGTCGATCACCTTTTTATAATTGTCGAAACCGAGAAAACACTTATCGTCGGGAACGTCGTTACCGTATTTTTCTCGAAGCGTTCTACGGCATCTTTCAAGCCTGTCGGGAAACATGTCGCCTAAAGCCGTAATAGATACGTTTGGGGCGGCGTCCATGAAATTTTGCGCCGCGCCGCTACCTCGTCCTCCGCAACCTATAACGCCTGCTTTCAGCGGTGCGCCGTCTTTGGCTATATCAGGCAATACCCCCTGAATAACATTCCATTCGGCTTCCGGTCTTAAGGGTGCAAAAGCGGGCGCTTTGTTACCATCGCACGATGTTATCAAAGCGCCTGCTCCCAATGTTCCTGCAGCGCCAATCATTGCGGCGCCGGAAAGAAAATCTCTCCTGTTCATTGACTTTGAATTCACAGAATTTGTAATTTTATGTTCTGGCAGCGCCCGGAACCGGAACGGGATATTGTTTCAAATCCACGTTGCTCATTTGCAGATTGTCGGGCACGAGGTTCATGTCCATAGCCATTACTTCGTCCCATGTCACTTCTGCTCCCGTATATGCCGAAATACGTCCCATGATGGCTGTAAGCGTCGAGACGGCAGTTTCTTCGGCTTGGTTGATCGGCTGTTTGGTGCGGACACGATCTACCCAGTTTGCCAATTCCAAAACAGTTGCACTGGTCTGCGCGAAATCTTCTTTTTCCTTGTCTGCGTCGTATTTCCACAATTCGTTTCCTTGCAGGTCGGTGATGAGACCATTGTTCGTCCAAATGCCTTTAGTCCCCTGTATGCGTTCCGAAACATTGGTGGCGCAACCGTCAATCTGGCGGCACATGCTGTGTACGTGAATCCCGCCTTCGTAAATGTAATCCACGCTGAACATGTCGTACTGGTCGCCTGTCGGACGGCGTTGACGCGCGCCAAAACCTACGCATTTCACCGGTTTCAGGTGGCTGAACCAGTTGAATACGTCAATATTGTGAACGTGCTGTTCTACGATATGGTCGCCTGAAAGCCAGGTCCAGTTCACCCAGTCGCGGATCATCCATTCCATATCCGTCCATTTTGGGTCTTTTTCGCGATGCCACAATTTCGCTTGGTTCCAGTATACGTTACCGCCCACAATTTCGCCGATAAGTCCCGATTGCACTTGCTTGTAGCCTTCGGTATATATCCTTTGGTGGTGACGTTGCGTTCCGGTAACGACGCACAATCCTTGCGCGTCAGCCTGTCTGGCTGAAGCAATTATCGAACGCGCGCCGACGGGATCAACGCTTAGCGGTTTTTCCATAAATACGTGTTTGCCCGCGTCTACGGCAGCCTTGAAATACAACGGACGCCATGCCGGAGGCGTAACCAGCATCACAATATCTACTGCTTCAATTACTCTTTGGTAAGCGTCAAATCCGGTGAAACACATGTTGTCTGGAACTTCTTGAGGATCAATACCTCTCGAATTTTGTAATCTTTCGCGGCAACTGTCGATCCTGTCCATAAACGTATCGCCTAAAGCCGCCACTTTGATACCATCTGCTGCGCGCAGCAAATTAACGAGGTCGCCGGTGCCTTGTCCGCCGCAACCTATCAAACCGACTTTCAATTCGGCTCCGTCCTCTGCTTTGTCGGGCAATGGATCAGCCGGTAAATTCCATTCGGCTTCGGGTCTCAACGGGACTATTGCGGGTTCTTTTTCGCCGCCGCCGCCGCACGACGCAAATAATGCGCCGCTACCCAATGTTCCTGCTGCTCCTATCATAGCAGCGCTTGAAAGAAAATCTCTTCTGTTGATTGAATTTTTACTCATGTTCTTAAAAAATTTGGTTAAAGAATTTATAATAATTTTTGATTCTGAAAACTAAAACTGATTCTGAAAACTGAAAACTGAAAACTGAAAACTATTTATTGAATTTCGTCATCCGGTTCGCAAACTACGCGGAATCCGACGCCTTTCATGTCCGTATACCACCAGATGCTCTTGGGCTGTTGCGGGTCTGTTTTCATCCATTCTTCCGTTTGCGTTACAAAGCGTGCTGCTACGCGCAGATCGGCGGCATCGCTGGCGTAATGACCTCCGCGCACCACGTGTTCGGTTCCTTCTTCGGGTCCTGTGGGATTGGTCACCGCCGCGCCCGTCATCGAATAAGCGTTCGGAGCGTACCAATCGGAGCAAAATTCGAGCACATTACCCAACATGCCTTTCAAGCCGAACGGATTTTCGTGTAAACGCGATGGTTCCTGCGTTTTCATGCCGGAGTTCAGTTCGTAATATGCAAAACGGTTGATGTTGGTGGTATCGGGTCCAAACATTTTGTTCCACCATCCCTGCGACGAGAATTTTTTGGGATCGCCCTGGAAGAAATACGGCGTTTCCGTACCTCCGCGAGCGGCGTATTCCCACTCAGCCTCTGTAGGCAGGCGGTATTTTTTGCCTGTTTTCATGGACAACCACTGGCAATAAATCTCTGCCGAATAATGCGTGATGGTAATTGCCGGACGCGCTCCCGATCCCCAGCCCTGCGTAGGGTCTCCGAATGGAGGCGTGGGACCGCTGATGGCGTCGGCAGTGAGGGCGTCCAGATTGCGCTCTCTCATCACATCGGGCGGTATGCGTCCTTCCGAAGAGGTTTCGATATGGTATGACCAGTATTCATCCCAGCTCACATGCACCTTGCTCATGAAAAATCGACTTAAACTAACATCGCGAACCGGACCTTCGTCGTCTTTGCGGAATCTTTCATTGGCAGGGCTGCCCATCTTGAAAGTACCGCCGGGGATAGCCACCATATCGAATGATACGGATGTACCCGGAATTTGCTCGGTAAAGTTTTCAAAGCGCGTGACGGCAGTCGGCTCATCGAAAATTTCGGCGGCTGCCGATGAAATCGTCGGAACGCCCGTCATCTTGCCATGCGTATAGTTGGGGTTGTAGTGACCTGCATCCAAATGGCAACTGATACACTGCAAGTCGAGTTTCTTTTCGTAGGACTCGTAGTACAGGTGCGCTGTTCCGCCATCATCAGATAAACCTCTCGGAAACAGGTTGGTATGACAATTTTTACAGGATTCGTTGTATACGATATTTACGGCATAGTCCAACTGTTTTTTCTCTTCCCAGTTGAACGATTCGTGGTCTTTCGTCCAGTATGCCCATAAATCGTGCAGACCGGTACGCGCTTTTTCCCTGAAATGGTAGAAATTGCCTTTTGGCGGCAGGTGACAATCAATACAATGCACCCTGACGCCCGTTCTGTTGTTGACATGAGTAGATTTTTTCCAACTGTCAATGGCGTGGGGATGTACGTGACAACTTGCACAATACTCGTCCGTTCCGAAATGATACATTGCCTTGTTTCCACACAAAACAACGATCATTCCAACGATTCCGCCTATTGCGAAAATCAGCAATGGACGTTTTTTTGAAGATTTTTTTGCTTTCGACATGAAGATAAATTTATGAATATAAGATTTTTGATAAGTTCGACTGCTTTTGTAAAAATCGCGCTAAGATACGACATTTTTATGATATATGTTCATTTTCGTGCGTTAAAAAATGTTAAATGTTTCAGAAAATAATCCTGCCGATGTTCCTCTGCTCAATAAAGTTTGGACGGCAAGCCTGCCTTTTTCGCCCAAATCAACTGAAAACTCATTCACATACAAAGAGATATGTTTCCGACAAACGTCGAGCGACATTGCCTGAGCATGACGGGCAACAAATTCGTCAGTCGCATGTGGATTTTGCATGGCATAACGAACGCTTTCGCGCAAAGCGGTATTCAGATATTGTTTCGTTTCTTCGGATAAACTGCGTCTTACAACGATGGCGCCCAGCGGCAACGGTAAACCTGTTTCATTTTCCCAATATTCGCCCATATCCATGATTTTGCGCAAACCTTTTGCGGCATATGTGAAACGGGTTTCGTGAATCAACAAGCCGGCGTCCGCTTCATCAGACAGTACCGCCTCCTCAATGTCCGAAAACAGATATTCCTTTTTATGGGTCGCTGCGGGAAAAGCCATGGTCAGCAAAAGATTCGCCGTCGTATCTATTCCGGGTATGGCAATTCGTAAATGGGGTATCTCGTCGGGGTATATTTTGCGACGACTAACGAGCAATGGACCGTTGCCAAACCCCAAAGCGCCGCCCGCCGTAAGCAATTGGTATGTCTGCGCCACTTTCGGGTAATGGGCGTAACTGATTTTCACCACGTCAAATTCCTGTTCCGTCGCCGCCCTGTTCAACTGCTCAATATCCCGCATCGCTGCGCTGAACGTCATGCCGAATGTATGGACTTGCCCGTGCAGCAGCGCCCAAAACATGAATGTGTCGTTTGGGCAGGGTGAAATGGCGATTTGTATTTTGGGATTCATAATATGTTGAAAAATTTTAGAGCCTTGCGAACACCGCCTTCGTCAACCGAAGCCGTTACGTGATTTGCCGCCGCTTTGACTTCGTCGGTTGCATTACCCATAGCAACGCCAATGGCTGCATGTTTTAAGATGGGTATGTCATTCCCGCCATCGCCGAACGCCATGGTATGTTCCTTCTTAATTTTAAAATGTTTCAGGAAAAAGTCCATTCCGCTTGCTTTGTTACATTTTTTGGCATTGAAATCGGCAAAACTAGTATGCCAACGGCTACTGTCGCAATCGGTCAGAATATTGGTTAAAAGATTGGTTTCCAATTCATTATCAACAAAAGCGCTTAATTGAAAAACCTTATGTTCGATAATGTCTACAACAGGCTTGACTGGCGGCGGCGGAAGGTCGACATGTTGATAGACGGATCGAGAAAGTTCATCCGTAAAGTTTATGAAATTACCGTCATTCGTCATGAATGTGCAGGGAAATGGTTTTTCTTCCAAAAAAGACGCTAATTTTTCCAAACTTTCTTTCGACAATAGATGTTGAACAATTATTTCACCTTTAGGGTCGTTACAGCAAGAGCCATTAGCCGTGATGAATCCGTCAAATTCCAAATCGTCCAAATTTTTGATGTCATGGAAAGCGCGACCGGTTGAAATAAAGACTTTGATACCTTTTTTTCTCAATTGGTGAATTGCTTTTTTGGTTGATGCAGGAACGGAATGGGATTTGAAACTAATCAATGTCCCGTCTATATCGAAAAAGACGGCTCGCATCTTCACCGGTTTTTTCTTTTTGGGTTTTTCAGGCGATTTTTTCGGTTCTTCATCCAAATTCACAACCAATGTGTAACCGATATGACTGATGCGCAGAAATAATTTTTTAGTTCCCTGTATATCTGTGACTTTGCCTGTAATACCTTTCAGCGGACCGGATGTTATGGTAATGGACTGTCCTTTCCGGATGGCTTTTGGTTCAACGTTAAAGGTCAGGTTGCTTTCCACAGTTCGTTTCATGGCTTCTATTTCGCAGTCGGGGATCACAACGGCTTTCCCTTTACGCGATACATAAGATAATACGCCCTTCGATTCGAAAACCCGCCGGTAGTCGTCCTTTTGGATATGCACAAAAATATAGGAACTGATGATGGGAACTTCAATCCACTTTTTGCGGTCGCTCCATTGACGCAGTTCCCTACGCACGGGAAGGTATACTTCAATTCCTTTTTCTTGAAGTTCCTCGTTTATTTTTTTCTCAGCCCTCGCTTTGGTATAGAGGGCAAACCATCGGTATGTGGTATCGGTGTTCATCTTAAAAAATTCGCGCAAAGATAATCAATAATTGAATAACCCATCCGAAAACTGAAAACTGAAAACCGAAAACTGAAAACTGAAAACTTTCACCCCTCCAGCGCCGACGATTTAATTTTTTTCCCCAATTCGGAAGCAAAAACAAATTCATCCAAATGAATGTTTTGCGAATGTAAAATGTCATTTTTCGTTCCTTCCCATTCTATGCGACCCTCGTAGATAAACGTCACTTTATCGCCGATTTCGAGTACTGAATTCATATCGTGGGAATTGATGATGGTAGTCATGTTGTATTCTTCGGTCAGTTCCTTAATCAAATTGTCGATAACGATGGATGTTTGCGGATCGAGCCCTGAATTGGGTTCATCGCAAAGCAAGTATTTCGGGTTGAGGGCGATGGCGCGGGCAATAGCGACACGTTTTTTCATGCCGCCGCTCAATTCAGCCGGATAGAGTTTGTTCACATGATCAAGGTTTACCCGTTGAAGGCAAAAATTCACCCGCTCGCGTTTTGCTTCGATGGGCATATCGGTGAACATGTCTAACGGAAACATGACGTTTTTCTCAACGTTCAACGAATCGAACAGCGCGCTGCCCTGAAAAAGCATCCCGATTTCTTTGCGTATTTCTTTTTGACCGGTAAAATTCAATTTGTTGAAAACCACGCCGTCATAAACGATCTCTCCTTCGGTAATGGTCGCAAGTCCGATGATGGATTTCAACAATACCGTTTTGCCCGAGCCGCTTCTACCGATGACTAAATTGGTCTTGCCGCGTTCAAAAACAGTCGATACGTGGCTGATGACGCTCCTTTCGCCGAATTGAACGGTTACATCTCTGACTTCTATCATGATAGCAACATTTGGGTGATGATCAGATCGAACGAAAGAATCAGTACGCAGCAGTACATCACCGATCTTGTACTCGACTTGCCAACTTCAAGCGATCCGCCTTCAACATAATAACCGTGGTACGCGGGTACGGTAGATATGATAAAGGCGTATACCGCCATTTTGATACACGAATAGGTAATATAATAGGGGATGTACGCATAACGGATTCCCTGTATATACGTTTCAGGGGTGATGATGTCCAACAGGACGCAAATCAGCCAGCCGCCCCATACGCCGATGACCATGCTCAAAATGGTCAGTATCGGGAAAAAGAGAACATTGGCAATGATTTTTGGCAAAATGAGATAACAGGCAGAGTTGACGCCCATGATTTCGAGGGCGTCGATTTGTTCGGTGACGCGCATGGTTCCTATTTCGGATGAGATGCTGGAGCCTACTTTCCCCGCAAGGATCAGCGCAATCATGGTAGAGGAAAATTCAAGCAACATGGTGTCGCGCGCCGTGAGACCAACCAAATAGCGCGGTACGAAAGGATTTTCGATGTTATAGGCGGTTTGCATCGTGATCACTGCCCCTATAAAAAGCGAAACCAAGGCGACTATTCCCAAAGAATTGATACCCAAAAGTTCTATTTCCTTCAGTACCCGGCGGTAATAAATGGATAACTTCTCCGGGCGGGAAAAAACCTTGCCTACCAACAGGTAATAACGTCCTAAATGGTACAGAAACTTCATTTTCGATGAATACAATACAAATTTGCCGGCAAAGATAAATAATTTGTTAAATTTTTCTTATCTTCGCGTTTTAATTTTTTAAGCCCTTTTGCATACCATGAACAGAAGAAATTTTATGAAAGACGCGGCAGCCTTTGCCGCTTTGAGCGCCGCCGCGCCTTTGGCAAACCTGTCAGCCGAAACGTCGTTGGCGATGCCGCAACCCAAACAGGAAAAAGTAGAAATTTATTCCTTTTCGAAATTGTTTCAATTCCTCAATTACGACGAACTGGCTGCCGTGTTTAAGGAATCGGGGATCGACGGTATTGATCTCACAGTCAGAAAAGGCGGGCATGTGGAACCGGATAATGTAGAGATTGATTTGCCGAAAGCCGCAAATGCAGCCGTAAAGCACGGCATCACTCTGCCTTCCATCGTTACCGACATTGCCGACACGGACAATCCGCTGACCGAGCGCGTCATCAAAACAGCCGCCGAAAACGGTGTGAAATACTACCGATTAGCATACTATCGTTATGATTATCAAAAATCTATGACCGATAATCTGGAAATTTTTCGCGCAAGAATGGAAAGACTCGGAGAGATGAACGCCAAATACAACATCAGCGGCGGTTATCAGAACCATAACGGGTCGAATTTCGGCGGAAACTCATGGGAAATATGGGAAGTGATCAAGAACATGGACAAAAAACGAATCGGATGTTTTTACGACATCTATCACGGCATTGTCGAAGGACTTCAATCGTGGCCCAATGCCATGCGGGTGATTGCGCCATACGTTACCCAGCGCTATATCAAAGATTTTTATTTGAACGCCACCGAAAAGAACGCCCGCGTAGTGGTATGCGAACTCGGAAAAGGGATGGTCAACTTTAACCAGTATTTCAGAATTTGCAAAGAATTGAACATGAACCAGCCTTTCTGTCTGCACGTTGAATACGCGCTCTTTACCGATGAGGAAGAAAAAAGCCTCTCGCATGTTGAAAAATACAAAAAGGCGTTGATGATCATGAAACGGGATACGGATACTTTGAAGGCTATGATGTAGTTTTCAGTTTTCAGTTTTCAGTTTCAATTTTTAGTTTTCAGTTTGTATAATAATTTTTTAAAAACCATAAAGCAATGAGAGACAAAACATCACGCCGCGATTTTATCGCAAAATCTTCCCTGATGGCGGCAGGGGTAAGCCTTAGCGCAGGAATGTTTCCGGCGTCTGGTAAAGTATTGGGTGCCAACGACAAAGTTCGTATGGGTTTTATCGGTGTTGGCAACCGTGGTTCACAATTATTGGGGCTGTTCATGGACAACCCCAGCTGTGAAGTCGCCGCGCTCTGCGACGCATACGAACCCTACATGACGCGCAACCGCAGCGAAGTTGATCCCCGTTACATCAAAGAGTTGGGCGGAACTATCCCCAGAATGGGCGAAGAATTCCCCACGAAACCAACATTGTATAAAGACTGGCGGAAAATGCTTGAAGACAAAAGCATTGACGCTGTTTGCATTTCTACTCCCGACCACTGGCATGCCCTGCAAACCATTGGCGCCATACAGGCTGGCAAGGACGTTTATGTAGAAAAACCGCTCACCATCACCATTTTTGAAGGACGTAAAATGGTTGAGGCGCAGGCTGCCAGCAAACAGATAGTGACTGTAGGTCTTAATCGTCGGGGAAATCCGATTTACCAGCAGTTGGCAAAGGATATACCGGCAGGCAAAATAGGCAAGGTAACTTATTCGCGCGCTTTTCGCGTGAATGGCATGTTCCCTGACGGCGTCGGAAAGATGGGACCGGAAACCCCGCCGACAAATTTAGACTGGGAAGCATGGCTGGGTCCCCGCGCATATCGTCCGTACCAGTACAATATTGCGCCTTACAAATTCCGCTGGTGGAACGATTATTCATCGCAGATGGGCAACTGGGGCGTGCATTACATGGACGTTATCCGCTGGTTGATGGGCGAAAGGGCGCCTGTTGCCATCAGCGCTCATGGCGCGCAATACGCCCTGACACACGACGCCGACATCCCCGACACCATGCAGGTGACCTACGAATTTGCTTCAGGAGCGCTCATCGTTTTCACTATCTCCGAAACCAGTAGCGCCAATATGATGCAACGGGGCGAAGTAGAATTGCGCGGTACCAAAGGTACGCTATTAGCCAGCGAAAGCGGGTATCAGATTTTACCCAACCGCCCGGGACAGTTTCAGGCTCAGGGTCAAGCGATTCAAGCCGAAGACGTTAACCGCGCCGACGAACAATTGGCTGACGGTTCGGGAGGCGTAGGTACAAGAACGTTGATCAACGACTTCCTCGCTTGCGTAAAATCGCGACAAACGCCGCTCTGCACTTTGGAAGAGGGTCATCGTTCGACTTGCTTCGCGCATTTAGCAAATATTGCATTGGCAACGAAAGAACGCCTGCAATGGGATCCTGAAAAAGAACGGTTTACCAACAGCGCTAAAGCAAACGAATTGCTGCACTACAATTACCGTAGTCAGTGGAAAATGTATGGATTGTAAAGTCGAAATGTTTGATACCATAATAAAATGAAGGATTCAGTCAACAACACCTTCGGCTTCGGCATTCTCGGTTTGGGGATGATCGCCGAATTTCACGTAAAGGCAATAAAAGAAATAAGCGGCTGTAGTTTCGTAGCAGGTTATGACATTGTTCCGGGCAAGTCTGCCGATTTTTGCGCCAAACACGGCGGAACGGGCTACGACGATTTAGCCTCCTTTTTGTCGGATAAAAATATGGATATTGTCTGCATCGCTACTCCTTCAGGGCTACATTTGGATGGAGCCGTTGCGGCAGCCCGGGCAGGCAAACATGTTATTGTTGAAAAACCTTTGGAAGTAACCGCCGCCAGATGCGACGCCATTATTGCCGAAGCCAGAGCCAACCATGTACGGCTTGCCACCATATTTCCTTCCCGCTATCATGCGCTGACAGGAATCATCAAAAAGGCAATTGCGCAGGGGCGTCTGGGAAAAATCGCTTTAGCCGACGCGCAAATCAAATGGTACCGTACTCAGGCATACTACGATTCGGGAAAATGGCGGGGAACGTGGAGCATGGATGGCGGCGGCGCCCTAATGAACCAGGGTATCCACGCAATTGACCTGTTACAGTGGTTCATGGGCGACGTATTGGAGGTATACGCGCTGACCGCTACGCTGGCGCACGAACGGATAGAAGTAGAAGACACCGGCGCAGCGGTACTGAAATTTGCCAACGGCGCTATTGGCGTCATAGAAGGTACTACCGGAGCCTATCCGGGATTTCTGAAAAAAATTGAAATATGCGGCTCAACAGGTAGCATCACCATGGAAGAAGAAAACATCACTACATGGAAATTTGCCGATGAGCAAAGCGAAGACGAAGAGATCAGACAGAAATACGGCAGTATCGGGCAAACAGGAGGCGGAGCGTCCGATCCTGCAGCTATAAGTTATATTGGACATAAATTGCTTTTTGAAGATTTTGTAAACGCTCTGCGGGAAAACAAACCGGTGGGCATTGACGGCGCGGAAGGAAAGAAATCCGTAGAAATCATTGAAGCCATCTACCGGAGCGCAAAAAATCACTGTCCGGTAGCGTTGCCGCTGTAGAATACTACCTCACCCTTGGGTAAAAGGCATTTTCGAGATGATCGATGCTTGTTTCTTTGCCTAAGGTGACGGAAATAATGTCGAAACGTGTTTCCATGTCGATGTTTTTGCGTTGGATATAGGCATTCGCCGCTTTGATCAGCAGATTTTGCTTGCTCCGATGCACGGCGGCGTAGGGTTCTACCAACGGCGTTCCGGTGCGGCATTTCACTTCCACAATCACCAACTCATTGCCTTTGCTGGCGATGATGTCAATTTCCTGATGGTGGTTGTGCCAGTTCTGTTCGAGGATGCGGTAACCTTTGTCCTGTAAATACTGCAAAGCAATAGATTCGCCTGTTTTTCCGGTTTCGTTGTGTTCAGCCATAGGTAAAATATGGTTCAATCAATATGCGCGACGCTTAAAAATTGATAGCCGGAACAATCATAAATAAAAGCGATAGCCGGACGTTTTGCAAACGTAATTTGCGATAAACCTTGTTGGGCAAAGGCGCATTTCATGGAATAATGAATTTTTCCGTCTATGCTCTCGCCGTTTTCCAAATAGGAGGAGCTGGGACTTACGGTATTCGTGTATTTCAAATTGGGGTCATCGTGCAACAACCCTGTGGTCACGCCCGAATATACCCATACATCATCTTCCTGCGTCAATGATTCATTTCCTTCGATGCGCTCGTATTGTCCGTTGTTAATGGCGCTGGAAATCAATACCGGCTGGGCATGTCCATGTTTGTGAATAGCCGCGCCATCGAGGAGGGTAAAGGTGTACTGATCCTTCTCTTCAACCGTTTTAACAAATTTGATGGAAGCCGTACCTACAACGCGCTGCCCGTTGATCGAAAAATCAATGATGTTGATGTTGGCTATTTTACCGTCTCTGCGGTAGCTGGCGGTCTCAAATCTGACGATGAGATCACCGGAAAGATATAACTTATTTGTTTCCCACGAGTTATACTCAATTTTTAGATTCTGTTCGTCGTAAGTCAAAGTTTTGTAATTCGTCAATTTGCTTGCTTCATCGGTATACACGCCAACTTCATAGTCTGCGTTGGCAATGAAAGCCCACGAATTTTCTACCTCGCGGAAAATAGTATGGAAATACAACGCCGCCTGCGCATTGTCCATCACAATGTTTTCGTTGGGATAAGGAACTTCCGGTTCCTTTTTACATTGGCACAGGAACAGGATAGCGGCAAACAGGGCGAAGTTTCTCAACGCTTGACGGATTAACCAAATGAACTGAAACGAGTATATTTATCCTGGAAATTGATGTAATACGCCTTATATTTAATGTAATGGTTGCCTTTCTGAAATTCCCATACCGCGTTGCCTGCGGAATGAATCTTTCCGATGCACGACTCAAAAATAAGCGTATAATGAATACCTGTAGCATCAAATGCCTGATTGATAGAATGAAACAGAACGCTCCGGTCGGCAAAATGACCTATCACCGGCAGATTGTACTTTCTCTGCTTCCTTTTCTTTTTTATTCTTTCTTTCACCTCTTCGGGTGTTGGTTTATGAACTGCCATAATCAATATTTTATAAACGTACAAAGATACATGTTTATTTATACATCTTACGAAATTTGAAAAAAAAAGTTACATTTTTTTGAGGCAATTGAAAAAAATACCGTACTTTTGCCCCCTTAATCAATAAAAATTTAAAATTTAATTCATCATGAAAAAGATATTTCTTTCTCTCGTCGTCTTGACGAGTATGTTTTTGCAGGTCAAAGCCACCGGATTAGTCACCAACACGAATCAAAGCGCCATGTTCACGCGTCTTCAAAATCGCAATGCCTCCACCGGAATTGACGCGGTATATTACAATCCGGCTGGGCTGACCAAATTGGGCAATGGTTTTTTTGTTTCCCTGAACAACCAGACTATCAATCAGAAGAAAACAGTTTTGTCAAGTTACTCTTTCCTTAATGGAAGTCCCAAAGAATATGTAGGCGATGTAAGCGCGCCTTTATATCCGGGTGTTTACGCCGCGTTTAACACAGGCAACTTTTCAATTTCAGCGGGTTTTAACCCCATTGGCGGCGGCGGCGGCGCGGTTTACAAAAATGGACTTCCTTCTTTTGAAATGCCGATTTCTGTAATTCCTGCATCGCTTTTGAGCTCAGGAATTTCCACAAGCCAATATTCAGCCGATATATTTTTTGAAGGAACTTCGATATATTTTGGTTATCAGTTAAATGTAGCCTATAAACTCAATGAGCAACTTTCTGTAGGCTTGGGAATCAGGATGGTTTCTGCAAAAAACACTTACAACGGTTCCATCGAAAATATTCGGATCAATCCCAACCAACCGGGATTTGGCTCACAATTTAACGGGACGAATATGGTTCTTGCAACAGATTTCTTTACAGCCGGAAAAAATGCGCTCACACAACTTGCACAAGGCGCAACACAAATGGGCGGCGGCTTAACAGGAGCATTAACTATGCCGGGCGTGACTGCCGAAACTCCCGTTACAGCTGTATTGACTCCCGACCAAATAGAACAATTGGCAATGATGCTTGGCGCAGCAGGTCAAAACCCTGCCGGGGCAAGTGCATTAGATGTAGGAACTGCAATAGCAACGCTTGGCGTCTTATCTGAAGCTTTTGCATATAATTCTCAAATAATGGGCGGCAATGCCGATGCAACGCAAAATACTTACGCTGACGTTGAGGAAAAAGGCACAGGCTTTACGCCTATTTTAAGTGTGAACTACGCTCCGTCTGACAAATTTAACTTTTCGTTGCGGTACGAATTTAAAACGAACCTCAAACTCAAAACTACGGTATTTGACGGTAAAGGCGCCGGAATTTTTATAGACGGAGAAGAAATTGTAGCCGACATGCCCGCATTGCTCGCCATAGGCGCTCAAGTAAAACCGATTGAAAAACTCGCTATTGCGGCTACATTCAATACCTTTTTCGATAAAAATGTAGACTACAGCGGAAGAGATGTAAGCGGCGCCAAGATGATCAAGCGCAATTACATGGAATACGGACTTGGCGTTGAATACAGCCTCACCGAAAAATTTAGGGCAAGCGCAGGATGGCTTGCCACCAACACAGGCATCCTTCCGGCATATCAAAACGACCAAAGGTTCAGTTCCAACTCCAATTCTTTCGGTCTGGGCGTGGGATACAGAATTTCTCCCATGATTGATATTAATGTTGGAGGACAGTATTCTATCAATGCCAACTACGAAAAACAAATTGGAGGAGGAGGTCAAATAGGTCCTTTTCCCACTGAAACTTACGGCAAGGAGACATTTATTTTTGCCATTGGTCTTGATTTTCATTTTTGAAAGAATGAGGATTATTACCCATAAAACAATTGTCCAATATTCAAATTTGCATTCAGATGCTAAAATTGCATTGGATGATTGGTACAATAAAACGGAAGAAAGCAATTGGAATTGTTTCGCAGATGTAAAACAAACATTCAATAGCGCGGATAGTGTTGGAAATAAGAGGTATGTATTCAATATTAAAGGTCGTTCCTATCGGATAATTGCGTTGATTTTATTTGGTCCCAAGATTGTTTACATCCGTTTTATCGGCACCCATGCGGAATATGATAAAATAAAAGATTGTTCAAAAATATAAAAATCATGAAGTTGATAGCCAATAAAGTAGAATATGAAGCCATTATGGCGAGAATTGACGAGCTCGTCGAAATCGTCAATGACCAAACGCCATCTACAGATAAAAATTACATCGAATTGGACTTCCTTGCCGATTTGGTAGTTGCTTACGAAAAAGAGCATTACCCCATCGGAAAATCAGTATTGCGTATGGATACTCATCTTGTTCTTGACGCAGTATAACAGGGTAAATATTTTGATAACCAATAACAAAACATCATGTTTTCAGGAATTGTAGAAGAAGCGGCTACAGTGGTAGCCATTGAAAAAGAGCAGGATAACCTGCATATCACTATGGATTGTTCGTTTGTGGACGAGCTCAAAATAGACCAGAGCATTTCGCATAATGGCGTATGCCTGACGGTGGTGCGCAAAACCGATACCGCCTATACCGTCACCGCCATCAGGGAGACGCTGCTCAAATCGAATTTGGGGCAATTGCACATTGGCGACAAGGTAAACCTCGAGCGCAGCATGGCGCTCAACGGACGATTAGACGGGCATATCGTGCAAGGTCACGTTGACCAGACCGCCGAATGTACGGCAGTGGAAGAAGCCGACGGAAGCTGGTATTTTACGTTTGCCTATGACCCGACGAAAGGAAACCTGACCGTTGAAAAAGGTTCGATAGCGGTCAACGGCGTGAGTTTGACCGTGGTCAATTCGCAAGCAGAATCGTTTCAGGTAGCGATTATTCCTTACACCTACGAGTGTACCAATTTCCATCAGATCAAGCCCGGAACCATTGTCAACCTCGAATTTGACATCATCGGCAAATATGTGATGCGCATTTTGCAAAGCATGGATTTGAAACCATAGATATTTGCCTAAAGCGTAAAAAAACCGGTGGAAACTTTTTCCACCGGTTTTTTCAATCAATCAATCAATCATAAATTTTTTAATCATTCATTATTTTAGAATATCTGCTGTAGGCAAGATAATTAACCCTTCGGATTCGTGTCCTTCAACATTCTCTCCGACAGCCCATTTGGGAAGTTTGAACCCCGTAACCTTATCATGTGTAAGATTGTCGGATACAGAGAAGATGATGTCGTTATAGTCTACGTCGGGGGTATTCGTTCCCCAATAGGTGTGCCAGTCTTCGATGCACAGTACCACGCTGTTACATTCGAGCGAGTAGAAGGAATTGATTTGTACGCCGGCAAACTTTCCGTACCCCGGTGCGTAGGGAATCTTTGTTTCCTTATTAAAGCCCTTGTGCATAAAGAATATTTGGTGGTAAGTACCGGGGTTGAATGTTACTTCAACGCGGTTGTTTTGCGGGCTCCATCCGTCGGGACACATGAAAAGCACCACCCTGCTTCCGGCTTTGAAGGTTTTGTTGCTTCCGCCAACCTGATAGGTATTGCCTGCCACCATGTTGCCTCCCTTCGAATGATCCCGTATATTTTTAAATATGATATATTCGCTTTTCAACACATTGATTCCATTGGTAGGGGTATACATGGCGGGCTTGATGACATTGTTCCAGTAATCAAATTCTGCCTTGTCAGTGCGGTCTATATCATCGGGTATTTCAAAGTAACCCAGCGCATTGTTCCAGCCCGCTCCTTCGGTCATATAGGTGATATACAGCGGCGTATCCTCAATGATATCGATATAGTTAAGCGTCACTTCTGCGGCTTCTTCTACAGATGGTTGCTGAAACAACTGTTTCACAATCGGATGAGCAACCGGACGGAATACGCTCCATGCTTCAGGGAACAACATCTTAGAATTACTTGTGCCATCGTACAAATAGCCCATGAAATCCTGACAGCCGTCTCCTGCAACCGGCGGCGGCACATCTCCTGAATTAAACCCGATGTACAGCACTTTCAATCCGCCTAAACCATCGGCAACAAATGCAATATTGCCCTTGGAGGTAATAAAATTGGCTGAGCCTGTTCCCGCAAGTACGCTGTTGTCTTTGCAGGGTACAATCCAATCCTTGCCGTTATCATGGATAACGTCGTACCAATACATTCCCATTTCACCGTTAGCCAGCAACAATAAATTCGACTGTATCATTTTTCCTTTTCCGTCCTTTTTGGGATCGCTGTTCATGCTCACGCTGTTGGTTACGTCGGTTTCAACATCCGGTCCGGGGCGGTCGATGGACGCATTTACATCTCCGTCGCTCTTCGACAACATTTTTAAACCGCTTTCATTTTCGGCAACAAACAAATATTTATCCCACGCCAAAATCTCTGATTTTGCATCTCTTTGCAATGCTCCGTCTGTGGCTTCGTAAATTAAGGTTTCGCCGCTGCCGTCCAAATTATATCTGGTCATCCGCGCATGATTTGCCTGCATCAGATAAATGTGGTTTTCATCCACATCTACCGAACGGGCATGTTCTTTGTCTAAAATGCTATTGACCAACGAATAATCGTCCGCATCGAAGATATACAGACCTCCCTTTGTTCCGTTGGTTCCATCTCCTGTGGTGAGGTATATCAAGCCTTGATGCACGCGGATGCTTGTTCCCTGAAATGAACTGAGTTGTACGATTGTTTTCGGGTCAATATTCTTGAAAGTCTTGTCTTCATTCAGTTCCATCACCATAAAGAATGCGTAATTATATCCGTCTATTCTTTGGTTGTAACCAAAAGTTCTTTCGGAACTTGCCCCGACCATGTACAGCTTGCCATTGTAATAATCCAAAGCGTTGATTTGCGCTCTCGACATTTCAATACTCGAAACGGAGATCACATCCACTTTTACATTTTCCAACGAGCCATCCTGTACCGTAAACTTGTAAACAACAACTCCGCCGTTATGACCCGGGTCTCCGTTGTCGCCTACCCCTTTACGATTGTAAGACACAAAGGCATAGCCGTCATCCGAAATTTTCACATGAGTTGCCTGCACTTCATATCCGTTGATGGTCAATGTGCTCATCTGGGCAACCAACTTGAAACGATAATCGTTACCTTTCAATTGATTAGATGGCTCATTTTCATCTTTCAAACCTATTCCCATCTTTTTTGTTCCGAAGGAAATATTAGATTCTGTTGACACCCCTTCCGGAAATTCGTTCTTCGGAGTGATCTTCACATCGGGACGGTTATTGATGATGATGCTTCCATCCATCAGGGAAACGACGTCCCTTATTATCGGCTCATCCTGCCCCTCATTGTCCCTGTCGCAGCTTATGAACCAAGCGCAACAAAACATTACTGATACTAAAGCAAACCTTTTCATACTCAAAATATTAAATGATTATTTTCAAATTACTTCCAAAACATGAATTACGTTTCTATATAATACGCAAAAGTAGGCATAAAGTTTTATTATTGAATACATAATTGCAATTTTTTTGATGAACGTATCATTTTCTTTGACGAACGCATCAATTTTTTGACGAGTGGAAATGTTTCCCAACCATCAAATTTTTTCGAGCGTGTCCACAATTTTATCCAATCCCTGCTGCAATGGTTTGGCAATAAGCATGCGCAGTACGGGATTGGTATCCAATTTCGTGGTGATTTTTATCCTTGTATCACCGGGTCCTGCTGTTTTCAGTTGCACCCAAAGAAAAATGTTCTCTGCCTGAGAATTTTCAATTGAAAACTTGATCAATTCGTTAGGGCGTCGTTCCACAATACGAAAAGACACATCTCCGGCGCCGTCTACGTTAAAGCGACACGAATCACTGTCTGCCTGCCAGTTTTTAATTTTGTCATTGGCTGTAAACTGCTGAAAATTGTTGCAGTCCGACAAAAAAGCATAAATGCGACCATCCTCCGCGCGCAACCGTCCTATTTTACTTTCTACCTTTAGTTCCATTCGTCATTCCTGATTCGTTATTCGTAATTCCTAATTATTTAACTGTTCATTCCACCGCAAACGTTGATGACTTGCCCGTTGACGTATGCCGAAAGGTCTGACGCTAGAAACAGGGTTACATTGGCTACGTCTTCGGGAGTTCCGCAGCGCCGCAGAGGGATTTTTTCTGCCCAGCCTTTGCGAATTTCTTCGGGCAAAGCGCCGGTCATTTCGGTTTCGATAAAACCCGGCGCAATGGCATTGTTGCGGATACCGCGCACGCCCATTTCTTTGGCTGCCGCCTTTGTAAAACCTATGATTCCTGCTTTCGATGCGGCGTAATTGCTCTGGTTGGCATTGCCGGATACGCCCACCACCGAACTCATGTTGATGATGCTGCCGCTTGCCTGTTTCCACATGATGGGTTGCACGGCTTTGGTGAAGTTGAACACCGATTTGAGATTAACGGTTATCACTGCATCCCACTGCTCTTCGCTCATACGTTTGAGCGCGCCGTCTTTGGTGATGCCGGCGTTGTTGACCAAAATATCAATCCGTCCGAAATCTTTCACAATGGCGTCCACTACTTTTTGCGTATCTGCATAATCGGCTGCGTTGGAAGCATATGCCTTCGCGTTGACGCCCATAGCCTTTAATTCGTTTTCTACGGCTTGCGCGGCTTCGTTGTACGCCAAATCGGTGAAGGCGACGTTGGCGCCTTCGGAGGCGAGTTTCAGCGCTATCGCTTTGCCGATGCCCCGCGCCGCGCCGGTTACTAACGCGGTTTTGCCTTCTAATGCTTTCATTTCAATATATTTAATTTTACATGGACAAAAGTAATCATTTTTTACAGGTTTACAATTTTTTGTGTGAAAATTTGCGCATTGTTCCTGACTTCCACAATAAATATGCCATGTTGCCGCAGAGGAATGATGATCGAATCGTTGGATGTGGAGGTTTTGGTTACCAACCTTCCGCCCATATCATAAATAGATATATGTGAATGAACGGGTAAATTGTAGATATACAGTTGATTGTCAAATGTATACATGTTGATTATCGGCTGCGCAATTTCTTCGGGTGTATGGGTCTTTTTGCCTACAAGTCTTATATTCAATGTAGTACATCCATCTTCAACCAGATAGGATAAATTTTGTTGGAAGATAGTTTCAACGGTGGTTTTTGCTTGAACGGTTTTCGTGATCTCCCAGCCGTAAAGCAGACTGTTTCCTTCGTAACGCAATTCAACCATCTCATTTTGAAAATAAGAAGCATCCAAATCGTAATACCGATTGGGTCTTTTATTCGGTTCGAACTGTCGCATACGAACGCCATTAATGAATACGTCGGGCGTTTTCCCCAGATTTTCCTCTTTCTCAAAGGTTAGATTCATCATGGTTCCCAATTGAAAATATTCCTGCAAATGTTGGTACATTTCCGGATTTCTGTTTTCACACCAATTTTTCATATGGGTTACTTCAGCACGCCACGAATCCATGTTGCGCCACCACATTTCCGGCATCCAGCGTGTGATATGCTCCTGCATTGCCGGTTCTATCATTCTTTGAATACTGTCAATCACGTGCGAGGTTGATTCGTAATGAAGCAAATCGCCCATATACACTGCAAAACGTCTGTAAAATTTTTTCCGAAAAGCGTCTTGACTGAGCAAAGCATTGAACAATTTTCGTTCGTTGCCATCATCTTCGGTGTTGTATTTCATGGCGTCAAACGTGGGAGGCGTCCTGTCCCAGATACCCAGACCAAAATCCAGGTCTTTCAGGATAAATCGCCATTTAGCGCCATCTTTGCGTGGGCGCCACATGATGATATTGTTATGTGGGAAATCGGTATTGGCAGCAAATATCTGCAAAATCATGTAATTGATAAATTCGTCAATATCAACTTGATTCATTATCCATTCATCATTTCGTTGGGAAGATGGTTTTTGCAATTCGTTCATCAATTGATCCCAAGCGATTCTGTTTCCGGTCATTGCCCAGCCCCACCAATTTCCGATCACATCAATTTCATCGCTATCCAAACCATAATTAGCCAAGACAAAATCCTTTGTCGTTCGTTCTCTCAGATTTTGAATTCCCCAATAGGCTCCGTTCAAATAAAATATGGCAGGTTGATATGCCTGATAATCAATATCTACCTTTCCTCCAAAGAACAACTGAATGGCGGCGTCGCGAAAATGCGTCCACCAAAAGTCATTTCCCGAATTACGAATCATAAAAGATTTGATTTCCTGATCGGGCTTTTCTTTGAAAATGTCATGGTTAAATCGTTTAGTTCCAAAACGTTTATGTCCGTACACAATCAATGATTTTTGCGGATGGACGCGCGTCCATCCGCCGGCTATTCGCATTTCGCACAATTGGTTCAAAACGCTCGTGTTGCGATTTGTCGGGAAAAATTCAAAATTGATAGGACGTCGCCAATTGTTGTTCCAATTCATCGGCTCTTCCACGCCATTCCCCGGTAAACCGTATTTTCCATTCCCCTCAACATATATGCCAAACTCGTCATCCCATAAATAGGATGGATCCGTACTGATGGAAATCACCGGCAATGTACGATCTGCCGTTGAAATGATATAGCTGTGAACGGCAGCGCGATGGGTCAAATAATTGGGGTGAATCAATTTCGCGCGCACTACGGTTGTTTGGGTAATCGTAATCTCCTCCGAATATACCGGCGAATCGACGGTAGGTTCTGTATTATCCAATGTATAGTGGATATTCGATAAAGCAACGGCGCTGGGTACGCCGGCAGGCAAAGACAAACTTATATTTACGCTATTTTTGAAAATACCGCCGTCTATGCTAAAAACCGGAGCCGGCAAAACTACGTTTGAAATATTTCCGGTATTTGAAGCGCCGGGAGTGGCTTCTACAAAGTACACCCATGTTGCGTTGCCATCAATGAGCCTTCCAAAAGAAATATTGGGGGCGGGCTGCTTCGGAATATTGGTATACGCATCCATTTGCTCTCCGTCCTCATCGAATAAGTAGACGGCGCCGCCGTTTCCGCTATCCAAACGAAAATGCGTATGTAGACCTTGGGCGACTTTATCGGCATAAATCAGCAAGTAGGATTTGGCAGCAATGACAACAGAACCGCTTATTTTCCAGCCCTTTTGAACGTCGGTATCGTCCGAAATAGTCCAATTTTGGATATTTACTGCCTGCTCGGAATCGTTGTATAATTCTATCCAACTGTCGGGAAATTCCTGTAAATCATCGCGAACAAGGTCTATATTGCTTTGCATCAATTCATTGATCCATACTTTTGCAGTCAAGTGGGTTGGGAAAAAAATTCCCCAAAGAAGTATGGTCAAAAAATTGAACTTCATCTTTACAAAATTTATTTTTTCTTTCCCTGCGCTTTCTTAGCCTGCATCATGGTTTGCTGCTGCTTTTGCATCTGTTCGAGCCGCTGCTGAAATTTCGATTTTTTTACGGTTTTGGCGCTGTTGGCATGTAATTTTGCCAATATCTTTCTTTCGTCAATGGAACGTTTGAAAATTTCGTTCTGCGCGATGGTGATCAGATTCGCAAGGAAATAATAATAGGTCAATCCTGCCGAAAAACTGTTGAGAATGAACAGGAACATGACAGGCATCATGTACATCATTGTTTTCATGCCGGGCATTGCCGAATTATCCATTTGTTGTCCGCTCATCCTCATACTGAAGATGGTAGTGACGGTCATCAGAATGGTGAAAAGGCTGACGTGGTCGCCGTAGAACGGTATCGTAAACGGCAAATCAAGTATTGAATCGTAGGTGGACAGGTCGGTAGCCCACAGGAACGACTGTTGGCGTAATTCAATGGACGCCGGAAAGAACCGGAACATGGCAATCAGTATCGGCATTTGCAGCAACATCGGCAGGCAGCCGCCCATCGGACTGACGCCAACTTTCTTGTACAGCGCCATAGTGGCTTGCTGGCGTTCCATCGCTTTTTCTTTAGGTATTTTCTGATTGATTTCGTCAATCTGCGGTTTCAGCACCCGCATCCTTGCCGACGACATGAACGATTTGAAGGTGAGCGGGAGCAGCGTTACTTTTATGATGATGGTCATCAACAATATAATCAACCCGTAATTGCCGATGAAACCATTCAACCAGTTGAAGAGCGGGATGATGACAAAAATATTTATCCAGCGGATGATACTGCGTCCGAGCGGGATAAGTCGCTCCAATTCTTCATCATACTGCTTGAGCGTCTTGTAATGGTTCGGTCCAAAATAAAGAGACATCGGGATGCTTTGGCTGGCTTGGTTACTTTTGTATTCTATGCCAATCAGGGCGTCATATTTTTTGATGTGCCTGTTCTGGTCTGTCAATTTGGCTGATTGCAGTTCGGCATTGGCAAAACTTTGCTTGGCTAAGAGTCCCCACGAGAAAAATTGCTGTTTGAATACCACCCAGTCCAAGCGGGTGCCTAGCTGTTTTCGTTCGTTATCCTTGGTAGCGTTCAACTCTTCCACATCGCTTTGATGAAATTTGTAAAAAAGCGATGTGTATTGATTTTCATTTTGTATTCCCTTTCCCTGTCGCGGCGAAAACACCTGCCAGTCGAAGTCAATAACGGTTTGATTTCCAGACAATAATTGATTGATGTTGGTTAAATTCACGTCAAATCCCATCATGTAATCGTGGGGTTTCATCGTGTATCGGTATTCGATGTATGCGTTATCTCCGGCATTCAACCGCATGACGAGGCTTGCCGAGTCGCCTGTAACCTGAATATGCGAACTTTCGGTTTGCGGTTCAAAAAATAGGTTGTTGGTAGCTATATTTCGGTTTTGCGCATAAAATTTGAAGCCGAAAATGGTAGAATCGCCGTCGAAAAGTATGAGCGGCGATTCGTCGTACCGCTTGTAGTCTTTCAACTCCGCCGAATACGGTCGTCCGCCTTTAGTAGCAATTCGTACTTTCATCACCTCGTTTTCCATGGTGATGAACCGGTTTTCGCCTTCTACTGTCTGCGAAAAGGCGCCAAACCTGTCCTGCAAGTCCCGTTGCCGGAGCGAATCAGTGGCGTTCGTATCCAAAACGGTCAACTGCGCCTGTTCTTCCTCTAAACGCATTTCTTCAGCCAAGCGTGCCTGCTCGTTTCGATTGACCTGCGCTATGGAATCGCGCCGACGTTCCATACGGGCTATTTCTTCCTTCGACGGACGAGTCAAAATGCTGTAGCCTATTAATATCGCAAAGATGAGGACTAGTCCTGTGACTGTATTTTTATCCATTTTTGATTGTTATTTTTTTGATGGTTACCATATACAAAATGAGGGTGCAAAGTTAATAAATTATCTGAAAAGCATGACTGAAACAAATTTCGTATCATACTTTAAAACTTTTTGAAAATGCAAAGATACAAATTATTTTCCACATACGGAAAAATATCGGATATTGGCGGAATATTATTTTGAGGTGCTGGAGTGTGGAAATTAGTCGTGGTTTGTTCGTGTTATCCCAGCCAAACGCATGAAAATAAATTGTTCATTTTCTCATCGGTTT
>Ga0099364_10002583_pt1 | contig 28759 bp, 22 predicted proteins | sample TergutTh196P3_FD_73070 | JGI IMG/M metagenome (GOLD analysis project Ga0099364, IMG submission 73070) | Microcerotermes parvus P3 segment gut microbial communities from Pointe-Noire, Republic of the Congo - Th196 P3 | ecosystem: Host-associated > Arthropoda: Insects > Digestive system > Gut ...
TCTTCCGCTGTACCGGAAGGTATGGCCTGATAATCTCAAGCTGTTCATTTGTAAGTTTCATAAGAATATTATAACATTTTTCTCTTGAATTGTCAAGAACTATATGTTAACATGCTCTAAAACAGCGCGTTGATTCGGTTCAAGTGAAACGTCAATCAATTTACTTGGATTTGGTATATCTTCATTATCTTCTTCCGCGATTGAAAGCCAACCGCCCATTGCTTCACGCGCCATAAAGAAAGCCTCTTCGTCATTATCGGCACACGAGTTGCAACCCACTAAATCGGGGAAATAGATTGATATTCCATCATTGGCATAATCAAATATTGCAGGATAAACATAACAATCCTTTTTCATAAAGATACCTCCTAAATGATAATTTGTGCTTGCTTAAAGATGTTTTATTTATGTTATAACACGTGTAATCATACGTGTCAAGAGTTTTTATGAAAAAAGTTAAAAATTTTTTTAAGGCGGTGAAATTGTGATTGTGAATAATAGTGAATTTGCGCGACGTACTGAAATTGTGGTTAAGATAGATGGTGTTGATGTAAGCGCGGATATAAATAAATATTTACTGTCAATGACCTACACCGACCATGAAGAGGATAAAGCGGACGATTTGAGAATTGAGGTTGATGACAGAGAGGGGAGGTGGCTTGTGTGGCTTAAAGAAAAGCCATCGTCTGCTCAAACCGTTAGCACGGACGAGTTTAAAATGGGTGACGTTGTTGAGTTTAAGGGTGGGCATCATTATGTTTCATCGGTTGCGACAGTTTCAGCTAACCATACCCCACGGACGGCAGGGACGGCTAAAGTTACTCATATAGCGAAGGGGGCGTTACACCCTATACATCTTATCGGCATTACGTCAAATGTTTATGGGTGGGTGGACGAACAGCTGATAGGTGATGTTGAACAGACGACAGCTCATTCCAACAACAGTGATATTAAGGGTTTAACACTTTCCTCAATTATTATCCAAAAAAATTGGCACGGTAACGGGAAGGACAGCGTTTTGGATTGCGGTGTTTTTGAGATTGACGGATTTGACGTTTCGGGCGGTGGGCGACAGGGGGCGAAAGTGGCTTTAAAAGCTGTTTCGCTTCCTCATTCTTCTACTGTGAATACGGTGAAAAAGACGAGGGCGTGGGAAAATATAAAGCTTTCGGCGATTGCCGGAGAAATCGCCAATAAAAATAATTTGGAATGTATGTTTTTGTCGGCTTATGACCCGCTTTATAGCCGCCGCGAACAAATTCAAACCTCTGATATTGTCTTTTTGCAACGACTTTGTAAGAACGCGGGCATTGCTTTGAAAGCCACGGCGAAAAAAATTGTTTTGTTTGATGAAGCTGATTTTGAGAGAAAAGCGGCGGTTTATAATATCAAGCGTGGGGCGGCGGACGTTAAAAGTTATCGTTTTGGCACGTCTTCAAATGATACGAAATATTCAAAATGTCATGTCAGTTATACCGACCCACAGAGCGGACAGACGATTGAATATACGTACACGCCGCGAGACTCTGAGGAGGACGGGCAGACATTAGAAATAAACGAAAAGGTAAATAGCCGTGATGAAGCGCGACAACTTGCCATGAAGCGTTTGCGCCAAAAAAATAAGGCGGAATTTTCAGCGGAGTTTACACTTGTGGGGAATGTCGGGCTTGTTGCGGGCGTTACGGTTGCGGTAAGTGGTTGGGGGGTGTTTGATGGTAAATATATCATCGAAACCGCGACCCACAGCGTGACGGGGAGCGGATACACATTACAACTAAAATTAAGACGAGTTTTGACAGTTGACAGTTGATAGTTGAGAGTTGAGAGTTAAAAATTATGAACGAAACGAATTTACTTAACCTTGTGAGAACAGGCACAGTTTCATCGGTTGACGTGGGGAATAGGACGGCGCGAGTGGCGTTTGCCGATAAGGCGGACACGAACGGAAAACCGCTCATATCGGGGCCCTTGAAAGTGATTCAAAATCCACCGTTTATTCCGAACGAAAACGCGCCGTCAACGGAGGAACGAGAGGGCGGGAGCGGTGAGACGAGTTTTGAAAATCATAACCACGACTTGATTATAAATCCGTGGCTTCCCGTTGTCGGACAATATGTGCTTTGTTTGTATTTGCCGAATGGCGAAAGTGACGGCTTTGTTTTGGGAGGGATTTAAAAATATGGCGAAAATAGGGACTTTAGGGGACATTGTTTTCAGCGTGTCACGTAATAAAGTTAATACTTTCAGCGGTATGAAACGGGACAGCACTGCACAGTACGCCACACATAACAGGCATTTAAAAGATTCTTTACTTGAATATACGGGGGCGGATGCCGACAAAATTTCTTTTAACATGTACTTTTCTGTTTTTTTGGGTGTTGAGCCTATGAGTGAAATAAAAAAGCTGAACCACGCTAAAGATAGTGGAAAAATAATGAGGTTGGTTATCGGTGGAAAAACTTACGGAAAACATAAATGGGTTATCACCAAACTTTCAGAAGAGTTTGAACGATTTGCTCAAAAAGGTAAGTTGCTTTCGGCGAAAGTGAACGTACAGCTTACGGCTTATTCGAGGAGGTGAATTTTTTAAAAAATGACGTATACTATAAAATCGGACGAAAAAGTAAAAATAAATCTTGCACCAAAAACACTTTTTGAAGAGATTATACAAAATTTAACTATGATTTTGTCAACTATAAAAAATACCACACCTCTTGAGCGTGATTTTGGCTTGTCTGCCCGTTTTATCGACAAACCAACACCCGCCGCCGAAGCACTTTTAACGGCTGAGGTTTTAGATGCCGTGGAAAAATATGAACCGCGCGCTCAAATTGTAGATATATTTTTCGAGCGAGATGAAATAGCGGGTAAAATTACCCCACGTTTGGAGGTGGAAATATATGATGATTAGTAATGAGAGAAAATTCCCTGAGATTAGTTTTGTTGACACGGACACGGAGCGACTCACGAACAATCTTATTAAAGCGTATGAGGTTATGACGGGGCGGCGGCTTTATCCTGCCGACCCGGCGCGGCTTTTTATTTTATGGATTGCGGACATTATCATACAAGAGCGAGTAATAATTAACGAGTCGGCGAAACAAAATGTACCGCGATATGCTCAAGGTGAATATTTAGATTCTCTTGCGGAAATTTTTAAGGACACGCGGCGGCTTGAGCCACAGCCCGCTTGTGTGACAATGCGTTTTTATTTGTCCGCGCCTCAAACTTCCGCGATAACAATACCGCGAACAACGAGGGTGACGGTTGACGGGGAAATAATCTTTGAAACGAGCGAAGCGGTGAGCGTTTTGCCGGGTGAGCTGTATGCCGATGCCCCTGCCGTGTGTCAGCTGACGGGGACGGTTGGTAACGGATTTACACCCGGACAAATTTCTCAGATTGTTGACTTATTTCCGTTTTATGGGCGAGTGGAAAATATAACGACAAGCGAGGGCGGCGCGGACGTTGAAACAGACGATGCATTTTATGAACGATTGCGTAACAGCATGGAAACATTCAGCACGGCGGGCCCGTTGGGGGCGTATGTTTATTGGGCGAAAACGGCGAGCGCGAGAATTGTTGATGTTAAGCCGACAAGTCCCGAACCGGGCGTTGCCGATATTCGGATTTTGCTTGAAAACGGCGAATTACCCGATGAGGAAATGCTCCGGCTTGTTCAAAATACTCTTGCGGGCGGTGACGATGGCGTAAGACCATTCACCGACCTTGTAAAAGTGTCCGCGCCCGACCGACAGCCATTTAACATTGACATAACATATTATATTCCGCGACCGCGACAAAACAGCGTACCATTAATTCAAACTGAGATTTTAAAGGCTATAGACGAATATAAGCGTTGGCAGACGGGTGCCATGGGGCGAGATATAAACCCTGATATGCTCATAAAATTAATCATAAAGGCGGGCGCGAAACGGACGATAATCCGAAGCCCCGTCTTTACTGTTGTCGGTGACACTTCCGTAGCCGTGTTGAATAATGAAACGGTTATTTATGGGGGTGTGGAAGATGAGTAACAGCCTGTATAACAGCGCGTTGGAGGTTCCTATAGAATTCACACGAGCCCTTCCCGAACCGCTTAAAAACGATGAAAATATGCTTGCTTTGGGGCGGGTGATTGCTGGGGAACTACAAGAAAATATTCGCCTTGCCCGCCTTAACATTATTTATGCCCGAATTGACGAGTTAGATGAAAATATTCTTGATATTTTGGCTCACGACCTTCACGTTGATTGGTATGATGATTCTCTTTCTGTTACGGCAAAGCGACAAATCATAAACGACAGCGTAAAAATTCATAAGCGGCTTGGGACTAAGCGCGCGGTGATTATGGCGTTAAGCGGCGTTTTTCCTCATTTTGAAGTTAAAGAATGGTTTGAGTATGGGGGAAAACCGTTTTGCTTTAAGCTTATTTTATACACGGTAAAATCTGAAATTCAGCCGGATTATTCGTTGATTGTGCGAACGGCGGAGTTTTATAAGCGATTGACTGCTCATTTAGATGAGATTGACATTCCCCACAACTGCGAAACCAAACTAACAACAACCGCGGCCTTCCTACAATCCACCACCCACACCCTAAACACCGCTGTAAACCTTAATTTGAACGTCAACTTAAACGCCGAAAAGAGTGTTAACACCGCTTCGGGCTTGTTAGTTCATAAAGAAATCAGTTTTGAAACTGCTCTTAACTTGAAAGGAAAGTGAAAAAATGGCTGAATATAATCCACCTGAAATGACTAATGCGGGTTTAAATCTTATTCGTGAAATTACGATGAATAGCGCGCTGAAACTAACCGCCGAAAACGTTGTCACGAGTGAGAAAAACGTTGTTGACGTTGCTTCTTTAAGTGAAATTTTAAGCCCTGTTCAAAGCGCGCCTTACAGCCTTTATTCTCACGGCGACAATCGCTTTGTGATGGAAGTTCAATTCACGAACGTCACTGTTACAACGCCTTATGACATTAATACAATCGGGTTTTATGCGAGTAACGGCGTGGGTGAGAGGGTTTTGTTTGCGGTAATTACGGCGAAAACGCCCGAGCGCGTTCCCACTGAGAAAAGTTATCCCATAAGTTTGCACTTTAAGCTTGTATTTAACGTTGATAATGGGAATGTATCTATTTCTTCAAGCTTTGCGGGATATGCAACTAAAGAAAATTTAGCTGAAGTAAAAAATATGCTGCTTAGCGGCTTTACACATGGACAGTTAGGAGGAAAAAATGGCTAAATATAATGCGCCGGTGATTACTAACGTGGGGATTGAACTTTTGCGGAATATTACACTTAATGAACGCTCACTTACAGCGGTTGAAGTTGTAACAAGTGAGGACGTTATACAGCAAGTCGAAAACATAACGAAAATTCCAAACGTAGTACAAAGAGCGACTTACAGTTTGTACCCGGTTGAAAACAACCAATTTGTAATGGAAGCTCAAATTTCAAACATAAATCTTAATAATTCATACTCACTTAATACAATCGGGTTTTATGCTTCTGACGGGGTTAATTCGGGCGTTTTGTTTGCGGTTATTACGGCTCAAAACGCTGATGTTATTCCGTTATTTTCAAACTGCCCCATAAACGTTAATTTCAAAATGATTGTTACACTTGATGGAAACGGAAATATTGTAGTAACCACAAGCTTTGCAGGGTATGTTTTGAGGGAGTTGTTTGAAGAAAAAAACGCTGAACTTCACGAGAAAAAAGCTGATAAATCTGAGCTGCTTGGTCACACTGGAGACACGACATTACACACAAATTCGAGCGAAAAAGCCGTTTTAACATCGCATACAGGAAACACGACAATTCATGTCAATTCTGATGAAAAGGCGAAGTTAAATAATTTGAGTCTTTTGCCCTCTTTGCGCGTTGCAGTATTTACCTCTACTACCAACTGGACGGTGCCGAATTATAACACCACGATGGGAATGGTTGTTTTGTGTGTTGGCGGTGGTGGTGCAGGTGGCGGTCGTCAAGGAAGTGTCGCCGGTGGTGGTGCAGGTGGCGGCGGCGGTGGGCATATTAATATATCAAGAATTAGCGTTAACACGGGAAATTCTGTCTCTGTTATAATTGGTAGTGGTGGGACTTGGAATTCGGTTTCGGGTTCCACTTCATTTGGATTGCATTTAACTGCCGCAGGGGGAGGAAATGGAATAGATGTAATAAACGGAGTCGGCGGTTCCGGTGGTTCAGGTGGCACTGGTGGCGGTGCCGGTGGCATGGGCGGCAGCGGTGGCGTGGCAAGTAACGGCGGTGATGGGAGTTATGGCGGTGGCGGTGGTGGCAGTTCTTTCACATCGAACCCGGGGAGCGGGGGAAAAGGTTCTACTGAAAACGGAGAAAGTGGCGTGGCTAATTCTAATGCAAAATCCGGTGATGGTGGAAATGGAATAAACACATTATTTACGCACTTACCCATTCCAATTATAATTGGGAAAGGAGAAAAAGGAAAGGGTGGACTTGGTTTTAGCTCGGGGGGAAGTCGTGGCGGCGGCGGCGGTGGCGGCGGTTTTGGTGGAAATGGTGGAGATGGCGGCGGTGGAGGACGTGAAAGTGATGACATTGCAAACAATTTTCCAACAGGAGGATTAGGTTACGGTGCCGGTGGAGCCGGACAAACAGGGGCAGCATATCTTGGCGGTGGCGGTGGTGGCGGCGGTTTAGGGAGCGTTGCAATAGCCGGTAATTCTACTACCAACACACGAGGGATTGGCGCGCCCGGAATTTGTATAGTTTGGTACTACCAATAAAAACTTAAATTAAGAAAAGAGGTTCGTTTATGATAAAAACAGAAAATTACAAGTTAAACAAGCCCGAAGAAACAGACTTTTATAACATTGACGATTACAACGAAAACGTTGATATTATTGATACTGTTTTAGATGAACATGCAAAAAATACGCAAGCATTGAATACAGGCTTAACAGCGCATACGGGGAATACAACAGCGCATGTTACTGCAACCGAAAAAGCCACTTGGAACGGTAAATCTAACTTAACAATAGGCACAACTGCAACAACCGCGATGGCAGGAAATACAAGCATACCTACCAATACCAATCAACTGACAAACAATTCGGGATTTGTTACTTCTTCAAATGCAAACATCGACAAAATTTTAAACCCACCGTTATGGAGTAATCACTATGCCGGGTCGGTTTTAACAAGTCCTAATGGTGTTCAAACATTAGTATGGCGTGAAATAGGAGAAGCTTCATCCGGAAGGGGGCATATTAAACTATGAAAATTCTACAAGCTAATAAAAAGTATAGAGATATACTTGAAAAAAAATCAAAAAGAGAAATTATAACTGAGATTGTAATAAAAAACCCCGTTATCAATAATAACGGCTTTGAAGTTGTTCTTATTGAGAGCATAAATGATGAAATAAATGAGTTCACATTATTTGTTAAAACTGACATCGATGGAATGGCTGTAAACCATGACCAAATAGCATATATATTAGCGGCTTTATGCAGACATAAATATAACACTATAAAGTTTGACTTTGAGATAAGCGAGCAAACAAGAGATGACATTTTCAAGAGAACAAAATCCGGCATATCAGCGCGAAAATTCTCTAAATCTAAACAGTCTTTTAAAGGCAGAGAAAGTTTTTCACTAAACTTATCAGGTGGCATTGATAGTGCAACTTTATATGAACTATGCCCCGAACTTATTCCAATTTCTATTGATTTTACAGCGGGAAAACAAGACGAAATAGCCGCTAAAAAGATTTATTCTAAACTTAAAAGCAATATAATAGTAACAAATGCAAGCGAATTTTTATTCCCCCATTTTAGTAATGGATATTACAATTTAGGTAGTTTGTTATTGGCAGATGTTAAAAAAATAGCGGCTTCTGCAAATAGCAAATTGATGACAGATGATATTGAAACATTGAGATTTTTAAAAGATAAAAACAACAAGCTTTCTGTTCTTGAAGAACGTGAAATTTACGGCGTAGAAACGCTATATCCATTTTTAGGGCTTACGAAAGTGGGTGTCAAAAACATTTTATACAAACTCAATCCGGATTTGTATGAAGAGCTTATGTCTGATTGGTTTAATGAAAATTTAAAAGACGCTTTTACAAACAACTCAGCAAGACCCGCTCGAGTTAGATTGTTGTTAGATGGAATTGTAAGACAAGATATACGCGACATTGAAGATTATTTACTACCAACTTTTTCATTTAACGACAATATTATTTATACCCTTTATATCATCAAAAAATTGGGGATAGAGACCGCTAAACGGTATATAGATGATATTCCCGATAATGTATATCCCGCATTAGATAGCTTTGACATGGATTTCATGGAAAAATACGACCAACAGTTTCTTGAATATCTACCGAAAAAGTTCAGAAAATATTTTGTTTCGTGTTTGGAAAAAGCGAATGTAGAGTTTTACAGCGAAAAAGATTATGCAGAGCGTAAAACTATGTTGGATTTAATGGGGATATAGTTCTAAAGAAAGGAGAGAAAAATGAGCGAAATAACAAAATTAAAAATTGAATTTATTGCAGTAATTACCGCTGTCGGCGCGTGGTTTGACACGGTTATATAGGAAAAGGCTTTGCATTTGAACTGCCTTTTAACCTGCCAATTGGCTTGGTGGTTTCGGGGTGGATTTTCATCACCGAAGCTATTTCTATTTTAGAAAATCTGCAAAGATTGGGAGTGCCCGTTCCTAAATTTTTGTTGAATTTTCTTAAAAAAGGACAAAGTAAAATTTCACAAGAAAGTGAAAAATAAAAATTTTAGGAGGTTAGTGGAATGGCTAAAATCAGTATTGAAGTGGGGCATGGTGGTAGAGACGTGGGGGCGACAACAAGAGATGGAAAGATTTACGAGAAGAACATAAATCTCACTGTCGCGTTAGAGCTAAAACGTCAACTTGAACGCCACGGGCAGGAAGTTTTAATGTCGCGTGAAAGCGACATTGACGATTTAGCAAGAGACTTTTTTAATAAGGCAAAGGCATGGAAACCCGACATTCATATCAGCATACACACAAACGCTTTTAACGGAACGGCGCGAGGTTTTGAGGTTTTTGCGGCGCAAAGTTCGGCTTTTAAACCGCGTTCTAGCGCTCTTTGCAGGCTCATCGAAGCTGAGGTCAAAGCGTTGGGGCAGACAAGCAGAGGGGTTAAAGATAGCCCGTTTTTGCTAAGCACTCTGCCTTGCATTTCGGCATATTGCGAGCTTGGGTTCATGGACAACCCCGATGACTTTGTGCAATTTAATACAGCGGCGCGCCAACGCAATTTTGCAGTTGCTTACGCTAAAGGGATTGTGAAATTTTTGGGGATTTCGTGGAAAAGCGAAACAAATCCTGCAAGTGGCTCTGTCGGTGCGAGTGGTTCTTCCGGTGTAAGTGCAAGAGCCGGTGAGACTATTTTTCGGGTAGTTGCAGGTTCGTTTAGTGACAGGAAAAACGCTGAAAATCGGATAAATGAGTTGCGTGCTTGTGGGATTGAGAGTTTTGTTTTGTTGGGGTGAGGGGGGATAAATATATGCGTGTCCGATTCGGACACGAAAACACAAAGCCCACCGAGGTTTACGCCCCGGCGGGCTTTTTTGTGTTCGCCCGTTATCTATGAATGACAATCCCGAACATCCCGTTTACAAATATGAAACGGGGTTCGGATAGCGAATTGGTTTCCGGGTAAATCAACTTTTGAAGTAGGGTTCTGTGTTACTAATTTGTTACTAACTCATCACGGACAAGCAATCCGCGGTGAGTAGTGAATACTGAACGCTACTGAACATTTAGGCTATTACAGGGGTTGACATGCGCAAAAATTTATGTTATAATTAAACCATAAAAACAAAGAAGGCGGTAATAAAAATATATTCACAAATTCAAATGGTTTCGCTTGAAGATTTAATGCCTAAAGACCACGCATATCGCCATTTTAAAGGGTTGATAAAGTTTAATAGTGTAATGAGAATTGTAAAGAATATGGAAAAAGAAACAGGCTGTATTGGTTATGGAAAAGAGCGATTATTATTGTGTTTATTGTTACAATTTTTAGAGGATTTATCTGACCGTGAACTTGAAAGATTTATGCGAGAAAATAACACAGCAAAGTGGTTTGCGGGATTTGACTTAATTGAAGAAACACCGGATTATTCAACGTTTTGTAAGTTCAGAAAAGCACTTGGAACAAAAAGAATGGGTCAAATTTTTGATGAAGTTAATCGTCAATTAAAGCTAAAAGGAATGCTTAAAGAAATGTTCACTTTTATGGATGCAACTGCTCTGACAAGCAAGTTAAACGTTTGGAAAGAACTCGATAAAGCGATTCAAGCAGGTTATGAAAAATTTAATAATGACATTGCACAAAAAGGAGAATTTTCTCCTGATAAAGATGCACGATTTGGTGCAAAAAGCAAGAACAAATTTTGGTTTGGATATAAGGAAAGTGTGGGTGTTGATGTTCAATCCGGGCTTATCAATAAAGTTGCAGTAACTAAAGCAAATGTCACTGATGCCGAAGCAGGAAAGCACGTTTTACCCAATGTTGGTGCGGTTTTGGCGGACAAAGGCTCTGTTGCATTAATTGTTGCACTTGGTTTGAATCCTATGGTAATTTTGAAGAATAATATGAAAGATAAAAACACTGATTTAGATAAATGGATTTCGGCACTTCGCGCACCTTATGAACGCACTTTTTCTAAACACCCAAAACGTGTAAGATACCGTGGTTTGGCTAAAATTCAAGGTGAATCTTTTATGTTTGCAGTTGCTCATAACTTGAAACGCGCTGTTGTTCTTAAAAAAGAATATCGCGAAATTTTTGCGTTCTAATTCCAAGGGTTAATTGCGCCTAAATGTCAAATTTGCCATTGGAAAAGCTGTTGAAAGTGTTGAAAATAAAACTTTTTTATTAAATATTGGCGTGTTTTGAATTTTATTTGTGAAATTTGGTTTTTAGTGGATTCTTCAACAGAGTCCTAAAATGAAAAATTTTTGATGAAATTTCTGACAATCAATCAAAGCAAGAAAACGCACAGCAAACTGACCCCGACTGCTCGGAGTTTATCGCATTATTCGCATCTCGATATATCAAAATTGCGGAACGCAAAAAACCGCTCCCAAGCTGACATTACGGCTCTAAACCATATCAACAAAGTACGGGCGGCGGTCTTTCAATGCTATCGGTTTTGCGACCTGCACAGCCGCTCGGGTCGGTCTCCACCGTTGCCAATATAACGCCGAATACAAGCGTTTTAAGGTTCACTCAGCCTTCCGCAATTTATTTGCGGCTAACGGCGTGCGGTTCTTATACTGCTTGCAGGTAGAAATAGTATTACCGACATTCAGACCGCTTATGCCGTCAAAACGGATTATTGATACACTCGTTCACACGAGCGTAGTAAATTCGCAAAAATTTGTTGACCCCTGCAATCATATAAACTTTGTAAGGCTTACCCTCAGAGCGTTTCTTGTCGAGGAATTGAAATGTTAGTTCGTGTTCGTGTTTCAACTGCAACACACAACACATCACTTGAAACAATGCTCTTCGCAAATTCGGGCAACTCACAAGCGATTTCAGACATCTTGGATTTAAGCGTGGCAATCGTTTCGCAAATAGAATTAAGCTGTGAAACAGCAGTCATAATCAGCGTTTGGGTAAGCTCATTATTTGGTAAAGTCGGTAAGCAATTAAGAGCGGTTGCGTAAATTAACTCGGCTTTATGATTGCAGAAATTATAGCCGTTTTTACGACACCATTTTTCGTATTTGGTTGTAAAAGTCCTTATCGAACTAACACAAAAACAATGCGGAAAAGCTGCAACAAAATCAATCCATTTTTCGTGACCGTCTTTTTCGCGAGCGGTGCTTATAAATAGTTCATTTGCGGCGGGTAATGTGCGGTCAAGTAACTAAATAAGATTGTTTTTCAACATGGTTTTAATTTTGTTGTATTCACCAAGTTGACACGTGAATCAGTTTTGCATTTACAACACACACGAATATTCCTTCTCTGTGAAGGAAGTTTGCAATCGACTCGGAGTATTTTCCTGTGTGTTCCAAAACGATTCTTGATTCACCTTCAAGTGAATTGATATAGTCAGCTAATTCGCCTAACTCATCGGGTTGGTGAATGACATCGAAAGGTTTAGCAACGACCTCATCAGTACCCAACTTTGCTAAGTATACGAACGCACCCAATTTGTCGAAAATAGGGCGGAACTACCTGCTCTAATCGAACGCCGCAATAAGAGGTTGGCTGACAGTTTCAAGTTACGGACGTGCGAGTCCAAAAGGAGCCTCGTCAGACCAATTGCTCTCTTATTATGGCTTAAACAATAAGCACAGATACATTGCAGTTTGTTCTGCTTTTGTACTGTAAATTTATTATAGCAAAGGATTTATAACATGATGGGTTCAATTAAAAATTTTAAAAATTGGCGTAAAATCAGGAAGTTTAATAAAGAACTTTCAAAATTTGATAAAACTTTCTCAGATTACGAGAGTTTAAATATTGAATTGTATAATTATTTTGACCCGGATTATGCCGACCAGTTCGAAACGATTAATGACCGCTGGTTTAAAGGGCGTTCAAAAATATTTGAACGCGGTTTTCTCGATTTATCGCCCACTGAGGCTGTTGCAGGTGGTTTTAGTCGCGAGGAAATACTTATGCACAATGTCGAGACCACCCTTGGTGCAAAGAAAAGGGATTAGCAGGCAAAGTTGTTGAGAAATTTGTCGGAAATGCTTGACAAGCTGTAAGTTTTGTGGTATGATGTACAATGAGGGTAAGTTTAATTTATAAGAATTTGAAAGAGGGGGCAATAATATGAATTGGGAAATATTTTGGAACGCATTTAGTGCTATAGGTTCTATTACTGCTTCTATTACTGCATTGTTTATAGTTAAATGGAATATTAAATTATCTAATAAAAAGAACCTTGAATTTTTCTTAAATGAATTTTCATTTACACCAGACGACGATAAGGAAAACAAGCAAGATTTTATAGAAATATGTTTAGCTAATACTGGTAACAGAAGAATTAGCATTAAATCATTGGCGTTCAAATTAACTAATGTTCAGTCAAGAGGTTTTCAAAACTGGGCTATGGATTTTCCTTGTGTTTTAGAAATTGAAGAAATTAAAGTATACACAATTCAAAAAGATTTTTTAAAAAAATGGATTGATGAAGGTATAAAGGATTATTCCATACTTAGCGATGAATACATCGTGTTGTTTGCAAAAGATTTATCAGATAAAGAATATTCCTATAACACTAAAATAAAATATAGGGAATATATGGCGAAATCAGACATTCGATTATATAAAAAATAAATTTTAAATGTTTTGTCATTTTTGAAACAATTATCAGACCAGTACAAAATATAAATCGTAGTCGCTGTCATCTCGCGGTGTCCCATAGGCATAAGAGCCGAAAAGATACAGCTTTTCAACGTCTACGGCTGAAACAATAGCATCTTTGATTTTAATGATTTCATCGTTCATGGTCATGATAACACCCCGTTTCTGTTGACGTTGAGAGTCCTAACGCTTTAGTTTTACCACTTATTTTGTCAAATGTCAAGAGGTAGCAAGCATAAAGTTCGCTACGTGTTTCGATTTTTTGTTCGCAAGCATCAGTAAAAAAATTGAGAACGAAGCAGCGAGAAATGAAAAATTTGAAAAATTAAAAAAGAACGAAACAAATCGGTTAAAAGCCTGACCAATATTACGAAACATATCTTTTTTATTAATTAATACAAATAATTGTTAAAGTTAAAAATAGTTAAAAATAAATTTGTAAAATAATGAAAAAAAGCTTGCTTTTTATGACAAAGCATGTTATCATAGTATTGTGTAGAAATTACTTAGCATTACAACTGAGTTTTTGTTTATTGAATCGAGTTATAGATAAGGTATCACACCTTACTTAACAATAAGGAAATTTAAAAATAACGTTATGGAGGAATTTTCAGAATGAAAAGGAAAAGGATAATATCGTTCATGCTCTCTTTGGCAATGGTTTTAACACTATTTCCCTTGCAAGTGTTTATTACGGGGGCGAGTGATACCGAAATGGTTTCTTTGGATTTAAAGAAAACTTCTTCAACCGAGACAAGCATTACCATTGCTTGGAATACCATTGAAAACACCGCTTATTATAATGTATATCTTGATTTAAATTTAATTGCTTCTAATATTATTGGTACAGCGTATACCATAACCGGTCTTCAAAGAGCAAATGGATATGATGTACATATAGAAGCATATAGCGAAGGTGGCGGTGTTTTAGCTGTCAGTGATACTGTAATTGTTCACACAAACATGATTATAACTTCTGATTATACATTCCCATTTGATATGGTTATCGGGGATTTATACATTCAGTGCAGTAACGTCAATCAAATCGTCAATCTAAACGGAAAAACGTTGAATGTAAAAGGGAATGTGATATTGTACAGGGGGAATCTCAATATTAATAACGGACAGTTATTAGTGGATGGAGATTTCAGACAACAAAATGAAACTATATCGACTAACAACACGAAAACATATTCAGCGGCATCGTATGGACGTTTAAGAATGAATAATGTCAATGATTACGTGAGAATAAGTGGGGATTTCATAAATCAAGAGAGTTTTTCAGTTAGCGGATTTTTAACAAACGGTATACTTGAAATTAAAGGTGACTTTACACAGATAAATGGTAATGTTGATAACTTCTTTGCAACAGAAAATCATAAAGTGATTTTAAGTGGTGATGAGTTGCAGACCGTGAGTTTTCAAAGCATAACGGGTAAATTTGCTACGTTTGAAGTTCAAAATTATTCATCTTCAGGTGTTTTACTTAATTCTGCTCTCAGAGCGGATACCATAATCACTAATGGTTGCGCTGTCATGTTTAATGATGGTTCAGTTTTCGGATGGAAACTGCAAGCAAACCAAGTGTATGATGGTGATTTAAACCTCAGCGGAGAAACCCTCGACCTCAACGGTTACAAACTGACAGTAAACGGCAATTTGACCCAAGCGGGTGGTACAGTTTTCATAAACGGCGGTGAACTTGAGGTAATTGGGGACTATAAAATTCAAACCTTGTCCGGTGGAACAAGTAACGGCATACTTGATATGACAAATACTGCCGACCTTGTAAAAGTGTACGGCGATTTCGTAATGCAATCAAGTATTTCACACACTAATCGTTTAGCGGCGGGTACTCTTGAAATAGGTGGAGATTTTAGACAACATACAGCTATTGCAACAAATTTCAGAGCCACTGAAACTCATACAGTAATATTAAACGGTGAAAATTTGCAAAGTGTATCTTTTGACAATCCCGGCGAAGCCAATTCGGGTTTTAGGGGTTTTGAAATAGCGAATACATCTTTCGAGGGGGTAGTATTTTTAAGCAACGTTTTTGTAACAGGAAATTTAAAAAACACTAATTCTAAACTAACAAACAGTCATCGTTTGTATTTGACTCTTGACGGTAGTTTAGAAGACAACGCATGGAATTATGATTTAAGGATTAACAATAATAGAACACTTTCGGAGGATACCGAAATCGCTGGAACATTGTATATTCAGTGCACCAACGCCAATCAAACCGTCAATCTAAACGGGAAAACATTGAGAGTAAATGGCAATGTCATATTCTACAGCGGAATGCTCAATATCAACGATGGACAGTTATTAGTAGATGGAGATTTCAGACAGCAAAATGAAACTATAGCGACTAATGGGGCAAGGACATATTCCGTCGCAAACAACGCTCGTTTAAGAATGGTTAACCTTAGCGATTATGTGAGAATAAATGGGAATTACATAAATCAAAACAATACGACAAGCAACGGATTTTTAACAAACGGTATACTTGAAATTAAAGGCGATTTTACACAGATAAATGGTAATGTTGACAACTTCTTTGCAACAGAAAATCATAAAGTGATTTTAAGTGGTGATAAATTGCAGACCGTGGGTTTTCAGAGTACAACCGGGACATTTGCTACTCTTGAACTCCAAAATTATTCTGTGGCAGGTGTGCGCTTTAATTCAGCACTCAAATCAAATCATTTTATCGCTAATGATTGCGCTGTCATGTTTAGCGATGGTTCGATTTTCGGATGGAAACTGCAAGCAGACCAAGTGTATGACGATGATTTAAACCTCGGTGGTGGCATCCTCGACCTCAATGGCTACAAACTGACAGTAAACGGCAATTTGACCCAAGCGGGTGGTATAGTTTTCATAAACAGTGGCGAACTTGAAGTAATTGGGGATTATAAAATTCAAACCTTGTCCGGTGGAACAAGTAATGGTATACTTGATATGACAAATACTGCCGACCTTGTAAAAGTGTACGGCGATTTCGCGATGCAATCAAGTATTTCACACACTAATCGTTTAACGGCGGGTGTTCTTGAAATAGGTGGAGATTTTAGACAACATACAGCTATTACAACAAATTTCAGAGCCACTGAAACTCATACAGTAATTTTAAATGGCACAGGGCGGCAGAATATCATTTTTGACAATCCCAACGATTCACTTTTTAATGATTTTGAGATAACCAACACATCTGATGAGGGTGTTGTGTTTGCAAGTGATGTTCGCATAAATCATAGCTTAAAGAATACAACTTCAAATCTCACTAACACACATCGAATTTATTTAACAGTTAATGGGATATTGGCTGATAATATTTGGAGTCACGACTTAAGAATTGATGGTAGCAGAACTCTCTTTGCAGATACCGAAATTGGTGGAACATTGTATATTCAGTGCGTCAACGCCAATCAAGTCATCAATCTAAACGGGAAAACGTTGAGAGTAAATGGCAATGTCATATTCTACAGCGGAATGCTTAATATCAACGATGGGCAGTTATTGGTAGAAGGTGATTTTAGGCAACAGAGGGACACCGGAAGTTATGCTGTCAACAGCATTCTAAGAATGGTTAATGCGAACGATTATGTGAGAATAAATGGGAATTACATAAATCAAAACAATACGACAAGCAACGGAATTTTAACAAACGGTATACTTGAAATTAAAGGTGATTTTACACAGATAAATGGTAATGCTGACAACTTCTTTGCAACAGAAAATCATAAAGTGATTTTAAGTGGTGATGAGTTGCAGACCGTGAGTTTTCAAAGCGTAACGGGCAAATTTGCTACGTTTGAAGTTCAAAATTATTCATCTTCGGGTGTTTTACTTAATTCTGCTCTCAGAGCGGATACCATAATCACTAATGATTGCGCTGTCATGTTTAGCGATGGTTCGATTTTCGGATGGAAACTGCAAGCAGACCAAGTGTATGACGATGATTTAAACCTCGGTGGTGGCATCCTCGACCTCAATGGTTACAAACTGACAGTAAACGGCAATTTGAACCAAGCGGGTGGTACAGTTTTCATAAACGGCGGTGAACTTGAGGTAATTGGGGACTATAAAATTCAAACCTTGTCCGGCGGAACAAGTAACGGCATACTTGATATGACAAATGCTGCCGACCTTGTAAAAGTGTACGGTGGCTTCGCTGTGCGTTCAAATGTTTCTCATAGTGGACTGTTAACAGCAGGAACCCTTGAAATTAGCGGCGACTTTTATCAATATTCATCAAACGCAACAAATTTCAGAGCCACTGAAACCCATACAGTAATTTTAAATGGCACAGTGCGGCAGAATATCATTTTTGACAATCCCAACGTAAACGATTCACTTTTTAATAATTTTGAGATAACCAACATATCTGATGAGGGTGTTGCGTTCTTGACTGATGTTTATGTAAGTGGTGGATTAAGGAACACAGATTCTAAACTAACAAACTCTCATCGTTTGTATTTGACTTTTAACGGTAGTTTAGAAGACAACGCATGGAATTATGATTTAAGGATTAACAATAATAGAACACTTTCGGAGGATACCGAAATTGGTGGAACATTGTATATTCAGTGCAGTAACGCCAATCAAACCATCAATCTAAATGGAAAAACGTTGACAGTAAAAAACAATTTAGTTTTATATCAAGGAACTTTAAATATTAATAACGGACAATTATTTGTAGATGGAGATTTCAGACAACAACGGGATAATGGGACTTATGCTATTAACAGTATTTTGAAAATGGTTAACCCCAACGATTATGTAAGAATAAACGGTGATTACATAAATTATGAGTGGTATTCGCAAAATGGACAATTAACAAATGGTATACTCGAAATTAGAGGCGATTTCACGCAGTTAACTCACAGTAGCCCTGACAACTTCTTCGCAACAGAAAACCATAAAGTGATTTTAAGTGGTGATAAATCGCAGACCGTGAGTTTTCAGAGTGCAACGGGACGATTCAATGTCCTCGAAATAACAAAACCTATTGCATCATACAACTTTAATCGTACTCCTGTTTGGATTACTTTGATAGAACGTGCAATAGATAACGAGCCACCAACCGCCCCCTCAAATCTCCGCGCTGTGTCGTCAAACACATCTTCATGTTTGTTAGAATGGGAAAAAAGCACTGATAACTATGGAGTTGAGGGTTATGCTGTATACCGCAATAATATCCACGTAGCAAACACCACTTCAACAAGATATGTGGATTCCGGTCTAAATTACAATACGTTATATATCTATTATGTAGTTGCTTATGATTTAGCAAGAAATTATTCAGGTAAAAGCAATATTGTGGAATCAAGAACGATGGTGAACCACAATGCTCCTTCTGCGCCCACAAATGTTAGTTTCAGCGTAAGCTCAAACTCATGGATAACGGTTTCGTGGGTGGGGGCAGTGGGTTCGTCTGTGGCCGGATATAACATATATCGTGATGATGTTCTTATAGGACAGTCTAATGGCACAAGTTTTGTTGATAGAGCGGCACTTCCTATTGGGACTTTTACTTATTACGTGCGTGCTTTTAACGATGAAGAAATGCTTTCGCCTGAAAGTAACAAAATAACTGCCGACAACGAACCTCCAACAACGCCTGTGCTTGTCGTTGAAAGAATGTTGGGTTCTTCTGTCACGCTTAATTGGGAATCAAATGATAATGTTGGAATAACATCATATGACTTGTATAGAAATGGTGTGTTATTTAGAACTCTCATAACAAACACCTTTACTGATACCTCTTTAGTCGAAGATATGGATTATAGCTATTATGTAAGGTCTGTGGACACGGCAGGAAATATATCTGAAGTAAGTAATTCCGTGGTTATTTCTACAGAGATTGACGAGACATCTCCTGTTGTGATTTCTATCTCACCGAACAGCGGACGATATTCAAAGGATTTGCCACTTAGAGTAAATGCAAGAGATAACAAGTCTGTTGCTTCAGTTATTATACAATATTCATTTGATAAAGTTGAATGGCATAATGCAGCAACTATACCTGCAAACGGAAATGCCAATCCTACAATAAATTATTCACTTGACTTAATGGGCTTTGATGATGGTGTCATATCTATAAGGGCTGTAGCGATAAATTCACGAAACATTCAAAGCGATCCGCTCAAATCCCCGATAATTGAATATTATGTGGATAACACAGCACCTACTGTTCCTGCAAATTTAAAGGCAGAAATGTCCGAACATGGTCTTCGGTTGAATTGGTCATTATCCCCTGATGATGACATAGCTTATTTTAAAGTTTACCGTAAAACAGATGCAAATACTAACTATGTTCTCATAAGAGACAGACATAGTGGTGTTTATTACTATGACGATAATATTGAGATTGATGATACTTACAATTATAGAGTGTCAGCTGTAGACCAAGCGAGCAATGAAAGTGATTTATCTGAGGTTGTTACGATAACGATAGAAAGTGACGATATTAAGCCGAAAATCTTAAATGTTTCACCTACAAATGGAACACTTATTAACACAAACCAAGTAATATATGTATCAGCTCTTGATAATTTCAAATTAAGTACAATCGTTGTCGATTGCAAAGCAGACGGCGAAGATTGGAAAAATGTTTATACCGAACATGATATAAATACGTTTGCAAAAACGATATCCTTTACCCTTAATACAGATACATTTAATACAGGGACATATCAAATAAGAGTTCATGCTGTTGACACAACGGGTAATATCAGTGAATATCTTATTAATGAATATGAATTTAAGAAAAGCACTCTTTCTGCTCCCGTACTGACTGCTGTTGGCGGCGGTTGGAAGACGGAGCTTAGCTGGGCAATGACAAGTTCAGGTGATGTAACAGGTTATAACATTTATAAAAAGACGGCGGTTAATGGAAGTTATACGTTGTTGGCGATGGCAAAATCAAATGAACGCTCATATATCGACTACACTGTAAAACCAGATAACGCATTTTATTACATGATAGAAGTTTTTGACGGACGTGGTAACAGAGTAAAAAGCAATGAAGCAAGTGCTATTCCAACAGATGAAGATGACATTTCACCTATTGCTAATGCGGGATTTGACGTTTTGGGAATAATGGGAGAAACTATAAATTTCAACGGTTCACTCTCATGGGACAATCATTATATAGATTCATATGAATGGAATTTCGGTGATGGCACAACGCTCACAGGTTCTAATGTTTCACATGTGTACACGACAGATGGCATCTATAATGCCACCCTTACGGTAAAGGATAGTGCCGGAAATTCTCACTCGCATACTATAAAAGCAAATGTATACAATAATTCATATAGTACAGTTGAGTTGAGGGCATTTGATGATGCAGAACAGGCTTTAAGTAATGTCATGATACATTGTGAAATACCGGGCTTAGACAGTAAAGACTTTATGACAAATGAAAAAGGAGAGTTTAAATTTGTCGCGGAAAATGGCATCTATGATATGTATTTCTATAAAGAGGGATACTTGCCTGTCTATGAGAAAGTGACAATTACAGGCGCAAATGCTTCAATGAGAGTAAACCTTAAAAAGGCTCAACTTGTCAGCAGTAAAATTTCAGTTGAAAGGCTTGATATAAATGAAATCATCAATTTAGGCATTGAAATTGATGCACCGGAAAATCAATATATGTATCGCTATGTATTAGAAATAGTCGATACTGGTTATACATATACATTTAACAGTTATCAAAGCGGAGAAATAATTGGTACATACGGCGTTAAAGAGAATTTTGCGGTTATGAGATGTATGTGCGATATATGTGAATGTGATATATGTGGTGAATGCGATAGCAGAGCGGTAGTTTGGCTTCACTCCTATAGTGACCCTACTATTCCTCCGACTGCGGTAATACTTAGCTTTTCTAAGCAAATAACTTGGCTTAAAGAGTTTTTCAATGTAAATCTTACAGTAATCAACAATGCGCCGGAGGAATTCGCGATTATGGATTCTGTTGCTTCAATAAGGCTTCCGGACGGATTAAGTCTCGCCGATGTTGCTGTTCCTAATAGTGCCGAAAGGAAAATCGATAGAATAATGGGTGGAAGTGCTGCTGATGAAACATGGATTATCCGCGGCGAGACTAAGGGCAAATATGATTTGCAGATAGACTTCAACGGAGTCTTAATGCCCTTAGGCGTTGATGTAAACAATATATTTAAATCAATAGAACCTATCAATGTACTCGGAGGCGATGCAATGGAATTGGAGATAACAACGAAAACAGTTTATAAAAAGGAGATAAGAACCTACTTCAAACTCACAAACGTTTCTGACTTTCCTGTGTATAATTTGCGCGAACACTTATTTGCTTTCAGTCCTTATGAACTTGACGACTTGGTTATTACATATCCCGATGGCAGAGTAGAAGTAATTCCTTGGACCAGAGGAAGACCGGATTTTGAAAACATGGATGAATTTTATCCTGCTTTGAGAGATGTGGAGATAGAGATTAAACTGATGTCGCTTGAACCGGGCGAATTTATAGAAGGCTACTTTGCCGCAAAAAATAAAAATTAAATGGTATAGGAGGAACATCATGAAAACCACACTTAAACGCACATCGGCAATATTACTCGCATTAGTTATAATGATAAGCGGGGCGGGTGCAACATCTGTAAAGACAAGCGAATCGACTGCTTATTCTTTTGATTTTTCATTTGATTTTTCATTTGATGAAACAGACCAACCCACGGGGACCGCTGCAGACATTACTCTTTTGAAAAATTATTTAACGGGTATAGGTCCGGGCAGTGACTACATGGATTATAACGGTGACGGAAAAATAAACATCGCCGACTTGACATATTTGAAGCGTGCTTTGTCAGGAATAGAAGGGTTTGAGTTGAGAAAGCCGGGCAATGGCAACAATGATGACGACGATAAAAATGACGATAATGAAAATGATTATTTTATGCACTATATTTCAGCCGATGCGGTTTATGATTCTTTAAGTGAAATTATAACAATTTCATGGAATTCTTCTTTGAGCAGTGGGAAATTTGAAATTTATCATTCATCTTTTAACGATGATGACTATGAATTTTTGTCGTCGGTTGAGAATAAATTTAGTTATAAATATAAAACAAACGGCGAAGATTTTACTGTAAAATATTTTAAAATAGTTTATACTTTAGATGATGATAATGTTATTACAAGTAATTATTGTTACGCTATTTGGAGCCCTAAAGGAGTTGATTGGACAGAGCATATTCGCGATTGGTCAATTGATGAAAATGACAATCTTTTATCAGCAATAAACGATGAAAATACTTACTATAAAATGTCAGTTGACTTTGAAGCCGCAGGCATTCCCGATTTGCACATAGAAGTTGTGGAATCTGGCTATTCAGGCGTTATTGCGAATGATGCAATGATTGGAATCGCGCCTGAAATTGTTTATAACGATGATTTATTAGTTGACAATGTTACGTTAAAATTTCAAATTGCAAACGAGCATCTTGACAACGAACTTAATGTTTACAACGAACATCCTGAACTGCAAGGTATAAAGCGGCTGAATGTTTTCAAATATTTTGAAGATATAAACGTTTTGTTGCCTATTGAAACTCAATTTGATGAAGCAAACAATACCCTATATACACAGGTTGATGAGTTTGGTACTTATTGTGTAATGGACTTAGAAAAATGGTTTAAAATCTTCGAGGATTTTGACAAATTAACAGAAGAAATTGCAAACGGCGAATACGATGATTATTATGAAGAATATGATACAGATGAGGGGGTAATGGGCTTCGACAGCATGTCTATGGATTTTGATTCGGTAGTTGATGATGTGTCAACTACCAAAAATCGCAAGTTAATGACAAAGGGCAGCCTTGAAGAGTTTAACGTATTCTTTGTTTTGGATACGAGAGACAGCTTGCCTATGAAAGATTTTAAAATGATGAAAGAAAGCGTTTATAAAGTTTGTGAGGAAATTTTTGAACACTCGAAAAACGCTAAAGTGTTTTTGCTTGTGCAAAATTATGAGCCTGCAAGAAAGATTGATGAAAATAAAGAAAGTTTTCTTAAACCAAGCGCTAATAGGCTTAATTTCAGAAATTCCGACGAAGTGAAAATTGCATTAGATTCGATAGTCAGGACGGATGAAGATATATGTTATATTTCTGATGCAATATCGTATATTCATGATTATATTAACGATTATTATGACAAAAAAGTTCCTACATATGTGTTTACATTCTTTGATTATGACGAGGAAAAAGTTCTTTTCAGAGGTTCAAATGCTTATTCTGTTTTGGTGCAAATCGAAAATCTTGATTTTTATGTTAGTACCATTTCTAATGAGAAAAACAACATGATTTTTGACAGCTATGGGTTTGATTCGTATAGCTTTGAGAGTTATGTAGAAACAAGAAATACTATAAAATATGAACCGGATTTGCGTGGGGATTTACCGGGTATTGAGATTAGGCAAACAGCTCATAATGATATGGTTGGTAGGGTTTTTAGGGCAAGTAGAGTCACAAAATTTCCTGTTATTACCGCAAGCGGATATCAGAGTATTGTTTTGGATGCGCCTTTGAAAAGAGGCTCGTTAACTGATACTGATAAAGATGGTTTAACTGATTGGGATGAGGTTGATTTTGATAGTGGGTTGATAAAAGAATTAACACCTGACATGATTGTGTTGCCGACAATTCAGGAGTGTATTGACTATAAAAGTCGTGAAGGCCGTCTTACTTATGTTAAAGTTGGGTTAGGAAGAATTGAGAGTTATTATCATGGGCATCCAGTTGATTTAGATAAATATTTGAAAGAAACATATATACTACCTATTAAATCAAATCCGGCTGAGGTTGATAGTGATGGGGATGGGTTGTGGGATAATGCAGACCCCAAGCCCCTTAATATAATAAATAATGGAAGAAGTATTGATTTATCACAACAAAACCTTAGGTATTTGCAAGAGTGGTTAAACGCTTTAGGTTACTCTAACATAAAAGGTGAAGATATGGGCCAATTATATGGACCGGTAACACGTGCTGCTGTCTATATTTATCAAATGAATCACGGATTTCAAACATCAAGCGTTCAAAGCGGGTTAAAACGAGGGTTTCTTCAAATTGATGATTTAACATTTGCTACTATTGCCAATGACTACGCAAACAGGTTTGGTAATGGTAGAAATGACTATTCAATGTTTGTATCAGGTGTCTCAAGCAAACCTTATTTTGGAGAAATTCCAATGGTAGCTCCTCGATTAACACCGCTCCAAGAATCATTGGGAATAACATTAGTTTTGGCAAGCAATAGTTTTATAAGTGCCGATGGCGCAAGAAACATCAACTTATATTTTTATGATTATACAGAACCTCTTAATCAAGTATTATATAAAAACACTTTTTTAATGATGTTCTATTACTCAAACTTTTCAGAAATATACAACTCGACTACTGTAGGAATGATGTTAATAGAAAAATTTATTGGTTATGTAAAACCTTATGGTGATTGGGACTATAAATTTCAAGAATCATGGGAAAAAGAATTTGCTAATATTCCTTATATGACAATAAATTTTCCTTTCATATTTAGAAACGGTTTTTGCAACCCTGAAAGTTTTGGCAATATAAACTATGGATATATAGGGTCTGCAATAGGCTTTACTTATTTTGAACTAATATATGGCAGTGCGCTCGTTGCAATTACAGGTGGTAACTTAGATATTAATGACGAGAAAGAAGACTGGATTTGTATATTAAGAGGTGTTCGACATTATTTGAATGAACCATGGGGACAAGAAGGAGGACATATTAAATAGATGAGAAGAACAATAATTTCTATTATGTTTTTTATTTCCTTTATTCTTTCTCTTTTAATCTCACCCTTACTATTATTAATGTGTCGCAATATATACTCAAATTCTTCTCATTACTACATTTCTAATTTTGAAAAAGAAAAAATTATATTTGAGAGAATCGTAGAAATTAAAACGGAAGTGTTCTCTGTAAATGATAATGAGCTTGAAATTCTTCAAACCGAATTGCTTAAAAAGTGCCGTGTGGATTCGATTGATTTATTTATAGAAAACGAAGGCTTTAGCGTGGACTTTTATCTTAGTGATTCTACAGGTTATCCTTCAATCGAAAGTGCGTATAGGGCGATTGTTTATTTTCCTTACGGCGATTCACCGGGGAAGTTTTCGCAACAGCATTATAAAAGAATATCAGATGACTGGTATTTTGTAACCAATATAAATAACACGTGGCTAACAATAATTGTATTGTGGCTAACAATGTCTGTAAGTATTATTTGGTGTGTAAGCGTTCTTAAAATTATCAAATTCGTTAAGACGAAACTATTTGAGACATAAAAACTTTTATTTTACCAATGTTACCTGTCGTTTTCAACAATAAATGGCAGACAACAATTTCAGAATTAAGGGGGTGGCTTCAATGATTAGAAATAAAGTTAAATTGGCAGTAATTATTGCTATGATTGTTAATTTAGCTCTCATTTCGCCTGTTGTTTTTCTAAGTATTAGTTATTATGTTGACCAATATCCCCATCGTTTAATGGTCAGTTATTATCAGTCAAATGAAGAAGATTTTAATGAAATAGCAGAGTATTTTAAAAAAATACATGAAGACTCATTATTTAGTGCAAGCCTTGAGAGAGAGGGTATTTTGCAAATGAATTACTACGAAGATAGCAAGGATATTTCTGACGAGAGAGTTTACTCACTATTGTTAATGCTGAGGGAAAAATATTCTAAAAATTCCCCACTCCCAATTTTTCAACGGGTTATAGCATATTACGATGACAACGGGAATTTGTGGTTATCCTCAATCGCTCATAACGAGATGCGTAAAGAAGAAGGAAAACGTACTAATACATACCGTATTATGTATATAGATGAGAATTTTCAAAGTGATACTCAACACGGAATAATTGACCCACGTCTTCATAAAAAACCTTTTTCCGGGAATTGGTATACTTGGTGGGAAAAAGGGCATTTGGGATGAAATTGGATTAGATAAATATTTGAAAGAAACATATATACTACCTATCACTTCTGATCCGGCTGATGCTGATAGTGATGGGGATGGGATACCGGATATTGATGATGTTTGGGGGCATGAAACAACAAGAGAGTCTTCGGTTGTGAGAGTTTGGTCGGTGATTGAAGAAGAAGATTATAGCTATAGACTTAAAGGAAATTTGCCTACAATAAAAAACAATACAACAAATAGATTTGATGTTGTTAAAACCGGATTGCAACTGAGAAGGAAGCTTGCTAATACCGAATTTTATGTATTTCCTGCAGGTGATAAGCTTAATAGGTTCATTAATAAGGAGGTCAATGTTATAGTGACTGGCATTTTCATGAAAACTTCTGAAAAAGCCCCTCAATATTGGTTAAAAGTGGAGATTGCAGATACTGGTTTGCGAGGTTATGTTAAACCTGGAGCTGTGGGAAATTTTGATATTGAGGGATATCTAAAAGTGGATACGGAAAAAGAATGGGTTTATCCGTTTAGAATAAATACACCCGCAAGAGGTACTCTTAGTTGGATTGACCGAACTTGGCATACAGGGGCAAGGGACGTTATAGCTGACCCTCCAACGATGTTTAGATATAATGAATACCCCCTTTATTCGCCAATAACTGGGAAGATTGTAGAATGGAATCATCATGATACAAACTACTCTTCAAGTGGGGGTATCAGTGGTTATAATGGGTATGGAAATTATGTAAAAATCAAAAACAACCGCTATACAGTAATATTGGCTCATCTCGAATTTAAACCATTAGTTAAAAATGGTGACACAGTAACGCCGAATACTATGCTCGGTATGGTGGGTAATACTGGTTGGTCTGTGGGTTATCATTTGCATATAGAAGTTCGTGAATTGACTGCTAATGGAGAAGTGGCAAGAAATCCTGAGATTTATTTTAAAGAACTAAATCCTTAATTTATAGGATGCAGGAAGGAGACCAACGATGCGTAATAGAACTATAATCTCACTCATAATTATATTATTTATATTATCGTCTTGCCAAGCACAAGGCGATAATGGCAATCTCTATTCAGATACCGCTGAAAATTTCATAACAGAACCAATAACTGAAATAAATAATGAAAACAAAGCAATAACAACAACTACTACATATTTTGAAGCAACTACTACTCCCATTGCTCCAGAATCGCCGACTAAGCCAGTTAGCGAAGTTTCTCTTACAGATATGGACGATGATGGTCCCTTTTTAAGTATAAACCGCCCTTTTACTTTTTTCATCGAAAGCCAGTTATCTTTAACTACTGACCTTAGCACACTTCGTATCACAGAGGAATTTATAAAGCTTGTAGATAAAGATGAGTATGATAAATGGTTCAATGAAATGCGTGAAGATATTAAAGAAAGAGATTTTGAAAAATCTTATTCATACGAGACCGACTTAAGTGAATTTGTGAATCTATATAAATTTATTTGTGATTTTAATTTATCGGAGCAACAAATTAAGGATGCATTAATCAAGTGGAATGAATTCGGTATCGAAATAATGATAAAAAAATATATCTATTCAGAAGAAGAAATAAATGCCTTAGCTACCCGAAATAAAGAAGAAATAACAAGGCTTTTTGCTACAGAACTTGCTATAGTTAAAGGCGATAAAATTTATGTTCCCGGTTGGTTTTTCTATTCATCAATTGAAGATTATAAAAATGCCGGCATAACATCAGACGAATTAATAACTGTTTTAAATAATTGCAAAAATTTTGAATTTGGAGAATGGCGAGAAAATTTTGGAACAAAGAATTTCGCTGAATTGTTTTTATTGGATTTGATAGAATACAAAGCTTATAATTATCTAAACGGCGATGTTGATGTAATTGAGCTTTGCGGCTATGAGCGCGATTTTTCAATGCCTATGGCATATGAAGGATATTACGAATCTATACTTATTAGCCAAAACGGTTATGAAAGGTATCATAATTTTTTCAATTTGCCGTATAAATACGATACGAGCATTTATAACATTATCATAGAAGAAAACGCCTACTCCCCCCACTGGGTCTACTACAACAAACCTGCCGCCTACCGCGAAGCAGGAATCATGCCTGATGAGCTGCTTGAAATGTTGCCGCGATATGAGGCTTTGGGGATTTTGACAGATGAAGCATGGGCGGCGTTGGAGAATAAGATTTTTGATTATGCTGAGAGTTTTAATTAATGGGTGATAACGAAACCTCAAATGTGAATCGGAGGAAGGGTTGACAAAATAGCTTCTTTGTATAAGTCGCACTTCATGTTCCCAAAAAAATATATACTACCAAAAGTTTTTTGTTTTCACGTTAACATGGATGAATTTTGATT
>Ga0099364_10002584_pt1 | contig 28749 bp, 17 predicted proteins | sample TergutTh196P3_FD_73070 | JGI IMG/M metagenome (GOLD analysis project Ga0099364, IMG submission 73070) | Microcerotermes parvus P3 segment gut microbial communities from Pointe-Noire, Republic of the Congo - Th196 P3 | ecosystem: Host-associated > Arthropoda: Insects > Digestive system > Gut ...
TTGAATGGAGAGTTACCCCTTCGTCTAACACTGATATATCGGAAAATGGAAATTATTGCGACGTAACTTTTTACAGTCCGGGCGATTATTACATTGAAGCTCGCGTATATGACGCTTGCTACACCGGCGTCTGGGTAGGTAGAACTGTAACAGTGTATTAATGTAATGTCAATGGCATATTTGCCAAAATTTTAAGAGCCTCGGAGGTTTTTGATTATCCCTCCGAGGGTTTTTAAAAATCCAGTTTTTATACAACACTATTCGTTATGGTTACAAAAAAAGACACCTGTCAGTCATGCAATTCTTTGACGGAACAGCTCATACAGTCGTACTCAAGCTCGTTGAAAATGTACTCGCAGTTTTGCAAAAAGTACAAACAAGTTGCAAGCCATATAAAAAATGAAGAAACAAAAAGATACTTTTACCGAATTGACAAGTATTATTTTGACGATGCCGACAAAATCAAATGGAATACGCTTGAGCCTTTGATTTCACCAAATATAGAAAGTAACGTAAAAAGATTGTACGGCGGCATTTTGAACGAGAATGAAATCAGGCTTTGCTGTCTGTTATTTTTGGGTTTATCAGCCAAAGAGATTTCCGACATTTTGCCATTTACCCAAAACTCTGTGCATGTCATTTCAAGCCGAATAAAAAAGAAAACAGGAATGAAAAATATAAAAGAATCTTTAAGAAAAGAGAGTATTTTCTGCATTTAGTCTTCTGACTTCGACACAGGGGATGCCCAAAAAAAGGTCTCTCCTATAATACATAGCGGACGACACTTTAGGTATGTATAAGGTATTGTTGCTGCGCGACTTCTCTAAATGTATAATGGCGCTACATTTCGAGAATTTCACACAAAATGTCGTAGAACAAAAATTAATAGCGCCTCAAAATATTTTTTACCAAAAATCACATTTTTTTTTGCATGTTAAAAAAAAGCATTATCTTTGCAGCCGTTTTTCTAAAAAGTAAAAATTATAAAAATATCATACATATAAGGAAATGTTACAACCCAAGAAAACCAAATTCAGAAGGCGTCAGAAAGGGCGCATGAAGGGCAATGCCCATCGCGGGCATGAACTCGCTTTTGGCTCTTTCGGTATCAAGACCCTTGAAAATGCATGGGTTACGGGCAGGCAAATAGAGGCAGCCCGTCAGGCAATTACGCGATACATGAAGCGCGAGGGACAACTGTGGATAAGGATTTTTCCGGACAAGCCTATCACCAAAAAACCCGCCGAAGTGCGTATGGGTAAAGGAAAAGGCGCTCCCGAAGGATTTGTCGTTCCCGTTACTCCGGGAAGAATAATGTTTGAAGTAGAAGGCGTACCCTACGAAACGGCAAAGGAAGCGCTGCGTCTTGGCGCACAAAAAATGCCCGTTCAAACGAAAATGATAGTGCGCCGTGATTATGTTTTTGAAGAATAAAAAATAGACACACGACCATGAAAATGTCAGAAATCATAGAGTTCACAACCAAGGAGTTGGAAGAACGCATCGAAACAGAAAAAAACACGCTGGTGCGTATGCGACTAAACCATAGCGTGTCGCCATTGGATAACCCGATGAAATTGAAATTTGCGCGAAAAGACATAGCGCGAATGATGACCGAATTGAATAAACGTAAAGTATCACCTCAAAATTAATCAATCCGATGGAAAAGAGAAATTTAAGAAAAGAGCGTACAGGTGAAGTGGTTAGCGCAAAGATGAATAAAACCATCGTTATTGCTGTGAAAACCAAGATGAAACACCCTATGTACGGAAAGTTTGTAAATAAAACCTCCAAGTTTTATGCACACGACGAGGAAAATACATGCGGAATGGGCGATACCGTTCGCATTATGGAAACCCGTCCGTTGAGCAAAACAAAAAAATGGAGATTGGTTGAAATTATAGAAAGAGCAAAATAACCATGGTACAACAGGAAAGTAGATTAAGCGTAGCCGACAACAGCGGCGCAAAAGAAGTTTTGTGCATTCGCGTGTTAGGCGGAACACGCCGCAGATATGCAGGCGTAGGCGACGTCATAGTAGTGACGGTAAAAAATGCAATACCTTCGGGCGAAGTCAAGAAAGGTACTGTAACCAAGGCGGTTGTGGTACGAACTAAAAAACCGATACGGCGTGCCGACGGCTCATATATTCGCTTCGACGACAACGCAGTAGTGTTGCTCAACAACGCAGGCGAAATACGCGGAACACGTATCTTTGGACCCGTAGCCCGCGAACTGCGCGATGGATACATGAAAATAGTGTCGTTAGCGCCAGAAGTTTTATAATCATTTAAATAATGTGAATTGAAATGAATATGAAGAAGTTACATATAAGAAAAGGCGATACGGTAGTCGTAAACGCCGGCGACGACAAAGGCAAGCAGGGACGCGTGCTGGAAATAGTTTTTGAGAAAAAAACAGGGCGCACCCGCGCAATAGTCGAGGGCGTGAACATGGTTACCAAGCACCAAAAGCCTAATAATAAACACAAACAAGGCGGATTTATCAAAAAAGAAGCCCCCGTTAATGTGTCTAACCTCAATCCGTTAGACCCGAAAACCAGAAAACCGACACGTGTCGGCAGACGTTTAATAGACGGTAAATTAGTACGTTACGCAAAAAAATCAGGAGAATTAATAAGAGTATGAAAAAGTTCGTTCCGACATATAAAGTTAAGTATCAGAAGGAAATAGTTCCCGCTCTGATGAAGGAGTTTGGCTACACCAGCGTAATGCAGGCGCCGAACATCGAAAAAATAGTGATAAATCAAGGTGTTGGTCGTCACTCTGTTGCCGACAAGAAGATCATAGACACTTCGATAGCCGAGTTGAGCGCCATTGCCGGACAAAAGGCAGTAGCGACAGCCTCGCGTAAAGACATCTCGAACTTCAAGTTGCGCAAGGGCGTTCCCGTAGGCGTTCGCGTGACGCTACGCGCCGAACGCATGTACGAGTTCCTCGAAAGGCTGATAGCAGTATCGTTGCCGCGTATCCGCGACTTCAAAGGCGTATCGGGTAAATTGGACGGACGCGGAAACTACAGTATGGGCGTATCCGAGCAAATAATCTTCCCCGAAATTGACATTGACAAGGTTACGAAGATACTCGGCGTAGAAATAACGTTTGTAACTACCGCCCGCACCGACGAAGAAGCATACGCGCTGCTTCGCGAATACGGTATTCCATTCAAAAAACGCTGATATAGTTATCAGTTTTCAGTTTTCAGTTTTCAGAAAAATTGTAAAATATTTAGACATTATATAATATATGGCAAAAGAATCTATGAAGGCACGCGAGGTTAAACGTGCAAAAATGATAGCCAAATACGCCGACAAGCGTGCTAAACTAAAAGAAGAGGGCGATTTCCAGAAATTAGCCACCTTGCCGCGCAATTCGAGCAAAGTACGCCTGCACAACCGCTGCCTCCTGACGGGTCGTCCCAAGGGATACATGCGGCAATTCGGAATCAGCAGAATAGTATTCCGCGAAATGGCGTCGAAAGGGCTGATCCCCGGAGTGAAGAAGGCAAGCTGGTAAACGGCTGCTGAATAACAGAAAAATCGAACTATTAAGGGTCTCTTAACAGTTCGATTGTGTGATGCCAAAAGGCGCTATAACGCCTCCTATCTGATACCCAAGTGCTGTCTAACGGCTGGAAGCAAATCAATTGCGCCGATGCCCTTGAAAAGTAAAATTTGAGGATTGTCGGTTATTACATAAGTTATCTCCTGCGCCCTTGCCACTGTTTCAATGGCGTCATTGGCGCGTTCGATAATTGGCTGCATTATCCTTCCCTGCTCCATCATGGCGCTCTCTTCGGCTTGTTGCTGAAAAGCCTGCACTCTTTGCTGCCTTATCTGAATTTCCTCTATCCTGTTTTGCCTGACAATATCCGTCAAACCCTCCTGAGTCCTTTGAAAATTGTCCCACAGCCTGTTGAGTTCAACATTCATCTCTTCTAATTCGTTTTCCAATTCCTGAACGAATATTTGAAAGGTTTCCATTGCCGTTTCGTATTCAGGCATTGATTCTATCAAATCCTGCATATTGATATGCGCCAACTTAACGGTTTGGGCAGAAACATTGCTGCACATTGCAGCTATAGCAAACGCTATTACTAACTTTAATATATTTTTCATTTACGTATTTATTATTTATTTTTTTTAAAATTTGGGTGCAAAGATAACAATTAATTTCTATATCCTAATTTTTCTAAAACTTCATCGCTTCTATCCTGTCTGGGGTTAGCGTAAAGTATGGTCGCGTCGGCGGAAGTGTCGAATACGGCGTCGAATCTGCCTTCTATGGCAATTTCTCTGATTGCCCTGTAGACGTCGTCCTGTATGGGCTTCATCAGCTCTTGCTGTCTTTGGACTAACTCGCCTTCGGGTCCGTAATACCGTCTTTGCAACTCTGTTACGGCTTGTTCCTTCGCAACGATTTCGTCTTCGCGTCTTTTACGCATCTCTTCCGAGAGCATCACCCGTTCGGCTTGATAATTCCTGTACAGCCTTTCAACTTCGGCAAACTGCGCCTCTATTTCCCGCTGCCATTCGGCTGAAAGCCTGTCAATCTGCGCCTGCGCCGCTCTGTAAGAAGGGATATTATTCAATATGTATTCGGTATCAACAAAAGCAAACCTTTGTTGCGCTGACAGTGGCAACGCCGCCAATACCGCCATAATTCCTAAAAAAAACAACTTTTTCATATATAAACTTTTTTAAATTATTACTAATGCAAAACAATAATGATTGAAAATTTTCGCAAAGATAGTTATTTTTTCATAAAACAAGAAAAAAGTAATTTTTGGTCTAACAAATAGGGAGCAATTCACTATACAAAATTAATACTTTTTTTCATAAAACGTCTATTTTTTTATTTTTTTTGTTATTTTTGCGCGATTTTTATTTGATAATTTTGAGTAACGATACACTATATCAATGGTATGCTCTTTACACAAGGTCGAGGGCTGAAAAGAAGGTTTATGAGAAACTGAAAGAAATAGGGATTGATGTTTATCTACCTTTACGCAAGGAACTCCGGCATTGGAGCGACCGTAAGAAATGGATAGAAAAACCCGTAATCAATTCCTACATTTTTGTGAATATTCCAAGGAAAGACTACTTGCGAGTATTTGAAGCTAGAGGCGTTGTGGCATACGTATCGGCTAATAAAAAGGCTGTAATTATTCCCGATTGCGAAATGAGAGCCATGCAGCAAGCTGTAAAAAGCAATCTTTCGTTCAACGTGGAGGCAAGCTCCATACGAAAAGGACAATTAGTTACCATTGCATCGGGACCGCTTAAAGGAATAACAGGCGAAATATTTGAAACCCAAGGTTCTAAAAAATTATACCTGCGTATAAGCCATATTGGATATTCGTTGGTAGTGGATCTTAGCGAAGACGAAAACAACAAATAATTAATAATGAGACCTCAAGCCATTTTTTTTGATATAGACGGAACTCTTGTCAGTTTCAAAACACATTCCATTCCCGTATCTGCAAAAACGGCTATTAATCGGCTCAAAGACATGGGAATAAAAGTTTTTATTGCTACCGGTCGCGCTTTTCATGATATAGTAAATCTTGAAGACCTTGAATTTGACGGAATTATAGCATCTAACGGAGCATACTGCGTTGATTCAATGGATAACATAATAGCCCAATTTTATTTGTCAAAAGAAAGTTTGCGAAGGTTAGCCCTTTATTTGGAAGAAAAACCATTTTCCTGTGATTTTATGACGAATAAAGGAAATTTTATCAATTATGTTGATGATATGACGTTGTCTATCAGTCAGCTTGTAAATATTCCTATACCTCAGGTGAAGCCTGTTTCAGAAATTATTGAACTTGATGTTTTTCAGTTGGGCGCTTTCGTTGATTTGGAAAGGGAAACCGAACTATTGACTCATGTTCTTACTGATTGTAACAGTAGTCGCTGGCATCCTTCTTTTGCCGATTTCAATGCCAAAAACTGCAACAAGGCTGCCGGAGTAGATGCTTTTTGTGAATACTTTGGCATTGATAAAAAGCTAACAATGGCGTTTGGCGACGGAGGAAACGACATATCAATGTTAAAACAGGTTGCAGTAGGCATTGCCATGGGAAATTCTACCGAAGAGGTAAAATCAGCGGCTGATTACGTAACCGATTTGGTTGAAGAGGACGGCATTGTCAATGCTTTAAAGCATTTCAATGTAATTTAATTTACATTTTTGAAAAATGAATCATATTGATACACAGCTCCGCCAGCGGAGAGAAAGGGATTCGAACCCTTGGTACCCTTTTGGGGTACACACACTTTCCAGGCGTGCGCCTTAGACCAACTCGGCCACCTCTCCGTGTAAATACGACATCTGTCGTTTGAAAGCGCAAAGATAGAAAAATTATTTACAAATATGTTCAAGCGCTTCAACAATTTTATCCAATCCTCTTTTCAAAGGCTTGGAAATGACCATACTAATCATTGCATTTGCTTCCATTTTTGAGGTGAGCTTAACGCGAGTATCGCCCGTTTCGACGTTTTTTAATTGAACCCACAAGAAAATATTTTCTGCCTGTGCGTTTTCTATTGAAAATTTTACCAACTCACACGGACGACGTTCAACAATATGAAAAGACACATCGCCGGCGCCATCTACCGTGAAGCTGCATGTGTCGCTGTCAGATTGCCAATCCTTAATTTTGTTGTTTGCTGCAAACTGCTGAAAATTATTGCAATCAGACAAAAAATTATAAATAAGACCGCAATCTTTGCGCAACAATCCTATTTTACTCTCTACTTTTACTTCCATAAAGAAAATATCACAAATTTTGTGCCAAATTTTTAAATATTTGAAAAAATGTTTAATTTTGCGGCAAATATTTTTTAGTTATAACTTTAAAAAAAAACTATAATTGATTTAGTATGAGAACAGTAGCCATTATTTCCCGTATTTTGCTCGGAGTGTTGTTTATTTTTTCAGGATTTGTAAAAGGCATTGATCCCTGGGGTTCGACCTACAAATTCATTGATTATTTTACTGCGTTCAATATGACATGGATGCATCCTTTCGCATTCATGCTCGCATTACTGCAAAATGCGGCGGAGTTTGTAATCGGCGTGGCATTGTTGCTTGGTTTGCGAATGAAAGAAACAGCGTGGGGAGCGATGCTTTTTATGGGTTTTTTTACTCCGCTGACACTTTTTATCGCCCTGACCAATCCTGTGACAGATTGCGGTTGTTTTGGCGATGCGTTAGTTATTTCCAACTGGGAAACATTCTTCAAAAACGTTGTAATGATGGCGCCTACAGTAATTGTTTTCCTATATCGGAAAAAATACAACCCCGCATACAAGCCTCTACACGAATGGGGATGGGTAGCCGCAAGTGCGATAATAATGATAGCAATTTCAATACATTGCTACCGCCACCTGCCTTGGATTGATTTCCGTCCATACCGTATTGGCGCAGATATTCCGCAAGGCATGATTGTTCCCGAAGGAATGCCAACAGATGAGTATCATTCGACGGTTATTTTGGAACGAGAAGGGGTTAGAAGAGAGTTTCCTGTGAACGATTATCCATGGGACGATACTACATGGGTGTGGATTGAAACCAGACATGTTTTAGTACAAGAAGGCTATCAACCGCCTATCAGAGATTTTTCTATCATTAATTCTTATGGCTCTGACATAACCGACGAGGTACTTGCCTACGAGGGATATACATTTCTTCTTGTGGCGCACCAGTTGAACAAAAGCAATAAACAGGCGCTGCAAAAAGCGACAGAAATAGCCAATTACAGCAATGCAAACGGTCATCGGTTCTATTGCCTTACAGCCGCGCCATCAAACGATGTTGAACGCGCCAAATCGGAACTTGGATTAGATTACGAGTTCTGTTTTACCAACGATGTGACACTAAAAACGATAATACGCGCAAATCCCGGACTTGTATTGCTGCAAAATGGCACGGTAATAGGCAAATGGCATCACAACAATATGCCAAAAGTTGAAGAACTGAACCACAATTTATTGAGTTTTGCACTAAAACAGCAAGCCGAAAAATCAAAAAACAGACTGAACAAGGGAATATTGTTGGCGTTTGTGTTTTTTGCTTTTGTGTTCTATAATTTTCGGGAAACAACGCTCTGAACCAAATTGTTTTCTCCAAAACGCAACATTTTACGACTTGTCCTAAAAATTTGTGAATTGTCGTATAATCAGAAAAACGGATAACCTATTCCTATGCTCAAACAGAAATCGTCCCATCCTACGCGTCTGTTTTCGTTTGGCTTTTGTGTGAACGCCCATCTGCCGCTGCCTGCGGGGTCGCGCATTTTCATACCCAAATCGGCGCGCAGCATAATGAACGATAAATCGAATCTTAAACCCGTGCCTCCGCTCAACGCCAACTCGCGATAAAAGCGCCCAAATTCAAAATTTGCTCCGAGACGGTCTGCGTCTTTGTACGAATCCCAAACATTGCCTGCATCAACGAAAAGCGCTCCTTCTATCAACCACACCAATTTGAAACGATATTCAAGGTTTGCCTCCAATTTTATGTCGCCTGTGTTGTTAGGGTACGATGTAAGCGGGTTTTCGTCCTTGTATCTGCCCGGTCCCAGACTGCGAAGCCGCCACCCGCGAATACTGTTGGCGCCGCCTGCGTAATATTTTTTTTCAAAAGGCATAACTGCCACTGTTTTTGACGTATTATCTTCGTAATAAGTAGTAATTTTTGAATTTCCGTAGGGAAAACCTACTCCGACAAAAAAACGGCTTACAATATGATTGTCTTCGTTAATAGAATGATAATAACGAAAATCTATGTCGCCCTTTATAAATTGCGAAAAATCGTTGCCAAACATTTGATAGGGATTTTCAGGAAGCCTTTGTTCAGACATTCGATGTACGGCATTAAGCAGTAGCCCGGCTGTTTCCAAATTCGCTCTGATAAAGAGCGCATTATCCCTGTTCAACAAGCGCAAATCGCGAACAAAGGAATAACTGCTCAACACTACCATTCGCGACTGATAACTGTTTCTCAAATATGGATAGCGGTCAAGAGTTCCCTGAAATTTTGGACTTATATACGATGAGGGCAGGTGAACGAAATATACGTCTAATGGCTTGACAAAATGGTTGTTAACGCTTGAACTGTTCCAATTATAACCAAATGAAGCGCTGAATACCGTTCTCACGTAATAATCAGGGTATTGCTGATAATTGTACAGTATTGAGAATGATGTTTTAGGATTGTTTCTCTGTGTGAATTGATTGGAACGGAATGGCAGCAAAAATTTGGGTACCGTTATTGTAGCTTCGGCTTCGTATTCCATTTTTGTTTTAAACTGCAATGCTCTTTCTTCTGTACCTCCCGAGACGGCTTCAACTAATCCGTGCAGTTTAAGGTCAAAAAAATCGGCATGTCCGAAAAGGCTTCTGTTAAAATAAAAAAGCCTGATACCGCCGCCCCAGTTTCCTTCCGAGTTTGTGCCTTCTATTGCTCCGCTTATTCTTTGTCGTGGAAACGGCAAGAGGTTTATTATGCAATCAAGTTCGCGTTCGGGCAATCCGTCTTGCCCTGGTATTTCACTAAAATCAGATGTTATCAGTTGAAAATTGCGCAATCCGTTCAGATGTTGATAAGTCATATTAACATCGGAAGTACGGTAAAGCGAGCCGGGAAAAACAAATAATGAATTACTGATAGTTGATGCTCTTACCGGAAAATACTCCTGCGGCATAATGAAATTAACTGCACCGCGCCTCAATGTGTCCGAAATACTGTTTGGCGCTTCCAGCAAATTTTGCATACTCAAGTTTGCATTCACCGTTACCGAACCTATTCTGTACCTTGGATAAGGCGCTTCAACAACATGATTATCTATTGTACGTTCGGTGTGCGGTCTGAATTTCAAATAAACATTCGCTTTTCTTAAAATATAGGAAGTATCAGCCTCGAAATCTATAAAATCTCTTGAAAAACTATAATATCCTCTATTTTTCAGGTTTGTTTCGATACGTCTGCCTTCTTCTCGCAAAATGTCTGAATCAAACAACATTTCGCGCTTAATAAGCGTATTTATTGTGTCTGCCATCACTAATTTAGCTATTGCCGTATCGGGAATAATGTACGTTATATTGTTTATTGTGTGCGGCAATCCTGTTTTTATGTCGTATGTAACGTTGGCTTTTCTTTTTCTAAATGTCACTGTATCGGTAATTTGGTAATAAAAATAGCCTTTGCTTTCAAGGAAAAGTCCCAACTGTTCCACCGTTCTGTCGTTATAAATTTGTCTCCAAACCACAGGCAATTCGCCATTTTTACGTAACCCTCTGTTCCACCAGTTGTCTTTTTCTAACTTTGACGAATTGTAGAGCCAAAGATGAAAACGCGCACCCAAAATTGTTTTGTTAGGTCTTTGCTGAACGTAAGACCCCAATTGCCCTCTGTCTATGCTTCTATTGTCTATTTTTAATTCATTAGATTTCAATAAGTAATCCCCTTGCGGAACATTCCTTGTTGGATTACACGATGCAAGAAAAATAAGAATGAAAAATAAAAAAAATCTGTACATATCCAATTCTTAAAAAAAATGCAAAATTAATAGTTTTTTTAGTTAATAATCACATTTTTTTCATTATATCACATAAATAGTATATTTTTGCAAAAAATTTTTTTCTATGGAAACACCAATACCGCGTCATATAGTAGATAGCGCAAAGGAAGCGCTTGGTTTGTCGGATATGGGCAAAGCGTCAATACGGGAAGTTGTCAGGCTTGTTCACAATATTGAAAAGGCTTCGGGGCAGAAATTCATTAAAATGGAAATGGGCGTTCCCGGACTGCCTGCCTCTTCCGTTGGAATTGAGGCGCAAATAAACGCGCTTCACAAAGGCGTTGCGTCCATTTATCCGTCAATAGAAGGCTATTACAGACTGAAAGTAGAGGCTTCACGTTTTGCCAAATTATTCCTGAATATTGATATTGCTCTCGACGGCTGCGTACCCGCTGTGGGAGCGATGCAGGGCAGTTTTACCGCGTTCATGGTCAATAGCCGCTGCCATGCTGAGAAGGAATATACATTGTTTATTGACCCCGGATTTCCCGTTCAAAAACAACAGCATCATGTTTTGGGTTTGAAATACAAGGCATTCGATGTTTATAATTTTCGCGGCGACCGGCTGAAGGCAAAGCTCGAAGAATATCTCGCTACGGGCGACGTACACACTATCGTTTATTCAAACCCAAACAATCCTTCGTGGATTTGTTTTTCGGAAAAAGAATTGAAAATTATTGGCGAGTTGGCAACGGCTCATGATGTTATTGTTTTGGAAGATTTGGCTTATTTTGGCATGGATTTTCGCCGCGATTTCGGAAAACCCGGAGTTCCGCCTTATCAGCCTACTGTGGCGCGCTATACCGACAATTACGCGCTGCTTTTTTCGGGATCCAAAGTATTCAGTTATGCAGGCGAACGCATTGCGCTGATACTGATGGGCGACCGACTGTTTACGCGCCGATACCCCGACCTTAAACGCTTCTATTCGTCTGACATTTATGGACACGCCGCCGTATTCGGGGCATTGTACGCCGTTTCGTCAGGCACAAGCCACTCGGCGCAGTATGCGCTTACGGCAATGTTGAAGGCAGCCAACGACGGCAATTTTGCATTTCTCGATGAGATAAAGGTATATGGCGATAAAGCCGTAGTAATGAAAGAATTGTTTACCCGCTATGGTTTCCAAATAGTTTATGACAAAGACGAGGATTCGCCATTAGCCGACGGTTTTTACTTCACTATCTCGTATCCGGGTTTTTCGGGAAGCGCACTGTTGGAAGAACTATTGTATTACGGCATTAGCGCCGTCACATTGGATATTACCGGAAGCGAACGCAGCGAAGGTCTTCGCGCCTGCGTGTCCCAAACTCAGCCTTCGCAGTTTCCCGACCTCGAAGCAAGATTAAAAATATTCAATGAAAACATGAAATCCGTAATGAAATGTTAAGGTAAGATTACCTTATCAACGTTACGTCTCCCACCTTCAAGAAGGTTCTTCCGTTGCTAAACACGCCTTCAACCTGATATACGTAAACGCCTTCTTCGCATATATTTCCGCGATAGTATCCGTTCCAGCCTCTGCCAGGGTCGTCGGTTTCGTACAGCAGTATTCCAAGACGATTGAATATCCTCAGGGTGTAAGAAGTTGTAGAGGCTAATACCGGCGGGAAGAACAGATAGTTTTTGTATCCTTCGTTAGGTATCACGTCGCTTTCTTCAAACAACGGATTAGGTTTGAACAGCGTCGGGAATATTATGTCGCCTGCGGCTTCTATTTCTATTACGTTGTTCAGCGTAATTGTCGTGCTACAGCGTTCATTTTCCACTGAACCCGCTGTTAGCGAAATAGTATATATTCCTGATTGCATGTACATGTGCGAAGGTTCTTCGGAAGTATCCTCAACCGGGTCGAATCTTCCATCGCCCCAGTCCCAGCGATACCATACATCGTATGGAGTTCCGTCGGGGCTGATATTTACGGTGAAGTTTTCAGTATGCACAGTCATTCCCACATACAGATATGAAGCATTAACTGCGAAGCCCGCTTGCGGCGTTGGCAGCACCGTTACCTGCTTGGTCAGAAATTCCGAAGAGCCATCGAACCCGTAAACAGTAAGAGTAACATCGTAAGTGCCTGCTGAATGGAAGGTATGCGTTGGTTCTCTTTCGTTGTATGACGCTATACCAACTCCGCTGTCATCGTTTACGTTGCGGATTACCCACATCCATGCGCGGTCGTTTCGTGAATAATTGGCAAATGTAACGGTATATGGCGCGCAATCTGGGAATACATCGTCGAAGCTTGGTATCGGACTCATTGGCACTATTGACAGAGGCAACGTGCGGGAATCTGAGCAAACGCCATTAGGAGCAATAACATATTGTGTTATTTCGTAGTTACCCCAATCTGTGATTGTCAGGTTACTTGGATTTGTCGCTGTTGAGAAATATCTGCGATAATCGCTTCCTTCCAAGTTCCAACTCCACAGATAAGTAAGATGGTCTCGGTTTTCTGCGGGCAAAATTTGGTTGCGTATTGCAATAGGACCTGCGGGCCACGGGAATACGTTTGGATACGGGCTGCCTATCGTGAAGTTTGCCACGGGCGCGCTACGAACCGGAATCTCAATAACAGTTTCGTCACTGCAAACGCCAGCCCACACAGTCAATTTTACATTATATACTGCGTCCTGATACATGTTTCCGCCGGGGCGAAGCAGGTTGTTGAAATGTTCGTCAAACATTAGCGGTACGTCCGGATCTCCTTTTTCTCCTGCAAAAATAGTACCGTTGTCAAAATCGAACTGGAATCTTGAATAGCCATGCGAGATATTGTAGAATCTAATATCTGTTGGGCTGCAGTAATCCTCGTCGAGGTAGTCGAAAGTGAAATCGGCTTGCAGGAACGGATGTACAGTTACCTGACTTCTTTCAACGCGACTTGTACAAGCCTCAAAGGTGACGCGGTCTAATTTTAGCCATTGGCTGATTGCGGTCAATGTTGGTATCATTTGTTCGTCATTTCCTCCCTGATGTCTGTACGTGTGTGTAACAACGGGATCGGAGTCAGAACGTCCCGTACTGTCTCCAAAATTCCACAAATATGTAGTTTCTGCGGGGTTTTGCGAAGAGGACGTATTTGTGAAGTCCACAACCAGCGGCTGGCAGCCCATTGTCTGTTCGTGCGGTATTGTGAACGCTGCATCCGGTTGCGGATATAATCTGAAAGTACGCTCGTATGTGTGGGTACACCAGTTGTTACCCGCTGTTAACCTAACCAAGTAATCACGTTGCTCATTGCGTGGTTGATTGTTGAACTCGGCATTAAAGGTAAAGGTCGGTCTTGGTCCATTTAAACCCGTTTCGGTACCTGTACCGACAACATTGCCACCTGTGTCAGTATTAATAAAAGTCCAACGATGCATAGGCGCCGTGCCGTGCGATTGGCTGATAAATCGGGAATTGAAAGGAGAGCAACCTTCCCATATATCGTCTTCGGATATAAAGAACGCCTCAACCTGCGGATTGACCAATATTTGATATTCGCTTCTTGTGCTACATACTAATTCATTGATCATTGACGGTATTACAGGTAAAATGTTAGGAGCCGACGAGAACGGATTAGGTCTTGGCGTGTGCGGCACGATTAGCTGATTTTGGCTATTCTTCATTCCTAAAACATCATCATACGTGTTTGCAGCTTTTAAACCAACCTGAAATGGACGTGGAGTAGATGATACCCAGTTTTGATACTCGTGAATAGCATGGAAATCTTCACTAAAGAATCCGTCTCCGAAATCCCATTCATATTCCGTTGTTTCGTTGTTTGCGGGACCTGCCGATAAATTAGTAAAAATAACATTATCGGGCGGGCAAACGCTTCCGTCAAATTCCAAAGGCTTATCTTTCATGCTTTCCGAAATGAAAGAGAAGTTTGTCAACGGCGATGGATATACTGTTACGGGAATGCCTACGTTGTCGTAGCACATGCCATTGTCCACTTGCAGCCATACGTTGTACACTCTTGGCACGCTGCCTGTATTTGTAAACACAGTGTTTTGATTAGGTCCATGCTCGCTAACCGGCGTTGGCGTTGTGGACGCGAAGGGATTGTTAGGTTGAACGCCATCCGCTAAATCCCAGTACCAGCGGTATTCGTATCCACCTTGCGAGAGGTTGAGGAAGTTAAGTTGGAAGCCCGAACGCGCAGGATCATTAATATTCACTTCGTGGCAACCATCATAGAAGCCTGAACTCGACCTGAAGTTTGCAATAACTTCGGGAGCAACTATTATTTGCTGAACTGCTACCGAGATGCAATGTCCTTCGTTTGCCGGAGCGTTCCAGTTTCTGTTCGTATTGCTTTTGCCAACAAACTGTACTCTTTTTGTTTCGCTAACCATACCTGCAAGGCGATACGGCTCTTCTTTTTCAGTTATCCAGTATCTAACGCCATCGTAATCATCAACGCGATGAACATCTTTATCCGGGTCAAGATTATCGTCCCATATCCAACTGTAATCAGTATTGACGTCATTAATTTCGTGTTTTCCGATTATTTTAGCCGGCGCACAAAGTACACCGTTTTCCGGAATTATACTACCGTCCCATTCGGTAATTTGGTAATTTTGCACATCCGGGTTTTGATGCACCACTAACGGCGCTGGGACAAAATTACTACGGCAGTTCATAGCCGATGTAGCAACGACGCTATACTCGAACGGGTCGTTGTTAGCTCCGCTGTTTCCTGCTTGATTTACAAGAATCGAGCCACCTGGTCCGAGAATCGAGCCATCTGGTTTGAACCATTAGAATCCTGTTGTTACGGGGTCTCCGGGTGATGCTTCTGTTATCAGCGTATAATAGGGCCATTCAGTTTCTTCGCAATAAGTGAAACTTGGTGTTCCATTAACGACAGCTAAATTTGCAGGCAATATTGGCGGTTCTGGCGAGCGGTTAAGTCTTAGTTCCGCCATGCGCGGCAGGCTATAGCAAATTAGCGGGTCTGTTGTCGGTCTGGTTGTAGCATCTGTTACCACATACGAGCGACGAGCTTGAAAATATACGCTTTGCTGTACTTGCAGCGGGCTCCAGATAATAGGAGGTAATTCATTTTTCAGGTCTACAGCCGACAGATCTAAAATTCCATCTTCGCTACCGGCAACTTCTGCAACGGGTGCATAAATTCCACTTCCGGGGGCAGTTTCTTCTATGCGATGCCAATGGTAGTGCAGTCCTAAGGTAGCTGGGTCGTCGTCGGACACTCTCATGGTCATTTCAAGGTTTGTTTCATCGTTGATGTCGCAAACTGTAACCAATGGAATAGGCGGCGCAGTGGGCGAGCCGTAAACGGTGACCGTTAGATTGGCTACATCTGAAATGCAATTATATTCTGTATCTCTGGCTTCTGCATGAAGGGTATAAGTACCCGGTCTATTTGATGTTATCGCACGCAGGACGCCGTCCAAAGTTTGCGGGGTTCCATCCTCAAAATACGATTCAAGAAACAATCCGCCACCGGTGGCAAACCATTGGAACGAAATATCGTTAGGTCTGTGGTCAAAAGTAGTTTTATTTAGAAATTCGATTTCTATATCTTCAAAAGTGTCTGTACACATTTCAAAGAGGGGCGCATATTCAAATTTAATTTTTGGCAGCGGCACTGCTATCATTTCGAGTTCTGCATCAGAACTGCAAGAAAATTCGTTCTCTTCCGTCAGCATCAGAAAACCTTTGTATTCAAACATTTCGTCAGGTTTAGGGAATTGTACTATTGCCGTAAATGATTCATCATCGGCATTATAAACAATTGGACTATGTTCAGGATTCCAACCTATTGGGTCTTCTAAAGCCCAAAAATATGTTGAACCGGGCGTATCGTTTCCATTATTAGCCATATAAATTTGGTATCCGTTGGTTTCGCTCGACACGCAGTCATCTCTGTCCAATCTGATTACATTTGTTATTGGCAGCGGATTTATTGTAATAGGTATTTGTGCTATTGTTCCAACACATCCTGCATAGGTTGGTTCAACTTGCAGTGTCATCATTCTTTGATTTCTTCCCCAGAACGGGTGTTGTCCGCTACCATCGAGCTTGTATACGTTGTTAGGGAAACTCACGGGGGTTACAATTCCGCCTATCGTTACGGAACTGACTATTATTGTATTAACATCAGGCTTATACCCTAACGCCCAATCATTTTCGTCAAACCAAACAGGAAGGGCTGCATCTCCCGGATGGGGAAGATTTGATTCTTCTATCCAGTCTCTGTGGTCAATACGCCAGCTGAATGATAAATCGGTAACAGGATCGCCGTTTTGGAACTCGTTATAATTAGTTAAAATTGTCTGTTCCAATGTGAATGCTGGGTTTGGCATATCATCACTGGCGCAAAACGGGTCTATTTTATAGCTGTCGGATAATTGCGGTACGGGTTTTACGACAATCAAAAATGGGTCGCTTGTTTTGCTTTCGCAGCCTTTTTGAGAAGTCGCTATTGCATAGAATAATCCTTCTCCTGCATCGCGTTGCTTATCGGTGTTGTTTGACGCGCTAAAGTTTGCTATTCTATTTGATGAGCCTGAGGTAAATTGACCAATATTGTTTTTGTCCGTATTGTTTTCACTCCACAATCGCCATGAAAGCTGGTCTGTGGTTATCGAAGTAAACCTGATTGGATCTGCATTGTCGGACACGGGGTCTGTGTGGCAAAACTCTAAGAATGTGAGAGGATCGTTGGGGTCGGGATGAGCAAAATCTATCGGAACGTATGGCGTACCGGGAGTTGGATTAACCGTTACAACGATTGTACGGCTGGTTTCGTCCAAACTTTCACAGTAAGCGTTTCCTGATTGAGTAATTTTAGTTGAACCCAAGTCGTATTCCGCCAATTCTCTTGGTATTCTTGCTTTTGCAACAAATGTGCCTACAATATCGACGCCTGAAGGATTCGTTGTTGTTGCGTCATTGGCGTTTGTTCTGAAGCCTGTTGCATCGGTAATATTGCCTGTTCCATTGGTTATGGTCGTAGCGAAAGCGGTTGAAATTTGCGAACCTGCGGGGCTGTGCGACAGCGTCCAATGAGAGTATACTTCATCGGTAGGGTTGCTAAATACAATATTATTAAATGTAAAGTTCGGAATGTTCGGAAGTTCTGTTGAGTAAGTCGAGGTTATAAGCACGTCCGGACATTCTTCTATATTTGCAAAATTAGTATTTGTTATAGCGGGAACAGGTCTCAACAAAATTTCAAATTCTTCATGTTCGGTAGATTTACATTGCTTACTGTTATATAACGTGGCATCGTGAGTAGCGATTGCCCAAACGCTTACGGTTGCTGGTTTGTCTGAAAGAGTTCCGTTTTTATCGGCTGTAAAATCCAAATGTGTAGCCGCAGTTGCATCTTTTCCGTCATCGGTAAGCGTCCATATATCGTCTTCGTCTATTTCCCAGATGAAACGGCTCAAGGGCGCAGTATTTTCAATGTTTAATCTTATGAAATTCGCGATTGGCTCGTCGGAACATACTTCAATTGAGCCAAATTCAAACGGCGATACGACAGGCGCCTGAAGTACGGTCAGCGTTTTTGTCAATTCGGCTTCGCAACCATCTATCATCAGACCCGCAACTATTGATTTGGCATTGATTTCCAGCGTTGCCGTGTATGTAGCGTTGTTTGAAATATTGATAGAATTTGCAAATTCTATTTCATCTGTATCGCCTTCAAGATCGATGGCATCCAATCCTATGTAAGTTACGTTAGCTACTGAGGTTGCGCCGAGTGTTATAGTCCAGTCAAAATCGTGAGCGGCTGTTACATCGCTAACTATAGTCAGTAAACCGTCGTTGTCGCCAAATGGGAATCCTGAGCATACCGTCAAATCTCCTATCAGGTCTAAGCGCGGAGTGGGCAGTATAGTAATTGTTACCGGATATGGATAGCCTACACATTCATCGTAGGTAGGGGTAATGGTCAGCGTCATTGTGCGCTGCACGTTGTCGCCTGTCTGGTTTATGTATGGTCTAAACAGTGGTAAAAATTCGGTTTCAGTTGCAAGCGGTTCGTTAAGTTCGTTTGGAAGATCGTCTGCATCATTGTACCAGTCGTGTCCTGTCGTTGGCGAGGCGGGGTTGGAAACAAGCGTCCAACTGTATTCAACCAAATTGGGATTGAATGTACCAACCGAAGTAAAAAGTGTGTGCAGCCAAATTCCTGAACCTTCAAAGTCATTAAAGGCGTCCAATTCAAATTCCAATCCGCTGCATTGTGCAAAACCGTTGTCATAATATTCTTCATATATTTGCGGAATTGGTTTTACTGTGACGGGGAAGGTATTATCATTATTAGCTACTACAGGCTGAGGACTGCTTGGGCATAGTTTTTCATCTCCCGCCCATGCTATTATCGTTACATTTGCCACTGCTGGTGTAAGTCTATCGTTGTTAGACATTCCTAATTGATTGCGGTTGAAGGCGGTGAATCTGTCAAAAGTAAAATCCGAGCTAACAAAAACGCCTAATTCTTCTACTTCATCACTTGCAGGTACTCGTTGTCCTGTGGGGCTGTTAGGCAGGGTGGAATGATCCGATGGCCAGCCTACATTTGCAGAATTTGCTGTTGTCCATTGAAAACTTGAATTAGGTTGATTTGAAGAAACTGTGAAGTCGCCTGTTGTAATACCGTCGCAGATTGCCGCCACTGTTGGCAATGTAAGTATCGGTGTTGGGTTCACCGTTACGGTCAGTGTTACTGATGCATCGCTTTGGCACCATTCGTTTTTGTATTCCTCGGCAGGCAACGTGTACAAGTCACCGTAAGGCAATTCTCTTTCCATGCGCGCAAATGCGGTAAATTCTCCGTGAATAGGCACCGTTACATCGTTTTTAGCTATAAAACTGATACTGTTGGTAACGCCGGGCGATATTGTTGTGGTCGCTATGGCGGGGTTGTCCAACGTCCAGTATACATAGCTGCTTGGGGAGGTACTGAATGGGGTATTTATTGTCAGCGTTTCGCCGGGACATTCATAGAATTGATCCGCTACTATTCTTGTTATTGTCAGATTTGGTTTTACCGTTATTCTTAGCGGCGTTGCGGGATGCGATGGGCACTCGCGATTATCATACGTTGCCGAGTGTGTAGCCCACGCCACCACATTCAGACGGTTCCAAATATCTACGCCTGTAAGGTTTTCAACTGCCGTAAATTCGTCTAAATACGCCAGGGTAGCCGCTGTGGTGGCGGTTACGCTGTTTGTGGCGGTTGCTCCTACATTTGCGGTGGCTCCTGAGGGCGTGGGAGTTGCAAAACTCCAACTATAACCTGTAAGCGGGGGCAAAACAGTAATTCGAGGGTCGGTTGTGTTGCTTGTGCCTTCAACGTACACGCCAAATATATCAAGAGGCACGTAATCATCGCGGACAATCTCTTCCGAGCATAGTTCCAAGCCGTCAGGAAAATTAGTCAAATTTATTATTTCCTTCATCACCGGCGCCTGCAATACCGTCAGAGTTCTCTGTGGCAGCATACCTGTACATGCAAGCGTACCTGCTGCGCCAAGGCGCGAAGTTGTACTTATATTTAATGTAGAGGTCAGTATTGTTTGAGCGATGTTCAGAGATGCGCCAAAATCAATGTAGTTTGTAATTCCAGTAAGGTTTGCGGGTACTGTATGGTCTATACCTATACTTCCAACGCCTGTCGGCGCAGACAGCGTCCACTCGAAAGTATTTGTACCTGTTGTTACGTCGCTGCTAAATGTAATTTCTCCTGCATTGGTAGTTCCGATTCTTCCGAATATATCACTTGAGCATATCACGGGTTCGTAAGTATCAACCAAGACGCGTGGACGCGGGTTTATTGTTATAACTTTTGATTCGTATTCTCCTTCGCAACCTGCGTGTTTGGGAATTATATGCAGTGTCATGGTTCGCGCAACGTTTGCTCCCAAGGTTGGATGTTCGGGGTCAATATTTATTACAGGTATAAACGGGTCTATTGGTTCATTTTCGTCTGACGGCGCAGTCGAAGAAGTGTATAGAGGATCAGGCAGTCCGCTTGCATTGTCCGACCAACCATCTGTTCCTGAAAAATACCAACGATATTTTGTATTTGTAGTATTTTCGGGATAATCTGAGCCTCCGGTTGCAAGTAAAGTAGGGTGCAAGGCAAATGTTGGAATGATTACGCCTACGCCGCCTGTCAGTTCGTCGTCGCTACATATCAGTTCCGGAGTCAATACGTCGGGGTCTAATTTCGGTACTGGTTTTACTTTAATAGCAAATTCAAACGGGTCGTTGTTCCATGAGCTTGAACATTCGTTGAGTGTAGCATGTACTCTGATTACTGCCGTAGCTGTGTTAAGTTTTCCTGAAATATTATTTTCCGCCAAAAATGTGGGTATATGGCTTGTTGTGCCTGCATCTAACCCTATGTCGGCTCCGCCTGAAACGATTGACCATTGGAATGTAGTTGCGGCGCTTGCCGTATAAGTTCCCAATAATGCGTCGTTGGGATCGGATTCAAGTGGGTCTATTAGCGTGGTTTGGAAATTAATCTGCGGCACTGTTTCAACGTCTGGACAAAAATCAATAAATGGAAGGTCTCCGGAGGTTAAACCAGCTAATAACGTAGGCGATAATACCGACGGTGTTTCTGGTGTGGGTTTCAACTGTACGGTAATTGTATTGTTTGCGCCTTCACAGAACAGCGGGTACGCGTACGGCGGGGACGATTCGGTAAGTATGTCGCCTCTGCTTCTTGATATTCGCGCTTTTGCTACAATCGTTCCGATAACGTCTCTACCGCTATTGTTGTCGTTTGCATCGAAAGGCGCAATATTTCTTCCCTTATCGTGTGTTGCGCCATGTTCTACTCCATCTGCAAAATTTTGGTCGTCTACGATTGTGTATGTCGTCTGATTATGCGTCAGCGTCCAGTTTGCCCACACATCCGCGCCTGTGGGTAGGTTAGTGTATGCGGGAAACGTAAAGTCGTTAATAACTATATCGCCTGCTGCCACCGATACCGCAAGTACTTCATCGCCCGGGCAGAGTATTATCGGGTCCTCAGGTATTGTTGATGTAAATCGCGGGGTTGGAAGCAGGGCAATGTCGAACGTTGCCGGCGAAGGCAATAACGCAGTATGCGGAGAGGTGCAGTATTCGATTATCGGCGTTGTGAGAATGCCTGTTCTTTCTACTGTATGGCTTGCTGTAGCGGTGATGTGTACTGTTGCCGTTTTTACAAGGTCAGAAGTATTTTGGCTTGCAGTAAAATTCAAGTAAGTATTACCCGATGCGGCAGGTGCAACTGTGAAATCCGACTGCTGCATTGTCCACACGCTGACTGGGTCAGATGGCGCTGCGCTATTTTCGATAGTCCAGTCGTAACTGCTGAGTGCAGGTACATTATGTAGTGTTGAAAGAACTATTAAATTGTTAAACGGTTCGTCCGAACATGCTTCAATTACGTCATTAAAGGCAAGCGGGTTCATTTCGGGTCTTTGCAGAACAACGAGTTCAACTCTTGCCGTATTTCTACATGGCAGTCCGCCGTCATCTGCAATGGCTGTAACCGTTAAGATAGAGCCTCCAAATTGCGATGAGTTCATATTAGCTGATACCGGTTCGAATCTGGCGGCAGCAAAATTAATAACATCCAAATCTTCAACCTGACCCGCCGGGGTAGCCCCTCTTCCTAACGTATACGTGCCAGGAAGCAAATCAGAATCTGCATAATCTGCTATCCATAAATTCCACTCAAATTCTGAGGGCGTATTAACATAATCGTTAAGGTCAATTTCTCCGTTCACGCCGAAGGCATCGTCAGCACATGTAACCATCACAGGCGGCAAACTGATAATAGGCTTTGGAACAATTGTTATTTTAAACGGCGTTGCATCGCCATCACAGCCTGCATGGTGCGGAATTATTGAAAAACTGATAACTTGCTCTACTTCTCCCTTTATTACAGGGGTAAAAGCGTCAAAGAGTTCAATGGCGCTTATGGGCGTACCCACTGGATTTACTGGCGCCGCAGGCTCTTCTGGAAAATCTGATGAATCGTCTACAATGTTGGTATTGTTAAACCAATTCTCGCTTATTGTCCATGTGAAATTAGTTTGATTAAGATTGGTATTGAATACCCCAAAATCCGAGCGCAGAGCAATGGCGGGCGATGTTATTAGTTCGCCGCTACATTCTTCTATATCGTCAAATGCAGCTAATTCGGGTTTGGGTTTTACTGTTATTGTAAAATTAACAGGGTCGGCGGCGCAAGTTCTAAATTCATCGCCTACGCTTGCCGTTACCGCGATAACTGCTGTTTGTATAAGGTGCGAAGACGGGAAACTGCTGATTGCGGGAAATGTAAGTGTACCCGTTGCGTTAGCTGAAGCCGAACTGACGCTCATACCTAATGCAGAGCCTGTACGATTCCAGCCGAAAGTAGCATTATTAGCGGCTGTAGCTGCCGGTAAAGTCGCAAATGTGATTTCCGAAAACGGATCGTAGTTGCAAATTTCATATAAATTAGTGGAAATAAGCCCAGTATTCGTTATCACCGGCTTAGGGTGAACTCTGATTGTCAACGGATTTACTTCGCTTTCGCAATAAAGAGCCGTACTTGGTCTGGTAGTGAGGTCGTCATGGTTAACTCTTACAACTATATCAAATGTTGCTGCCAGCGTTTCGGCTGTGGCTTCCGTAGTTTTGTTTTTCGCTCTGAACTGGATTCTGCCCTGACCCTCGAAATCTACATCAATTAAATCGGCATAGTCGGGGAAAGGCGTTGCAGCATTAATTGATTGAAAAATATCGTCGGGATCAACTGGGTCGTCGCTAAGCGTCCAGAAAATAATATCATTGTTTGTTCCTCCCACGTTTGTACGGAATTGGACGTTTTCAACTGTTTCTTCATCGCAAACTGTTTGTGTTGCCACGCTTGAGAGCAGTTGGGGCAGCGGTTTTACGTTTATGGTAAATGTTCTCGTTACGCTGCAACCTGTTCCTGCATGAGCCGACCATGGACCGTCTGCTGCTTCGTCCCAAGTGGCAGGTTCTTCATCGTCGCTTTTTGCTGTTATCGTAACTGTTGCATTATTATTTGGCAGCGGTATTGCTCCTGTAGGCAACCAATCGCTTGTTGTAAACGCGGGGAATTGAGCGTCCTTAGTAGGCATTCCCAACGCTCCAAGCGTCCAAAGTTCTTCGTTGGTTGTAGTCCATGTGTAAATAACGTTTTTAGGCGGCGCTTCTTGGGGCGCATCAAACTCTCCTGTATTGAATGTAACCGCCGGAATAATATCACCCGAACATGCTACGATGTTATCGAGGGCGCCCAATAATGGCGCCTGCAAAACAGTAAGAGAATACGGTTTATCCAACACTGCGGGACAACTGCCCGCCGACGCCGCCGAACGGGGAAGATTGTCGGGATCGTCATTCAAAACTATTCTTTCCACATAACTTGCATCGTGAGTATTAATGGCGTTTGCGCTGAATATAATATTGTTTGTATTTCCCGATCTTAAAGCAACTCCCGATGTAGACGTTGCCGCAGAGGTTGCCGGTTGCAGAACTTGCCAGTTCCATGAAGCCATAGGCATAACGGTACTTTCCAATGTTAGCGTGTTAAATCTTTCGCCCGAACATAACTCAAAGTCTGCGGCAGAGTTGACAATACTTATTACTGGCGTGGGATTAATTGTAACGGTTACGAAAGTTGAAATACCCGGACAACCTGCGTGTATCGGAATTACTTCAATAGTGAAATCACGGGATACGTTGCCGTCAATAACGGGGGTGAAGGGGTCAAAAAGGGTGACCGGCAGGGTAGGGTCGGTAGCGCTGGCGGGGTGGGGCTTACTGTCCGATGATAAGGGAAATTTCACTGAAGCGGCATTTACTATGCCGGGCTCAGTAAACCAATTAAAATCTGCCGGGTCGCCTGCTCTGCGATTAGGGGTAATTTCCCATTTAAATACCGTTGATGTTGCGTCCAAATGTGCCGGCTGGAAACGCAGGTCAATGGCAAATTCGTCAAGTTTCCAATCCTCAGTACCGCTGCATATCGCTACAGTTGGGGTAGCATAGGGAGTTAGTCTTGGCACCGGCAGCACCACCAAATCAAAAGGAAGCGCAGGGCTTGCACATTTTCTTCCATCGCTTCGCTCGCCAAAGTAGGCAATAACTTCAATTTCCGCCACGCGGGAACTGAACTGCCCGGGAGTGTTGTTCACGGGAATGAAGGTTATTTCGTTATTGTCGCCAAATAAACCGCCTGTCAGCGAATTGTTATCGCTTGTCCATTCAAATGTAGCGCCGACTGTTTCTGACTCGAATACAATTTTTTCCTCATCGTCTTCGTCGGAATGGCAGAACTCTGTCCTTATTACATTGTCAATATCAGGCACAATAGTGGGCATCATAGGCGTTGGATTCACTATAACTTTAATGTTATAATCGTCCAAACTTGGGCAAAATTCTACTCCTCCTCCCGACCTTATGTACGGAATAGCAAGCGATAAGGTGAATGTTTCATCGCGGGAAAGAATTGAGCCGTTTGTGTTGTTAAAATTAAAGGCTTCAAAATCAGGATTGCCTCTGCCCACTAAGCGCGTTCCTATAACGGTACCTATATCATTAACTATATCTTCTTCTTCGTAATAATTATTATTACCTTCAAAAATTGTTGTACCTGAAACCACCCATGATAAAAACGAATCATCATTTGGGTCTATGGAATAGTTTGTTTCGAACGGTATTACTACGTCATCGCCGGCGCAAAATACTACGTCCGACAAGTCGGTGGTTATTTGCGGCACGGGTCTTGCGATAAGCAAAAACGAAACTGGCTCTGATTCGCAATTAAACACGTTGCCCGATCCAAAATCATAATCACGTGTTGCAAAAACCGAAATTTCTGCAAAATCGAGGGTAGACTCGTCGTTGCGCCCTACCTTAACATCGCCGATAGGCATTTGGGCGGGAGGAGTGGCAGCAGTCGGAACATTTATCACGAAGTCAATATCATCGCCTGCTACGTGCGGCGCTATCAAGTCATCTCTGTCTGTTTCCCATGTATATGTGTGGGGGACCATTTCATTGGTTGTTTCAAAGAAAACGAGCGATGAAATATCAACGTCGGAACAGAGTTCGAGATTATCAAGGGGTTTCATCACGGGAGCGCGTAAAACATTGAGGTTTAATATTTTTTCATCGCTTATGCACTCGCGACCGCTATATGGATAAGACGTAGCGGTGATAGAAATCTTTGCATTGTATGTATCGGGATTATCTGCGTCCAAGTTAATTGGCAGCGCATTAAAGAGAATAAGATTTGATTCGCCGTCAGGGGCGGCAGCGCCGGTAGCGTCCAAGGGATCATCGAAACTCCATGAATAGACAGCCTGCACATCGGTGGAGAATAGAATATTGGCAAACATCTCTGATCCTGAGCATAAAGTCTGCGAAATCAAATCGTCGCTATCCAAACTAATTTTCGGACGAGGATATACAAATGCGCTAAAAAGGGCTTCGGGATCCTCTGTGCTACAGCCGGTAGCGGTTACAGTGGCAATTACTTTCCATTCGTAAATATCCGTCTTGCCTGAGGTATTGTCGTCATATGAAATTTGATTTGCCGCAATATTGCCAACGTCGTCGTCATACAGGACATCGTTTTTCAACAGTTCCCACGCGTAGGTTACTCCTCCGCTAAAGTTTACCGAAGAGAAGTTTACCGCGCTAAAATGTTGCGTAGCGCCCTCAGTCGGACACCAATGCTGGTCTGCTGGTCTTCTGATATTTGGGCGGGGCGCCACCCACATTCCAAATCTAAATTCGTCGGAGGTGCAGCCGCCGGCAGTAGCAGTTACAACCATCGTTCCGCCCAAATTGAAATCGTTGAGATTGTCAATAGTCTTAAATGATCCCAATGAATTGGTTGTTGTGGGATTTACTATTGTGCCGTAGCCTATGTTCTGCCCTATCATAGTCCAGTTGTACGTGTGCGCGCCTGAAACCGTACTTGTAACTTGTGTAGCAGCCGGCAGCAAGTCCGTTAGTGGGCAATCCACAAGGTCGCCGGGTCTGCTCAAGCGCGGCTTGGGTCTAACGGTAATTGTTCTGTTAGGGGTAGCCACATCACTTTCGCAACCGTTAATTATAGTTTTTACATTGAAAGTACGGTTAATCGCAACGTGAGGGCTGCTTTCGTTTTTTGCTCTGAACTGAAATGCGAAACCCGGATCTGTTCTGTCGGCAACGTAACTTGTGTTGGTAGAGTTTGTGGTATATCTACTATTTGCGGGAGGAACAATAACATCTGTGGTTGTGCCTGTTGTCCACGAGTAAGTTACCGAACTTACGCCAAGCAATATGTTCATATTGTCCAACTCGCTCATATCCAAGCCCAGAGTAACAAGGTCGCCCTCACATACATCGGCGCTCATAAAGATGGGCGGATTAGGTTTGGGTTTCAGAATAATACGCAGAGGCACGGGGGCAGACATACAGCCGTCGTTGTTAGCATACGCCTGAATGATATACTGTTGCTGCATGGAAAATTCTAAAGAGGGCGCGGTGTCGGTTTCGAATTTAGTGTGGAACTGCCCTGTTTGCGTGGAAAGATTAAAGTTTACTCCCGGCATAGCTTCCATAAAGAAAGCCCACTCGAAATCATTATCAGGATCTAAAAATAAATCATCACCGCCGGAATCAACCGCTTTAAACAGCGGCAACTGAAAGGGTAGCACCGGCGCTTCTGAACACCACTGCAATGGTTGAACTAATGGATCTTCATCTTCAAGGTCAACTATCTGTAAAGTTGGAATCGGTTTGAATGTAACATTAACGAAAACCTCATCGGGGTTTGCACAACCGCCTCTTAATGTCCACTTGAATCTGTAAACGCCATATTCGCTTACCTTTACAGTGGGCATGTGCGGGTTGGCAGTGTTCGGAAACAACTCGCCCCAATTCGCTGGCACAGTATACACTCCTGGCGAGGTTTCAAGTCCTACAAAATCCCATTCCCCTTCCTCACTGTTTGAGGGACGACCCGCGTTAAGCTGGAAAGGCGCCTGCAATGGGTTTTTAATATCATAACAAATTTCATCTACATATTCCTTTGTCGGTAAAGGCAATACTGCTCTGTGATTCAAATAGGCTACAGGTTGAAATTCGTCAGATTCAATAAAAATTGACAACTCCGAGTAATTTCTACAACCTTTCGAGTCCTCTATCCACCAGCGCAAAATATAACGTCCTCTTTCAAATACTTTTATCGAAGCGGAAGCTTGTAGCGGGTCATCGCTGAAATTATTAGCGTCAAAATAAGTCTGTTGAGTGCTTGTTAGACCCGTTACTCCATTATGTGCAGGGTCGAATGCAAGTTCCCACATGCCTTTATAACCGGTTGTCAGTTCAGCGAGCAGCGGTACATCAATCCCCTGTTCAAGTACAGACTGCGGCTCACAAAACGTGTAATTAACACCATTTTTATTTGCGCTTAGCGCATCAATAACTTCAATATTGATTCTTAGCGTTTCGCCGCCATCAGTTCTGCATGAAGCGGGAGTACCTGAACCTGCTTGCGTTACGCTAATTATTTCCACATCTACAAACAGTCTGTTAGCAGGTATTAATTCAGCGGGTATTTCAGGCAAGTTCACATCAAGGCTTGCCGCGCTTGGTTCGAAGGTATGCGTTTGAAGCATGGGATTGCTGCTTATGCGGTATTCTACCGTGTAGGAAGTTCTGCTTGCCGCGCCGGTTAGCCTGATCTGCGGAGTTAGAGGAACGGCGGGACACGTGATAATCGGATTGGCGGTCAGAAACGTAGCCGTCGGTCTTTGCATCGCTCTGATGGTAACAGTGTTATTTGCTAAAGGATTTTCAGATTCGCAGCCGTCGTTTTGCGTTACTGATAAAATACGGAACACATAATTGCCTGCAACAGCTAAATTGCTTCTGGGAATGGTAAATGTATTTCCAATCGCTCCCGTATACGTTTGGGTACCTGTAACAGGCGTAGGCGTACCGTCGCGGAGAAGTTCCCATGCAACATCAAACGGCTCGGCGCCCATTCCGTTATTAATATTAAATTGAACATTAACGTCTGTATCTGCGCATATATCCATATCGCGGCTTGATGTATAAGTTATTGTAATTGGCGGCGCCACTGTAACCGCG
>Ga0099364_10002585_pt1 | contig 28746 bp, 21 predicted proteins | sample TergutTh196P3_FD_73070 | JGI IMG/M metagenome (GOLD analysis project Ga0099364, IMG submission 73070) | Microcerotermes parvus P3 segment gut microbial communities from Pointe-Noire, Republic of the Congo - Th196 P3 | ecosystem: Host-associated > Arthropoda: Insects > Digestive system > Gut ...
AAAGAACGTGTCCTCTAAAATTTGAGGCTGCAAAGATACTGGTTTTTTTTATACCGCAAACTTTTTTTGAAAAATTTTTGATTTTTTTTTGATTTTTTTTTGATCAAAAACTTATACTCTTGAATTTAAAGGTTTTCACCCTTGAGTTTGTATGCCGTGTGAAACGGTACGCGCGAAATAGCGTCTGCCGGACATGCTTTTGCGATGGCACATTCATTGCAATCGGTGCATAGTTCGCGATTTACCTGCAAATAGAGCGAGCCATTCCCGAACGAAGAGCAGCCCTTCACGCATTTGCCGCAGCCATTGCAGAGGCTTTCGTCAATGGTATATTCGAAATAAGGCTCTTCGATGAATTTGCGTTGAATGGCTCCGGTAGGACACATCAGGTTTTCGGCAGCCGTGTTCAGCTCCCTTACATTGGAGCGGTAATAGCCGCCGCATAAATCGCAATAGCCGCATACCTTTTTGGCATGGAAGCATTTAACCGCAGATACCGGAAGTACGCAATCCGTTTCGCAACGTCCGCAGTGGGTGCATTTGTGCGGGTCGATTTGCCAGAAAAGGCTTGCTTCAGCCTTTTTCGTTTTGAGCGCCAGACTGGCTGATACCGCAACAATGGTTCCTCCTGCCACAACAGAACCTAATTTTTGTAAGAAATGGCGTCTTGCTATAGGGGATTTTTTCATGTCAACATTCAATGATTCAGTTATTCACAATTCTAAACGGACAAGCAGCCGGACAGCCGGAACATGCGGATGCAGTTGCTTTATCGCACTGAAAAACAGATATTTTGTCTTTCACGGCTACATATAATTTGTCGTCCATTGCTTTTGCCTCGCAGGCTTTGGCGCCGCCGCCAAGCATTTTGCTGTTGAGCCGCAGTTCTTTAAATTTTCCGCTTCGTTCAAAGCAGCTGACACGCGGGTTGCCCTTTTCGGAAGTAAGCAACGATCCGCAGGGCGCAAACGAAATATACACAGGGTTGCAACATCCTGCAAAAGAGCCTGCTTCGGAGCCGGGAGCGCCAAAATCGGCTATAAAATCGCCGTCGAGGGTATAGGATTCTATCAGGTGGCGACCTGAATTGACGCAATAGATGGTGTCGTTCCAACTGTCAATATCAAAAGAGTAGCTGGGAATGATAAACCCTCGCGGGCTTTTGATAAATTTCACTAAGTTGCCTTCAGTGGTGTATTTACAGATGTCCTTGTTTTCGGCGTCGGTAACAAACACAGCATCGCCGGCAATGGTAAACGAACAGTAATCGGACAGTTCGCTGCACGCATCCCATTGACGGACGAGATTGCCATCCTTGGAATATACTGCTATGCGGGTGGGATACAATATATATATATCGTCGCCGCTGACGGAGATGTCTCTTACATCCTTTCCAACCGGAAAATCAACCAAACGTTTTCCCTCCAAATTGTAGATGTACGCTTGCTCGCCTGCCGAAATGAACAAACTGTTGCCCTGTAATTCAAAACGATTGATTTCTTCGGGCAATTTGAACGAGGCGACCTGCTTGTAACGGCTTTCAAACGGATCGACTTTTCCTCCGAAAATTCCGGAACCCTGCGAAGGATCCGAGTTGATGGAGGCTACCATGTACCATGCAAATCCAATGATTACAAGGAATATTGCCAAATTTACCGCTATTTTTGATCCTTTATTCATACATTATTATATTAACCACTAACCACTAACCACTAACCATTAACCATTAACCACTAATCACTAATTTTCAATGCTTTCAACGTATTTTCATCTCCCAAAAGCAAAATGCCATCGGCATAAGCCAAAGGTCCAAAAGCGTCTTTGCCGTCCATAATGCGTTGTCGTTTTGTTAAGTTCATGCTTTGCTGCAATATTTCGAAAACGAACAGTTCGCCATCTTCGCTAAAAGCAAACAAATGCTTGTTGATGACGATATAAGGTCCGTCAAAGACACGTTCGTCGGCTGTTGACGTCCACAACGGGGTACTCAAGTTCGACGGCGAGTAACAGACTACTCTACTTCGCATTGGTCCGCCGCTTTTGGGTAATACGCTTATCAGCATGTTGTTGTAAAAAATTGGGGTATGCTGCTCGCATGATATTCCGACGCTCGGAGCATACTGTTCGATAATGGCAGCATGCCAACTGTTTCCTTGCCTGTTCACTTCCAGCATGGCGCCTCCCGCACCATAACCCGCGCACATAAATACCCGGCTTGTCGATACCTGCACAGGCGAAGGCACTGCCGTTAATGGTTGCCATTTGGAGGTTTCCCACAGTAGTGCGCCGAGGTCGGCTTCTTCAGCCGATATACCGCACACGCCGCCAACGCCCAAGTAAACATACATTTTTTTTCCGCCCAGCGTCATGGGCATCACCGATGCGTGCGATTTTTCGTAATCGAGCGTATTGGGCGTCGACCAGAGCATTTCTCCCGTATGGCAATCGAATCCGGCTATTAATATTTCTTCGCCGGCGGGGGCAAGAACCAAAACATCGTCGATCACCAGCGGGCATTGACCGGAATGCCATCTGGGTATTTCGCTGCCAAATTCTTTTCGCAAGTCAAGCGTCCATTTCAATTCGCCTGTTATCGGGTCGCAACACATCACATGCCCCATTGGACCGATGGTAACGATATAGCCTTCGCCAATAGCGGGTACAGTGCGCGAAAAACCGTGATTTCGTCTCATGGGCGAGCGATACCACCGTCGCCAAAGTTCATTTCCGGTTTCAAGTTCGAGACAGCGCAATGCATCGGAATTTTGCGCTTCGATATAATCTAAAAAATAAGCCCGTCCGTTATAAATGACCGGCGCAGCGTATCCTTCGCCGGTTTCCATCGTCCACAATACGGGGTAGTCATCGCCGGAAGTACGAACGGTTTCGGGCGCAACAATGATATTGTCTGATTTCTCGCCCCTGAATCGAATCCATTTTCCGGTAAGGTCAGATGTAAAATCACCGTACTTCATGAAATATTCGCCAATCAGTACATCGTCGATGCTCCGTGCCGTACCCTCCGGACGGTTGTCGGCGCCGGGCGACTGAATGGTAAGGGAACTGCGCGGCGTATGCAAACGCCAGCCAATAATGATGCCGGTATACAACAAAATCACGGCTGCGGTGACAAGGGTGATGATCTTTTGTGAATTCACGATGACCTGATGATAAAAATTCGCCACAAAGTTATCCAAAAAAAAATAAACGATGTAATTTTATAAAAAAATACTATTTTTGAATTTTAAAAAATTAGTCAATAAACATGAAAAAAGTAATCATCACAACCGGTTGGAAAAGTTTCGGGGCAGATCGTCCGTTCCCTGAAAATGGATGGGTAATTCGTTTTACGCCCAAAAAAGCGCCCATCTTGCTACAATCTTTTTTATTTCTTTTTATTTCAAGCCTTTTGGGCTGCGTATCCCTTCATGCGCAGGAGTTCAAACTGAACGCTGCGTCAGGATATTTTCAGAATCGGGGCGTTGATGTGATGGCGTTTGACGATATTTATCCCGAAGGTCATCAAAGCGGCGTGAGCATCATCATGCACGGCAATCGTGTTGCCACTAACGGCGATATTCGTTTTGAACCAACGCCCGGGCAATGGCAACCGGTTCCCAAACAGGGAAAGCGCGATATGAACGAGGCAAGCAATACGATTACTACTTCGTTGAGTTTTCCCGATTCTTCCAGACATTTGAGAGGTTTCAACCCGATGATTTATCCTGATTTTCAGTTTAATTATACGGTTACTGTCAAGGGCGAAGGCGCGTCGATGGTGGTTACGGTAGATTTAGACCGTCCGGTGCCGCAGCAATTTCTCGGAAGGGTGTGTTTCATCATGGAACTCTTTCCCGGCGGGCTTTTTGGAAAACCATGGATAATGGACAACAAGCAAGGCATTTTCCCCGAACAGCCCAATGGACCTACCTTGTCGCGCACACCAAATTACTTACATTCAGGAAATTTCAGTTTGCCCGACGCCAGCGCCGACAAGGAAATACTGTCGGGCAACCACAAGGGATACAATCCCATCATCGCCGACGACCTCGTCGCAGAGCCGTATGCTGTGGGCAAACGCTTTACCGTGCGACCGGACGACCCGTACAACCGCTTTACCATTGAAACTAAGGGCGCAGAATTGAAATTGTACGACGGACGCATGAACCACAACAATGGTTGGTTTGTGATCTGCTCTGAAGTACCCGCAGGACTTACCAAAAACGCCATCCAATGGGTGATAACGCCCAATGTTGTTGCCGACTGGCTGTATGCGCCTGTGGTTCAGGCTTCGCAGGTAGGTTACCATCCCAATCAGCCGAAAGTGGCTATCATTGAATTGGACAAGCGCGAAACAAAACGCGAAAAACCAACGCTTTACAAAATCACAGAAAATGGCGCACAGGAAGTCTTCTCTGTTGCCGGTCAAGAATGGGGACAGTTCCTGCGCTATAGCTACCTGAAATTTGATTTCTCAAATATCAAACAGGAAGGTTTGTACCAGGTGCGTTACGGCGCTTCAAGCTCTTCCATTTTCCGTATTGCCGACGACATATACGATAGGGGCGTTTGGCAGCCGGTACTGGAATATTTCCTTCCCGTGCAAATGTGTCACATGCGGGTGAACGAAAAATATCGCGTTTGGCATGACGTCTGTCACATGGACGACGCCCTGATGGCGCCCGTGAATTTCAATCATATAGACGGATATGTGCAGGGAGCATCCACGCTGACCAAATACAATCCGGGCGATATTGTGCCGGGGTTGAATATTGGCGGCTGGCACGACGCCGGCGACGACGATTTGCGTATAGAATCGCAGATGGGCGAAGTATATATTTTAGCGCAGGCTTTTGAAGCCTTTAAGGTAGATTACGATGTTACCGCCATCTGTCAACACACAAAGATAACCGAAATTCACCAGCCCGACGGGAAAAACGATCTTCTGCAACAGATTGAACACGGCACATTGTCGGTTGTGTCTGCTTATAACGCTTTGGGACGTCTGTACAGAGGCATCATCAGTAACGACCTGCGACAATATGTGCTACTCGGCGATGTTGCCGCCGCTACGGACAACATCAAAGGTAATGCCGACGACCGCTGGGTGTTTACCGAAAACAACCCGTCGCGCGAGTTGACAGCAGCCGCGCAATTGGCTTGTGCCGCGCGCGTGTTGAAAGGGTTCAACGACAGTTTGAGCATACAGGCATTGGCGGCAGCCCGCGAACTGTATCAAAATACGCCCGTTGAAATTCAGCAAACAGCCAATCAACGCGCCGGCAGATCAGCCAGATTGCCCAAAATACATGCCGCCGTTGAATTATTTCTGACCACCCGCGATAAAGAATACAAAGACCATTTGCTGTCGGAAACCGAGTTGATCGTCAGTTCGATTGGACAGATAGCATGGTATGTGGCGCAAGTTGAAAAACAAATCAACGACGCTCGATTCACCAAAGCCATTCGCGATGCGTTGCCGGCTGTTCGGGAGCAATATGAGCGACAGGGCGCTGCAACGCCCTACGGAGTGCCGTACCGACCGGGCATCTGGGGCGCAGGATGGGATATACAGCGGTTTGGATACCAGTACTATTTTCTGCACAGGGCTTACCCCGACATCTTCGGGTCTGAAATCGTTTTCAATGCGCTTGATTTCATTTTGGGACGTCATCCGGGGTCAAACACGCAGTCTTTTGCGTCGGGTGTTGGCGCCAGTTCGGCAACGGTAGGTTACGGACTGAATCGCGCCGACTGGTCGTATATCCCCGGCGGCGTGGTATCCGGGACGGCGCTGATACGCCCCGACTTTCCCGAACTGCTCGTATTTCCGTATCTTTGGCAACAAGTGGAATACGTGATGGGAGGCGGTTCGTCGCATTACATGTTTTTGGTTTTGGCGGCGCAGCAAATAAGTAAATAGTTTTCAGTTTTCAGTTTTCAGTTTTCAGTTTTCAATTTTCAGTTTTTAAAATTTCATGGCGCTGAATTACATTTGGATTGGATTTTTTGTCATAGCCTTTGTGGTGGCTATTATCCGTTTTGCCGTCACGGGCGATACGGAAATCTTCAAGATCGTTATCGACAGTACTTTCAGTTCGTCCAAAAGCGCTGTGATGGATATTGCCCTGCCGCTGACCGGAGTAATGGTTTTGTGGTTGGGATTGATGAATATTGGCGAAAGAGCGGGAGCCGTAAATTTTTTGTCGCGGATAGCAGGTCCCTTTTTTGCGCGTCTTTTTCCGGAACTGCCGCGTAAAAGTCCTGTTTTTGGGCAAATGCTGATGAACTTCTCAGCAAACATGCTTGGATTGGATAACGCCGCTACTCCGCTCGGCTTGAAAGCCATGCAGGGACTGCAAGATGAGAATACCCGGAAAGATACCGCCTCCAACGCGCAGATCATGTTTCTGGCAATCAATACTTCCAGTTTAACGATTATCCCTGTCAGTATTTTGGCGCAACGCGCTATACTTGGGGCTGTCAATCCCGCCGATATATTTATCCCTGTATTGATAGCAACTACAATTTCCACGCTGGTTGCCATCATTGTAGTGGCTTTGTGGCAACGCATTAACCTGCTTGATCCAGTACTGCTTTCGTGGATAGGCGGCATTATCATTGCAATTGGCGCACTTTGCTGGTGGATCGGGCGTATGGAAAAAGAACAGATAGAAACAGTGTCGAAAGTAGGGAGCAATCTGTTGCTATTATTGGTTATCGGTTCATTTATTGCAGGCGCCGTTTTCAAGAAAGTGAACGTATACGAGGCATTCATTGATGGCGCCCAAAACGGGTTCAACGTAACCATCAAAATCATACCCTATTTGGTGGGGATGTTGGTGGGAATCGCCGTTTTTCGCGCTTCGGGAGCTATGGATTACATCATCAATGGTTTGGCTTGGTTTTTCGGCGCTGTGGGCTTGAATACCGATTTTGTAGCGGCTTTGCCAACGGCTTTTATGAAACCGTTGTCCGGCAGCGGCGCCAAAGCGATGATGGTAGAAGCCATGCAACACTACGGACCGGATTCTTTCGTTGGACGGCTTTCGTGCCTTTTTCAGGGCGCTGCCGATACCACTTTCTATATCATCGCGCTCTATTTTGGTTCGGTGGGTATCCGCAAAACCCGCTATGCCGTAGCAGCAGGATTGATTGCCGACCTCGCGGGCGTCATTGCGGCTATTGTTCTGGCGTATCTGTTTTTTGCGTAAAAGCCGGCATATTTCGATTAGCGACCACTTTGTTTATGGCTTCAACAATAACATCCGTGATTGCCGGTCTTCCGTTTATCAGGCTGGTGGTAGTAATCACACCCTTGAGGCATAGTTTTTGGTCGGGAATACGAAATATGTCCTGATAAAAAATGTATCGCACCCCTGAATGTTCCACACGTATTTTTACCGTAAAAGAATCGCCGCTTCTCAACGGCGTCTTAAACGACACATCGGCATGAGCGACAACCGCTATGATGCCCGCATTGAGTAATTCGTTAAAATCCAATCCGATAGACCTGATAAAAACATGTCGGGCGTGTTCCAAATAATTCAGATAGACGCTGTTGTTCACAATCCCAGCCATATCACATTCGTAATCACGAACTTGAAAATCCAACTCAAAATCGTATGTTTGTTCCATATACTTCATTTTTTTTGCAAATGTAATAAATTTGCGGAAAAAAGCCCGTCTTTCAAAAAATAATCGTTTCTTTGCCGAAAAGTAAAATATTTGTAAAACGAACGATTATGGCTTGGTTAGCAGTAGACGAAGATAAGGATGAATGGATTTACATGCAAAAACCCGAAAGAGTAGGCTTTTGTTACGATACCGTTTCTGATGATTGTCAATTATTGCCGGACGGAACCATCAAAAGATTGATCGGCATGAAATTGACATGGGAGGATGAGCCTGTAGAGATTTAAGGTGCATTTCAAAAAATATTTCCTTCACTGTTTTGAAATTGCTCGGTAATAAGGCGTTCGTGTGTCGCGTCCTAAAAAAAGTTTACACTTTTGAGTTTGAACTGAATAATCATAAAAATCCGGATAATTACATCAACCAAGAAAGAAAACGTCATTCCGCGCTTGACGCGGAATCCCTAGTGTCATGTCATTGGTGAAATGCTGTCGTATTTGTAGAGACGTGGCGCGCCACGTCTAAAAAAAATAAGACGCGGCGCGCCGCGTCTCTACAGGTTATAATGACGTACTCCAAAAAGCCCCATTTTTTACACCCCATCATAGGGGTCTCTGCATGATGACTCCACCTCCGGGAGGCGGACCTCCGCCTTCGATTCTCATGGGCATACCACCCGGCGGCGGACCTCCTTCCATCGGACCTCTGGGTCCTTGCATTTGCGGGCTGCCGCTGCTGCCAAACGAATTGAACCGGTACATGAAACTAATCATCGCAAACTGCCCCAGCGTATTGCTGCGAAGGTCTTCCATGTAATTGTCTGTGGTAGTGCGCGAATAATTCTTGTTTTGCTTCAGAATATCGTAAACGCTTATTTTGATAGTTCCTTGCTTGCTTTTGAACACTTGTTTTGAAAGACTTGCATTCCACAGGGTCATATCGCGGTTGTAGTCGTCGCCGTAGCCGCGATAGAAATCGTAATTAACGTTGGTGGTGAGGATGAAACTCCACGGCAGGTTGAGGAAGATATCTCCGGACACGCGATGGTTGAAATAATCGGTTGTGGCTTTGTTCTGCATGGAATAAACGGCGCGGTTATATCCTAATCTGTACGATCCGGCGAGTTCTATCCAGTCGTTGCGGTAGGTCAGACGAAGCGTTTCGTTGATTCGGCTGTTTCGGGTTTTATTTTGCTCGTTGTTGGTCATATTGACGCTGTTGCCATAACTTCCCATCAAAGTATTGCTGAACGAAAGTTTGGTTTTCGGTATCGGAAGATTCATCATCACATTGGCGCCGATGTTGTACACGCCGTTCACGTTCACCGGCATCACGGTTTGTTTTCCGCTTTCGTCGTAATCGCTCGAATTGACGATGCTGTTATTGGTCGTGCTGAAGTTCAGCGAAGTCAGGAATGTGCGCAAATTATTCGGATTGAAATTGTTGTACGACAAACTCATGATGTGCCGGAATGCCGGTTTCAATTCCCTGTTGCCGATAAATTCGTAGAGCGGGTCGGTATTATCTGCCACCGGTTGCAACTGCTGTATGGAAGGCTGTTGCGTCATTCCGCGATAGTCTATTCGCAACTGGCTTTGCCGCGTTTGCCCGTAGGTAAAGTTGACCGTTGGCGAAAAGTTGAGCACATTCTGTTTCAGCGGATCACCGTTGGCGCCAGTGATGCTTGTCAGCGAGGAAGGCTGCAATCCTATGCCAAGCGTATAGGTGTACTTGTCGCGGCGCGTGTTGAAACGAACATCAGCCTGCTGGTTGATATACGTATTCTCGTAAACTGTAGAATAATCCTCATTGAACAGATCGTATTTTTGGGTCAGTTCGTTGAAGTCATTCGTTATTTTTTCCGATTTGGTGTTGTTTCGGCTGTATAAATACGAGAGTTCCAAATAGCGGTCGTTGCCCACCGGTTCAACATACGAAGCGCGCGCGCTGTAGTTGTAGCCATGGTTGTTGTTGGTGAATTTCTGATCTACAATGGACGGTATTTCGATAAAGTTTTCAAACATGCTGTTTGTCTGATAATTATCCCCATTAGATTTGTTGTTCGACCAGCCATAATTGAGGTTTACCGAAAGGGTGCGTCCCGGCTTGTCGAAGCTGTGACGCCACAACATCGTGCCTGAAGTAGAAAAGCTTGTATTTTCGGAATATGAAAATGTTTCGCCCTGATTAAGCATGAGATCTGAAGGCGTGAAGGTTTCGTAATTATATAAACTGTTGGTGGAACCGTTGCCGAAGTTCAGGTTCGGGCGGAACAGGATGGAATTCTTCTCGTTGATGGTATAATCCAACTCCAGATTTATGCGGTGGTTCTGCGATTTTCGCTGTTGCAGCTGCCACTGGTCATAATTCAACAAACTGTCGGCAATAAAATTGATTCGATTGCTGGTTTGTTCGGCGGTACGGTCTACCAAGTTCACGAAATAGTTGGCGCCCAGCGTGAGTTTGTCGCCAAATTTATGGTTGGCATTCAATCCGCCCGACGTAGATGTGGTAATTCCGCCGCCTCCTGACGACATGTTGAATCCTCCAATGTTCATCATCATTGTTCCTCCGCCTCCGCCGGTTCCCATTCTGCCTCCGCCGCCTGTTCCTCCGGGGTTCATCATCATCATTCCGCCGCCTCCGCCGCCGGGGCTGCCGCCCCCGCCACCTACGCGCCGTCCTCCTCCGCCCATGCTGCTCATCACGTCGCCCATGAAATCGGTAAAATTCATGTTATTGGTATTGTTGCTCGAAAGCAGGGCGGCTAACTGTGTCCCGCCGTTGAAGTACGCAAGTAGCCCATTGGCGTCGAAGCGGTTGTCGGTGCCATAGCCGGCTTGTGCGCGCCCGAACGCGCCGTTGCTCATGCCGGGGCGAGTAACAAGGTTGATAATTTTTTCGGTATCATCATCTTCGATACCCGTAAATTGCGCCTGATCCGACCTGCGGTCGACGACTTGTACACGGTCGACAACATTTGCAGGCAGATTTCTCAATGCCACCGTCGGGTCGTTGCCAAAGAACTGCTGACCGTCCACATACACTCTGGAAATCTGTTGTCCGCCGGCAGTAACAGTCCCGTCCGATTCGACTTCCACGCCCGGAAGTTTTTTGAGCAAATCCTCCACCACGTCGCTATCCTGTATCCTGTAAGCCGATGTGTTGAACTCGATGGTATCTCGTTTGACGATAATCGGGTTGAACTTTGCCGATATGACTACTTCGTCGAGCATCATGTCTCGCTTTTGCAAGCCGATATTACCCAGATTGACGGTACGCGGCGCACCGCTCAGTGAAAACGGTTTAAATACCGTCTCATATCCTAAATAACTCACTACCAAAAGATATTGCCCTGAAGGAACTCTTTCGATTTCAAATGCGCCTTTTCCGTCGCTCATCGCTCCGGATACGTATACAGAATCTCTTGACCTGACAACCACCACGTTGGCAGCGTCTAAGGGTTGCCGTTCAAGGCTGTCGGCGAGTAATCCTCTGACAGTAAAGGTTGTTGCTTCCTGCGCCGATACAGTTTGGCACAATACCAGGAAAAAAGAAAAAGCAAAAAGGCGTAAAGCCTTGTTCATTAAGTTTATATTCGAATGATTCATTTTGATTAATTTATTAAATTTAGTTCTCTGACCAAGTTCAATCAAAATGGTTTATTCATGGTTTGCTTTTTTAAGAAAATTTAACGATTTGAAGAGTTCATGTATGATATGGATGCCTTATTTTTTGTAGACTTTAATCCTGTATTTACATTCAATTTTCCCTTTAGCAATGGCGTTGAGTTTGGCTACAATCAGTTTGCGACGCAAAGGTGAAATTCGGTCGATGAAAAATATTCCTTCTATATGATCGTACTCATGCTGGATGATTCTCGCTGCCATTCCGTCATATTCTTCGCTGTGGGGGTGAAAATTTTCGTCAAAATAGTCAATCTTCACTTTCGAAGGTCGTTTTACCGATTCGCGTAACTTTGGAAAACTCAGGCAACCTTCTTCATTCGCCCAATCGTCGCCGGTACGCTCTGTAATCACAGGATTGATAAGTACCTTCTTGAATGTTAGGAGCATATCATTCGGGTCATTTTCATCTGCCAACGCTGCGCCGTCAATTACAACCAAGCGTATGTTCAGCCCGATCTGTGGAGCAGCCAACCCGCAACCTTCAGCCTGATACATGGTTTCGAACATATTGGCAATCAGTTGCTGCAATTCGGGATAATCAGGCGTTATGTCCTCGCTCTTTTTTCGCAAAAGGGGCCATCCGTATACATAAATTGGTAGTATCATTCTTGTCAAAAAAAACGGTATCAGCGTATCAAAGAAATATTTTTAGGTATAGCGTTCTTATGCACCAGTATATTTATGGTTTTGTAAAGGAAAAACGCTTCCGAAACGTATAAATATCCGTCATACTTGCTGTCCTCGACGCCCCACGAATTTTTCACTTTATAGAACGTTTTGCCGTTCTGGTCTTTGGCAATTCCGGTGATGTGCATACCATGGTCGTCGGTGGTCTGAAAATTATCAAACGCCAATTGTCGCATCTCTTGTGTAATTGGTTTTTCGGCAACCGTTTTGTCCAAATTCAGGATTTGCGTTTCGCGTTCTCTGTCGGACAAGCCAATCCAGCGTGCCCTGTCGGAATCCGACATTTCTTCGATGTTTGTTATCGGTACTGCGGCTACTCCCTTGCGATAGGCAAATCCTCTCTCGCTCACGTCGGCTGCCCAAAGTACCGAATGTCCGTTGTTGAGTGCATAATTGACAATTTCTAGCATCTCGCCCATCGGTATATTATGGTATGCCCCCCAAATCCAGTTGTCGGGAATTTCGAGTACAAACGGTTGATAAAACGGATGATGTGTGAACGATGTAATTGCCACATAATCATCCAAGTTCAAATCCAACGACTGCATAAACGATTTTGGCGTATATTCTCTGCCGTTATGGTTGAATTTTTCGGGTCGTTTGCCAAGATATGCGTCCATGATACCTTCAAAACCGTTCATCCAACCGGTGGTAAGTCCTGTAGAACCCGAACGCTCGGCTGTTCGCAGTATCGCATCGGCATACGCTCTGGTAGCGGCGTCCAGCTCGCCGTGTACATTTTTATCCTCGCCGTAGTTTAGCCCCTGATAGACGTCCTGCGGAACTATTCCGTAGTTGCGCATCACCCAGAGCGCATCTTCAAACGAGCCTCCGGGGGCAAGATTGAGGTTGCCGTGCAGACGCATGAATTTCTCTGCCTTGGCGGGATAGGTATGACGCACGATCCACATCTCCGACAGGTCGTATTCGGGTTTTCCGGTGCGTAACAACTCGCTCTCGAAAAAAGACAAAGCCGCATATGACCAGCAAGTACTCGAACGCGCCTGATTTTTCACCGGTGTTGCCTTGACCTCTTTGACTATGGTGAAGACATATTCCTCGTTTTCACCGTTCTGTGCAAACAGACTAAGACTGCCTGCAAAAATAAATAAACAAAATAAACTTTTCTTAATCATCGTTTTATGTTTTATTGATACATTAAAATTAATAACTGCAAATGTATGATTTTTTTTTAAATGAAAAACATAACCGAAAAAATCGATGCAAAGTTTTTGTCGGTTTATCGTATCAAACACTATTTGGACGCCGCCGCCATCCGCCATTTACCATTCATGTCTTTCCGAAGGGTAATATCTGAATAATTGTATTGTTGCAATATTTTCGTCAGTTCATCGGAATATGCTTCGTTCATTTCAAAAAATATCCTTCCCTTATTTTTCAGGCATTTTGTTCCAAACTTGGCAATACGTTCGTAAAAAACCATGGGCTGTTCATCAGGTACAAACAGGGCAACATGCGGTTCGTATTCCAGCACATTGGGCAACATTTGGGTTTTTTCGGATGGCGTTACATAGGGAGGGTTGCTCACAATCAAATCCAATGAGGCAGATGCAAAACCCATCATGTTGTCAGTCAAAACGTTTTGTAACAGGAATTTTATGTCCGCGTTGTTTTCCAAAGCATTTCGGCGGGCTATGTTCAGCGCCGTTTCTGAAATATCTACCGCCCATACGGTAGCGTTGGGAAGATTTGCCGATAGCGCCACAGCAATGCAACCGCTGCCGGTACCGACGTCAAGAATGGTCAATGGGGCATTGCGGTCGTACTCGCGCAGTATAAGGTCTACTAATTCTTCCGTTTCGGGACGGGGAATCAATACGTCGGGGGTAAGTTCAAAAGGCAGTCCGTAAAATTCAGTTTTGCCGAGAATGTATTGTATCGGCTTGTTTTTTTTTAACTCGTCAAGGGCTGTAAAAAATTGTCGTTCGATCTCGGTCGGCAGCTCGTTGTCCTGCGATAAATACGCCTGTGCCGGCGTCATGTTCAGGTAATGCCTGAAAAGGATGCGCGAAAAACCTTCAATTTCCGTTTCGGGATATTTGTCGGTCAATTGCCGGCGTAATTCAGCGGCGATTTGACGGAGGGTCATGTGGTTAAAAACGGATGATGAACATCAGGATGCCGGGGGCAAAAGAGTTGTAATACATTCGATTAGGTTATCAATAAAATAACCGTCTTTGAGAATGTATTTTTTTACGCCCAATTTTGTTGCCTCGTTGATCACGGCTTCGTCGTCGTTACCCGACAGAAACACCAGTATTGTAGCCGGATTTATTTCTTTGATTTTTTTGATCAGGTCCATCCCTGTCATTTGTAAATCGCCATTGTTGAGAAAAAAGTCGACAACCACCAAATCAGGCTTCATATGCAAGCTTTCAATACACGCTTCTCCGCTGCTGAATGTCTTTACGGTATATCCATTCCTGCACTTAAAAGTATACTCCATCAGATTGATAAACATGGGTTCATCATCAACAAAAAAGATCAATTTATCGGTCATATTTTTTAATATTCCACGTCATGATTTGAACTGTCAAAGATACAATATTTTTTTGAAATAATATAAAAAAATAAAAATTTCATCTATTTTTGTCATCTTTTTAAGAACAAGAGACATGGACAAGAAAGTAATTGATTTAGAACAAGTAGTTGTTAAATTTGCAGGCGATTCGGGAGATGGGATGCAATTGACGGGGACGTTGTTTTCGGAGGCGGCTGCCAAAGCAGGCAACGATTTAGCCAATTTTCCCGATTATCCGGCTGAAATACGCGCTCCACAAAATACGATTGCCGGCGTTTCAGGATTTCAGGTGCATATAGGCAGCTGCAAAATACACACCTCAGGCGACCATTATGATCTGTTGGTAGCCATGAATCCGGCGTCATTAAAAGCAAACCTGAAAATGTGCAAACAGGGGGCAACTATTGTGGTCAACGCGGACGCATTTGACGATGTGTCGTTAAAAAAAGCGGGTTATGTAAACAACCCATTGGAAGATAGTTCATTGGAGGCGTATACGTTGATTAAGGCGCCCATCAGCAGCAAAAACGGCGAAGCATTGAGCGAAACCGACGCCGACGCCAAAACCAAAGGCAAGTGTCGCAATATGTTTACGCTGGGCATTGTCCTGTACCTGTTCAACAAAGGTTTGGAATCAACGTTTGAATTTCTCGATGACAAGTTTAAAAATAAACAAAAAATAGCCGCGTATAACAAGTTGTCGCTCGAGGCGGGCTACAATTATGCGCGCCATACCGACGATGTCCGTACCACCATACGGGTGGCTCCCGCCCAACTCGAAAAAGGAAAATACCGCAACGCTATTGGCAATGTACTTACAGCGTGGGGGTTCATGGCTGCCGCCGAACGTTCGGGGCGTCCGTTGTTTCTCGGATCATATCCCATCACGCCGGCAACGGATATTTTGGTTGAATTGTCGCAACACAAATCGCTGGGCGTAAAAACATTTCAGGCAGAAGACGAAATTGCGGGCATCTGTTCGGCTATCGGGGCAAGTTATACGGGAGCGCTGGCTATTACCAGTACTTCGGGTCCCGGATTATCATTGAAAACTGAAGCGATAGGTCTGGCAGTGATTACAGAGTTGCCATTGGTGATTATCAACGTGCAACGTAGCGGTCCGTCGACGGGGATGCCCACAAAGTCGGAACAGAGCGACCTGTATCAGGCGTTGTTCGGGCGCAATGGAGAATGTCCGTGCATTGTTCTTGCCGCCTCGTCGTCGTCCGATTGTTTTTACACAGCCTACGAATCCGCAAAACTCAGCTTGGAACATATGACGCCGGTGATCATGCTTACCGATGGATACCTGGGCAATGGTTCGCAATTGTTTCAATTACCGGCAGTAAAGGATTTACCGGAAATTCATCCTCCCATCGCGCAGGCTGGCGATGCGCCATATCAACCTTATCGTCGTGATCCGGCAACTCTGGCGCGGCAATGGGCATTGCCCGGAACGCAGGGACTGATTCACCGCGTAGGCGGACTTGAAAAATCCGATATAGCCGGCGTTGTTTCTACCGATGGACCTAACCACGAAAAAATGGTGCAATTGCGTCACGAAAAAGTGCAACGTGTAGCCAATTATATTCCCTTGCAGGAAGTAGAGGGCGATACGGAAGGCGAACTACTTGTGGTCAGTTGGGGAGGAACATACGGATTTGTCTACGCAGCCGCCAATCAGGTACGAGCCGAAGGAAAAACCATTGGACACGTACATTTCAGACATATCATGCCGCTCCCGCTCAATACGGGCGAATTATTGGGCAAGTATCAAAAAATACTTGTCTGCGAACTAAATGACGGGCAATTCGTGAATTACCTGCGCATGATGCATCCACAGTATACTTACCGGCAATACAATAAGGTGCAGGGACAACCATTTCTTGTGGAAGAATTGGTGGAAGCGATAAGATCCTAAAACAGTTCGATGTTTAAAAATCCCACGCTTGGTTATGAAGCGCAAAAATATCTTGATTTACCTGTTAGTTATAGGCTTTGTCTCGTGCCAAACTTCTCATGTTTTTGAAGGAGAACATAAATTCATTGACCGATTCCCACTAAGATTATTTCTTGAAGCGGAGATACTGTATGTTGACATGCCGGGCATTGTCGATTTGGCAATTGCAGATACGATACTTTTGGCTCTAATTATTCCTGATCCGGAAATATTGCTTCAAGCGTATAGTTTAAACAACTATAAACCAATAGGTACCCTGATCAAAAAGGGACAGGGTCCTGACGAATTCCTTCAAGCTAGCGCGCCCATCCAATTTGCTGAAGACTCAACCGGATTTAAGGCTTGGATGATAGATCATAGCCAACACGCGCTTTTTTTATTGAACATCACGAAAACTATTGAACGCCAAGCAACCATCGTTGAGCAAAAATATGATTTAACTGGCTTCGGATTTACGTTCAATTGGGTACATGTGAATGATACTCTTTTTTGGGGTACGAACTGGACGTTTGACAATATTGAACTTTTTGCCTACAATGCTCATAAAGAGCAAATAACAAACCAAACTAAACTTTTTAAACCGAGTCGCAATTCATTTTTAAATCTGATTTCTGCATATTCACATGGCGTTGCCGTAAAACCCGATCGGACAAAAATACTGATCAACATGCTGTATTTGAACCAACTTCATATTATATCATTGACGAATATTGAAAATCGATTTTCGTTTTCCACATCAAAACGTCCGGGTAATTTTGAGCAAATAATTCACCTGATGAACACAGACAGGGATGATGATATGATAATGTATTACAGGGATGTAAGGACTACTGATCAATTTGTTTTCGCAAGTTATAATACCTATCAACGTAAAGATGAGGACAATGCTTCTAAAACGATCATTCATGTTTTCGATTGGGAGGGTAATCCCATTGCTTTGCTTGAATTACCAAATTATTTTTCATATTTTGCCATCGACGAAAAAAGAAAATTTCTTTACGGATTGTCTTATGATGAATTTTATGAAAGGGAAATCTTATTCAGATACGATATTAAAGAACTGTTCAATAACTGAAAAATTTTCATCCATCAAAGATCAACAAATGAATTGGAATTCACTTCTTTCGGCAAAACGTTTCGGCAGCGCAAGTTCGTTGCCTGAAGACAAGATGATGGCTCGCTCGCAATTCCAGCGCGATTACGACCGCATCATTTTTTCGTCGCCCTTTCGTCGCTTGCAGAATAAGACGCAGGTATTTCCCTTGCCGGGAAGCGTTTTTGTGCATAACAGGCTGACGCACAGCCTTGAAGTGGCAAGCGTTGGACGCTCGTTGGGTAATGCGCTGGCTGTTGAATTGGAAAAACGGGAAGAATTGGCAGGTTTTGATTTGTTTTCAACGCTCGGAACCATTGTATCTACTGCTTGTCTGGCGCACGACATGGGCAATCCGCCGTTCGGACATTCCGGTGAAAAGGCTATCTCGCGCTATTTTGCAGAGAGTAAGGGCATTGTAGTTAAAGACATGGTTTCGGCAAACGAGTGGAACGATTTGACGCATTTTGAAGGCAATGCCAATGCCCTCCGTATCTTGACGCATCAGTTCAAAGGCAGGCGCAGGGGGGGATTCGCGCTTACCTGTGCTACGCTGGCTTCATTAGTGAAATATCCCTTTGGTTCGGATGCTGCTACAGGCAAAAAAATCAAATATGGTTATTTTGTATCGGAGCGCGAAACATTTGAAGAAATAGCCCGCGAACAGGGGCTTATCCGCTTAACCGACCATCCGGCGCGTTACTGTCGCCATCCGTTGGCGTTTCTGGTGGAAGCTGCCGACGATATTACCTATCAGGTGATGGATGTAGAAGACGCGCACAAGTTGAAAATCCTGTCGACCGCCGATACCAAGAATATACTCATGGCTTTCTGGGATGGAGATTCAGAAGAAAACAGCAAGTTTTTTGCTTATACCGAAACCATATTCGCTACCGTAACCGACGCCAACGAACAAATTTCGTACTTGCGGGCAACGCTGATCAATAAATTGGTAGGCGAATGTATTGCTACATTCATAGCGCATTACGACGAGATCATGGACGGACGATATCCCCTGTCGCTGATTGATTCATTAGGAGGCGCTTCGCAGAAGGCGATGAATGATTGCAGGGCAACATCCGTGCAGAGGATATACAACCATCCGTCGGTGGTGGAAGTTGAACTGGCAGGGTATCGAATACTCGGAGCGCTGCTTGACGAATTTATTGACGCTATCCTGAATCCTCAATTCCATTACGCCCAAAAAATACTTGCGCTGTTGCCCGAACAATTCGCCTGTCCTCCAACATCGTCTACTTATGCGCAGATACAATCGGTACTTGATTTTCTGTCGGGAATGACCGATTTGTATGCTTTGGAATTGTACCGTAAAATTTACGGAATACAGATCAGTTGATACGGATTTGCTGCATAAAAAAAGTTTGTAATTATGGGAGAAAAATGTATTTTTGCGGCGAAAAATTGAGAGAAAAGTGTAAAAATTTCAAGCAAATACTGAGAAATAAATGTATCGAACAAAGATTAAAGAGCTTATAAAGTGGAAGTTAAACCATAATAGAAAACCGCTTGTGTTTTTAGGGGCAAGGCAGGTGGGCAAAACTTGGCTTGTTCAGGAGTTTGGAAATTCAGGCGGCGCCATTGGGAATTACCTCGTTGAAATATTTTTACGAAAAGGCGCCTCATTATCAAATAATCGCCGCAGGTTCGCTTTTGGGCGTCAACCTACATCCAGACGAATCATTTCCGGTTGGAAAAGTAGAATTTTTGACCCTTTATCCGCTCAGTTATACGGAATTTCTATTGGCAATGGGAGAAACGGGAATCGTAGAATTGATTGAAAAACGCGAGTGGGAATTGCTTGATTCGTTTCATTCCAAACTTGTAAATTATCTTCGATCAGGAACAAACCTTAAAGCCCGAAGTTTTAAACTCTTTTGCGAAAAATTTCAACCTCAAACAGCCATTCGTACTTCTTTGACCAACTACCGCGAAGAAAGCTGGATGACGAATGTTCCGCTGTATATTGTTGGCGATTATTTTAGCCCATGCTAAAATTTTTCGATTTGATGAGAAAAACAACTACTTTTGTGGCGTAAATTTTTAATCTATACGATCATTTGTGAGGGTACCCACCAACATCATCAAAGATATTGACTGGATCGTCATCAGTTTGTACGCCGCTTTGGTTTTGATGGGCTGGATCAATATTTATGCAGCCGTATACGACGAGCAGCACGCGAGCATTTTCTCGTTTTCGCAGCGATATGGCAAACAGTTGATATGGATCATTGCCGCTGCTGTGCTTGCAGTAACTGTATGCGTGCTTGATGCGCGATTTTATACATCGTTTGCATACATTATCTTCATTTGTTGTCTTATAGCGCTGGCGGCGGTATTGGCGCTGGGGCATGAAGTCAACGGCTCGAAATCGTGGTTTTTCATTGGCGGGATTCAGATACAACCAGCCGAGTTTGCGAAAATCGGCGTCAGCCTTGCTTTAGCTAAATTTTTGGGCGATTACAACGGAAAACTGATGGAAGTAAAAAACTTTGCGGTTGTGAGCGCCATCATTTTCTTGCCGCCCGCGTTGATCCTCCTGCAACCCGACACAGGTTCGTGCCTGGTGTTTTTGGCATTCTTTTTGACGCTTTATCGAGAAGGTTTGCCGCCGAGTATTCTTTTTTCGGGCTTTCTGGCAGCGATACTTTTCGTACTTTCGCTATTGATGCAAAATGAAGAGATATATTTAGTGGTTGGACTGATCCTTTCCGGTTTTCTGGTATATTGGATAAAAACCCGTAAAACGATGGATTTATTATGGGGATTTGGTACAACAGCCGGTATATCGGGCTTGCTGTGGCTCGTCAATTATTTGATGGCAAAGCGTTTTGGGCTGCATGAAGTATTGTTGGGCGCCGCATTGTTGTCTACGCCTGTATTTCTTGTGATTTCATATATACGCCGGTTGCCGTTTGTGCGGATACTGACCCTGTTTATCTTTGGCTCGCTGCTGTTTACCTTCTCTGTAGATATTGTTTTTGATAAGGTATTGAGTAGCCACCACCAGCAACGTATTCTGGTGATGCTCGGCATGGAATCCGACCCGCTGGGCGTGGAATACAACGTCAATCAATCGAAAATTGCCATCGGCTCGGGAGGTTTTGCCGGTAAGGGATTTCTTCAAGGTACGCAAACCAAGTACAATTTTGTACCCGAACAAAGCACCGACTTTATTTTCTGTACGGTAGGAGAAGAATGGGGATTTGCAGGTTCAACCGTAGTGATTGTGCTCTTTATGGCATTACTGATGCGCTTGCTCTTCCTTGCCGAGCGGCAGAGGTCGGCGTTCAGCCGCGTTTTTTGTTATTGCGTATTGAGCATCTTTTTTCTGCATATTACCGTCAACGTCGGTATGACCATCGGCTTGTTGCCCGTGATAGGTATTCCTTTGCCCTTTTTCAGCTATGGCGGTTCGTCGCTGTGGACATTCACCATTTTACTGTTCATCATGTTGCGCTTGGATGCCTCGCGGAGAGAATATATCAGGTAAGCGTCTAAATTTGAAATAAGTTTTCAGTTTTGACTTAATTTGCTATTTAACTCCCCTTGATGGCTTTTTTCTTTTTGGTGCTCATTGCAAAAATAGCGTTACTCGCTTGTTTGGTTATTTTTTCTATCAGAAGCAATAAACGGTAATAAGGCTCTGCTTTAGCTATATTATCTTTTGAAAGCCATGCAAGAACATAACAGGCACAAAAATCGCTAACCATATCCTCTGTGAATGGCAAATCTTCTTTGGTAAGAGCGTCTAATCCGGGAATATTTCCAAACAGTTCAAACAGATCGTCGAAACGTTCCTGCCTTACTAACCAATTGGCATAGAACAAACGCATCACATAGTTATCGGAGGCGCGGTTGTACCAGTAATTGATAAGCCTTTCCACCTCTTCCTCGCTTCTTAAATCGTACAAAAGGGCGATATGCGAAATACCCAAATATACATCGTCGGGATGGGCTGCTACGAGCGTTTCCATCTCTATTAAGGCAGCTTCTTTGTCATCAAACATCTTGTCGATAATAGATTGCATGGGTTCAATATATTTTTCCATAGCAGGATGTCTTTCTAAGTCGGAGTCAAAACGCTTGTCGTCCATAATTAAATCAAACAGACCATCGTTAGCCTCATTGTCAATGCCGAATTTTGCCTCATAAATTACGTCGTAAAGCGCCATCATTTGCATTTGCGTTAAATCAATGCCATATGTTGCAAGAAATCCGTCGACGCCCTTGTCAAAAATATCCATAATTGTATCGCTATAGCGATCATAGGAGAAGCGGCTACCATTATCATCATCGTAATCGTCAAAATCATCGTCGTCATCGTAATCGTCGTCGTCGTAATCGTCGTCGTCCATTAAAAGATTGCCATTTTCGTCTGCACGGCAAATGATGAAATTTTCACTGCCAACAGTTTTTTCGAGAATGGCTATCTCGCGTTGCATATTGAGTGCAGGAGTGGTTACAACTACCGGCATTCCATCGATTCCAACCGGAATATCTATATGAGGAATCATACCGTTATCTTCTTCTAAAATATATTCCCCCGCCTTGGTGAAGTCCTTCACCGGTTCGAATCCATTTTCTTCCGCAAAAGCAATGCCTTCATATATCATATTGTGTGCCAGCGCATAATCACATTCTACAAGCGAATCGTCCAAATCATCCATTAATTCATCCAATTCCGCCGGCAATACGTTAAAGGCATAGGCGCAATTATGCACTCCCCGCAACAACAAATCAACTAAATAATAGCCATAGCTAATTTTACCGTTGGCATGTTTGCGGGTAACAATTACATTGGCTGATTTTGAGTCCGTCCAATCTTCGCTGATATAGCAGACGTCTATCGGCAGGTTGCGCGCGCGGGTGCGGATTTGCGCTTCGACGCTCGTGGGCATGGTAATCAGTTTTCCCTTTTTCATCAATTGATTTTTATTTAAAAGTTATTGTAATCCTTTCATGGTGAAAGATATTCTGTTGCGCGACAGATCAACTTCCACCACTTTTACTTTTACGTGCTGGTTCAGTTTCACTACTTCTGAGGGATGCCTCACGAATTTATCGGCAAGTTGCGACACATGCACCAAACCGTCCTGATGTACGCCCACGTCCACAAAACATCCGAAGTTGGTGATATTGGTAATGATGCCCGGCAGCTCCATTCCCGCTTGCAGGTCTTCTACGCGGCGTATGTCCTGCGCAAATTGAAATTGTTTTGCCGGCGCGCGCGGGTCGAGACCCGGTTTTGCCAATTCCTTCATGATGTCGTTCAGCGTGGGCAATCCTACGCTGTCTGTCACGTAATTAGCCGGTTTTATTTGTTTTCGCAGCTGGTCGTTTTTCAACAGGTCGTTGACGGTTGCGTTCACGTCATCTGCCATTCGCTGCACGATATGGTAACTTTCGGGATGCACGGCGCTGTTGTCCAACGGATTTTCGGCGTCGGATATGCGTAGGAAGCCCGCGCATTGCTCGAAGGTTTTTTCGCCCATGCGGGGAACTTTTTTCAGCGTCTGACGCGAAGGAAAAGCTCCGTTTTCTCTGCGATAATCAATAATATTCTGCGCTAATTGCGGACCCAGCCCCGACACATACACCAACAAATGTTTACTGGCAGTGTTGACGTTGACGCCCACGAGGTTCACACAACTTTCTACCACCGTATCAAGGCTGTTTTTTAATTTGTTCTGATCTACGTCATGCTGGTACTGCCCGACGCCGATAGATTTTGGGTCAATTTTGACTAATTCGGCTAAGGGATCCATCAGTCTACGCCCGATAGACACTGCGCCGCGCACCGTCACGTCATAATCCGGAAATTCTTCGCGGGCTACTGCCGACGCCGAATAAATAGACGCGCCACTTTCGTTGACAACAAAGACCTGCAAGTCTCGCCCGAACGCCATACTCTGTATGAAACGCTCTGTTTCGCGACTTGCCGTTCCGTTGCCAATGGCGACGGCGTCAATTTTGTAGGCATTGACCAAAGACATGATTTTTCGTTTGGAATCAACTATTTCTCTTTGCGGCTTGTGGGGATATATGGTTTCGTTGTGCCGCAGATTTCCCTGCGCGTCCAAACATACGAGCTTGCAGCCGGAATTGAAGCCGGGGTCTATAGCCAGCACGTTTTTTTGCCCCAGCGGCGAAGCAAGCAGCAATTGTTTGAGGTTTTCGGCAAATACGCGAATGGCTTCCTCGTCGGCGCGTTCTTTTGCCGACGCTTCAAATTCGGTTTCGATGGACGGGCGCAACAGCCGTTTGTATCCGTCTTTGACGGCTTCTTCAACCTGAACGGATGCAGCGGTGGCGCCTTTCACAAAATATTTTTTGATGCTGTCTAACGCTTTTTGTTCGTCGGGTTCGATGGAGAGTCGCAGAAAAGCCTCGTCTCTACCTCGAAACATCGCCAACAAACGATGTGACGGACAGTGGCGCAACAATTCGGAACAGTCGAAATAATCGCGGTATTTTTCTCCGTCTTTTTCTTTATTTTTAACAAGTTTGGAATAAATCACTGCATCACGGGCAAACAAACGGCGAACGGCGTCGCGCGTTTTTGCGTCCTCGTTTACCATCTCGGCAATGATGTCGCGGGCGCCCTGTAAGGCGTCTTTCGCTGTGGGGACGTCGTCGGTCAGGTATTTTTCGGCAAGCGCGTCCACGTCGTTGTCGGTTTGCCGCATCAGTTGCAGCGCCAACGGTTCTAATCCGCGGTCGCGGGCAACCGACGCCCGGGTTTTGCGTTTGGGCTTGTAAGGAAGGTACAAATCTTCGAGGGCGGTCATGCTTTCGGCAGCATCAATCTGCTGTTTCAGTTCTGCCGTCAGTTTGCCCTGTTCTTCAATTGATTTTAAAATGGCTTCGCGGCGTTTGTCCAACTCGAGCAAACGCTCGTAACGGCTTTTGATGGCGGCTATCTGCACCTCGTCAAGGCTTCCGGTGCGCTCTTTCCGGTAGCGGCTGATGAAAGGGATGGTAGCCCCCTCTGCCAGCAACTCCAGCGTATTGCGCACCTGCTGCTCTGTCAGGCTTAACTCTTTGCTGATGATGAGAATATGTTGCTCCTTCATCACGCCATCCGTACCTTGTCGCCCACGTATTTACCTGCCGCCAACTTTTCTTTTACTTCCGAAAAGGCTTTGAGCGTAATTTCCACATCTTCCAACGTGTGAACGGCAGTGGGGATGAGTCGGAACAGAATCACGCCCTTCGGAACAACGGGATATACCACTATGGAGCAGAAAATATTGTAGTTTTCGCGCAGGTCGAGTATCACGTTGGTGGCTTCGGGAATTGTCCCGTTCATAAAAATGGGCGTTACCGGCGAATTGGTATTACCGATGTCGAAACCTCTTTCGCACAATCCTGTTTGCAGGGCTTTGACGATTGTCCACAGTTTTTCGCGCAGTTCGGGGCAATTGCGCAGCAGTTCGAGGCGTTTGAGGGCGCCTTCCACCATCGGCATGGGCAGCGATTTGGCGAAGATTTGCGAGCGCATGTTGTAGCGCAGGTAATTGATAACTGTTTCCGGACCAGCCACAAAACCGCCTATGCCTGCCATTGCTTTGGCAAAAGTGCCGAAAAAGAGGTCTACGCCATCCATCACGCCATAATGTTCGGATACGCCGGCGCCTGTTTTTCCCATCGTGCCGAAGCCGTGCGCGTCGTCGAGCAGGATGCGGAACTGGTATTTTTGCTTCAAAGCAACAATTTCATCCAATTTGCCGAGATCGCCCGACATGCCGAATACGCCTTCGGTGATCACCAATATCCCGCCGCCTGTTTCTTCGGTGAGTTTGGTAGCGCGTTGCAATTGTTTTTCGAGGCTTACCATATCGTTGTGCGCGTACACGAAACGCTTTCCGAAGTGCAGGCGCAGCCCGTCCATGATGCAGGCGTGACATTCGGCGTCGTACACGATCACATCGTGACGGGTCATCAGCGTGTCGATAATCGACACCATGCCCTGATAGCCGTAGTTCAACAAGTAGGCGTCCTCTTTCTTTTCAAAATCAGCCAATTGTTGTTCCAACTTTTCGTGCAAAACGGTTTGTCCCGACATCATTCGGGCGCCCATCGGATACCCCATGCCCCAACGCGCAGCCGATTCGCTGTCCTTCTCGCGAACTTCGGGATGGTTTGCCAAGCCGATGTAATTGTTCAAACTCCAGACAATCATTTTCTTGTCGCGAAATTTCATATGCGCGCCTATGTCGCCTTCGAGTTTCGGGAACGTAAAGTACCCGTGCGCGTCTTTACGGTATTGACCTAAAGGTCCCTCGCTTTCCTGTATTTTGTCAAAAATATCCACTGTCTTAAATTTTATTTATTGATTTTTATCTCTCGAAATTAATTGTACCCCAACGGCGCAAAGCCTGCCGGTCCCCTGTCGTCTAATTTTACAAAGCCGTGTCCGGCTTCATATTTCGACACGTTTTCGCCCAAAGCCATCAATAGACGCTTGGCGTGTTCGGGCGTGAGGATGATGCGCGATTTCACTTCCGCCTTTGGGATACCGGGCATGATACGGATAAAATCCAGTATGAACTCCGAAGACGAATGTGATATGATAGCCAGATTGGAATATATCCCCTGCGCTACGTCTTCCTTCAACTCAATGTTGATTTGGTTAGGTTGAGGACCCTTGTTCTGGTGTTGGTTCTGATTTTGATTTTGATTTTCCATATTAATTCTCCATTCTCAATTCTCCATTCTCAATTAAATTAGGCGTCTATTCTTGCGTATTTTGCGTGGCTTTCGATGAATGCGCGTCTTGGCGGCACTTCGTCGCCCATCAGCATAGAAAAGATGCGGTCGGCTTCGGCTGCGCTGTCGATGGTTACTTTGCGCAATGTACGTTTTGCAGGATCCATGGTGGTTTCCCAGAGTTGCTCGGCGTCCATTTCACCCAAGCCTTTGTAGCGCTGCACGGCGGGTTTTTCGCCGCGTGCAGTGGTCATTTCCTCAATGGCGGCGAGGCGTTGGTCTTCCGTCCAGCAGTATTGCCGTTTGGCGCCCCGTTTCACTAAATACAGCGGCGGGGTGGCAATGAACAGGTGTCCTTTCTGTATCAGCGCCGACATATGACGGAAAAAGAAAGTCATGATCAGCGTTGCGATGTGGCTACCGTCCACATCGGCATCGGTCATAATAATCACCTTGTTGTAGCGCAATTTCGTAAGGTTGAGCGCTTTGCTGTCCTCTTCCGTACCGATGCTCACGCCCAAGGCGGTGTACATATCGCTTATTTCCCTGTTTTCAAATATTTTGTGTTCCATTGCTTTTTCCACATTCAGGATTTTTCCCCTTAACGGGAGTATCGCCTGAAAGGCTCTGTCGCGTCCCTGTTTCGCGGTTCCGCCTGCCGAATCGCCCTCTACTAGATAAATTTCGCATTTTTCGGGGTCTTTATCGGCGCAGTCGGCTAATTTACCGGGAAGCCCCGCGCCCGACATCACGTTCTTGCGCTGTACCAATTCGCGTGCCTTACGGGCTGCATGACGCGCTGTAGCGGCAAGGATAACTTTTTCTACAATCGTTTTGGCTTCACGCGGATTCTCCTCGAGATATGTCCCCAGCGCTTCGCTCACCGCCTGATCAACGGATAGTGAAATTTCGGAGTTGCCAAGTTTGGTTTTCGTTTGCCCCTCGAATTGCGGCTCGGATACCTTCACAGAGATGATGGCGGTCAAGCCTTCGCGGAAGTCGTCGCCGCTGATGTCGAATTTCAGTTTTGCCAACATCCCCGATTTTTCGGCGTAGCCTTTCAATGTGCGCGTCAGTCCGCGACGGAAACCGGTCAGATGCGTGCCGCCCTCTATCGTGTTGATGTTGTTGACATACGAGTGTACATTTTCTGAAAAAGAAGTGTTGTACTGCATGGCGATTTCCACAGGCACGCCGTCTTTTTCTACTTCGGCGTTGATGGGCTTTTCAATGAGTTTTTCGCGTCCGGCGTCGAGGTATTGGATAAATTCGACCAATCCCTTTTCCGAAAAGAAATCGGACTTGCGGTATGCTTGCGCTACGTTCCCGTTTTCGTCGGCAATATCGGTCAAAATGCGTTTATCAGTGAGCGACAGACGGATTCCTTTGTTCAGAAACGCCAACTCGCGCAGGCGCGCTTCAAGAATTTCGAAATTGTAGTCTACCGTCTGGGTGAAGATGGTCGTGTCGGGACGAAACGTGATGACTGTTCCCGTCTTGTCCGTCTCGCCGGCAATAGATACATCCGCCTGCGGTTTCCCGATGCTGTATTCCTGTACGTATTTTTTCCCGTCGCGATGTATTTCGGCTTTAAAATATGACGACAGCGCGTTGACGCACGATACGCCCACGCCGTGCAAGCCGCCCGACACCTTGTACGAGTCTTTATTGAACTTTCCGCCGGCATGAAGAACGGTAAGCACTACTTCGAGCGCCGATTTTTTTTCCGTTTCGTGGTAGTCCACAGGAATACCGCGTCCGTTGTCGCTTACGGTGACCGAACCGTCTTCGTTGACCACCACGTCAATGTCGGTACAATAGCCGCCGAGCGCCTCGTCTATGGAATTGTCTACTACCTCGTACACCAAGTGGTGTAAGCCTCTGACGCCCACGTCGCCAATATACATCGCCGGACGTAACCGTACTGCCTCCAAGCCCTCCAGCACCTGGATATTGCTTGCTGAATAATCGCTGTTTTGCGCGTTTGCAGGATGTTGCTCCATTTTTATGAATTAATCTATAAACGGGGCAAAGGTAATCGTTTTTTTGGAAAATCTGAATTATTCATAAAAAAAGAGTGGATTGCGGGTCAAGCCCGCAATGACGTGCTAGCGCAGTCCCATGAAAAAAAATGTGATTTTTGGAAAAAAAAAATTTAAAAAAATTTAAAAAAAATTTTTGTTTTAAAAAAAATACTATATTTGCCATCGATTTTATTTCACCTCTCCAAATGAAAAACCGAGAATGATGATCGCAGAAAATTGCCAAAAAATTTTGAATGCTTGCCGCATTTTTTCCGATGAAATGGCTTCATTGAGTAAATTTGGCATGATTCTTGTAGAGAGAGAGAGAGAGAGAGAGAGAGAGAGAGAGAGAGAGAGAGAGAGAGAGACTAGAGAGATAGAAAAAA
>Ga0099364_10002586_pt1 | contig 28731 bp, 27 predicted proteins | sample TergutTh196P3_FD_73070 | JGI IMG/M metagenome (GOLD analysis project Ga0099364, IMG submission 73070) | Microcerotermes parvus P3 segment gut microbial communities from Pointe-Noire, Republic of the Congo - Th196 P3 | ecosystem: Host-associated > Arthropoda: Insects > Digestive system > Gut ...
GTTGTACAGCACAAAAATAGGATTGATTGACTTGAGACAGCATGTAGTTCATGTGGGAAAATCACAATGAAAGTGTCAGCGATGTCCTCGTACACCTGTAAACGATGTCTCCGGTCTGAACACCCGCAAGCGGGAGAGGGAACAACATTGCCATCTGCAAGACTTGCCACAAGTGGGAAAGGGGAAAAACATCCGCTCCATCTGCAGTTGTTCCCTCTCCCATTTATGGGAGAGTGTGGCCGAAGGCCGGGAAAGGGCGCGTAAAATGTGCGCACTTGAACCGGAACTGCTCTAAAGGGAAATTGGATTAAACGACGCGACAAAAGGCCGCAAGCGAACGCGCAGCGCGAAACGCTCACGCATAGGCATGAATATTGGTGCGGCTTGCGGCTTGCGGCTTGCGGCTTGCGGCTTGCGGCTTGCGGCTTGCGGCTTGCGGCTTGCGGCTAAAAAATTATTGCGCTCATTTTCGATTTATCAACTGATTTTTACAAAGTTTTACAACTTTTTTACCGCCTTGATCTTAAAGCTCAGCGAAACATGGCATATGACAGTTCACTCGCAACGAGAGATAAATATTAATCCCTTTAACATAGCATGTCCATAAGCTATATCAATTATTTAACAATTATGCCTATTTTTTCATGGCCCTTTTGGCAACGGAAAATGAATGTTCTCCTCATCCCCCGGAAGCTCTTTAACCGCACCGCATCCCACTTGCTTCAGGCATTCGATGACCTCGGCAACCAGTTTTTCCGGTGCGGACGCGCCCGCATAAACCTCTACCCTGACCTTGCCCGCCAGCCAGTCATTCTGAATTTCCTCGGCGGAATCCACGAGGTACGCTTCCACCCCCAGACTGGCGGCCACTTCGCACAGGTGGCGGGAATTGGAACTATTCAGGCTGCCTATCATAAGCGCCAGATCGCAAACAGTCCGCACAACATGCGTAGGAGTTCACGTTCCACTCACCCCTATACATGAAAGCCGCTTTATTAAGAGGGCTTGCTATCCCTTTCCATCAGCTTGTGAACCACCCACAAAAACTGGGAGCGCGTCATCAGGAAGGTATTGACGCGGTCCTCGGCATGTTGCGGATAACCTTGCGCGATTGAGTGGCACATGGCATGGGCGATACTCCGCAGTTGTTGCATCGTATCCTTCAGGAAGGAGATATCGGAACCATTGCCATCCGCAACGGAAATCGCCTTGCGATGCCAACGATCAAACGCGCCGCATTCATCATCTTCCTCAAACGGCGGGCGCTCGCCGGTCGCCAGCACATGCGCCAGCAGGCGCTCGCTCCAGCGGCGGACGTTTATCTCCATGACAATAAACGGCAAATGCTTGTGTTTTAAAGGCATCCGTGCGTTGCTCTGCCATTCCGGATCAGGCTGCCATTCCCGCAACCAGTCAGCGACGGCATGTACCCCCAGGGGATGAGAAATACCGTAGCCCCGCGCAAAATCGCAACCCAGGCAAAGCAGCACCGTGCCATGCGAAACGCTTTCCACCCCTTCAGCAATGATCTGATATTTGAAAGCTGCCGCCAAACTGATAATGCCCTCAACAATCATCATGTCTTCCGGATTTTCAAGCATTCCGCGCACAAATCTCTGATCCAGTTTCAGGATGTCGACCGGCAGGCTGCGCATCGCGGCCAGGGAAGAATAGCCGGTGCCAAAATCACCCAGGGCAACCAACATGCCCAACTGGCGACAATTCCGGATCGCGCGCGCTGCTTCCTCATTTTTGTCCAGGTCGGAGAAGGCTAGAACGTCTATTTCCAGCAGATCGGGACGAAGGAGCGGATAACTTTGCAGTTGCGCTTCGACAAAAGGCAGGAAACCGGGCGATAAAAGCTGGTTGTGGGAAATGTCAAGAGAAAGCCCAAGGCTCAAACCTCGCTCATGCCAATAATTGAGTTCGGAAAGCGCCGTGCTGACAACCCATTCGCCCAGATGAATCTCCACCTCAGTTCCCAGCAGACGGGAAATAAACTCAGGATAGGAAAGCAAACCCAGTTCAGGATGCTGCCAACGCAACAGGGCAGACATCCCCATCACTTTTCCGGTACGAAGGTCAACCGTCGGCTGGTATTCAAGATAAAACTCATTGTGATTCAATGCGGATTCGACATGCGCCCAGTCTTCCATGCGCTGAAAAGAACGTTGCTCCTCTTCCAGAGAAAAAATCTGATACCGGGCGCGGCCTGCGCGTTTGGCAAGGTACATGGCCTGGTCGGCATGGCGCAACAGCGAATCCGGGTCGGCGTCGTCTTCAGGATAGTAGGTAACGCCGATGCTGGCAGACAGGGTTATCGTGGCTTCGTTCAGCGGGAAAGGCGAAGCAAGCTGGGCAAGCACCCGTTCCAGGGTATTGATGTAATCGGCGCGCGTGCTGCCATCGCAGAGAACAAGCGCAAATTCATCCCCGCCCAGGCGTGCGACGGTATCGCTTGCCCGAAGAACTCCGACGATGCGCTGCGCGACGCTTATCAAAAGCTGATCTCCCGCTTTGTGACCGTAGGTATCGTTTACCGGCTTGAAATTGTCCAGATCAAGGTAAGCAACCGCAAGCAGCGTCTTGTTACGCCTGGCCTTGCTCATGGCAACCCGAAGCCGGTCGGTGAACATAACCCGATTGGGCAGGCCGGTCAGAATATCGTAATGGGCAAGACGCTCCAACTCCTGCTGCTGCTCTTTCATAGACGAAATATCAACAAAAATGCCAACATAATGAAGGAGATTCTCGTTCTCGTCTTCATCGCGCATGACCGCTATGGAAAGCAGTTCCGGGTAGACTTCCCCGTTTTTGCGCCTGTTCCAGATTTCCCCCTGCCAAAAGCCTTTGTGTATCAGATCATTCCACATGACGCGATAAAATTCGTCGTTATGCCGCCCTGATTTCAAAAGGCGCGGATTGCCCCCAATCACTTCTTCCCGCCGATAGCCCGTCACCTGCTCAAAAGCATGGTTTACATCCTGAACAGTGCCGGAACTATCCGTAATGCAGATACATTCGTGAACATTCTGGAAAATACCGGCAAGTGTGCGGGCGCGCCGGTGTTTCGCCATGTTTTCGCTATCGTCTACCAGATAACTATGCAATTTGGCGACATTACCACTTTGTTTGAATTCAACGGAGACGTATTCCCGAATCCAACGCCATTTGCCATCATCGTCCATTACCCGATAGGCTTGCTGCCAATGCGGTTGTTTCCGCACATGGATATTATCCCGCGCTGTGCTCTTAACCCGCTCCCTGTCTTCCGGCGCAACCAGATCAAGCCAGCGAAAATCCGGGGTGAATAAGCGTTTTTCGGAAATGCCCAGTACGCTGGCAAGATTGTCCGAAGCCGCCAGAATTCGTTGTGTACCGCTCTCCCAGTCCCATTCCAATTCGGCCACCATCCCATGCGAAAAAAGTTTTCTCCACAATTTCCCTTTATTCAGGCGGTTTTTCCCCAATGGCAAACGCTCCCGGAATATCCCAATCAGTACGCCGAGCGCAAACGCCAGCAGCAACCCAAAATCAGCGGGGGAAAGAATAAAAAGACCCATGCCTTCTGCCGTTCTCCATGCCAGGACTACAGCGGCACACAGAAGAACAGGCAAAATAAACTTTTTTGCGCGAAGGGAAGAAAAATCCCTGGTCAACATTTCGATTCACTGACTACATTACTGTATCCATCATATGGGAGCAGGATATATTCTATGCCAGTCAGGCAATTAAAAAAAGTACTCGCGTTTAATTCAGGCATAGCGCGTTCACCCTGGCGAAATTTAGCGCCAGTATAACAAAATGGCGACAATACGGTATTGCGGCAATAGCCCATTTAAACCTTACGGAAAATCCACTTCCACGCCAACCACTCGAGCATATCTTTTGCTCAGGTCATACAGTCGCCCCAAAAAGTCGGAAAGGCTGCATGACAACCCACCAGCATAAAACTTGCAACCGGCGCAATTGAATCGCCTCGCCATAAATGGCGGCTACTCCTCGATACGATTCAATCGCCCAACCCTAAAGAACCGGTCGTTTTTTCCGATAGTACACTTGCGTGGCGGCGTTTCATCCCTATCCGGCGCCGCCCGCTTTTACGAAGGAGCATATCATGAACATCGTATACGATAGCCCACACTACTCGGTATTCACTTATCCGTTGCAGGAAGGGTTTGAATTATTGGACAAGGACGCCATGCGCATGTTGTTCCTGCAAGGCCCTTTCGCCCGCCACTTCCACTCCGCGATCAACAATATCCCGGAAAACGAGCGCACGATAGAAAAAATAGACGCCTTTCTTGAATGCTACTGCCAGGGCAGCGCGGCACAGCCCATCGTGCTGCATTGAGCGGCTTTTCGTCACTATGCCCGCCCCAATATTCTGGCGAGGACTTCGTAGAGATCCGTCGACAGGCCAGCAGGCTTGGCAAGCGCATCAGCCAGCGCGGTACGCGCGTGTCCACGCCGGGTTGCGTCAAATTTTTGCCACTGCTCAAAAGCGCGGGCAATGCGGGCCGCGACCTGGGGATTGCGTTCATCCAGCGCCAATATTTCCGCAATCATGAAACGATAGCCCGCGCCATCGGCAGCGTGAAAATGCGGAAGATTCGCGCCGAAGGTACGAAAAAGAGCGTAAATCCTGTTGGGGTTGTTCCCTTCAAAAGCCGAATGTCGGCTCAGCTTCTCAACCACGGCAAGCGTATCAGGACGGCGGCCTGAAGCCTGCGCCGCCAGCCATTTGTCCAATACCAGCGGTTCATGCTGCCAGTCTGCGTAAAATGCCGTCAACGCCTCTTCCCGTTCCGGGCAAACCTCACTCTTGCCATAAGCCAGGGCGGCAAGCGCGGCAAAACGATCCGTCATGTTGTCCGCCTCCCGATATTGCCGAAGGGCAAGTTGCCGGTAGACTGGTTTCTCCAGTTCCAGTAAATAGGCAAGACAGATATGCCGCAAGGCTCGCCGCCCCGCTGCAATCGCCGTGAATTGATAGCTCCCTTCAGGCGCAAGATCGTGATAAAGCGCCAGCAATTCCGCTTCCAGATGTTCCGCCAGCGCATAACGCAGGCTATCACGCGCAGCGCGAAGCGCGTCCGGGTCAATTTCACCTTCCCGCGCCAGCATTTCAGCCAGCGCGATTTCAGCGGGCAAGGTCATGATTTCCGCGACAAAAGCATTGCCCCGCTCATTGCGTCGTTCCAGCAACGTCTGCAATATGTTCGCAAAAACTGCGGCTTCGTCCGCGCTACAAGCGCGTTTCTCCCGTGCTGCCGCCAGAATCAGGTCGCAGGCAAGACGCTGACCAGTATTCCAGGCAGCAAACGGATCGCTCTCACACACGGCCAGTAAGCCAAGCTCCCTGGGCGTGTAGGCATAATCCAATACCACCGGCGCGGAAAAAGCGCGCAACAAGGAAGGAACCGGCTTTCTCTCTATCGCCTCAAAGACGAATTTCTGTTTTGCCTGCTCCACGATCAGGCAACAAGCCGAGCCGGATATTTCCGTACCCGTGTCATCAAACAGCGCGATCTTGAGCGGTATCAGGCAGGGGCGCGCGCTGCCCTGTATTTCCACGGCTTTGGGATTGCTCTGTTCGACGGTAAGCGTATAGCGGCGCGTTTGCGAATCAAATTCTGTCCACACAGAAAGGCGCGGCGTGCCGGGAGCCGAATACCAGTTCAGGAAAGACCCCATCAGCGCAAAGCCGGACGCATCCGCCATCGCCGCCACAAAATCCTCGCAGGTCACGGCTTCGCCGTCGTGTCTTGCAAAATACTCCGCCAATCCCGCGCGAAAGGCGTCCCTGCCGATCATGGTCTCTATCATCCGCACAACTTCCGCGCCCTTTTCATACACAGTTGCCGTATAAAAATTGTTGATTTCCATATAGGAATCCGGGCGCACCGGATGCGCCATCGGCCCCGCGTCCTCCGGAAACTGCGCGGCGAACAAGCCTCTGACCTCACGGATACGGGCAATCCTGGAATCATGCGTATCCGCGCCGAATTCCTGATCGCGGAATACGGTTAATCCTTCCTTCAACGACAACTGAAACCAGTCCCGGCACGTTACCCGATTACCGGTCCAGTTGTGGAAGTATTCATGCGCCACAACCCGCTCAATCCCCGCAAAATCCGAGTCTGTCGCCACTTCCGGTTTTGCCAGCACATATTTTGCGTTGAAGATGTTGAGTCCCTTGTTTTCCATGGCTCCCATGTTGAAATCGCTGACCGCGACAATCATGTATCGCTCAAGATCGCATTCCAGACCGAAGCGTTCCTCGTCCCAGCGCATTGCCTTCTTCAACGCAAGCATGGCATGTTCGCACTGGTCGAGACGCCCCGGCTCCACGTAGATGCCAAGGTCTACCTTGCGACCACCGGCGGTCACGAAACTACCCTCCAGAACATCCAGGCGGGCGGCAACCAGCGCGAACAGATAACATGGTTTGCGGAATGGGTCCTGCCAGACGGCGTAATGGCGACCCTGCCCTTCCTCGCCGCTCTCAATCAGATTGCCGTTGGACAAGAGCACGGGAAAAACCTGTTTGTCGGCGTGGATCGTCACCACAAAGCGGGTCATCACGTCAGGGCGGTCGGGAAACCAGGTAATCCGCCGGAAGCCTTCGGCTTCGCACTGGGTGAAATAGCCGTTTTGCGAACGATAAAGGCCGGAAAGCCTGGTATTTTTGTCGGGATAAACCTTGACCAAGGTGTTCAGGGTAAACTGCTCTGGCAGTCCTTGCAGCTCACGCCCTTCTGCCACTTCCACAAAGTTTGTTTCAGCTTCCGCAACAGTAAAGCGCAACGTTTCCAGCGCCTCGCCATGAAGCAGCATCCGTCCGCGCTCTCCCTTATGAGCGGGATTGGCCTGAAAGATGATTTTTGCCGCGACGAATGCGACGATCTCCCCGCCTTCTTTCTGAAAATCCACGTCCAGCGCAATGGATTCAGCAAGGTAAGCGGGGGGTATGTAATCCTTGAGGTAAATGGTTCCTGGGGTAGCGGTCATAATCAACACAATAAAAAAACCCGCAGCAGGCGCGGCGGGTTACAGGGAACGGCGAAACGCCCCAATTCCGGGGCTTTATCGCCACGATTCCGGCGGATGGATGAACACCCACAAGTTTTTCCCGCCAGCAATGGCGGAATCAGCAACGCGCACGTTCAGCGAAGACCGGCCGCGTATTCGGAAACCGCCTTGATATCGTGGTCGGTCAGTTTTTCCGCAATATCGCGCATCATACTTCCCGGGTCATTGCTCCGTTCGCCAGTGCGAAAATGGGTAAGCTGAAGCGCAAGATATTCGGGAAACTGCCCGGCAAGCGCCGGATATTGCGTCGGCAAACCGTGGCCGGAAGGGCCGTGACAACCAGAGCATGCGGGAATGCCCTTGTTCATATCGCCACCGCGCCAGAGGTCACGCCCCCGGGCAATCAGGGTGTCGTCCCTGGCAACCTCAGGTTTCAAGACTTGACTGGCATACCAGGCCGCGACATTCCGCTCATCCTCTTCGGTAGCGACGGTCATAGCCATAGGCGTCATGAAAGGGTCCACCCGCTCGCCGGATTTGAACTGGCGCAGTTGCTTGATGGTGTATTCATAAACCTGTCCGGCAAGATGGGGATAGTTGGGAACCAGACTATTGCCATCCTCGCCGTGACATGCGATACAGACACTTTTCGCCAACGCCTCGCCAAGTTTCGGGTCGCCTTTCGGAACTTCCTGCGCGGCGGCAGGAAGAATGCCAAGAGCAGCAGCAAGGGATACTGACAGCGCCAGCTTGCGGACTGAATGATGATCCATGTTCAAACTCCCTCCAGAAGAAAAGAATCGGGAAATTTCTGCAATTTCAAACCTGTTATTCTATAGTAATTCCTCTGAATTGTTCGTCTTCTTCCATGTCCCTGCTCAAGAAAGCCATATTTCATACTACCGTTGCCCGCCTCGCCGCGTTGCCGACAGACGCCATTGCGGAAGTCGCTTTCGTGGGGCGTTCCAACGCGGGCAAATCTTCGGCCATCAACACGCTGGTCGGCCAGACCAGGCTTACCCATGTCAGTAAAACGCCAGGACGTACCCAGCACCTCAACTACTTCTCCCTGTCTCCGGGCAAATATCTGGTCGACCTGCCAGGCTATGGCTTTGCCAAAGTGCCGGAAGCCGTTAAGCGTCAGTGGGAAGGTCTGCTCGCTCCCTATCTTGAGTGGCGCGAACCCTTGGTCGGCCTGATACTTATCATGGATTGCCGCCATCCTCTCACAGAACTCGACTGCCGGATGCTGGACTGGTTCGCCCCCACCGGGCGACCGATACACATTCTGCTTTCCAAGGCCGACAAACTCTCCCGGCAGGCGCAAATGCAAGCGTTGAAAAAAACACGCGCCGCGCTCACCATCCCTGGTGAACAATGCTCAACCCAGCTTTTTTCCAGCCTGAAAAAAACAGGTGTGGAAGAATGCGAGGCGGTGCTCGCCCGCTGGCTTGCTTTCCCCTGAATATCCCGATAAGGAAAAATACCCATGCCAAATTATTTCGCTGCTTTTCCCGCGACCCGGATGCGCCGGATGCGGCGCGATGATTTTTCCCGCCGCCTGATGCGCGAAAACATCCTCACATCAAACGACTTCATCTATCCCGTTTTTGTGCTGGATGGGGAAAAACGCCGCGAGGCCGTCCCTTCCATGCCCGGAATCGAGCGGGAAAGCGTGGATTATCTGCTCGCCACCGCTGAACGCGCGCTTGCCCTCGGCATTCCGGCCTTGGCGCTGTTTCCGGTAATTGACCCGTCATTGAAGACCCCGGATGCCAGAGAAGCCTGGAACCCGGACGGCCTTGTCCCCAGAGCCGTGCAAGCCCTGAAAAAGCGCTTTCCCGAACTGGGCGTCATGACGGATGTCGCCCTTGACCCTTATACCAGTCACGGGCAGGACGGTTTGATTGACCCTAATGATCCCAAAGGCTATGTGTTGAATGACGAAACTCTGGAAGCGTTGGTAAAGCAGGCATGTTCTCACGCGGCGGCGGGCGCGGATGTTGTCGCGCCCTCGGATATGATGGATGGACGTATCGGGCGAATTCGCGCCGCGCTGGACGCCGCCGACCAGATTCATACCCGCATCCTTGCCTATTCCGCCAAGTATGCCTCCGCCTTCTATGGCCCGTTTCGGGATGCCGTGGGGTCGGCGGCCAATCTCGGCAGGGGCGACAAAAGCACCTATCAGATGGACCCCGCCAATGGCGATGAAGCGTTGCGCGAAGTGGCGCTTGATCTTGCCGAAGGAGCGGATATGGTTATGGTAAAGCCCGGAATGCCTTATCTTGATGTTGTCCGCCGAGTCAAGGAAGAATTCGGCGCGCCTACCTATGTGTATCAGGTAAGCGGGGAATACGCGATGCTAAAAGCCGCCGCCCAGAACGGCTGGCTGGATAATGACGCGGTTATGCTGGAATCCCTGCTTGCCTTTAAGCGCGCGGGCGCGGACGGCATTCTGACCTATTTTGCTCTGGAAGCGGCTGAGTGCCTACGCGCGGGCAGGGGGTGAGGGCGCAGCATGAGGTTGAGCGGCGGCGTAGCCTGCAAACTTTCAGCTTGTAGCTTTGCCGCAACCGCAAATAAACAGCTTCAGGATTTCTGGCAGCGTCATTCTGACGCAGAACAGCCTTTAAGGGCTTGGGCAGGGAGTACGCGACTTGATAAATGCCGAAACCATTACCCAGGAGGCGTGAAATGGATATCAAGCCCATAAAAACCGAAGCGGATTATCAAGCGGCATTGTGTGAAATTTCCGCTTTGTTCGACGAGCAGCCGGAACCCGGAACGCCTGAAGGCGACCGCTTTGAAATTCTGATGACCCTTGTTGAGAGCTTTGAAGCGCGCCATTATCCGATAGCCTTGCCCGACCCTATAGAGGCAATCAAATTCCGCATGGAGCAGGCCGGATTGAAGGCCAAGGATATTGCGCCCGCCATCGGTCACGTCAACCGTGTCTATGAAGTCTTGAACCGCAAGCGCAATCTGACTCTGGCGATGATCCAACGTTTGCATACGCTTTTCGGCATTCCTGCGGAAAACTTGATTCAGCCACAGGAAAGGGTTGTTTGACCATGCGAGCTACACATGGTTGCCATGACACAAAACCACTTCAAACGCAGCCGACCTCGTGACCAGCCTGTGTGACCAGCCTGTAAGTGATTCAATGCCGCCAATTACAGGCTGTGCTAAAATTCCCAAATTCAACCCGCTATTTTGCCTGTGCCTCCGCCTGCCCGGACTTTTGATTTTCACTGCCACTCCAACATTTCCGACGGCTTTTTGCCGCCGACTCATTTGGTTGAGCAAGCGGCGAAACAAGGCGTCAGGCATCTGGCGCTGACCGATCATGATGATGTCGGCGGACTTGCCGAAGCGCGTGCCCAGGCCTCTGCCCTTGACATACGCTTCACCAACGGCATAGAAATTTCCATAGAATGGGAAGGCATTTCCATTCATATTTTGGGGCTTGACTTCGACCCCGCTACCCTGGAACTCCTGAATGGGCTGGAATGGATCCGCGACGGGCGCGTAAAACGGGCAAAAAAGATGGGGCAAATACTGGAAGAACTCGGCATCCCCGGCGCGTATGAAGGGGCGCTACGCCACGCCAGCAATCCAGCCTTGATTTCCCGCGCCCATTTCGCCCGCTATCTGGTGGAAATCGGGATGTTCAGCGAACCGCAAAAAGTATTCAAGCGCTATCTGTCGCCCGGCAAACCCGGTTACGTCTGCCACGAAACGGCGCAACTGCCGGATTGCCTCAACTGGCTCAAGGCGGCAAACGGTGTGGCCGTTGTGGCGCATCCCGGACGCTACCCCATGCGCGCCGGACAGATGCAACGCTTTTTGTCCGAATTCAAGGACCTAGGCGGCGAAGCAATTGAAGTTTCCAGCAACGGTTATGCCACGGAACACATTCGCCATTTTGCCCGATTGGCGCGAGAATTCGGCTTTTACGCTTCGGGCGGTTCTGATTTTCATGGCCCGCCCGAATCCTACGCAAGATTAGGCGAGTTTGCGCCAATTCCAGAAGATTTGCCGCTGGTAACAAAATTATTCAAGGATTGAAGACGCAATGCCGCTGATTTTGAACGTTGAGCATCCCAACCCACGCGCCATTGCTGAGGCCGCGCGCCGTTTGCATGCCGGCGCGGTCATCGCCTTTCCGACCGATTCCTGCTACGCCCTGGGGTGTCATCTGGGCGACAAGGACGCGCTGAATCGCCTGCGCGCGCTACGCGAACTGGACGAGCGTCATCATCTGACCCTGATGTGCCGGGACTTGTCCGACATAGCCAAATACGCCCGCGTGGATAATAGCCAATACCGTCTTCTGAAAGCGACAACCCCCGGCAGCTACGTTTTTATTCTGGAAGGAAGCAAGGAATTGCCGCGCCGCGTCATGCACCCGAAGCGCAAGACCATCGGCCTGCGGGTGCCGGATCACCCGGTAGCGCAGGCATTGCTTACCGAACTTGCGGAACCTCTCCTGACCGCAACCCTGCTTTTGCCCGGCGATAACGCGCCGCTCTCCGAAAGCTGGGAGATTTGCGACCGCTTGCGCGGTCGTCTGGATTTGGTACTGGATGGCGGTGTGTGTGGCACTGAGCCGACTACCGTCATTGATCTGACGAACGCTGCGCCGGAGTTGGTGCGCGCCGGAAAAGGGCTGCTTGCCCCCTTTGGGTTGTGAGGCACAATATGAATAACGGATGGATCACAATCCTCATCATCGCCGCCCTGCCCATGCTCATGGCTATTACCTTACATGAGGCGGCGCATGCCTATGCGGCGTTCAAATGCGGCGATGCGACCGCTGCCCTGGCAGGGCGCGTATCCCTGAATCCGCTCGTCCATATTGATCCCGTCGGCACTGTGCTAATCCCCGGCCTGATGCTCCTTGTTTCCGGCGGCACGTTCGCCTTTGGCTATGCCAAACCGGTGCCGGTCAATTTCGCCCGCTTGCGTAACCCGAAGCGAGACATGCGCTGGGTCGCCGCCGCTGGCCCGCTCGCCAATCTCGCTATGGCAATCGCCTGGCTGCTCCTGCACAAACAGATTGCCAATCCGCCGGAATCGCAGTTTGCCGACGCCCTTTTACAGGTGTGCGCCTTCGGCGTCACGATCAATCTTGTGCTGATGCTTTTGAACCTCCTGCCCTTGCCGCCTCTGGACGGGGGACGCATCGTGACCAGCCTGTTGCCTATGCGTCTGGCAATCCCCTATGCGAAAATTGAACCTTATGGCATTATCATCCTGTTGCTGCTTCTCATTTCCGGAATCCTGGGCAAAATCCTGGAGCCGCTTTTGGACGCCATGCTTTATCTCCTGCAAACCCTTTTTTGACGACGGTTATCACCATGTATTGCGAACGCGTACTTTCCGGGATGCGCCCCACCGGGGCGCTGCATCTGGGGCATTATCACGGGGTATTGGCCAACTGGACACGCCTGCAACATGAATATCCCTGCCTCTTCTTCGTTGCCGACTGGCACGCGCTTACCACCCAATACGACGATCCGCGCCATATCCAGAAAAACATTATAGACATGGTAGTGGACTGGCTGGCTGCCGGAGTTGATCCCGCCCAGGCCATTCTGTTTGTCCAGTCGCATGTGCCGGAACACGCTGAATTTCATCTCCTGCTCTCCATGATGACCCCGCTGGCTTGGCTGGAACGGGTTCCCACCTACAAGGATCAGCAGGAAAAACTGAGTGGCAAGGATTTGACGACTTATGGCTTTCTTGGCTATCCGCTCCTCCAGGCCGCCGATATTCTCATCTACCGCGCCAGCAAGGTGCCGGTCGGCGAAGATCAGATACCGCACGTCGAATTTTCCCGCGAAATCGCGCGTCGTTTCAATTACCTGTTCGGGCGCGAGCCGGATTTCGAGGAAAAAACGCGGGAAGCCATCAGGAAAATGGGCAGCAAAAAGGCGCGTCACTATGAAGAACTGCGCGTTCGCTACCAGCAGGAAGGCGAGCGGGAGGCCATAGACCAGGCGCACGCGCTCCTGGACGACGTTCAGCACCTTTCTGTCGCTGATCGGGAACGCCTGTTTGGCTACCTTGAAGGCTCCGGCAAGATGATTCTGGCCGAGCCGGACGCGCTGTTAACGGAAGCCTCGAAAATGCCCGGTCTGGACGGGCAAAAAATGAGCAAGTCCTACGCCAACACCATTGCGCTCAGGGAAGCGCCCGATTCCGTCGCCAAAAAAATCCGCGCAATGCCCACCGATCCGGCGCGTGTGCGCCGCTCCGATCCGGGCGATCCACAGAAATGCCCGGTCTGGCAATTGCACCAGATTTATTCCGACGATGCCTGTCGCGCCTGGGTCAAACAAGGCTGTCATGACGCGGGAATCGGTTGCCTCGAATGCAAACAGCCGGTTATTGACGGCATTCTGCAAGAACTCGCGCCCATGCGGGAACGCGCCCAATATTACGAAGCTGATGTCAACCTCGTGCGAAACATTCTGGCGGAAGGCAGTGAAAAAGCCAGGGATATGGCGCGGGAAACCATGCGTGATGTGCGGGAAGCCATGGGCGTGGCGCTGGATTGAACGTGAGCGTACTGCCGCTCACTCAGGCAAGTGGCAGATAACGCACTTTCAGTATTTCGATTTCCCTGATCCCGGCAGGCGTCCGCAGGCGACAGGCGTCGCCCTCCCGCGCCTTCAGCAACGCGCGCGCGAGCGGCGAAACCCAACTGATCCGCCCGCCAGAAGCATCCGCTTCATCAATGCCGACAATGGCGAAAGTCTGTTCCGGCTCGCCGTCAAAACTGAGCGTAACCGTCGCGCCAAAAAAAATCTGCTCGTTGTCGCCTTGCAGCATGGGATCAACCACCTGGACATTTTCCAGACGCTTGTTTAAGAAACGAATGCGCCGGTCAATTTCACGCAGGCGTTTTTTGCCGTAGATATAATCGCCATTTTCCGAACGGTCGCCATTGCTCGCCGCCCAGGCGACCACTTCCACAACACGCGGCCGCTCTTCCCGAATCAGGTAATCCTGCTCGGCAAGCAGGCGGGCATGCCCAGCGGGTGTAATGTAGTTCCTGCTGCCAGTTGGCAGACGCGGCTCCAAAGGCGCGACATCTTCTTCGCCATCGTCCGCGTCTTCGCGCAAAAAAGCCTTGTTCATTTAATCCGGCAAAGTATCGGCTTAACGCAGGTTGCTCAGATAAGCGGCAACCGCCTTGATATCCGCGTCTTTCAGGGGCGCGACAGAAGCGCTCATCCGTGGGTCCTGCCGCTCGCCGCTGTTCCGGTGATAACGGATAGTTGCCACCACGAGATATGCTTCATGTTGTCCCGCCAGGCGCGGAATTAATTCGTCGCCAAGAGCTTTATCGCCATGACAACGGGCGCAAGATGCCGTAAAAAGACGCCCGCCGGCTTTAGTGTCAACAGTAGCGCGCGCTCTGCCGGAACCGGGATTCTGACTGGCGTAGAAGAGAGATAGCTGTACTTTTTCCTCTTCCTGCAGAGCATTGATCATGCCTTGCATAAAGTGATCCTTGCGTTGCCCATTGCCAAATTTGCGCGTTTGCTCAAGCAAATAATCGGCATTTTGTCCGGCCAGGTTGGGAACATCCGGCAGGACGCTGATCCCGCTGTCGCCGTGGCAATTAGCGCAAAAAGCAGCGATTTTGCGCCCTGCTCCTCGCGCTGACCACAACATATACGGATCGGAACTGATCTCCTTCAAGCGCGCGTCGCCTGCGTAAACGCCGCTGCCTGGCCAGAACGCCACCAGACATGCCACGGCAAGCAGCAACGCCTGAAAAGAAGGATAACGGATTTTCTGCATTTTGCTTCTCCTTGCTGTCGGGCGGCAAATGGCGCGCTTTCAGTATCCTGATCCCGCAAAAAAAGCCTTGTCCATATTTAATCCAGCAAAACATGCCGATTACGGCAGGCTGCTCAGATAGGTGGCAACCGTCTTGATGTCCGCATCCTTCAGGGGCGCGACAGCCGCAGCCATCTGTGGGTCCTGCCGCTCGCCGCTCTTGTTGCGGTAACGGGTAACGGACATTACAAGATATTCTTCATGCTGGCTTGCCAGGCGCGGAATCAATTCATTGCCGTGCGCCTTCTCGCCATGACAACGGGCGCAGGATTTTTTGAACACCAGCCTGCCAGCTTCCACGCTGGCCGGATTCGGCTTACCAGGGCGAGGATTCTGACTGGCATAAAAGAGGGACAGTTGTATTTTTTCCTCTTCCTTTAATGCTTTAATCAGACCCTGCATGAAGGGGTCTTTGCGTTCACCGGTACCGAATTTGCGCGTTTGTTCCAGCAGATAGTCAACATTTTGCCCTGCCAGATTCGGAACTTCCGGCAGGTTGCTGACTCCGTTGTTGCCATGACAGTTGGCGCAAAAGGCAGCAATTCTGCGTCCCGCTTCCTGCGCCACCCGCAAGGTATGCGGATCAGAATTGATCTCCTTTAAGCGAGCGTCTGCCGCATAGGCGCTGCCGCCAGACCAGAACATGCCTGCCGCGGCAAGCAGCATGGCATAAAAAGAGAGGAGTCGGGTTTTCTGCATCTTGTCTTCCTTAAATTACATCTGAATGAAGTGTTCACGATAATGCTTCAATTCGTCAATAGATTCGTAGATATCAAGCAACGCCATATGCGCGCCCCGCTTCTGGAATTTTTTGTACACCTCCGGCTTCCAGCGTTTGCAGAGCTCCTTTAAGGTACTGACATCAAGGTTGCGATAATGAAACCAAGCCTCCAGTTTGGGCATGTACCGTGCCATAAAGCGGCGATCCTGGCAAATGGAATTGCCGCACATCGGCGAAATGTTGGGAGGCGCAAATTGTTGCACAAACAGAAGCGCCTCGGCTTCAACCTTTGATTCATCCTGACTGGAAGCGCGCACCCGCTCCAGCAGGCCGGAACGGCTGTGGGTTTTTCTATTCCATTCATCCATCCCCTCAAGCACCGCGTCTTCCTGATGGACAGCCCAGGCGGGCGACTCGGCCAGCACGGACAGACTGGCGTCTGTCACCACAACAGCAAGCTCAAGAATTCGGTCGCTATCAGGCATCAGTCCGGTCATTTCCATATCAAGCCAAACAAGGTTTGTTGCGTTACATACCATATAATCGTTGCTTCATGAAAACAATTATTCTCTCACAGCTTGCCTGAACGAAGAGCATGATTTGACGTTTCCGGCAATATTTTAGTACATTCGCATCCATGACTTCAGAGATTTTTACCGCCCTGACCGCCTCTGCGCTTATTTTTGGCCTGCTTGCCAAACTCTGGCTGAATCTGCGCCAGCAACGTTTCGTCACGGCTCGCCGGGGAGCCGTGCCGGAAGCCTTTGCCGGACAGATTGATCTCCCGGCGCACCAGAAGGCCGCCGACTATCTGTGCGCGCAAAGCAGATTGAACCGGGCAGACCTCGTGCTGGGCGCGATCCTGTTCCTTGTTCTGACCTGGGGCGGGCTGCTTGCCTGGCTCAACCATTTCTGGGAGGCGCAATTTTCCTCCACTCTCTGGCGTGGCGCGGTCTTGATCGCCAGCGTCGCCCTGCTCTCCATGCTGCTTGACCTGCCGCTGGCGGCCTACCGGAGTTTTTCTCTGGAAGCGCGTTTCGGCTTCAATCGCATGACCCCCAAACTCTTCTGTCAGGATTTGCTGAAAAACACCCTGCTCGCTATTCTGCTCGGCCTGCCGTTCCTTCTGCTGATTCTCTGGCTGATGACGGCGGCGGGCAATTTCTGGTGGTTTTATGCCTGGCTCGTCCTGGCAGGTTTCAATCTGCTAATGATGGTGATCTATCCGCTCTGGATCGCGCCCTGGTTCAACCGCTTTACTCCGTTGGCTCCCGGTGAAGCGCGTGAACGGATCGAACAACTGCTAAAGCGCGGCAATTTCAGCGCGCGCGCCATTTTCGTCATGGACGGTTCACGCCGTTCCACTCATGGGAACGCCTACTTCACCGGCTTTGGCAAATCCCGGCGGATCGTGTTTTTCGATACCCTGCTTGAGCGCCTGACTCCTCCGCAAATCGAAGCTGTGCTGGCGCACGAACTGGGGCATTTTCACCATCGCCATATCATCAAGCGAATCGCGTTGATTTTTGTTTTTTCCCTCGCTTTTTTCGCGCTTTTAGGACACCTGATGTACGCGCCCTGGTTCTTTGCGGCGCTGGGGGTTGGCGCGGAAAATACCGGCGACGCCGCGCTTGCCCTGCTGCTGTTTACACTGGTCGTACCCCTGTTTGCCTTTTTCTTCACGCCACTGTTCAGCCATCTTTCCCGCCGCGACGAGTTTCAGGCCGACGCTTACGCTGTTCGCATGAGCTCCGCTACGGCGCTCGTCGAGGCGCTGGTCAAACTATACAGGGACAACGCTTCCACCCTGACGCCTGATCCGCTCTATTCGCGCTTTTATGATTCCCATCCCCCGGCCTCCGAGCGCGTCGCCCGCCTCTTGTCCGCAGACCCAGCCAGCGCCTCCGCCTCTCGCTCTGACGCCGATACGCCGCTCCATGCCGTCTGAGCTTTTTTCCGGCCTTGTCGTTGCCGCGCACGGACGGCATTATCAGGTCATGCTCGCGGATGGTTCAGAGCTGCGCTGCTATTCACGCGGAAAAAAAAGCGACGTGGTTTGCGGTGACCGGGTAGAGGGGCAAAAACAGGGGCAGGATGTGGGAGTCATTGAGAGCATTCTGCCACGCCGCAATTTGTTTTATCGCTCCAATGTCGCAAGGCAAAAACTGATCGCCGCCAATGTCGACCTGGTTTTACTGGTTGTGGCGGTTATGCCTGCCTTTTCCGGCGAACTGATAGAACGTTGTCGCGTCGCCGCGCGTCAGCAGAATATGGATTGTCTGATTCTGCTCAACAAATGCGATCTTGCCGATGGCCTGCCCGCAGCGCGTAAGCAACTCTATCGCCTGGCGCATGAAGGCTGCGAGATCATGGAAATTTCCGCCCGCAACGCTATTGAGACCACCGCAAAACTCACGCCCATGCTGCGCGGCAAGGTGAGCCTCCTTGCGGGACAATCGGGCATGGGCAAATCCACGCTTATCAATGCCCTCGTCCCCAACGCGCGGGCAGCTACCGGAACCGTCTCGCTCGCGCTTGCCTCCGGCAAACACACCACGACGGCGGCGCGTCTCTATTTTTTGCCGCCTGCAAAAGAAACTCTGGCGGCAGGAAATGAAGGCGGCGCTCTGATTGACTCGCCCGGTTTACAGGCTTTCGGTCTTGCTCATCTTGCCTTTGCAGAACTGGAAGCCGCTTTCCCGGAATTTCAACCTTATCTGGGTTATTGCCGCTTCCGTGACTGCCGCCACCAGCAGGAACCCGGCTGCGCCCTTGCCCAGGCGGCAGAGAAAGGCGCATTTTCGCCTGAGCGTCTGCTGATCTTTCGCGCGTTAAGCGAATCCATCCGCTTTGCAACGCCCGCGACATCTGCCTTAAGGGGGAGACGCTCGCCCATCGTTCAAAGCTAACCGGCGCTACGCGACTTTATTGCACAACGTCCAGCGACCGAAGGGAGCGAGGTTTAGCACCCTGTTAGAGAATTTTTGATTTATAGTGCTTTCCGCAAATAAAAGGACGTAAGCCTAGCGACGAAAATAGTATCAACTGGACACTTTGTGTCCTTTTATCTACGAAAAGCACTATAATCCTAGACAGAAGGCAGAGACCCACGTGAGCGGGAGTCAAAGATGGATGTATCCGCTCGAACCAAAACTACTCTAGAGGTTATTGCGGAAACCATACAACATAGAGGAGATAGGCTCCGCCACTTAGCACGAATAGAGCCGTGCAGAGGGTTATTAGCCACATATGTAAGCTGTCTTCGAAGCGAAGTAGTAAGGTCAAGAGCAAGCCGACGATAACGAATGAAAAGCCTGCCGAAAGAAATATTGATCCGAAAGCTGCGCTGGTTGATGGTAATAGCAGATCAAAGAGCAGATTAATCACGACATAGATCGCAGCGAAAAGCCAAGGCTTTCTGAAGTAATCATTGGCTTTGGCCAGACCAATTAGAATCAGAAAGTTCACAAAACCCTCACTAAACGCTAGGCTTTGGCGGGCGCGGCGGCAACCATGACCTTGCAGGTCACAAGATCGTAATCTCCCCCGCGCTCCAGAACTTCAACCGGATGGGCTACGATACGCCGCCCGTTGAAATCAAACTCCAGAATATCGCCCATTTTTAACTCGCCGGACGGAAAGAAGAAACGCATAGGGCTTTTCGGGTCGTCATCCTGAAACCAGATGGCGGGAATGCCGGGCGGCAGCGACTTGTCGGAAGCGGCTCTGGCGCGTGTCTCCAGCGAAATGGGACGTTTGGACAGCGTTTCAATGCCGACCCGGATTTCCTGGTCTGACGCGCGCTGAACGCGGCGGATCAGGCCGATCACCCAGTTATCCGCCCCTTCGGGTTGCAGGACAATCAGGGCGCCGACCCGCACCCAGTCATTCTTGCGCTGTTTGATAATTGCGCCAAAGCCGCCGCGACTGACGTTCTCCACTATCCATTTTTCCAGCGGCAAGCCCATTGCTTTACCGCCGAATTCCGGCGAAGCGATAACAAAGCTGTTAACAAAGCCCGGCAGGACAGAAATGCTGTGGTTTACCCGATGGCGCTCATGTTGGCGCTGCGGCGGCGTAGCTGACCAATAGTTGGCCAGATGACGGGCAACGTTCAGGAAATCCTGAAGCTCGAATTTGTCATTACGGCAAATCTTGCCCGGAATCGCGCCGCTGCCTTCCGCTTCCTGTCGCATCCGTTGCAGGCGCGTCAGGGCGTCGCCCGGGCTGAAATAACGCAGGTTGGGAGAAGCCTTCGGCGGGTTGTTGATTCGGGAAGGCTCCTGTTCCGCGCCCAGATCAATCCAGTAAAGGCTGCGCTCGTCTTTCTCCGCCGACAAAACAAAACCCGGTACCAGTTGCACAATCAGCCGGTCGGCAATTTCCATTTCGCGCACATGCAGGGTGTTCAGGGAAGCAGCATGGAAAAGCAGGGTTCGCAAAAATTCATCATGGGGCGAAGAAATGCCGCCCGGCCCCGGATAAACCTGCAACTGCCTCTCGGCAAAAGCGTATTTTTCAGCGAGGGCATAAATGCTTCCAGTCCCTACCCAGAGTTGCAGCGGGATAGGCTGATAGTGAAAAGACTTCCATTTCAGACTCTCGCCGGCGGCAAGGAGAGCGCGGGAAATAATGCGCGGCAGGTGGGGGCGGAGTTTTTGCGCGCTTTTTCCCTCGCTGCCAACCACAGCGCTGGCGCAGATGCCATACTGATCTGCTACGCAGATCCAGAAATCATGCGCGAGCAGCCACAGACGCATTTCAACCGCCTTATTATGCGTCAGGTTACGCAGATATTCCTGGACTATCTGCCTGACGCAAGGCTGAACCGCCTCGTCCAGTTGGCTCACCACGGCAAAGCGAGCGACCGGATCAATGTTGTCAGGAATGGCATTGAGCTGTTCCAGAACCATATCCATAGCGCGTAATGGGTCTGTCGGCAAATCGGCAGCAAATTTCTGCACTTCGCCTGGTGTCAGGAAGGGCTTGCCGGCCTTTTCTTGGGATGCTGTATCAACCATGGTCTGCGCATACCGAAACCAGAATTTCAGAAATTGGAAGTATACTAGAACAATGTGTTCAAATTGACTTTTTAGCTTCTTCCATAACTTTCTCTCATGCAGCCTTATCTGGATTTAATGCGCCATACGTTGACGCATGGTCATGACAAGCAGGATCGCACCGGAACCGGCGCGCGCTCCGTTTTCGGCTGGCAAATGCGCTTCAATCTCGCAAATGGCTTTCCGCTCCTCACCACAAAAAAACTGCATCTGAAGTCCATCATCCATGAATTGCTCTGGTTTTTGCGGGGCGACACAAACATTGAGTACCTGAAAAAAAACGATGTCCGTATCTGGGACGAATGGGCCGATGCAAACGGCGACCTGGGGCCGGTTTATGGGCATCAATGGCGGCATTGGCCGACGCCGGGGGGCGGAGAAATAGATCAGATCGAGCGTCTGCTTCAGGGCTTAAAGGAGAACCCGGATTCCCGCCGCCATCTGGTAACGGCCTGGAATCCCGCCGACATTGAGCGAATGGCCTTACCCCCCTGTCACTGTCTCACCCAGTTTTACGTGGCCGAAAATCGCCTCTCCTGCCACCTTTATCAGCGTAGCGCGGATATTTTCCTCGGCGTGCCGTTCAACATCGCAAGCTATGCCCTCCTTACCCTGATGATCTCGCAAGTCGCGGGGTTTCAGCCCGGCGAGTTTGTGCACAGCTTTGGCGACGCGCATCTCTACCACAACCATCTGGAACAGGCGCGGCAGCAGTTGTCCCGCAATCCCCGTCCCCTGCCGTCCATGCGCTTAAACCCGGCGGCGCGTGACCTTTTTGCCTTTAGTTACGCTGATTTCACCCTGCTGGATTACGACCCGCACCCACACATTCCTGCCCCGATTGCCGTATAGACATGAATAGCCCGCCTGCCGCCACCCCGTTCAGCCTTGCCTGGCAAGCGCTCGCAGAACATGCCGCGCTGCTGAGACCTCGCCATCTGCGCGAATTGTTCGCCGAAGCGCCGGATAGATTTCTGGCTCTTTCGCTAACCTTGTCCGGCAAGGAGGGCAGTCTGTTACTGGATTTTTCCAAGCAACGAATCACTGCTGAAACGCTCTCCCTGCTCCACAATCTTGCCCGCGCCGCCGCAGTCGAAAGCTGGCGCGACCGGATGGCGGCAGGAGAAACCATCAACCATACCGAAGGCCGCGCCGCCATGCACATGGCGCTCCGCGCAAAGGAAGGCAACAGCGCAATCGCCCGTGAAGTAGCAAGCAATCTCGCCCGGATGAAAGCCTTGTGCGCTGCCCTGCACAGTCGGCAATGGCGAGGAATGAGCGGGGAATACATTACCGATGTCGTCAATCTTGGTATCGGTGGCTCTGACCTTGGGCCGCGCATGGCAACCCGCGCCCTTGCCGCTTTTCAGCACCCGGATATCCGGGTACATTTTGCCGCCAATATTGACGGCGCCGACCTTGCGCCCCTGCTTGCCCGCCTGAACCCCCGCTCTACGTTCTTCATTGTTACCAGCAAAACTTTCACCACCGAGGAGACCATCACCAACGCCCGCGCGGCGCGAGACTGGTTGAGCGCGCACCTGCCCGGCGGCGAATCTGAAAAAACCCTGCTTGCCCGGCATTTTATCGCGGTCACCAGCAACAGGGCGGCGGCGGAAACATTCGGTATTCCCTCCGGGCAAATTTTCACCTTCAGCGACTGGGCAGGCGGACGCTTTTCCCTTTGGTCGCCTGTCGGCCTTGCCATTGCGCTGGCAACCGGTTTTTCCAACTTCGAGGCGCTGCTTGCCGGGGCGCATGCGCTGGATCAGCATTTCCTGACCGCGCCGCTGCCGGAAAACCTGCCTATTACCCTGGCGCTCATGTATGTCTGGAACGTCAATTTCATCGGCGCTGCCAGTCACGCCATTATTCCCTACAGCCAGTCGCTTGAATTGTTCCCCGCCTACCTGCAACAACTGGAGATGGAAAGTCTGGGCAAATCCGTAGACCGCCAGGGTTTGCCGCTCGCGCACAAAAGTTGCCCGATTATCTGGGGCAGCCCCGGCACTTTGGGACAACATTCTTTTTCCCAGTTGCTGCATCAGGGCGGGCAGCCTATTCCCTGCGATTTCATTCTCCTGGAGCACGCCGATTTTCCGCTGCCGGGGCATCATGCTCGTCTGGTTGCCAACGCGCTGGCGCAATCAGCCGCGCTTGCGTTCGGACAAACCCTTGCTGAAGCCAAAGCCGCCGACATTCCCGATTCACTCCTGCCGTATCGCGTTTTTCCCGGCAATCAACCTTCAACTACCCTGTTGCTCGAACGCCTGACCCCCTACACATTAGGACAATTACTGGCGCTCTATGAACACAAGGTTTTCGCCGTCGGCGCGCTGTGGAACCTCAACATCTTTGACCAATGGGGAGTTGAATTGGGGAAAAACATGGCCAAAAAACTCCAGCCATTTCTGGAAGCAGAGGCGCATCTGTCGGATAACGACGGGCTGGATGCTTCTACACGCGGTCTGATTGCGGCGTTTACAAAATGAGCCTTCGCCTTTCCCTGATTGCCGCCCTTGCCTACGGACGGGTAATCGGCGCGGCCAATCACCTGCCCTGGCATTTGCCGGAAGACCTCCGCCGCTTTCGGGAATTGGCCTGGGGACACTGTATTCTCATGGGACATATGGCGTAAGGAACGCTGCAATGGACTTTTTCAAAGCTCAGGAACAGGCACGGAAGAACACCCGCTGGCTGGTGGTTTTGTTTGGTCTGGCGGTGATGAGCACAATCGTTGCGTTTTATGTGTTGCCTGTATTGCTGCGCTTTCCCGCAAATCCAGGAACACTAGCATTTATGTTTTGGCAAATTATGCCTCCCTTGTTGTTCTGTGTCATAATATCCATTATGTATGACCAATGGAAGACCAGCAAATTTAAGTTTGCTAAATGGTCCATTTTGTGTTCATTGCTTATCTCTTGTGCTTTAGCATTCTATGTAATGACTTTTTCGGAAGACATATCTCGCGTTTCGCTTTTGGATGGCTGGCGATTCCTCTGGACTGCCCTGATCGTGAGTGGAGTCATTGGATTGGCTGCCCTCTACAAGATAAGGGACATCTCCCACAACGGCGGCACGCTAATTGCGGAGCAACTTGGTGGACGCATGATTATGCGAGATACTTCAAACCCGGCGGAAAGGCGTTGCTTGAATGTGATTGATGAAATGTCCATTGCCGCAGGCATCCCTGCGCCGGTAGCCTTTGTGCTCGATAATGAGCCTGGGTTGAACGCCTTTGCCGCCGGACTTTCCATGCACGATAGCGTGATTGGCGTGACCCGTGGTCTTTTGGAAGCCATGAACCGGGATGAGTTACAAGGTATCGTCGCGCACGAAATCAGCCATATCGTCAATGGTGACAGCCGCTTGAACCTCAAACTGATCGGCTTCTTAAATGGCATCTACTTCTTTTCTCTTCTTGGATCAATACTTATTTGCAAACCTGAAAAAAATATACCCGAAGAAAATCTTCCCGAAGAAAATCTTACTCCACCTCCAATGTTCATCTTTAACATCTATTTTGGCTACTTATTGTACATAATTGGCTCTGTCGGCTTATTTTTCGGACGTTTACTTCAGGCAACCATTTCCCGCGAGCGTGAATATCTGGCCGATGCCGCCGCAGTGCAGTTCACCCGCAATCCAGCCGGTTTGATTTCCGCTCTCACAAAATTGCATACCCTGGGTTCCAGGATACAGCACCCGGAAGCGATGGTTGCCAGCCACCTTTTTTTTGGCGCAAGCGACACATCCGTTATGGCTTCCTTGTTCGCAACTCATCCACCACTAACCAAACGCATTGTCCGTCTTGGCGGTGATGGGGTATTGCCAACTCCCATCGCCAAACTGCCAAAACATGACAAAGAAACCATCCGGCATCCTGCCATCTCTGCCTTGACGGACAACAGTCTGCCGGAAGGAATACATCTCGAAAGTCTTGGCTACGCCCAGGCACTGCTCGCCAGTGTGCCGGGAGCCTTGCTGGAACAAGCGCAAAACCTGCTTGCCAGTCTGCCGGAAGCCTTGCAGGAACAGGCGCATCACATCTCTGGCGCAATCGGAATTCTTGCCGGATTACTCTTTTCCAAACAGACTGACATTAGGGCACGACAGGAAAAACTGATTCCATCCTACTCGTCTCCTGTCGCCCAGGAACTTTACCAATGGCTTGCCGAACAACCGGAACATGGAGCGCATTATCGCCTCGTCTGGTTTGATCTTGCCTTGCCTGCTCTGCGCGAAGCTAAAGAAGTCGAACGGCAACAACTGCTCATTCTGGCAAAAAACCTGATTCGTGCCGACGGGCGGGTCAGTCCCACGGAGTTTGCTCTCTATAGCCTTCTACGCGGCGCTTTGTTGCAGCCTTCTGAACGCCGGGTCAAACGCCGTGAATTGCGTCTGGAACAGTTGGACAAGGATATTTCCGACCTGCTCGCGCTTCTTGCCTATGCCGGACATGATGATGTAGACGCAGCCGAAGCAGCCTATCAAGCGGCGATAGAAAACTCTCCTGCCAGCACACAGCATCCCTTACCGGCAAAGAACGAACTTTCCCTGAACAAGATTTCCGATGCGCTCTCCCACCTTGCCCTGTCCGCGCCGCTGTACCGGAAAAAACTGCTGGATGCCTGCGCGGTTGCCGTCCAACACGACGGCAGGATCACCCCGGTGGAAAACGAACTTCTCCGTGCCTTCGCCCAAAGCCTCGACTGCCCCGCGCCGATGTTGGACGCATGGCAGCAAGCCGCGTAGCAGACCTCTCCTATGCCCTTAAATCAAAACCGCCCCAGACTTTCCCTGATTGCCGCCTTAGCCCGAGGGCGGGTAATCGGCGCGGCCAATCGCCTGCCCTGGCATTTGCCGGAAGACCTCTGTCGCTTTCGGGAATTGACCTGGGGACATTGTGTCCTCATGGGACGCAAGACCTGGGAATCATTGCCCGAAAAATTCCGCCCCCTGCCGGGACGGCGTAACTTCGTACTCAGCCGCCAGCCGGGTTACATCGCCCCCGGCGCGGAATTATTCTCCTCAATCCCGGACGCTCTGGAGAAAATCGCACAAGTGAGTAAATTTTACACCCCCTCTCCCGGCCTTCGGCCACCCTCTCCCACAAGTGGGAGAGGGGACGACATTGCCGTCTGCAAGACCTCCCCTCTCCCACTTGTGGGAGAGGGGTCGGGGGAGAGGGCTACTTCGCCAGCTTCCGGCTCGGATAAACAGTGTACGCACTTAAACTGCCCTAAGACACAGGAAGTGTTCGTAATCGGCGGGGAGCAAATCTACCGCGCGGCCCTGCCGTTCGCCCAACGTCTTCTGCTTACCGAAATCAATCTGGATGTTGCGGGTGATGCCTGGTTTCCCGCCTTTTCCGAAAATGAATGGCAGGAAATCCAGCGTGAACAACGGGTAAGCGAATCCGGCATTGCCTTTGCTTTTGTCACCTATGCACGAAACGCCGCCTGACACCATTGCCGCCATTGCCACGCCTGCCGGGCGCGGGGGGGTGGGCATCGTTCGAGTTTCCGGCGGTAATCTGGTGGCCTTTGTCGTCGCGCTGACCGGCGGGACGCTGACGCCGCGCCGCGCCGCGTGCGCCGATTTCAAGGCGAGCGACGGCAGTCTTATTGACAGCGGCCTGACCCTCTATTTTCCCGCCCCGGCCTCTTTTACCGGCGAAGACGTGCTGGAACTGCACGGTCACGGCGGCCCGGTCGTCATGGGCCTGCTGCTTGCCCGTTGCCTTGAACTCGGCGCGCGCCTGGCCGAACCGGGAGAATTCACCCGCCGCGCTTTCCTGAACGGCAAACTCGACCTCGCCCAGGCCGAAGCCGTTGCCGACCTTATCGACGCTTCCACCGCCGCCGCCGCCAAAAGCGCCGCGCGTTCCCTCACGGGCGAGTTTTCCCGCGCTGTATATGCGCTGGTGGAGGAACTGACCGATTTGCGCCTGCTCGTTGAAGCCACACTCGATTTTCCCGAGGAGGAGATCGACTTTCTCCGGCAGGCCGACGCCTTCAACCGCGTCATTCGCCTCGATGCGCGTCTGCGGGAAGTGCACGCCGGGGCGAAGCGGGGCAAGCTGTTACAGGCCGGGTTGCGTGTCGTGCTGATCGGTCAGCCCAACGTCGGCAAATCCTCGTTGCTGAATCTGCTTTCCGGCGATGAACTTGCCATCGTCACCCCCATTCCCGGCACGACGCGCGACGCGCTCAAGTCCTCGATTCAAATCCACGGCATCCCGTTGCACATCATCGACACCGCTGGACTACGCGAAGCCGGAGATGAAGTCGAAAAAATCGGCATCGCCCGCACCTGGAAAGCCGTCTCCGAGGCCGATCTCGCGCTGTTTCTGGTTGACGCCCGCGCCGACCTGACCCCGGATGATCGCGCCATTCTGGAAAAGCTGCCGGAAGGATTACCTCGTGTTGTTGTGAGAAACAAGATTGATTTGACATCCGAAGCGCCGAAAAGTTATTCGCAGGGTATCGGCGGCGTGGAAGGCATGGTAATTTCCCTCTCCGCCAAAACCGGACAGGGCTTGGAATTGCTGGAGACCACCTTGCTGGAAATCGCCGGTTGGCAGGACGCAGAAGACACATTCGTTGCCCGTGAACGTCACTTGCAGGCCATTGACGCTGGTGCGAAGCACCTTGCGCTGGCCCGCACCGAGCTTGAAAACCCTTTGCCTGCACTTGAACTCTTTGCCGAAAACCTGCGCCTCGCGCAAAATTCCCTCTCGGAGATCACCGGCGAATTTACCCCGGACGATCTGTTGGGCGAGATTTTTGGCCGGTTTTGTATTGGGAAGTAGTGTGACGTTTTTTAATTGAGCTTCCCTCGGTTTTTCGTCTGCCAAAGTGTGGTTTTCATACTACCAGTCTTTCCTGATGCTGTGTTCTGAACCAGTTCTCCAGAAATTGAACAGGTGAGATATAACCAAGCGTCGAATGTTGTCGTTTCCGGTTGTAGAAGACCTCAATATATTCAAAGGCGGCATCATTGATCCCGGCTTGCGTGGCGTAGCGAACATCATGCACCCACTCATTCTTGAAGCTGTTGAACCAACTCTTGGTTGGCGCATTATAGTGCTTTCCGTAAATAAAGCTACTCTCAGGAGCTTTACTCACTTCTCCCAGTCACGGCACAAAAGTCATTTTATTTGCGGGAAGCACTATATCCCAGCAGTTCCCTTTCCGACTTATCGAGCAAATTATCCCGTAACTCCTGAGCCTTTCCTAGAAGGCATGGCTGGCATACTGACTGCCCCGGTCAAAGTGATGCATCAAACCCGCTACCGGACGCTTCCTGAACCAGGCCATGGTCAGCGCATCCGTTACGATGTCCGCCGTCATGTGCGGCTTCAACGACCAGCCGACAACTTCACGGTTGAACAGGTCGAGCACGACCGCAAGATAGAGCCAGCCTTCATCCGCCCACAGATAGGTGATGTCCGATGCCCAGACTTGATTTGGCGCCATCGGTGTGAAATTTCTGGCAAGCGGGTTTTCTGCCACAGGCAGATCGTGTTTCGAGTCCGTCGTGACACGGTAGCGCCGCTTGTGACGGGCGTTAATTCCGTTGTCACGCATCAGCCCCTCTACCCGTGCCTTGCTCGCCGAGAAGCCTCTGGCACGCAATTCACGCACCATGCGCGGACTACCATAGGCGCCCTTGGACTCAGCATGGATGGCGCGGATCAGAGCCAACATCCGGCTGTCGGTCAATCGCTTTCGATCCGCCTTGCCCTCACGCTTCCAGGTGCGATAGCCACTGATGCTTACATCAAGCACGTCACACATCTCAATCAGGGAAAACGCTTTGTCATTCTCGGCAATCCAGGCGTACTTCACAGAACATCCCTTGCGAAGTACGCCGTCGCTTTTTTTAATATTTCGTTCTCCCGCTTCAGTGCTTATCCGTAAATAGCTGTTTCCTGTCGCCAGCAGATCAGCGCCGCTGCCAGTGACAGCAAAGCCTCAAAGGAAGCGGCAGATTTCTCATAACGTACCATGAGTTTGCGAAAGCGATTGAGCCAACTGTGACTTCGTTCGACGA